>WNFB01000124.1_pt1 | contig 49554 bp, 49 predicted proteins | sample 5400501 | NCBI WGS metagenome assembly WNFB01 (sample SAMN13153341, study PRJNA577476) | soil metagenome | isolation source: 200 cm saprolite under Douglas fir tree site 2 hole 1 | place: USA:California | collected 2015-04-18 | reverse complement strand
GTGGGGGCGGTCTCCTCTGCTACGCCTGGGGTGGTATGTCCGGCGCGCCAGGCTCCGTGGCAGGGGGTGCCGGGTACGGGGGCATTGGGCCCGCGGCCTCTGCGGGCCGGGGGACGCCCGTCAGGTCCTCAACCAGGCGGAAGTACTGGTCCCTGTCCAGCTCGCCTCGTGCGTAGCGGATGCGGGCTGCGAGGAGGGCCTCGTCCCGCGGCGCCCAAGGGCCGCCCATCGGAGCCGCCAGGTGGCGGCGCTGGTCATGGCTCACCAGGCGCATGAGCGCCCAGACCAGCAGGCCGATGAAGAGCGCGAACAGCGCGATCCCAAAGAGCCCCCCCAGAAACCGGAAGCCGTCGTGGAAGACGGGTCCGTTGAAGCGTCCGTCCATCGTCGTGGTGCTCCTTCTCCTTCGTCCTCGTAATACCTGTTGGCCAGAATTGCACCGGCAACTGTGTATGGCCTGTGCCGGCGATATGGATGCGCTGAGCTTGTCGACGCGTCCCGCCGCCACCCGGGGAACCGGGCATGCAACCAGACTACGTCGGGATCGTCAGACGCTTGCCGGCGTCGCGGTACTCGTCGGGCGGTGGCCCCGACCGCCCGGCACCTTGCCGAACGGACCACCGAACGGACCACCGAACGGACCACCGAATGGACCACCGAATGGACCACCGAAGCCGGGCCCGAAGGGCAGCCCCGGTCCGGGCGTCCCGTTCACGAAGGCGGTGATGCCTGCCGTCAGGTTGGACTTGATCGTCGCGGCCATCGCGGCGGTGATCTTGCCCGACGAGACGGCGGCGTCGATCCGGCTCGTTGCGTCGGCGACGAGGTCGTTGATGATCTTCTGGACGTCGACGTTCTTGGAACTGGCGATGGCGGCGATGCTCTGCCCAGCCCGCAAGGCGCTCTTCAGGTCGGCGGGCGTCATGGTGAGGTCCTTGGCGACGATGTCGAGGGACGCGGCGCCACCCCCGAAGCCGAACTTCCCGAAGGCCCAGCGGGGTCCCATGCCGGGCCGAGGCGAAGCGTTCGACGTCGGGCTCGGGGTTGGCGTCTGGGCGCCCGACAGGCCGGGGATACCGAGGAAGAGGCCGAGCGTTGCCCCGGCACCGACGGCGGCGAGCAGGGCAACGGCGGCCAACAGCTTGCGGTGGCTCATGGTGACCTCCTTCAGGGCTGCGGTCACCCCAACCGTCCCCGGTCAATCTGGAACGGCGCTTGGGCGGGCCTGTGACCACCCCTAAGAGATCGATCTGATGGAGCCGTGATGGCCGCCCTCTCACCCCGAAGCGGCTACTCGGCCCTCGAGAACTGGATGATCGCGCCGCCGATGAACGCCGCCCCCACTGCCGCGACGATCGCCAGTTCGACGCCCACCGGCAGCACCCAGGTGCCCCACGTGAGGGGGTGGGCGAGATGGGAGCTCCCCGGGCCGAGGGACAGGTGGGAAAGGATCCCCCGGCGGATGGCGTCGACGGCATAGGTCAGCGGGTCGATCTTGGTGAGGATGTCCAGCCAGCGGGGCAGGTCACCCAGCGGGAACACCGCCCCCGACAGGAAGAACATCGGGAACACGAACAACTGCATCACGACCTGGAACGACTCGACTTGGCTCATGCGGCTGGCGGCGAAGACGCCGAACGACGTGAGCGTGAACGCCGTCAGGGCCATCTCCCCCAGCAACGTCACGAGGAGGATGGGGTTGTAGGGCACGTGGACGAGGCCCGCGAGCGACAGGAGGATCGTCCCCTGGACCGTCGCCACCGTGGCACCGCCGAGGCACTTGCCGAGCACCAGGGCCCCCCGAGGGACGGGGGCCACCATCATCTCCCGCATGAAGCCGAACTCGCGGTCCCACACGATGGACACCGCCGAGAAGATCGACGTGAAGAGCACGACCATCGCCAGGACGCCCGGGAACATGAAGGTGCGGAAGTCGAGGCCGCCGCCCTGCCTCGGCAGCAGCGACGCAAGGCCACTGCCGAGGACGAAGAGGAAGAGCACCGGTTGGACGAGGGTGGTGAGGATCCGGGTGCGGTTCCGGGACCAGCGGATGAGCTCACGCTTCCACACCACCCGGACCGCCCGCAGGGCATCGCGCCACGACCCGGTGGCCTCGGTGACGGGGACGACGTCGAGCGTCGCGGTGCCGGCGCCCACCGCTACCGCCGGCCCGCCTGCGCCCGCATGAACGGGTTGTTGCGGATCGTCGACCCGCCGGCCTCGGCGTCACGGATGGTGCGGCCGGTGTGTTCCATGAAAACGTCGTCCAGCGTGGGCCGGGCGACGCTCACCGACCGGATCTCGACGCCGAGGGAGGCGAACAGGCGGGGGATGAACTCCTCGCCGTGCTCGGCGTAGACCGTGATGCCGCCCTCGCCTCTGGTTGCTTCGAGCCCGAAGACCTCCGTCAGGCGTTTCTGGGCAAGGTCGTCGTCGTCCGTGCGCAGTTCCACCCGGTCCTTGCCGACGCCGGCCTTCAGCTCCTCGGGCGTGCCCGTCACGACGATGACGCCGTTGTCCATGATGGCGATGCGGTCGCAGTACTCCGCCTCCTCCATGTAGTGCGTCGTGAGGAACATCGTGATCTGCTCCCGGCGCTTCAACTCGTTGATGTAGGTCCAGATGTGCAGCCGGGTCTGAGGGTCGAGACCGACCGTCGGCTCGTCGAGGAACAGGACCCTGGGGGAGTGCAGCAGCCCCCGGGCGATCTCCAGGCGGCGCTTCATGCCCCCCGAGAACGTGCGGGTGATGCTGTCCCGACGGTCCCAGAGCCCCACCATTTCGAGCACCTGGCGCACGCGCCGGCCGGTGATCTGCTTCGGCACGCCGTACAGCTCGGCGTGGAACCGCAGGTTCTCGGCGGCGGTGAGGTAGTCGTCGAGCGTCGTGTCCTGGAAGACGAGCCCGATCCGGCGCCGGACCTCCGCCCGGGCATTGACGATGTCGTGCCCTGCAACGCGGGCGCTCCCGCCCGAGGGTTTGAGCAGCGTGCACAGCATCGAGATCGTCGTCGACTTGCCCGCCCCGTTGGGGCCGAGGAAGCCGAAGGTCTCACCCGGTTGGACGTCGAACGTGACGCCCCGGACCGCCTCGAAGTCGCCGAAGCGCTTGCGCAGGTCCAGCGCCTCGATGGCCGGACGCTCGCCGCCGGTGACCCCGATGGGGGGAGACGCCTCGTCCAGGCGGCTCGCTGCCATGCCGCTCAGCGGTCCCGGCAGCCGAAGGCCACCATTTCGTCGGCGAGGCGGCCGAGCACACGGCCGAGTTCCTCGCGCTCGTCCGGCGTCCACCCGGCCAGCATCTCGGTGATGACGGCCCGCTTCGCGGCCCGCAGCCGCTGGATGAGGTCCTGGCCCTTGTCGGTGACCGTCAGGAGGGCCGCCCGCCGGTCCTCCTCCACGATCGTCTTGCCCACGAACCCGCCGGCCTCGAGGTGGTGGACCTGCCGGCTGGCGGTCGAAAGGTCGACCCCGACCCGCTGGGCGAGATCCGACAGGCGGGTGGGGCCACTCCCGTCCAGCCGGGCGAGCAGGCTGTAGCTCGCCCGGTCGATGGCGACGCCGGCGGCGGCAGCGAACCGCTCCCGGATCCGGGGGAGGTTGCCCCACCGGACGATCATCGTCAAGGCGCGCTCGACCTCCGACAGCTGGCCGGTGGTCGTGGTGCCGATCGGTGCGGTGGACATGCAGCAAGTCTAGATCAGTTAGTTGGTCGTGGCAAGCAACTGGTGAGCCCCCGTGGGCCTGGGGGAGAGGTTTCGTACGTTCTTGTTCTCCGGGAACGAATTCTCAACGGCGCTCGCCCCTTCGCGACCGGCGGCATGCTCATCGCCGCGGCCACATTCGGTCTCCTCATGACGCTGCCCGCCAACTTCTCCTACCCGGCCTTCGGGGCACTCCTGTTCTTCAATGGCATCGGCTTCGGGCTGTTCGCCGCCCCCAACACGACAGGGATCATGAATGCCGTCCCGGCCCGGCTGCGCGGTTCGGCCTCGGGCATGCGGGCGACGTTCATGAACAGCGGCGTGCTGTTGTCCATCGGCCTGTTCTTCTCGCTGATGATCGCCGGCCTCGCCTCGGCCCTGCCCCACACGATGAGCGCCGGGCTCACTGCCCAGGGGATCCCGGCCCCGGTGGCCACCAGGGTGGCGAGCCTGCCGCCGGTGGGCAGCCTCTTCGCCGCCTTCCTTGGCTACAACCCCATGAAGACCCTGCTCGGTCCCGCGCTCAACGGCCTGCCGGCGGCGAGGGCGAGCTTCATCACGGGCAAGACGTTCTTCCCCCAGCTCATCTCGGGACCTTTCGTCCACGGTCTCCGCATCGTGTTCTCCGCGTCGGTGGTCCTGATGCTCGTCGCAGCCGCCGCCTCGTGGATGCGGGGGATCAGGTACGTCCACGAGGAAAAGGCCGAGCCCGTGATCGTCGAGCCTGACGAGTGGGTGCCGGCGTAGCATCCAGAAGCCGGCGCGCCCGGGTGTAGACTCCCGGGCGGCGTGATCCCCAAGTCGTGGAATGCTTGTCTGATCTGCGCGCTTGCTGGAGCGGCGCTGCTCGGCGCAGGGTGCGGGACGCCGTCCGCCCCCTCGTCGTCGGCCACGACGGCGCCGGCGACCACAACATCAACGGTCACCACCGGCCCGCCGAACCAGTCCTCGAGCCCGGTCCCCATCCCCACGAGCTCGGCCGCCGAGGCGCAGGCCGAGCAGCAGGACCTCAACCAGGCCCAGCAGGACATCGCCGACCTCGAGAAGGCGCTCAGTGCGGCAGATTCGGGCCTCAACGCCAACCCGAACACCGAGGGGGACGTCAACCCGTGAGGCGCCTCCGGACCGTCGCCGTCACCACCGCCGTCGGCGTCGCGGCGCTCATCGGCGCCCCGGGCCTGGCCGTTGCCCAGAACACCGGCATCCAGGCAGCAAAGCTCACGTGCGACAACGCGGTCGCAACCCGGGAGCTTGCCCTCGGGCACCTCCTGACCGATGTGGATGCCGCCCCGAACGTCGACGCCGCGGCCAAGAAGTCCCTGGACCTGGAGATCCAGGTCACGGTTGACGGCCTGCGGACCCTCAAGGGCACCATCGACGCCGCCACGCTCCTCGCCGACGTGCGCAAGGACTGCAGGCGGATCGTGACCGACTACTACACCTTCGGGTTCCTCGTCCCCCAGGTCCGGCTCGTCATCGCCTCCGACCGGGTGACGGCGACGGCCGCGACGCTGAAGCACCTCCAGGCCCTCCTGCAGTCGAGGGTGGACGCCGCCAGGGCGAGGAACCTGGACATCACATCGGCGCAGGGCTTCGTGACCGACCTCGGCGTGAAGGTGGATGCGGCGACGAAGGCGTCGTCCGGTGTTCCCCCGGCGGTGCTGCCGCTCAAGGCCACCGGCTTCCCAGGCAACCGCCCGACGATCGTCACCGCCAGAGCCTCCCTGGACACCGCCCGCGGCGCCCTGCAAGGGGCCGTGGCCGCCGCGACCAGCGCCATGACCGCCATCAAGGCCCTCCGCTGACGGCGAAGGCCCTCCGCTGACGCCGCGGGGACCTCTGGGCCCTCAGCTGTTGCCGAAGTAGCCGGCGTCGCCCAAGGCGTAGACTGCCCCGCCCGCCGTGACCAGCCAGTACCCGTGGCCCGAGCGGGTCGATGACATCGACACGACGGGTTCGCCCGCACCTGAGGGGATGCTGCCGAGATCCGCGGCGTCGCCGGAGGCCGTGACCTTACCGGTTGCCGACACCAGCCAGCACCCGGTGCCGGTCGGCGGGGCGGCGATCGCCACGATCGGGTCGGTGGAGGATGCGGCCACCGCTCCGCAACCCTGCGCATCGCCGAGGGCAACGACGTTGCCGCCGCCGGTTGCGAGCAGCAGACCCTTGCCCGAGCTTGTCGAGGCGGCGCCCATGAAGAACCCGGTGGTGCCCGCCGGGGTGCTGAGGCTCGGGGCGTCGCCGAAGTCGAAGACCTTGCCGTCCGTCGACACCAACCAGTAGCCCTTGCCGCTCGGCGTGGCCGCCATTGCCGCGATCGTCGGGCCGGCGCCGACGGTGCCCGAGGACGGCAGTGAGCCGAGCGAGGGTGCGCCGCCGAGGGCGAAGACGGTTCCGTCGGCGGCGGCCAGCCAGTAACCGTCACCGGAGGGGTCTGCAGCCCCCGCCACGATCAGGCGGCTGAGGCTGGGATTGGCTGCCATCCCGGCCCCGGCGTCGCCGTGGGCCGCGACCGCTTCCAGGCCCGTGACGATCCGGTAGCCCTGGCCGCTGTGGCTCGGCACCAGCGAGACGACGTCCGCCCGGATCGGGGCCGCGCCGAGGGTGCCGCCGTCGCCGACCCACTCCCAGTGCCACGGCTCCGGGCATGGGCTGCCCCCAGGGACGGCCCAGCCGGGATGGTTCCAGCCAAACTGGGCTGCGGACTGGGTCAGCCACCTGTAGGTGGGTGACGTGAACGTGTTGACCGAGCCGTTGGCGTCCCTGAGGTCGACGGCCTCCCCCCAGCCGTGCATCGAGTGCCCGGGCGGCCCGGCGCAGGCGCAGTTGCCAGCGTTGCAGTTGTTGGTCCGGGCGATGGCCTGCAGGTCGATGGGCCGGTAGCACTCGTTCGCCCCGAGGGCCACGCCCTCGGCCCGGGCGATGGTGAACAGGCGCCCCAGGCTCGTTGCGTCCAGCCGGTAGGCCATGCACTTGGGGTCCACGTAGATGAGCAGGCTCTGGTCCACCTGGCCGTTCGAGGCCCCGGCGATGCCCGTGGGCGTGTTCTTCGGCTGGATGGCGCTGAGCGTGTGGGCCGTGATTGCGCCGGAGGCGGGTGCCGCAGGTCTGGCGCTGGGCGACGCCGCTGCCTTGCTGGGGCCGGGCGAGGCGCCGCCCGGGGCGCCGGTCGAAGGGCTGGGCGAGGGGCTGGCGGCGGGCGAGGGCGACGGAGAGGCTGACGTGGACTGGCTCGCGGCCGGGTGGGGCGATGTGCTCGGCGAGGGCTGCTGCGCCACCGGAGCGGCGGTGCAGGCCACCATCCAGACGAGGAGCAGACCGGCGAGGCGGGCGAGGCGGCGCTGTGGCATCCCGGCAAGGATAATGTGCGCCGCCTCCGGACGGGGCTCGGGGGACGCTCCGGAGGAGCGGGCCACGCGAGAGAAAGGGCCGGGAGCGAGCCACCGTCCGCGGGAGCCGCCGAGCTAACCTGGATCATTCCGCGGCTCCAGCAACGAGGAGACGAAGTCGATGTCAGAGGACGACCAGCTTCCCCAATCGCTTGAGGCGACCCCTTTGTTGGAGGGGGGGTCCCTGCTCGACGACCCGGACGAGCCGTTCCCGTGGGACCGGCTGATCCGCCGAGACATCGCTGCCCACGATTGGAAGCGGTACGAGCGGTACATGGCCGAGATCTTCACGGCCCTCGGCATGGACCTGAGCACGCCCGGCACCCACCGCACCCCGGAACGGTTCCTGCGCGCCCTCTACGAATCCACCTCTGGCTACGAGGGCGACGCCAACCTCCTCACGGCCTTCCCGACCGAGTGCAAGGGGGGCCCGGACTGCCGGCTCAGCCAGGTGATCGAGGGGCCGATCCATTTCTTCGCACTCTGCGAGCACCACTCCCTGCCGTTCTTCGGCGCTGCGCACATCGGCTACGTCCCGCACGAGCTCATCATCGGGATCTCCAAGCTGACCCGCCTGGTCCGGCTCTTCGCCCGGAGGTTCACGGTGCAGGAGCGCATGGGGGTCGAGATCGCCGAGACGCTCGTCAACGTGCTCGCCCCTCACGGCGTCGCCGTCCACCTGTCCGCCACCCACCTCTGCACGCAGATGCGGGGTGTGAAGGAGGAGTCGTCCCGGACGTGGACCTCCAACTGGCGGGGCAGCTACGAGAGCGAGCCAGCGATGCGCGACGAGTTCCTCCAGACCGTCCGCTCCAGCCGCCGCTGACCCTCGGTCTGATCCCCACCCGGCTGCTGGAGCGCCTCTTCGAGGCCCCCGGCCTCCCGACCTTCGAGCTGCCGGGACGGCTTGTCGAGCTCTACGGCGGCCCCATCGGGTTCCCACCCACCTGCCTGTACGCCAACTTCGTCGCCTCGGTCGACGGGGTGGTGGCCGGCGCGGGCATCACGTCGGCGACGATCTCGCTCGGCAGCGAGGCCGACCGCTTCGTCATGGGCCTGCTGCGGGCCTGTGCCAGCGCCGTGCTGATCGGGGCGGGGACGCTGCGTCCCGATCCCGGCCATCGCTGGACCGCCGCGCGGATCTACCCGCAGGCGGCCGCGGAGTTCTCGTCGCTCCGCCGCTCGCTCGGCCTGACCCCGGAGCCGCCGCTCGCGGTTGTGACCGGCTCGGGCCGTCTCCCCAACCTGACGGCCCTCACGCCCGGCTCCATCGTCATCACGACGCCGTCCGGTGCGGAGGCCGTCGGGGACCTGCCACCGGGGGCTGAGCTGGTGGTGGCGGGGGACGGGGGCAGCGTGGCCGTCGCCGACGCCGTCCGCATCCTGCGCGAGCGCGGTCATGCCCGAGTCCTGACCGAGGGCGGGCCCCGGCTCTTCGGGGAGCTGGTCGCCGGCGGGCTGGTCGACGAACTGTTCCTCACCATCTCGCCCGCCCTGTTCGGCGGTGCCCCGCCTGCCATCAGGGTCACGGGCCAGCTGGCGCCCACGGGCGAGCCCTTGGGCAGTGCGGAGCTGCTGAGCGCCCGGCGCCGCCGCTCGCACCTCCTGGTCCGTTACGGTCTGGGGAGTTCCCCCTCGCCGGATGCCGCCGCGGAGCCGCCGGCCCGGTGACGGCGGGAGCGGCCGGCCGGCCTGCCGAGGAAGTAGCCCACGGCGCCCCCGATGAGGGTGCACACCACGATCAGCCAGATCAGGCGCGGGTGGCCCGTCGACAGGATGAAGTCGATGCTCACCCGCTGGGAGTTGCGGATCACGAAGACGATCAGGAGGATGAGCACGAGGGCGGCAACCAGGGCCTTGGCGCCCCGCCGGTGGCCCTCGGCACCCGGCGTCCCACCCGGCCGGTGCGACGTGCCGGGTCCGCCCTCGACGGGCGGCTCCGGCGTGTTGTGGCTTGCGCCCGGCCAACCTGCGCTCATGTCCCGTCAAGCATAGACCCCCAAGCCGGTCACATTCCCTGCTCCGGCGGTGCTGGGAAAGCGGTGGTCTACTGACCGGTATGAGCAATCCAGGTTCCCGGTGGTGCTCCAGGTGGGGCGCCGTCATCGCCGCGGTCGCCGTGCTCGGCGCCATCGCCGTCCAGCCGGCCGGGGCGAAGACGGTCGGTTACCGGACCGAGGCCCACACGATCGACGTCGTCGACGGCCCCGCCAACGACCAGCACGTGCGCCTCGACTCGACCGTGTACGTGCCCGACGGCGCCGGCGCCGCCCACCCGGCGCCGGCGGTGATCGGGGCTCACGGGTTCGGCCAGGACAAGCAGGCCCTGGCGGGCGACGCCGCCTACCTCGCCCGGCGGGGCTACGTCGTGCTGGCCTACTCGGCCCGGGGGTTTGGCAACTCGACCGGCAAGATCGGCCTGGACTCGCCCGACTACGAGGTCAAGGACGTGCGCCAGCTGGTGGACTGGCTGGCGGCCCGGCCGGAGGTCCGAAGGGACGCCGCCGGCCCCCTCGTCGGCATGTTCGGGGAGTCCTACGGCGGCGGCATGACCCTCATGGCCGCCGCCTACGACCAGCGCATCCGGGCCATCGTCCCCATCGTGACCTGGAACTCCCTCGTGCGATCGTTTCTCCCCAACGACATCTCCCCGGCGGCCCCGCAGCCCGGTGTCTTCAAGCAGGGCTGGGCGAGCGTGTTCCTCGGGGGTGCCCGCTCGTTCACCGGAGCCGTGGCCGCCGATGTGCTCAGCCCATGCCCGGCCTTTGTCGATGCCGTCTGCCAGGCCTACGTCCGCACCGCCGAGGCCGGTCAGGCGCCGCCCGACGCCGTGGCGCTCATGGCGGCGTCCAGCCCGGCCGGCGTCATCTCGCACATCAAGGCACCGACCCTCCTGGTGCAGGGGGAGTCCGACACGCTCTTCGACCTGAACGAGGCGGCGGCCAACGCGGCGGGGATCGCGGCGGCCGGCGTCCCGGTCAAGACGGTGTGGGTGCCGGGCGGCCACAGCGCCCTCCCCACCCTCAACTCGGGCACCGTGGCCGCCCACATCCAGCAGGTGGCGGGAGCCTGGTTCGACCGGTGGCTGAAGGGCGACACGTCGGTGGGCACCGGCCCGTCCTTCGTGTGGTACGACGCGGCGACCAGGCGCTACGTCGCCGGGCCACCGCCGGCCCCGGCGACGGGGGCGTCCCGGGTGCTGCGTGTCTCGGCGGACCGCCTCCTGACCGACCAGGCCTCCTCGGTCCGCCCCGGCGTCCTCGCGTTCACCAACCCGGCCGGAGGCCAGCCGGCCGCCCTCAGCCAGGACCCCACCGGCGGGTTCTTCTCCGGCCTGCCGCCCCTGGACGTCCCCAGCCAGAACATCTCCTTCGAGACGAGGCCGCTGCCCGCGGCGGTGCAGGTCGTCGGATCTCCGCAGCTCCATCTGCGGCTGTCGTCCACCACGGGCGACCTCGTGGTCTTCATGAAGGTCTACGACGTCGCGGCCGATGCCACGCTCACCCTCCCGGGCGGCCTCGTGGCGGCCGTGCACCTGACCGGCCTCACTCCCGGGATCCCCCGGGACGTCCTCGTCACCCTGCCGGGCCTCGCCAACCGCTTCAATGCGGGCGACCGGATCCGGCTGGTCCTGGCGGCGACCGATTCCGCCTATGCCAACCCCCGGACCGCCGCCACCTATGGCGTGACCATCGATGCCTCCGGTGCCTCGTCGCTCACCCTTCCGACGGCTGCCATTCCCCCGGGCGGGGGCCACACCACCGCCTACGCCGTCATCGCGGCCATCGTCCTCGCGCTCGGCGCCCTCGTCGTTGCGGGACGGCGCCGGCCCACGTACCGCCCCGTCCCCGTGCCGAGCCCAGCCGGCGCTCCCGCGGGTGTGCCCTCGGGCGTATCCGCGGGCGTTCCCGCCGCGGTCACGATCTCGGGCCTGACCAAGCGCTTCCGCGGCGGCTTCGTTGCCGTGGACGACCTGTCCCTGTCCATCGGGGCAGGCCAGGTCTTCGGCCTCCTCGGACCCAACGGCGCCGGCAAGACGACCACGATCCGCATGTTGATCGGTCTGGTCTACCCGACGGCGGGCGGCACCGCGATCTTCGGCGAAACCATGCGTCCCGGCCATCCCGTCCTCGCCCGGGTCGGCACGCTGGTGGAGGGTCCGCGGTTTGTCCCCCACCTCTCGGGGCTCGACAACCTCCGCCTCTACTGGCGAGCCGGGGGCCGCCCGCTCTCCGAGGCGAACATCGACGAGGCCCTCGCCGTCGCAGAGCTCGGCGATGCCGTGCACCGCCCGGTCAAGACATACTCGCAGGGGATGCGCCAGCGGCTGGGGATCGCCCAGGCGCTGCTGGGTCAGCCGGAGCTGCTGATCCTCGACGAACCGACCAACGGCCTCGACCCCCAGCAGATGTTCGAGATGCGCCAGCTCATCCGCAGCCTCGCCGGGCGGGGGATCACGGTGCTGCTCTCGAGCCACCTGCTCGGCGAAGTGGAGCAGGTCTGCACCCACGCCGCCATCATGGACCGGGGTCATCTGGTCGCCGCCGGGACGGTAGCCGAGCTGATCGGCGCCTCGCCGACCGTCTACGTCGAAGTCGACGACGCCGCCACGGCGACGCGCGTGCTCCGGGCGCTCGCCGGCCCCGACGCCGTCCGGACCGAGGGCACCGGGCTCGTGATCGACCTCGACGGCTCCGGCCCGTCCGACGTTGCCGCGGTGTTGGTCGACGCCGGCGTCGGCCTGCAGGCCATGACGCCCCGCCGGCACCTCGAGGATGTGTTCCTCGGGCTCATCGAGGACGGGAGGGCATCCTGAGATGACGGTCGAGCTGGTCAAGCAGTTGCGCCGCCTCCGCACGAGGCTGGGTCTTGCCACCATGGTCGGCCTACCCGCCCTCCTCGCCTTCGTCTTCTGGCTGGGGCGGGGGCAGGCCGGCGAGCGGGGCGCTCCCCAGGATGTCTTCGCCCTCGCCACCCAGTCGGGCCTCAACTTCGCCGCCGCGTCGCTGGAGGCGATGGGGCGCTTCTTCCTCGTCGTGGTCGTCGCGCTGTTCGCCGGGGAGCCGGTCGCCGGGGAAGCGAACTGGGGCACCCTGCGCTACCTCCTGGTGCGCCCAGTCCCCCGCCCCCGCCTGCTGCGCGACAAGCTGCTGGTGACGATGCTCCTCGGCACGGTCGCCATCGTCGCCGTGCCGCTGGCCGGGCTGGCGGCGGGAACGATCGCCTTCGGGTGGGGGCGCCTGCAGATCCCGTTCGGCTCCCTCGGCACCGGCCCCGCCCTCAGCAAGTTGGCGATCGGGACGGCCTACGAGGCGGTCAGCCTCAGCGCCATCGCCGCCCTCGCCTTCATGCTCTCCACGATGACCTCGGCCCCGGCCGGCCCCGTGGCCGCCGCCGTCGGAGCGGCGATCGTCTCGCAGATCCTCGACGCCATCCCGTCGCTCGGCAACGTCGCCAAGTGGCTGCCGACCCACTACTGGGGGGCCTGGACGCAGATCCTCGCCCGCCCGCCCCAGACCGCCGACATGGTGCGGGGCATCGTGGCGCAGCTGCCGTACGTGGTGGTGTTCTGCGCCGTCGCCTGGCTCTGGTTCCAGCGCAAGGACATCCTCTCCTAGTCCCGCCCCGTCCACGTGACCTGGGCGGCGAGCGACCATCGGGGCGACCACTCTTCGTGGTCATTTTTCGGGTCGCCGTGTTCCCCATAACGCCCGTTTTGGATACTTGCAAAAGCCACGGCCTCGAACTGTGGATGTTTGACCGCGCCTGGCGCGGCGAGACAGCCATGGATGCGCCGGGACCCCCCAACCAGGTACGAGGGCGACCTCAGAACGTGGTGACGCTGGAGCGACGCCGCCGGTCCGAGCCCGCGCCACTGTCCACAAAGGACTTGCCGTGGTGCTCCCGCGTGTCTATAGTTCAATTCGAACTAGTGGAGGTAGAACTAGGTGCCCGACCTGCTCGACCTTTCAGGGACCACGTACGCCATCCTGGGCCTGCTCACCTGGGGAGAGATGTCGGGCTACGACCTCGGCAAGCTCATCGACGGCACGATCGCCCACTTCTTCTTCAAGCCGGCAAAGAGCCAGATCTACGCCGAGCTCCGGCGGCTGGTCGCCAACGGGCTCGCCACCGAGCGGGAGGTCGTCCAGGACGCACGCCCCGACAAGCGGCTCTATGCCGTGACCTCCAGGGGTCGCAAGGCGCTGCGCCGGTGGCTCGAGGCCGCGGAGGCCGGCCCCGAGGTCATCCGGAGCCCCCTCTGCCTGAAGGTCTTCCTCGGCGGGTTGATGGACCGGGAGACGCTCATGACGCAGGTCAAGGAGGCCAGGCGCCAGGCCCTGGAGGCGCTGGCGAAGTTCCGGAACCACGAGCGGGAGATCGCCGGCCGGGACGAGTTCTTCTTTCCCAACCTTGTGTTGCAACGGGGAATTGCCCACGAACGGGCGTCGATCCGGTGGGCAACCGACGTGCTCAAGAAGCTGGAACAGCCAGAGAGGGAGGCCTGATGGGAGTACTCGCGGTGAACCGAGCCGAGACACGGGCAGCGGTGGCGGAGGTCGCCGGGACCCTGGCGGACATGATCCGGCCGTTGGCGGATACGAGTATCCGCATCCCGGGCGCCGAGTGGACGGTAGGGGAGGCGGCCAACCATGTCGCCAGCGCCGCCCGTCTCTTCGTCGACCTGGCGAACGGCGTGCAGCGGGCGCACGGCGACGAGACGAAGGAGGGCCTCGCCGCGGCGAACGCCGAGTGGCTGGCCCGGGACCCCGAGCGCAGCGGCGCCAGGCTCGCCGACGCCATCGTCGAGAACACCCGGGTCTTCCTCGACTCGGTCGAGTCCCGCCCCCCCGGCCAGCAGGTCAGGACGCCCTCGGGGCCGATGGACCTCGACACGTTCATGAGCTACCTCCTCACCCACACCGCGATGCACGCCTTCCCGATCGCCCGTGCGCTGCACAAGCCGCGGCCGGTCCGCAAAGAGCACGTCGCCCTGATGCTCCCGTTCCTGGCGATCGGCATGAAGACGTTCGTGTTCAAGGAGAAGACCAAAGACCTGACGGCCAGCTTCCTGCTCCACCTCCGGGGCGGCCCCCAGCTGGCCGTGACGTTCGACAAGGGTGCGCTGACCCTCGGGCCGACGCCGCCACGGCGTGTGGACTGCCACATCTCCGCCGACCCGATCTCGCTGTTCCTCGTCGGCGTCGGGCTCAAGAGCCAGTGGGGGCCGATCGCCACCGGCAAGCTCATGACCTGGGGGACCAAGCCCTGGCTGGCCCTGCAGTTCGTCGGCTTCTTCGCAACGCCATGACGCCGGCACAGGAGGCACCCGAATTGGAGGCTTCGGCGGCACCGGAGGCCCCCGAGCCGGCGACGGCGGAGCGCCGGTTCACGAAGGCCCTCATCTTCACGCCCCACCCCGACGACGCCGAGCTGTCCGGTGGGGCGACCATGGCCCGCTGGGCGTCCGAAGGCACCGAGGTCGTCCTCTGCGTCGTCACCAACGGCGCCATGGGGTCCAACGATCCCGCCGTCGGCCGTGACGAGCTGATCGTGACGCGCCAGGCGGAGCAACGAGCCGCCGCCAAGCTGCTCGGCGTCTCCGACGTCATCTTCCTCGGCTACGAGGACGGCTTCGTCGAGGACAGCCACGAGCTGCGCCGGGACTTGATCCGGGAGATCCGCCGCCACCGCCCCGACGTCGTCGTGGGGCCGGATCCGTCGATGTTCTACTTCGGCCAGCAGTACGTGAACCACCCGGACCACCGGCGCGTGGGGGAGGCGTTCCTCGCCGCCGTCAACCCGGGGGCCACGACGGTGCCGCTGTACCGTGCCGAGCTCTACGACAAGGGCTTCGAGCCCCACCAGGTCAAGGCGGTCCTGCTCAGCCTCACCACGAACGGGGACTACTTCGTCGATGCCGAGGGCTTCCTCGACGTCAAGCTCGCCTCCCTGCGAGCGCACGGCTCACAGATGGCGGACTGGGAGGGCCTGGACGAGTTCGTCACGGGCATGGCGGAGGCGATCGCCAAGGCGTCGGGGGCGGGCTACACCCACGCGGAGGCTTTCAAGGCGTTCTTCTTCGATTGAGCGTGGGGGCGGCCTTTGGGGGCGGCGCCCAAGCCCACAAGCGGGCGCGCATTTAAGGCTCGGTGACGAACCAGATACCGCCGGTGCCCTGCCCGGTGGCCTGGCCGCCGGTGACATCCCCGGAGTAGCGGTAGAGCGGATGGTTGTTGTAGACCAGTTGGTTGCCGTTGGCATTGGCGCTCACCCGCAACGTGCCGTTCAGCTCGGGACCGGCAGTCGGCTCGTCCCTCAGCTGGAGCAGGGGCGGCCAGACGTTGGCGCAGCTGGCCGAGCAGACCGACGTGGCCGAGTCCTTCGAGCGGAAGTACAGGGTGAAGCCCTGGGCGTCGATGAGGACCGTCTTGGTGCCGCCGTTGACGGTGGCCTGCCCGCTGCGGACGCTGTACGAGGGCCCCGCCGGCGTCGGCGGTCCCGAGGGGGCCGTCCCGGCGACTGGGGTCTTGTAGCACGCGGCCATGAGGCCCACCATGCCGATGAGCACCCCGACCAACGCCCTCCGTCGCACCATACCGGCGCAGAGGCTAGCAGCCGCCCCTACCTGAGGACCCCGGTGTGGCCAAGGGAGTACCGGCCCGGCTGCGGGTACACGCACAGGCCGTGTGGGCCCTTGCCCACCTTGATCCTTGCGATGAGCCCCCCGTCCGAGGTGTCGATGGCGTAGACCTCGGCGTTGTACCGCCCGGCCAGCCACAGCGTCGTCCCGTCGGACGACACGCCGCCCATGTCGGGGCTCCCGCCACCGGGGATGTGCCAGGTGGCCGCCACCCGGCGGGTGGCGAAGTCGATCACCGACACCGAGCCCTCACCCCGGTTGGAGACGTACAGGAATCTCGAGTCGCGGCTGACGTACAGGCCGTGGGCGTTCTTGCCGGTGGGGATGAAGTCGATGACCTTCATCGTGGTGCCGTCCACCTCAAAGACCCCGTTGGCGTTCATGTCGGCGATGTAGAAGATCCTGCCATCGGGCGAGAGCTTGACGTCCTGGGGCTTGCCGAGGAGTTTGTTCTGCCGGGGAAGGGCGAGGGTCCCCACGACCTTCTGGGTGGCCACGTCCACCTTGATGAGGGTGCCGGCGAACTCGCAGCTGGCGAGCAGGTAGGTCCCGTCGGCGGAGAAGTCCATGTGGTCCACACCGTTGCAGGCCACGCTGAGCGGGTTCTTGATGGCCATCGTGTGCGGGTCCCGGAAGTCCAGGCGCTGCATGCGCTCGGCGACGACGATGGCGAACTTGCCATCCGGCGTGAAGTAGAGGTTGTAGGGGTCCTCCACCGGGATGGGTGCGCCGGCCTTCCCGGTGGCGGGGTCGATCGGGATCAGGTCGTTGCTCAGGTCGTCCGTCGCGTACAGCGCCTTCAGGTCCCAGGAGGGGACGATGTGCTGGGGTTGATGACCCACGGGGAAGTGTTCGACGATCTTCATGGTCGCCGGGTCGATGACGTCCACGGTGTTGGAGTCGGAGTTGGGCACGTAGATCAGCGACGGGAACCCCTTGACCGTGGGACTCAGCGCCCCCGGGCGGTCCGCGGCGTAGATGTCCTTGGGTTCGAGGGCGCCGGGCATGCCCGGGAGAGCGGCGACGGTGGGCGTGACCGTGATCGGGGGCAGGCTGACCGGACCGGTTGAGCTGACGGCGCTTGGCGACGCCCGCCCGCTGGAGCAGGCGGCGAGCACCAGAGCCACGCAGAGCGCGATCGACGGGAGTGGCGACCTCCGCATGCGGTGAGGCTACAGGATCGCACGGGCTCCCGTGGCGGTAAGCGGAGGGCAGTTTGACCTCTTCTGTGTCACCCAGCGTGGGGCGCCGATTACTCCGAGTGATGGCACAGGAGGGGACGTGTCAACGGTTGCCGGATAGGGTTGACGGCGTGATCACGCTGCGCAACGTATCGAAGCAGTTCCCCGGCTCCCGTGACTACGCGGTCAAGGACTTCTCGCTCGAGATCGCCGAGGGGGAGACCGTCGTGCTCGTCGGGCCTTCGGGCTCGGGCAAGACCACGGTCCTCCGGATGATCAACCGCCTGATCGAGCCGACCTCGGGCACGATCCTCGTCGACGGAACCGACGTCATGAGCACCCCGCCCGTCGAGCTCCGCCGCCGCATCGGCTACGTCATCCAGAGCATCGGCCTCATGCCGCACCGGACGGTCGCCCAGAACATCGGGATGGTATGTGCGCTCGTCGGCTGGAACGGCGAGCGGATCCGGGCCCGGGTGACCGAGCTGGCCGGCATGCTGGAGCTCGACCCCGAGCTGCTGGGGCGCTATCCGCCGGAGCTGTCGGGTGGCCAGCGCCAGCGGGTGGGGGTGGCCCGGGCCCTCGGCGTGGACCCGCCGGTCATGCTCATGGACGAGCCCTTCGGCGCCGTCGACCCGATCGTGCGAGCCCGGCTGCAGGACCAGCTCCTCAACCTCCAGAGCCGGATCCGCAAGACCATCGTGCTGGTCACCCACGACATCGACGAGGCGATGAAGCTCGGCGACCGCATCGCCATCATCAACCGGGGCGGCCTGCTGGAGCAGTACGCCTCGCCGGAGGAGATCCTCCGGGCGCCGGCGTCGGCGTTCGTCGCCGATTTCATCGGGGCCGAGCGAGGCCTGAAGCGCCTCGCCCTCATGGCGGTGAAGAGCGTGGACACCGAACCGGGCCCGGTGGTGGGTCCCGAGTCGGAGCGTCACGCCGCCCTCGAAGTCATGCGCTCGCACGGCACGGACTGGGTGGCCGTCGTCGACGCCGGGGAGCACCTGCTCGGCTGGGTGGACGCCAGGGGCCTGTCGGGGCACGCCACCGTGGGCGAGGCCGAGGCCCGGCCGTTCTCCGCCGTCGTGTCACCGACCAGCTCGCTGCGAGAGGCCCTCGACGCCATCGTCACCAACAGGACCCACGTGGCCGCCGTGATCGACGACGGCCGCTACTGCGGCCTCCTCACCCTGGAGCGGGTCGCCCAGGAGCTGACCGCCACGTGAGGGCCGCGGTCGGGATCCGGCCGTGAGGGCGCCGGCGGACGTCCTGGTCGACTGGAGCTGGCTGGGGGACCACACGAGCGTCGTCACCCATCTCGCCGCCGAGCACGTCAAGCTGACGTTGATCGCGGTGGCCATCGGGATGGCCATCTCGTTTCCCCTCGGTGTCCTGGCCCACCGGCACCGCTGGGTCTACGCCCCGGTGAACGGGTTCGCCGGCATCCTCTACACCATCCCGAGTCTCGCCCTGTTTGCGCTGCTCGTCCCCTACACCGGCCTCAGCACAACCACCGCGGAGATCGGGCTTGTGAGCTACACCCTGCTCATCCTCATCCGCAACGTCGTCGCCGGGCTCGACGGCGTCTCCGCCGACGTCCGGGAGGCTGCCCGGGGCATGGGCTACAACGACCGCCAGCTCCTGTGGCGGGTCGAGATCCCGCTCGCCCTGCCGGTCATCATCGCCGGGATCCGGATTGCCACCGTCACGACCATCGGCCTCGTCACCGTCACCGCCCTGATCGGCCACGGCGGTCTGGGGGCGCTGATCCTGCAGGGCTACCGCCAGGATTTCCCCACCCCTGCGTATGCCGGCGGCGCGCTCTCGGTCGTGCTGGCAATCATCGCCGACGTGGTCCTGCTCACCGTCCAGCGGGTCCTCACGCCGTGGGCGAAGCCCGCCGACGTGCGCCACCAGGTCGAGGCCGCCGTTCCCGCTGCCTTGGCCGGCGCCTGATGGGGCTTTTCCGCCAAGGCCTTTCCTGGCTGGTCGACGGTGGTCACTGGGTGGGGACCGGGGGCATCCTCCAGCGCCTTGTGGAGCATGCGGAGATGTTCGCCCTTGCGATGCTGATCGCCTCGGCCCTCGCGCTGCCCGTCGGGCTCGTCATCGGCCACGCCCGGAGGGTTGCGTTCCTGGCCGTCAACGCGGCAGGCGTCGGCCGGGCCCTGCCGACGTTCGCCGTCCTCTACTACGCGTACCGGCTGACGTTGAAGGCCCACCCGTTTGCCTTCTGGCCGACGCTCATCGCCCTGGTCTTCCTGGCGGTTCCCCCGATGCTCACGAACACCTTCGTGGCGGTGGCCGGTGTCGACCCCGACACGGTCGAGGCTGCCCGGGGGGTGGGCATGGCCGAGCGCCAGGTCCTGCTCCGGCTCGAGCTCCCGCTGGCCTCCCCGCTCATGCTCGACACCGTTCGGACCGTCGCCGTGCAGGTGGCCGCCACGGCGGGGTTCGGCGCCGTGTTCGGGTGGGGTGGCCTGGGGCGGTTCATCGTGGACGGGTTCGCCGCCTACGACTACCCCCAGCTGCTCGCGGGCGCCATCCTCATCGCGGCCTTCGCGGTCGTCGTGGATCTCGCCTTCGGCCTGGTCGGCCGCCATCCGGCCCTGCGGAGGCTTCGGGTATAGGGTTGCCCGTTAGTTGCACGGACCGTTCAAGGGGAGGGGAGCGAACGTGGGCAAGCGCAGGGTGTGGACAGTTGCGGCGATGCTGGTCGTGGCAGTGGTGGCGGCCTCCTGCAGCAAGAAGTCGACGACGACCACGACTTCTCCGTCGGCGCCCTCCAAGCCCTCTATCACCGTCGGGTCCGTCACCTTCAGCGAGAGCCAGATCGTGGCCGAGATGTTCGCCCAGGTCCTGACCAAGGCCGGCTACAAGGTGACCAAGCAGCTCAGCCTCGGCCAGCGGGCGGTCCTGCAGCCGGCGATGCCCGGGCAGATCCAGGTGGCCCCCGAGTACGTCGGATCGCTGCTCGCCTACCTGAAGGGGACCAAGTCCCCCGACGCGGTGTCGGAGACGGCGCAGGACAACCAACTGCTGGCCCCCAAGGGCCTGACGGTGCTCGACCCCTCGGCGGCCAACGACACCAATGCCTTCGTCGTCACCAAGGCCACCGCCACGAAGTACAACCTGGCCAAGGTGAGCGACCTGAAGCCCGTCGCCACCAAGCTCACGCTCGGCGGGCCGCCGGAGTGCAACACGAACCCCGTGTGCCTGCCGGGGCTGAAGAGCGTCTACGGCATCACCGGTCTGCACTTCCAGCCCATCGTGGCCTGTGACACCGCAACCGCGAATGCCCTCGATGCGGGCAGCATCGACATTGCCGAGCTGTGCTCCACGCAATCGATCATCGCCAAGAAGGGCTGGGTCGTGCTCGAGGACGACAAGAACCTGCAGCCGGCGGACAACATCGCGGCGGAGGTCTCCACCGCGCTGCTCCAGCTGCAGCCCGACATCAAGACGCTGCTCACGAGCGTGACGTCCAAGCTCACCACGGCCAACATCGTCGGGCTCAACGCCCAGGTGGACATCGACCACAAGGACGCGGCGACCGTGGCCCAGGCCTTCCTGCAGAGCAACGGTCTGCTCTGAGAGAGCCGTCGCCGGGACTATCCTGGTCTCCTCCTGCGTTGTGAGTGACGCAAGACTTCCAACAAGGAGTGGTGACCATGGACCAGCGCATCACCAAGACCGAGGATGAGTGGCGCCGGGAGCTGACACCGGCCCAGTACCGCGTGCTCCGGCAGGCGGGAACGGAGCCACCGTTCACGGGTGAGTACTTCGACTGCCATGACGACGGGATGTACCGCTGCGCGGCCTGCGGAGCTGAGCTTTTCCGCTCCGATACCAAGTTCGACTCGGGGACGGGCTGGCCGAGCTTCACGGAGGCGGCCGGATCCGCCGTCGAGCTTCACAAGGACCTGTCCCACGGGATGCTGCGCACCGAGGTCCGCTGCCGGGCCTGCGGCTCGCATCTCGGCCACGTGTTCAACGACGGGCCGCGGCCGACGGGCAAGCGCTTCTGCATCAACTCCTGCGCCCTCGACCTGGACCGCACCCCTGCGGCGGCACCCGCACCCACGGGAGCAGAGGGAGGTGCCGCATGACCAGGTTCGCAACGTTCGGGGCCGGCTGATTCTGGGGCGTCGAGGCGGAGTTCCGCCTCATCCCCGGCGTGGTCGACACCGCTGTCGGCTACGCCGGCGGGAAGACCCAGCACCCCACCTACAAGGACGTGTGCTCGCACCGCACCGGCCACGCCGAGGTGGTCCGGGTGGAGTACGACCCGTCGGAGGTGTCGTACGAGACCCTCCTGGACCGCTTCTGGCACATCCACAACCCCACCACGAAGAACCGCCAGGGGCTCGACTTCGGCAGCCAGTACCGTTCGGTGATCTTCTTCTCCGACGACGACCAGAAGGCCTCCGCACTCGCATCCAAGGACGCGGTGAACGGGTCGGGCGAGCATCGTAAGAAGGTCGTGACCGAGATCCTGCCCGCCCCCGAGTTCTGGCGGGCCGAGGAGTACCACCAGCAGTACTACGACAAGCACGGCATCTCCGCGTGCCGGTTCTGAGCGAGCCGGAAGGGGGCCGGTTCCGAATGACCTCTGGAAACCCATCAGGGGTCCGAGCTGCAAGGGAAGGAGCCCGACGTGCCCGAATTCAAGTGAGTGGACGCCGGAGCGAACTGTAACGGTCACTTCAAGGCTGCCACCAAAGAGGATCTGATGCGCGACGTCGCCGACCATTTCCGCAAGAAACACGGAGTCGGAGACCCCACGCAGACGATCATGAACCTGGTGGCCAAGCTGGCGAAGTAGTTGCGGCACCGCTCAAGGAAGTTCCTGGTCGAGGGACGCTCAATGACGACAACCAAAACACCCGCGGGAGAACTCGCCAGGAAGGCGGACCACCCGGCCTCGGAGCGAAGGGGCTCCAAGATCGACCTTGGCGCCCGCCTGGTCATGACCGCGCTCTACAAGCGCCTGTTCTCCCTCGGGCTGTGGCAGCACATCCGCTCCGTCGGGGGAACCCGGGAGAAGGGGATCGGGGGGGCCTACTTCGTGACCCACGACAACCGGGCCTTCTTCGGCGACCTGATCACCAGCGGGTCGTTCTGTAAGGACTCCGCCGCGGGGTCCATCCTCCACAAGGGGGTCATCTCGCTCCGGGAGGTCTCGGCGCAGCCGGCGCTGCACCTGGAGCTGGGGGCAGACGACCGCATCTACGTCCACATGGACGAGCACTCGCCGGTCGGCGGGGTGAAGGCCGGGGGGATCTGCCGCTACGAGCGGGGCAAGACCGCCGAGCACATCCGCCACGACGTCCTTCGCGCCCTGACCGGATCCCTGCACTTCGACACCGCGGCAGGCCGGGTGTCCGCCTCCAACCGCGAGGTGCTTGCCGCAGAGGCCGCCTGGCGCAAGGCCCGCGACGCGACAGACCCGATGGCGGTTGCCAGTCCGGCCCTCACGCTCGGGACGCTGCTCGAGGAACAGGGCCACGTCGCCCGCGCCCAGCGCCTTTACCGCGAGGCCATGGCGTCGGGGCACCCGGAGTTCGGCCCCGCCGCCGCCTTCAGCCTGGCGGAGCTGCTGGAGGAACGCGGGGACCTGAAGCAGGCCGAGGAGGTCTACCGCTGGTCGATCCACACCGGCCACAAGGAGTTCGCCGCCTGGGCGGTGTCCGGGCTGGCGGCCCTGCTGGAGCGCCGTGGCGAGCCGGACGGCGCCCGCGAGGCATACATGACGGCGCTTGCCATCCAGCACCCGGAGATCTCGCCGTGGGCGGCGGTCAAGCTCGGTGGGTTCCTGTCCGACCAGGGCGAGATCGCAGGGGCCGAGTCCGCCTACAAGATGGCCATCGCCTCCGCCCATCCGGAGTTCGCTCCCTGGGCGGCCCTCGACCTCGCGTCGATGGAGGACGCGCTCGGCCGCCGGGACGACGCCGCCGAGGGGTACCGGGCCACCATCTCGACCGAGCATCCCGATGCCACGCCGTGGGCGGGCCTGAAGCTGGCGGCGTTGCTGGAGGCGGGTGGTGAGACGGCGGCGGCGCTGGCCGCGTACGAGACCGTGATCGCGTTCGACCACCCCGAGGCCACCCCGTGGGCGTGGATCCGGTACGGAGACCTGCTCGAGGCACTCGGGGAGCCGGCGCGCGCCCGGGAGGCCTATGCGGGGGCGGTGGCCACCGGCCACGAGGATGCGGCACCCGACGGCGCCGTCAAGCTCGCGCAGCTCGCCGTCGCGGCTGGGGATTTCCCGGCCGCCCGCGCGGCCTACCAGACCGCCATCGACACGGCCCATCCCGAGGCCGCCGCTGCGGCGGCCCTGGGTCTGGGCTCCCTGCTGGAGGAACTGGGGGAGCCGGGCAACGCCGCCGGTATGTACGAGGAGGCGGCCTCGACCGGCAACGAGCAGGTCGTCCCCTGGGCGCTGCTCGGCCTCGGCGCCCTGCTGGAGGCCGAAGGCGACACCGACGGCGCCCGCGACGCGTACGCCCGGGCCCTCGGGACCTCCCATCCCGAGGCCGGCCTGAGTGCCGGGGTGAAACTCGGCGCCTTGCTGGAGGCGGCGGGCGAGGAGGAGGCAGCGAGGGAGGCCTACCGGGCCGCCCTCGCCCTCCAGGAAGCCGCCCCGCAGCCTAGCTGACGACCTTCGCCAGAGGTTTGGTGACTTTTCGTTCGCCGGAAACAAAAAAGCACCAAACTTCGCAGTGAGACGCCCCCATCCGGCTTCTCTTCAGCTCCGAATCACTCTCGTCAAACGCCTTTGAAAAGAGTGAAGGGAGCGGGATATGGAAGGTACACAGAGGTTGGGGATTGTCAGGGTCTACGCACTGGTTTTCGGTATCGCCTACCTTGGCGTCGCCGCCGTCGAGGTTCTCCTGAAGGTGTTCGGGTCCGGCACCCTCACCGTGGGCAGCGAGGTGATCCTGAGGATCACGCCGCTGCAGAACGCGATCCACTGGCTCGTCGGCCTGGCCGTGCTCGGGTCGTTCTTCGCCGGGACCGCCGTCGCCAAGATGGTCGCCCGCGGCGTTGGCGTGGTCTTCCTCCTGGTGAGCGGGCTGGGTATCTTCGCCAGCACCTTCACCGGCAAGCTGCTCGGGTTCCCGGGTGCGCTGCCCGTCTCGTACAACGTCGTGCACGTGGCGACGATGGCGGCGGCACTCTTCGCAGGATTCGCCGCCGAGGCGGCGTACCAGGGTCGCCGGACCTCCTCCTCAGGTGCCGGCGCACCAGGAAGCATCGCCCCTCGCTAAGCCCCACCCGTCGGCGGGGGTATCTGGTGGGGACGCGGGCGGCTACCTTGGCCAGCTGCCTTCGTTCCTGCCGCATCAAGGGCCGGCCCGCAAGGGCCGGCCCTTCCATGTCCGGGGGCGCCCCGGTAGTTCCCACGCTCAAAAGGCCTGGAAATTTTGGTACACCCGGCGTCCCTTTTCTTCCACACCCTGCGCCTCGACCCCGTGTCTCAGGCGGGTAGGCTCCCCCGTGTGAGCGGGCGGGCCGGGCGGTGGCACTCGGAGACCTTGGTCTGCGGCGTGCGCGGGCATGTGATCCCCGCCGCCCGGGTGCGGACGCTCCGTCCGGAGGACTCGGGCATGGGCGTCGACCTGCCCGACGGCCGGCGGCTTGCTCGCTGTGCCCGCTGCGACGGATGGATCGCTGTCGACGTCCCGACCAAGGCCGAGCAGGTGGACGGCGAGTCCCTGCCGGCCCTGGAGTCGATGGACCTGCCACGCCGGGGCAAACGCCTGCGGGAGGCCATCATCCTGCGCCTGATCGCCATCGACCGGGCCTTTCACTCGGTCCTCTTCGGCGCCATCGCGGTGGGCTCGTTCCTCGCGGAGCGGCGGTTCCCCCTCTTCCAGGCGACGCTCCGCCGGTGGCTGGTGATCATCGACCAGGCCGCAGGCCAGACCGGCCCGACCCCGTCGAAGTCGTTCGTCGACCGCCAGCTGCGGCACCTGCTGACGGTGCGGAGCGGCTCCCTGAAGGTGGTCGCGGTCACGGCGGCCGTCTACTGCATCCTGGAGGGGACCGAAGCCGTCGGCCTGTGGAAGGAGCGCCGGTGGGCGGAGTACCTGACGGCGGTGGCGACGGCGGGGTTCCTGCCCTTCGAGATCATCGAACTGACGAAGAAGGTGAGCCCCCTGAAGGTGGGGACGCTGGTGGTCAACGTCGCCATCCTCGTCTACCTGATCTGGGCCAAGCGGCTGTTCGGGGTGGGCCGGCTGCGCAAGGAGAAGCGCCGGATGGACGTCGAGGACGTGCGGGAGCTGTTCGGCCCGGCCTCCCGTGGGACCCCGTTCCTGCGCTGACCTCCAACGGGCTCGGCCCTGCAGGGGTCTTAGGGTCGTGCTGCTGAGCTCGGAGCTACCGGGGCAGGGTGAGCAGGGTCGACAGCATGCGCTCATCGAACGCTCTCACTGCCCGGGTTGTCTCCACGGGCGCGAGCCGGAGGCGCACATTGCGAAGGGCGATCAGACTCGCGGTGTCTCCGAACCGTGTGGCCATCGTGAAGGCATCGGCACCTCGGTCGCAGGCCTGCTCGACGTCACCGGCGTGGACGTGGGCCTCGGCCAGCTTGCTCAGGGTGTAAGCCCGGTCCTTCGAAGGGAACGGCCTGGAGTGAAGGGCTTCCGTGAGGGCGGGCACCGCCATCCCGGGGAGCTCGAGACTCACGGCCGCGAGTCCCCGGTAGCGGGTGACCTCCTTGCCGTTCACCGGAAGCATCCAGGGCCAGGGCGCATCGCCTTTCCCGTCTGTCTCGCCCAGCGTCTTGTCCGCCCGAATGAGAGCGTTGGACATCGCGGGCTCATCGTGGGCGGCGGCATGGGCAGTCGCCTCCCGAGCAGCCACCGATGTCCGAGTCCCCGGAGGTGCATTACGGGGCAGGAGGCCCGCAGCCTGCCCCGCCAGCCTGACGGCCTCGGCTCCACTCCCCGCCCTCGCTGCCCAGGAGCTCCAGCCGCTCACTACGTACGCCTGGAGCAGGTTGTCCTGGGACCGCTCGGCGTACGTCCGGGCTTGCCGGTAGTGGCGCCGCACCGCGGGGAGGTCCCACAGGTCCTCCGCCAACCAAGCGGCAAGCACCGCCGTTTCGCTGCCGGCTGCCGCCAGCCTAGCCTGGTCCGTCTCCGAGGTGGCGGACGTGAAGAGCCGGGAGATGAGACGCGCATGACCAAGCACCATGTCGCGCAGGTCCCCGGCGGGGACGGTGGACCAGAGCTGGCGGAGGCTCCTGGACACGGACGTGACCGCTCCGATCGATCCGGCATCGACCGGTGCCGTGGAGGCAAGGACGGGCAGGCGCCCCAGCGCGGAGCCCAGCAGCCCCGCTGTTGCGGCGCGGCCGAACAGGGCAAGGAGCTCGCGTCGTTTCACGTCCTCGTCGAGTGTCGCGCTTTCCGAGGTCGACGGCGCCGTCCCGTCGGTCGGACCGAGGACCCGCAGCTCCAGGCGGTACCTGCGCTGCTTCCGGGCTGCGGCCGCTACCTCCTCGAAGGGAAGACCGAGGGCTGCTGCCAGCCAGCGCAGGGCGTCTGGGTGAGGAATACGCCCTCGCTCGTAGCCGTGGATGGACTGGCGAGTGGCCCCGGAGAATGTGCCTTCCTGCAGCGCGGCCGCGTGCATCCCACGAGCGACGCCGTTCAAAGACAGCCCCTGGCGTTGCCGAGCCCCCGAGATGAGGTGTGCGAAAGGAATGTGTTCCACTGATCGATCTAGTATCTCAAACCTGTCGCCAATGAGGGCCTGATCGAATCCTATGGCACCCTTCGTTCCCGCACCGTTGTCAGATTGTTGTCATTTCAGGGTTTCTCCACGGGCTGGGGCGGGTTCCTTCGAAGTCCGGAAGCAATGACGCGTATACGCGTGTTTTTTTCCGAAGCTCGTGCGTCCCGGTTAGCCGGGCGGGATCTCGAAGTTCGCGCCCATGAAGCAGTCGGGGTTGCGCGGGAGCGACCCGTCCTTGGCCACCTGGCTGTAGATCGCCGAGTCGTTACCGTTCAGGACGACCACGCTGGCCCCGCCGATGGTCTGGCCGACTCCGTTGAGGGTGCAACTCTTGACGTTGGCCGGGTCCACCTGACGGGCGGCGAGGGCGAGATGGATCATGTCGATGAGTGGCACGTTGAACGCCGCCCGCTGCCGGCCCGTCTTGATCACGTCGAAGATGTAGCTGGGGTCGACGCTCAGCTTGTGAAACTTGCGGAGGCTCGAGATGATGATCTGGGCCTGGTCGGTGCTGCGGCCGAAGTCGCCCCCGGGGACGTTGTAGCGGTCCCGGCTGAAGGCCAGCGTGTCGCCCCCCAGCATGTGGTAGTCGCCGGGGTTGAAGTGCGTCCCGGTGTCCGACTGGTTGAACATCGGGTGGTAGACGTGGATGTCCAGCCCCCCCAGGGCATCGATCAGTGGCATGAAGTTGCTGAAGTTGGTGTGGGCGTAGAACTGGATGGGGATGCCGGTGAACTGCTTGATGGTGGCGATGCCGGCGTCGAAGCCCCCGGAGCGGCAGATGTCGGTGATCTTGCGGCCGCCGATGAACGAGTCGCGGGGCATGTTGAGGATGGTGCCGGCGTGGCTCGCTTTGTTGATGCTGATGATGTGGATCGAGTCGCATCCCCCACCGACGTCGGGCGTGCCCGTGGGGGCGTCGCTGCCGATGAGGGCCACGTAGACCATCCCGTTGTCGGACCTCGGGGACGACCCCGTCGCGTGGACGCTGATGGTGGGGGAAGGGGTCTGCGAGCGGGCCGGCTCCATCGCGGCGTTCAGCCCCCAGAACGCGAGCGTGGCAGCGAGAAGGGCGCCCACGACGGTCCGCAGGTCGAATCTCAGGCCACGCCTCATGACGACCCCAGGGCGGCAAGGGCCTGCGAGTCGGGCGGGAAATAGGACGCCGACTTCGTCACGCCGTCCTCGGCGGTCGCAGCGTCATAGGCCACGATCCTGCCGCCTCCCACGTCCATCATGAATTGGAAGTCGTGAACGATATGAACGTTTTGACCCCCCGCAGTCGCCGGCTTCCCCGTTCCCTCGAAATGGGTGTTGACCACGGCGAACGAGGCCAACTGGTTGGGCTCGATCAAGACTTTGATGGTGGTGGCCGTCTCCACGTTGGGCTGTACCTCGCTCAGCTGGGGGGCCACGCTGCCAAGCGCGAGGGCCGGCAGGTCGGGGCCCAGGGTGCCGGCGACCTCACCGCCGAACAGGCCGCCCAGGTCGGGATGGGTGCCGCCTCCCCACCGGCTCGGCGTCAGGAAGGCGATGTCGTAGTAGCTGTTGACCAGGTCTATGACCTTCTTTGCGGCAGCATTGGCCACGTCGTTGGAGCTGGCCCGGTTCTGAGCGTCGACCGCGGCCACGCCAGCGGCGTGGAAGTCGGCATGGACTTCTGCAGGCTTCGTGGGACTCGGGGTGGGGGTGGGCTTGGGCGCGGCGGAGGTCTTCGCGGCCGCCGGCTTCTTGGACTTGGAGCAGGCTGGGAGGGCGAGGACCGCGACGGCGACCAGCAGGAGAGCGCCGGAGCCCCGGTGGGCGGAAAAAAGCACGGGGGGGATTCTGCCCAGATTCGCGCCTCGTGAACAAGTTCCAGACCTGCCCGCCATCACCGCCCAAGCGTCAGCCCCGCTCAATCGAGCCGTTCTGCCTCAATGGTATGAACGCCTTCGGACGGTCCGCTAGGCCTCGCGCAGGGCGGCTACCGTGCACTCACCGGGGGCCTTGTCGTCCCGGAGGCCTTTGAACGACGGGGCCCGGAGCTTGAGTGCCGTGGTCAGGTCCCGGAACTCCACGATCGCGACGAGCTCTGGCCGCACCCATGCCGCGCCGGGGCTCGTCCGGCGGATCTCCAGCGTGGACGCGGGCGAGAACGGTGAGTCGGGCGAGGCCAGCTCGGCCAGCCTGGCGTCGAGGTCGTCGAGCGTCCTGTCGTTGAAGCCCGTGCCGACCGACCCCACGAAGCGCAGCGCCCCGCCCTCCTCGTAGGCCCCCATGAGGAGGGATCCGAGGGTCCCGGACCGCTTGCCCTGGCCGGGGCTCCACCCGCCGATGACCAGGTCGGCGTCGTGGACCGTCTTCACCTTGAGCCAGCTCTGGCTGCGCTTGCCGAGTTCGTAGGTCGATGCGAGCCGTTTGGCAACGATGCCTTCGAGGCCCCGGTTCTCCGCAGCCTGGTACAGGGCCTTGCCCTGCCCTCGGATGGCGGTGGCGAGCTGGACGGTGCCGGTCGGGACCAGGGTCTCCTCCAGGAGGCGCCGGCGCTCGGCGTACGGTTCGCCGACGAGGGAGCGCCCGTCGAGGTAGAGCAGGTCGAACACGACGTAGGACACCGGCAGCAGCCGGGCGAGGCGCTGGATCTCCCGGTCGTTGCGGACGTGCATCCGGCTCTGCAGCTTCTCGAAGGACGGCCGGCCCTCATCCATGACGACGATCTCACCGTCGAGCACCGCGTCGAGGGCCACGAGGCGCTCGTGGACCTTGTGGAGCTCGGGGTATGCCACGGTGATGTCCCCGCCGTTGCGGGACATGAGCCGGGTCGCCTCGTCGCAGTAGGAGATCGCCCGGACCCCGTCCAGCTTGGGTTCGAAAGCCCACCGGTCGTCGTCGAAGGCCTCCCTGGCCGGCGTGGCGAGCATGGGCTGGGGCGGTGGCTGCTCGTCCGGGGGCGGTGCGTGGTTCTCCCGCAGGATCGCCAGCCACTGCTCCTTCCCGGACTCTTCTCTGGTCCGGACGAGGTGGTAGGTGGCGTGCAGGCGCTTGCCCTCCAGCCGGAATGTCAGTTTCCCGGGCTTCTGCTCCAGCAACTCGTAGGTGCCCTCGTCGAAGATGCGCACCTCGCCTGCCCCGTAGTTGCCCTCGGGGATCGAGCCCGAGAAGCTCCCGTATTCGAAGGGGTGGTCCTCGACGTGGATGGCGAGGGTCTTGACGCCCTTGTGCCGGGGCAGGCCCTTCGGCACCGCCCAGGAGACGAGGACCGGGGTCGCGCCGTTGAACATCTCGAGGCGCAGGTCGTGGTGGAGCCGGGTCGCGTAGTGCTGGTGGATGACGAAGGTGTTCCCTGGGCGGGCCCGGGCGACGTCGACGTCGCCCGCCACCTCCGGGGGCGGCTCGGGGGTCTCCGTGAAGGAGCGCTTGGCGGCGTAGTCCTTCGTGGCACCGGCAGCGGCAGCGGCACCGGCACTGGGGCTGGGCGTTGCAGCTGGCCGGGGCGGGGGGTCGTCCGGCACGCCGAGCGCCGCGAGGATGGGCCGGAGGTCCTGCCCGCCGGCCAGGACGGGGGCGAAGAGGTCCCCGGTGGCGGTGAGCCGGTCGTGGATGGTGACGATCGTGAAGTCGCCGACCGAGGTCCCTGCTTGGAGCTCCTCCCAGGTGACGGGGGTGGACACCGTTGCCGCGGGCTCGGGCCGGACGGCGTAGACGGACGCCAGGCTCGCTGCCCGCCGGTTCATCTTGTAGTCGATGAAGACCTTGCCGGCGCGCTGGTCCCATTCGAGTGTGGCGCCCCCCGGATCGGCGGCGACGATCAGCCGGGCGATGGCGCCGGCGACCCCCCGGGTCTGCTCGTAGGTGTGGCCGGGCGCCACCGGGACGAAGATCTGCACGCCGGTGGCCCCGGACGTCTTGGGGTGGCCCCGGAGTCCGAGGGACTCAAGGGCAGCGTGGACGTGGCGGGCGACCGCGGCCGCCTCGGCGAAGCCGGACGGGGGCATCGGGTCGAGGTCGAACACCATCCAGTCGGGCTCGTCGTAGCGGGAGCACCGGGCATGGGACGGGTGCTGGTCGATGCACCCGAGGTTGGCGACGAACAGCAGGCACGCCGCATCCGGCGCCATGAGGTGCTCGGCGGGGCGCCCGTCCTCGGTCGGGACCGTGCACCGGGGGACCCAGTCCGGGGTGCCCTTCGGGGGGTGGCGCTCGAAAAAGGAGGTCGGGGTCCCCTTGGGGTAGGAAGCGGCGGGGTAGGAGGCGGCGGGGTAGGAAGCGGCGCCGGAGATCCCGTCGGGCATGCGCTTGAGGGTGAGGGGCCGCTCGGCCAGGTGGGGCAGGATGGCCTCGGCCACGTTGAAGTAGTAGGCGAGCAGGTCTCCCTTCGTGTAGCCCTGTTCCGGCCAGTACACCTTGGGGAGCTTGGTCAGCTTCACCCGATGGCCGGCGGCCTCGACGACCCAGTGGTCACCCTCCGGCTCGACCGGCAGTGGCCGTGGGGTGGGGATGGTGAACGCGGGTCCGCTTCGGCTGGGCACGTCCTCATTCTCCCCGTTCTCCCGTTTGCCCCGGCGGTGGTAGCTTAGTTACCCGGTTGTTACTCGCGCGAGGAGTCCGGCCCCAGTCCGCATGGAAGTCTCCGAATTCCACCCCCTCGTCGCCCGCTGGTTCACCGACACCTTCGGGTCTCCGACGCCCGCGCAGGCCGAAGGGTGGACGGCGATCGCCGAAGGCCGGGACACGCTCATTGCGGCCCCGACCGGGTCCGGCAAGACGCTTGCGGCCTTCCTCTGGGCGATCAACCAGTTGGTGACCGCAGCATCGGAGGGGAACCTCGGGGAGCAGACGTCGGTCGTCTACGTCTCGCCGCTGAAGGCGCTCGGCAACGACATCCACAAGAACCTCACCCAGCCGCTGGCGGCGATCCGCAAACTGGCCGAGGACGACGGGACCCCGCTACCGGAGATCCGGATGGCCGTCCGTTCCGGCGACACGCCTGCCGCGGAACGCAACCTGATGGTCCGCCGCCCGCCCCACATCCTCATCACCACGCCCGAGACGCTCTACATCCTGCTGACCGCGGACCGCAGCCGGGCCTTCCTCGCCGACACCCGGGCCGTCATCGTGGACGAGATCCACGCCGTGGCGGGGGACAAGCGGGGCTCCCACCTGGCGCTGACCCTGGAACGCCTCGACGCGCTCGACGCCGCAGAGGGGACGGGTGGCTTCCGCCGCCAGCGCATCGGCCTGTCGGCCACCCAGAAACCCATCGAGGACATCGCCCGGCTGCTCGTGGGCACCGCCCGCGTCGATGCCGCCGGCATGCCCGACTGCGCCATCGTCGACGTCGGGCACCGCCGGGACTGGGACCTCTCCATCCACGTCCCGGGCCAGCCGCTGGGGCCGATTGCAAGCCACGAGATGTGGGGCGAGGTGTACGACCGCATGGCCTCGATGATCGAGGAGCACCGAAGCACCCTCGTGTTCGTCAACACCCGCCGGCTTGTGGAGCGTGTCTCCCACCAGCTCGAGGCCCGGCTGGGCGAGGGCAAGGTCGCCGCCCACCACGGGAGCCTGTCGCGCACAACCCGGCTCGCCGCCGAGGAGGGCCTCAAGTCCGGCGCGCTCCGGGTGGTCGTCGCCACCGCATCCCTCGAGCTGGGCATCGACGTGGGCCACGTCGACCTCGTCTGCCACCTCGGCGCCCCCAGGGCGCTGGCCACCCTGCTGCAGCGCATCGGGCGTTCGGGCCACTGGCTCGGCGGGATCCCCAAAGGGGTCCTGTTCCCGCTCACGCGTGACGAACTCGTCCAGAGCGCGGCGGCCGTCATGGCGGCGAGGGCCGGGGAGCTGGACCGGGTCATCATGCCGGCCAAGCCGCTGGACATCCTCGCCCAGCAGATCGTCGCGACGGCGGCCACCGGCAAGGTCTCCGAGGAGTCCCTCTGGGAGCTGGCCCGGCGGGCCTACCCGTACCGGGACCTCACCCGGCAGGAGTTCGACGAGGTGATCGAGATGCTGTCGGAGGGCTTCGCCACCAAGCGGGGCCGGGCCAGTGCCCACCTGCACCGGGACCAGGTCAACGGGATGGTCTCGGGGCGCCGGGGCGCCCGCCTCGCCGCCATCACCAGCGGCGGGGCCATCCCGGACACGGCCGACTACGACGTCATCGCCGAGCCCGAGGAGGTCTTCGTCGGCAAGGTGAACGAGGACTTCGCCATCGAGAGCATGGCCGGCGACGTCTTCCTCCTGGGCAACACCTCGTGGCGGATCCGCCGGGTCGAGTCCGGGCGGGTCCGGGTGGAGGACGCCCAGGGCGCCCCCTCGTCTGTCCCGTTCTGGTTGGGGGAGGCCCCGGCCCGCACCGCCGAGCTTTCCGAGGCCGTGTCCAACCTGCGGGCCGGCGTCGCCGAGCGGCTGGGCGACCCGCCGGCGGCCCGGGCCTGGCTGACGGAGGTCGCCCTCGTGGACGAGGCGGGCGCCGCCCAGATCGTCGACTACATCGCGGAGACCGTCGCGGCCCTCGGCGTGGTGCCGACCACCGACACGATCGTCGCCGAGCGCTTCTTCGACGAGGGCGGGGGGATGCAGCTCGTCCTGCACACGCCGTTCGGTGGCCGGATCAACCGGGCCTGGGGCCTTGCGCTCCGCAAGCGCTTCTGCGTGAACTTCGACTTCGAACTGCAGGCAGCGGCCACCGACGACGGGGTCGTGCTGTCCCTGGGCGAGCAGCACAGTTTCCCCCTCGACTCGGTCTTCGCCTTCCTCCGCCCCAAGACCCTGCGCGACACCCTGATCCAGGCCGTGCTCCCGTCGCCGATGTTCGGCAACCGGTGGCGGTGGAACGCCACCCGGGGACTCGCCCTGCTGCGGCGCACCGGGGGCCGGAAGGTGCCGGCGCCGATCCTCCGCATGCGGTCCGACGACCTGCTCGCGGCCGTGTTCCCCGACCAGGTGGCCTGCCAGGAGAACCGAAGCGGTCCCATCGAACCCCCCGACCACCCGCTCGTCAACGAGACGGTCCTCAACTGCCTCCACGAGGCGATGGACCTCGACGGCCTGATCGGCATCGTCGAGGCGATGGACCGGGGCGAGATCCGGGTGGTCGCGGTCGAGACGCCAGCGCCGTCGCCGATGAGCCACGAGATCCTCAACGCAAACCCCTATGCGTTCCTCGACGACGCTCCCCTGGAGGAGCGCAGGGCGAGGGCAGTCTCGCTCCGGCGGACGGACCCGGAGCTCTCGGGTGGCGTCGGGGCCCTGTCGTCCGCCGCCATCCAGGAGGTCCGGGAGGACGCCTGGCCCGACGTGCGGGACGCCGACGAGCTCCACGACCACCTGCTCTCCCTGTTCCTCCTCCCCGAGGAGGACGCCGCGGCCTGGTCGGAGCTCGTCGAAGCGCTGTTCGCGGGTGGCAGGGTGCTGCGCGCCGCATGGGGATCGGGCGACGTGATCCGGCACGGGTTCGTCGCCGCCGAACGGGTGGCGATGGCCAGGGCCGTCTACGGCGACCTGACGGTGGAGGGAACCGGGATAACGGGCAAGGCATGGGACCCCGACGAGGCCCTCAAGGCGATGATCGGTGGGTGGATGGCGTGCCTCGGTCCGGTGACGGCGCCCGACCTTGCGGCGCGGCTGGGCCTGGGCGGGGAGATGGTCGACCGGGCCTTGCTCATGCTGGAGGGGACCGGGACCATCCTCCGCGGACACTTCACGTCCCAGAACAGCAGCGAACTGGAGTGGTGCGACCGCCGCCTGCTGTCACGGATCCACCGCCTGACGTTGCGGCGCCTGCGGGCCGAGATCGAGCCGGTGTCGCCCGCCGTCCTCATGCGGTTCCTCCTGCGCTGGGGCCACGTCGCACCCGGTACCCAGATGCACGGCAAGGACGGCCTGACCAGGGTGATCGGCCAGCTGCAGGGCCTCGAGCTGCCCGCCCCCGCCTGGGAGGAGCGCATCCTGCCGGCACGGATCAGCCGCTACAACCCTGCCGACCTCGAGCACCTGTGCCTCTCCGGCGTCGTGGCCTGGGGCCGCCTCCATGCCGGGGGGCCCGAGGGGTCCGGCGAGGACACGGAGCCCGAAGAGCCCAAGGCGCGGACCCGCCGCCCCGGCCCCGTCCGCAACAGCCCGCTGGCCTTCGTGCTGCGGGAGGATCTCCCAGCATTCCTCGGCCCTGCCGGACCGAACGGGCCCGAGGCCCAGGTCGCCAGCCTGCCGTCGGCCGCCAGGGAGGTCGCCGAGTTCCTCGCCGAGCGGGGTGCCTCGTTCCTGCCCGAGATCACGCGGGGGACCGGCCGGCTCCCGACCGAAGTGGAGGACGCCCTGTGGGATCTGGTCTCGGCGGGGCTGGTGAGCGGTGACGGGGTGGCCGGGCTGCGGCTGCTCCTCGGGCGCAACAAGCCTCCGGCCCGCCACACCCGGCTGCGGGCCGTGCCCGGTGGGAGGTCCGGAACCGTCTCGGCCCGCGGCAGGCCGCTGCCCGCCGGCCGTTGGTCCCTCTGGCGGCGCGACGAGGCGGACGCGGACCCAGCCGAACGCGGCGAGGTCGTCGCCCGCCAGTTGCTCCGCCGCTACGGCGTCGTTTTCCGCGACCTGCTCGGCCGCGAGCGCAACGCGCCGCCGTGGCGGGTGCTCCTCCCGCTCTACCGGCGCCTGGAGGCCCGGGGCGAGATCCGGGGCGGCCGCTTCGTGAGCGGCTTCGTTGGCGAGCAGTTCGCGCTGCCCGAGGCCGTCGACGCCCTCCGGGCGGTCCGGCGTTCCGGCGACGACACCGAGACGATCATCCTCTCCGCCGCCGACCCGCTGAACCTTGCGGGCATCATCGTGCCCGGCCAGCGCGTGTCGCCGTTCTCCACGCTGGCGGTGGCGTACCGCAACGGGGTGGCGATCGACGTGGCACCGCTGGGAACGCTCCGCAGCCGCCTCTGGGGCCGGCAGCGGGCGGCCCCGTCCTCGTAGCGGGGCCACCAGCGGGCCATGCCCGAACTCCCCGAGGTCGAGATCATGGTGCGCCGCCTCGGCGCCGCCCTGGAGGGCGCGGTCGTGGAATCGGCGCTGGCAAAGGGCGTCGGCACCCTCAAGTCCTACGACCCGCCGCTGTCGGCGCTCCACGGTCGCACCTTCACCGGGATGGCTCGGCGCTCCAAGCTGCTCATCGCCGGCTTCGACGGCGACCTGCGGCTCATCGTCCACCTGATGTCCGCGGGGCGGCTGCAACTCTTCGACAAGCAGGGGTCGCTGAAGGACCGCACGCTACGCCTGGCGATCCGTCTGGCCGACGGCCGCGAACTGCGCCTCCGGGAGTTCGGGACCAAGCAGTCCACCTGGGCCAAACTGGTGCACGCCGCCGATCTGGAGGCCGAGCCCAATGTGGCGAAGCTCGGGCCGGAGGCCTGGCCCGACCCGCCGGCGTTGGAGGACCTGCTCGACGATGCCCGCCCGCTGCACTCGATGCTCCGGGACCAGCGGGTACTGGCGGGGATCGGGAGGTCCTGGGCAGACGAGATCCTCCACACCGCGATGCTGTCACCCTTCAAGCGGGGCAATACCCTGAACGCCCTCGAGGCCGACGCCCTCCGCACCGCAATGGTGGACCGGCTTGGCGCCGCCATCGACCACTACGAGGCGGTGGTCGGGCCGACCATCCCGGACAAGCTGCCGATGCCGCTCACCGTCCACGGCAGGCAGGGCTCGCCCTGCCCCCGCTGCGGGACCACCCTGGAGGCGGTGTTCTTCGAGGAGTACGTCGTGGCCTACTGCCCCCAGTGCCAGACCGGCGGCCGCCTGCTCAAAGACCGCCGCCTCTCCCGCCTGCTGAAATAGCCGACCCGATCTACCGAGACCCCTCGGCCGCGGACATCTTTGAGTACAACCCGGTGTTATACCCCAGTTTTTACTCACAGATGTTTGAAGCGCGGTCTACTACCAGTCCGGGTGCCACCAGGGGCCACGCTCGGCCCGGATTTCGGCCGCCTTCGCCTGGGCCTCGGCCACCTCGGGGGTCGAGCCGGCGTCGATCGCCTGCTGGAAAACGATCGCCCGGACCGCGGCCGCCTCGTCGGCCCCCATGCCACCGCCCTCCGGTGGGGCGTCCGGCCGGAGTGGGCTGGTCGGGGCGCTGGCGGCCGGGGGGGCCGCCGAAGGTGGGGGGGCCGGGGGCGGTGCGGCGGGCGGTGGGGCCGCGGCCGGGGCGGGCGGAGCCTCGGGTTCTTGCGGCGGTGCCACGGGTGCCGGGGCCGGAGGGGGAGCTGGGGCCGCCGCAGCGGCGGCGGCCATCGCCCGTTTGGCCTTGATCTCGGCGGACTTTGAGCGCCCCTCGGCGATCCTGGGATCGGATCCCTTCGCCAGCTCTTCCTCGTACACGCGCTTGCGGGCCGCAGCGGGGTCCTCGCCGGTGTAGGCGGCAGCCGCGGCAGCGGGGGGCGCAGCCGCAGCCGGCGCCGGGGCCGGGGCCGGGGCTGGTTTCGCCGGTGCCGGGGCCGCCGGGGGCGGGGGAGCCGCAGCGGCCGAGGGAGCGGGGGGTGCCGCCTGGGGCGCCTCGCGGTCGCCGAGGGGGCCAACCTCGATCGTCAACGATCCCATCCGGTACTCCTCGACCACGAAGATGACGTCGTACACGCCCGGCTCCAGGGTCAGGGGCGCCTGCACCGTGTCGCTGAAACGCCGGACCGACTGGAAGCCCCGTACCTCGATGTACTTGGCCGGGTGGCGGTACAGGACCCGGTCCCCGTCGCGGATCGACCACTGCTCGATGTAGGTCCCGGCCGGCCCCACCCAACCCCGCTCGACGACAAACGGAAGGGTGTGGCCACCCTCCAGCGGGAGGCCCGACTCCCACGGCCGGGCCGCGGGGCCCACCCGTGGTCCGACGAGCGTCAGGAAGTACTCCTCGGGCATAGCTTTCTCCGTGGCCGACGACCGCTGTGACGCCTGTGCGCCAACGTTGCGGATGATAACCGGGGGGCCCGGCGCAACGCTACGCTTGGTCCGGATGACGCCAAACCCCTCCTCCGGATCGGTCAACTTCGATCGGGCCGCCGGGTACTACGACCAGTCACGGAAACGGTCCCCGTGGGTCGATGCCCAGACTGCCGCGCTGCTCTGCCAGGAGCTCGCCGGGCGCGGGCGTTGCCTGGAGATCGGCGTCGGTACTGGCCGGATCGGCCTCCCGCTCCACAACGCCGGCATCGACATGGCAGGCGTGGACATCTCGCCGCTCATGCTGGAACGGCTCGTCGAGAAGGCCGGCGGCCGCCCGCCGTTCCCCCTTGCACTGGCCGACGCCACGGCCCTCCCGTTCGGCGGCGCAACGTTCGGGGCCGGCGTCGCGGCGCACGTGTTCCACCTGATCCCGCCCTGGCGGGGCGCCGTCGCCGAGCTGGTCCGGGTCGTCCGGCCCGGGGGCGTCGTCGTCGTGCAGCTGACCGAGCGCTGGGGGGAGCCCTACCGGGAGGTGCGGCAACGCCTGGTCGCGGCCGGAGGGCTGGACCGGATCCACCTCGGGGTCCGGGACGCCGCCGAGCTCGACGAGGCGTTTGCCTCCCATGGCGTGCCGGCCCGGGAGTTGCCCAAGGTGATCGAAGTGAACGAGATCTCGCTGGAGGTCCTGATCGCCGACTTCGAGAAGGGCACCTTCTCGTACACATGGCGGATCGATGAGCAGGCGCGTCGGCGGGCCGCGGCCGAGGTCCGGGCGTGGGCCCGCACCGTCTACGGTTCCCTGGACGAGATGCGTCCGGCGCGCTCGGAGATCGGCTGGCGCGCCTACGACCTCCCGGGCCGTCCCGGGAGAGCGCTATAGAATGCCGCCCATGGCGACCGAACCGGCTACCAAACCCCTTGTCCGCGGCGATCCGAAGACGACAGCCAGCTACTACGAGGAGACCTGGCTCGACTACCGGATGTTGTGGCTCAACCCCTCCAACCGGGCCATCCACTTCGGGTACTGGGACGAGACGACCCACAACCACTCGGAGTCGCTGCTCAACATGAACCGGGTCCTGGCCTCCAACCTCCGCCCGAAGGCCGGGGACAAGATGCTGGACTGCGGCTGCGGGGTCGGCGGGACGGCCATGTGGATGGCGGAGAACCACGACGTCGACGTTACGGGCATCACCGTCACGCCCGACCAGGTGGTCCGGGGGAATCGCTACGCAGCGGAACGCGGCCTCGACAAGCGGGTGCGCATCGCACTGCAGGACTACTGCCGGATGGCGTTCCCCGATGAGACCTTCGACCTCGTCTACGGCCTCGAGAGCGTCAACTACGCCCCCTCCAAGCGCCAGTACCTCTCCGAGGCGTTCCGGGTGCTGAAGCCGGGCGGGCGGATCGTGGTCCAGGACGGCTTCCGGGCTGACCGTGCCCTCACGCCGGCAGAGCACCGTCTCCAGGAGTCGTGGCTCGAGGGGTGGGTGGTGCCGAACCTGTCGTCGCTGCCCCAGTTCGCCGGCTACGCCGAGGAGGTCGGCTTCACCAACGTCACCCAGCGCGACTGCACGCCGAGCGTCATCAAGTCCTGCCGGCGACTCTACCGGGTCACGATGGCCTGCTACCCGATCGCCGCAGGCCTTCACAAGGTCGGGGCGCGCTCGGACCTCCAGCACGGCAACGTGCGGGCGGCTCGGGACCAGTACCGGGCGATGCGCAAGGGCCTCTGGGGTTACGGCATCGTCGCCGCCGACAAGCCCTGAGCGAAGGTCGCTCCCACGGGCCCCCGAGGCTGGGCCCCGGCTGTGCCAGGAGCCGATTCAGCCGCAGGGCCGCGTGATAATGGGTCGATGCCTGCCGATTCGAATCCCCGACGCTGCGCGGCCGGAGCCGTCGGTTGATGCCTGCCGCCATCAGCACGGCGGGGGCAGCCGGCCTCGCAGTGGCCTTCGCCGGGGGCACCCTCTCGATTGCCTCCCCCTGTTCCTGGCCCCTGATCCCGGGTTACCTCGCCTACGTGAGCGGCGTCGGCCTGGGGGAGACGGGGAGGACGCGCCGCGTCATGGGGGCCGGGGCGCTGTTCGTCCTGGGCTTCGCCATCGTGTTCACCGCCCTCGGGGCCACCGCCTCGGTGCTCGGCTCGTTCCTCCAGCGCCAGCAGTCGGTCTTCACCAGGGTGGCCGGTGTCTTCGTCATCGTCATGGGCCTGGCGACGCTCGGTGTCCTGCGGCTTCCCTTCCTGTACAGGGAGAAGCGGTTCGACCTCAACCGGGTCCGGTCCGGGCCGGCGGGGGCCGTCCCGCTGGGCATGGCCTTCGCCTTCGGGTGGACCCCGTGCATCGGGCCGGTGCTCGCTGCGATCTTCGCCGTCGCCACAGCCACGCCGACGGCGTCGAAGGGCGCCCTCCTGCTCTTCGTGTACTCGCTCGGCATGGGCATCCCGTTCCTTGTCTTCGCCTTCGTCTACGCCCGGGCCGGTCGAACCTTCCAGGCCCTGCAGCGCCACGGCAGGGCGATCGAACGGGTGGGCGGGGTGCTCCTCGTGGCCATCGGGCTGTTCCTCGTGACGGGGACCTGGCAACGTCTCTTCACCCCGCTCGTACGCATCTTCGTGAAACACAATTGGCTCGTATGAAGCGGCTCGTTGCCGGAGTTGCGATCGTGGTGCTGGCGGGCACCGTCTTCTTCGTGCTCCGCTCCCAGCGCGACACGCAGGCGATCGCGCCGGCTGCCCGGAGCTGCGGTGCGGCGAAAGCAGTCATCGGTGTCGGCCAGACGGTCCCGGGCGCCTGCCTGGTCGAGCCACTGGGCGGTGGGACCCCCGTGGCCATCAGCGAGATCGCCGCAGGCAAGCCCCTCGTGGTGAACTTCTGGGCAAGCTGGTGCGGCGCCTGCATCCAGGAGATGCCCGACCTCCAGAAGGTCTACGCGGCGGCCGCCCCGCAGATGCAGTTCCTGGGCCTCGACCTGCTCGGCGTCGACGGCGAGGTACGGTCCGCCGCCGTCGACTTCGCCAACCAGCGCAAGGTGGCCTACCCGCTCGCGTACGACGACCAGGGCCTGCTGTACGGGCGCATCTCGCTCAGGGTGCTGCCGCCGACGACTGCCTTCCTTCGAGGCGACGGGAAGCTCGCGGGCATCCATGTGGGTCAGATGTCGGCCGCCGAGCTGCGTGGGTACATCCAGCAGTTCCTCGGCATCCAGGTCCCGTCATGAGGCTGAGCCGGCGGGAGTTGCTGCGCCTCGGCCTGGTCGGCGCCGGGGGCCTCGCGGTCGGCGGGATCCTGCAGGCCTGCGGCGGGTCCCACCCCGACGTCACCACGGGCGGGTCCGTCAACGGGGTCCTCAACGCCCGCAAGGACGCCGGCGACGGGACGAAGATCGTGGTCCCCAGCCTTGCAGGCGAGGACTACGTTGCGGGCGTCGACAACTACCTGGCCTTCTACCTTGCGAAGGACAACGGCGACCGGCTCTTCGGCGCCGGCACGAGGGTGTGGTTGGCCCACACCTCCGACCCGGACGCCAAGCTGACCCCGAAGGGACCGACGCCGGCGCCGTGGTACGGGTACGCGAACCCGGAGCCAGGTCCCTCCGTCAGCAAGGGCCTGAACGGGCTCCAGGTGAATTTCGACCAGCCGGGGGTCTGGACGATGATCGTGGAGACGACCGCCGCGCCGCGCCAGGTCGCCACGACCCTGGTCCAGGTGCGGGACCGCTCCCAGGCAGCGACCAAGCTGCCGGGGGACAAGGCAATCCCGAGCGACACCCCGACCGTGGACAACCCCCGCGGCGTCAGCCCCATCTGCACCCGCAAGCCCGCCTGCGACATGCACCAGATCACGTTGCGCCAGGCCCTCGCCTCGGGCAAGCCGACCGCCTTCGTCATCGCCACGCCGGCATACTGCGCGTCCCGCAACTGCGGCCCCAGCGTCGACGAACTGCTCACGGTCGAGAACGAACTCCGGGCCAAGGTCAACTTCGTCCACGCGGAGGTCTTCCTGAACGACCAGTCGCAGACACTGGAGCAGAAGATCCTGAGCCCGACCCTGGTCGAGTGGGGCATCCAGTCCGAACCCTGGCTCTTCGTCATCGACCGCAATAGTGTCATCGTCGCCAGGTTCGAAGGTGGGTTCACGGCCGGGCAGGCCCGGACGGTCCTGAACCCGCTCGTCGCATAGGCTTGGGGGGGCGGTGGAGGAACCCGACGCATACGATGATGCGGCTGGGCCGGCACCCAGGACGCTCTCGCCGAAGGTGCGCCGCCGGCTGCGGGTCCTCGCCTTCATCGTGATCCCCGCTCTCTTCATAGGCGTGCTGGCGGTGGGGCTGATCCGCACCGAGGCGCCGAAGGCCAAGCAGGGGTCCGTGGCCCCCGATTTCAGCCTCGACCTGGTGGGGGGAGGTACGCTTTCGAGTAACGACCTCAAGGGGTCGCCCGTTGTGATCAACTTCTGGGCGTCCTGGTGCGTCCCCTGCCAGCAGGAAGCATCAGACTTCGAAGCCACGTGGAAGCAGTACCAGTCCGAAGGGGTGCGCGTCGTGGGAGTGAACTACGAGGACAGCCAGCAGGACGCCCAGGCCTTCCTCAAGCAGTACGGCATCACCTACCCGAGCGTGCGGGACACCGGCGGCGACCTGGCGACGAAGTTCGGGGTCCGGGGCGTGCCGGAGACATTCTTCATCGACACGCAGTTCCGCTTCTTCGCCTTCGAGCAGGGCAGCGAGCAGGGGAACCGATCGGGCACCAGGATCCTCGGTGCCGTCTCACGGCCCAAACTGAAGGCGGACATCGATTCGTTGCTCGCCTACACGCCCCCGCCGGCGAGTCCCGCAGCTGCAGAGAAGGGATAGCCCGATGCCCCAGAAGAAGCGCCCGGCCGGAGGCCGGAACCCGTCGGTGCGTCCAGCGGGAGGTGGCAGGCCGCGCTCCCCGCAGGCCCCGAGGTCGGGCGGACCCGAGCCCCCGGCACCGAAGCCAGCGACCCCGCCCGCCGGAACCCCAGTCGGCGCACCAACCGATGCCCCGCTGCCGACAGATGCCCCGCTGCCGGCCGGCGCGCCTGAGACGCCGGCCGGCGCGCCTGAGACGCCGGCCGTGACGGCGGACGCCCCGGCCACGGACAAGCCAAAGCCAGCGCCGCCCAAGTCGCCGGCTGCCCGGAAGGCCCCCGTCGTCCCGGCCAAGGGCCCGACCGCCGAGTCCGCCGCGAAGCGGGAGGAGGCCCGCACGGCGGCCCGGGAGCGGCGAATCGAGCTGCAGCGTCGCAAGGCGGCTGCCGAGCGCCGGCGGAAGATCCGCAACGGGGCCATCGTCGGCGGCATTGCCGTGCTCGCCGCCGTCGGGATCTTCCTAGCCGTCCAGCACTCGAAGCACGCCAGGGCCGCCTTTGCCACCCTGTCGAAAGCGGCCGGGTGCACGGACGTGCAGGCCACCGATGCCGCCGGCCCGCTGAGCCGCGACCACATGACTCCCCAGGAGATCAACGCCGGGGTCACGGTCACCTACAGCACCTCGCCACCCTCCGGCGGCAAGCACTATCCGAACCCACTGCCGAAAGGTGTCTACGACACGCCGTTGTCCTCCAACCCAAAGGACCAGCCCAACCTCTACGAAGCGGTCCATTCGCTGGAGCACGGGTACGTGGACATCTGGTACAAGGGGCTGTCCACCGATCAGCTTGCCTCGATCCGGCAGTTCGCCGACCAGGAGAAGGTGCTCGTCATCGACTACCCCGATCTGCCGACCGGCACCGTCGGGATGACCACGTGGGGACGCCTGCAGACCTGTCAGACGTACGATCCCAAACAGGTGCAGGCCTACATCGACCAGTACAAGCTGAAGACCGGTCCCGAGCCGACGGCCCCCTAACTCCTGGGAGAACCCCTGCGGGGGAGGTACAGCCGGAAGGTCGTCCCCTCCCCGGGCTCACTCTCCACCTCGATGCGGCCGCCGAGGGCGACGGCCAGTTCCCGCACGATGGCCAGCCCCAGCCCGGTTCCCACGGGCAGGACCTTTCGGGACTTGCCCCAGAGGTAGGAGCGCTCGAAGACGTGGGCCAGATCCGCCGCGGCGATGCCGGGGCCGGTGTCGGCGACCTCGATGAGCACCTCGGTGCTGGCCCCGGTCCCGGTGGGGCGGCCTCCGACGCTGACCGTGCCCCCGGGCGGCGTCACCCGGAGGGCGTTGTCGACGAGGTTGCTCACGATCTGGCGTACCCGGAGCGGGTCGGTCACCACCGTCATGCCGGAGAGCGCGGGATCGCAGCGGTTCACGAGGAACACCCCAGCCTCGGCCGCGCGGCCCCCGTGGGCCGCGACCGCGTCCTGGAAGGTGGTCGCCAGCGCGACCTCGCTGGGAACGAGGCGGAGCTCCCGGGCACCGAGCCGGGCGAGGTCCATCACGTCGCGCAGCAGCAGCTCGAGGCGCCCGGCCTCGTCGCTGATCACCTTGACCGCCTCCGCCCGCGCGTTGTCGTCCTGGGCCGTCCCGTCGGTCAGCGCCTCCGCGTAGCCCCGGATCGCGGTGAGGGGGGTCCGGAGCTCGTGCGAGACGTTGGCGAGGAACTCGTGCTCGCGCCGGCGGGCCTCGGACAGGGCCTCGGCCATGTCGTTGAACTGCTGCGCCAGGCCGGCGACCTCGCCCTCGCCCTCGACCGGCACCCGGTGGGAGAGGTCGCCCGAGGCCAGGCTGCGGGTGGCGGCCGCCATCCGCCGCAGCGGCCCGGCCAGCCGCCGGGCGATCCACAGAGACGCCGCCACCGCAACCAGCACCGCCACCGCGCCGGCCAGCAGCACCCGGCCGACCACCGGCCGCCACACCGTCGCCGCCAGCCCCACGGGCCGGGCGAGGACGACACCGGCCACCCCCCGGGGCCGGCGCCCCGGCACCGGCTGAGCCACGTAGGCGAAATCGCCCTTCGGGACGTGGACGGTCCCGGACACGCTCCTGCCGGCCAGCACCGTTTGGAGGTCGATCGCCTTGGCCACCGACGTTGCGACGCTGTCGTTGCTGATGATCTGGCCCGCAGCGCCGACGTAGAGGACGCGGTCGCCGGAACCGACCAGCAGCTCGCGCAGCGCGGCGGTCATGGCCGGTTCGGGAGCGCTCCCCGCCGACTCCAGGGTGATGGCGTCGGCCGCCGCTGCTGCTGCCTGACGCCGCAGCTGTGTGAGGGCCTGCTGCTCCGCGTACTGGCGGACCAGGCCGAATGTGATGAGGGCGGTTCCGGCGACTGAGAGCGCCGCCGTGATGCCGAGCGCCCGGGCGAGGCGTCCCCGGAGGCTCCCGCCGCTCCTCAGCACGGGGCCATCAGGCTTCGGCCTTGTAGCCCACGCCCCGCAAGGTCTTGACGATGCCGGCGGCGTCGCCGAGCTTGGCTCGGAGCGATCGCACGTGGGAGTCGACTGTCCGGGATTCCACCGGCCGGTCGTAGCCCCAGACCCGCTCGAGCAGGCGGTCGCGGGAGAACACGATGCCGTGGTTGCGGATCAGGAAGACCAGCAGGTCGAACTCCTTCGCAGTCAGCTCGACCCTCCGGTCCCCGGCCCTCGCCTCGTGTCGCGCGGGGTCGACGACGACGGTCCCGAGCGACAGGACCTCCGCGTCGGCCCCGGCGTGGGATGCCGGATCCTGGGTGCGGCGCAGGACCGCCTTGACCCGGGCCACGAGCTCCCGGGGGCTGAAGGGTTTCGTGATGTAGTCGTCCGCCCCCAGCTCCAGGCCGACGATCCGGTCCACCTCGGAGTCGCGCGCCGTCAGCATGATGATGGGGACCCGGCTGCGCGACCGCAGGCGCCGGCAGATCTCGAGGCCGCCGAGGCCCGGCAGCATCAGGTCGAGGATCACGAGCACCGGTCGGACCCGGTCGGCTTCGTCCAGCGCCTTCGCACCGTTGTCGACGCAGGTGACCGAGAAGCCCTCGTTGCCGAGGTAGAGCTTGAGCAGCGCAGCGATGTTGTGCTCGTCTTCGACGACCAGGATCGGCCCACCCGCATGGGTCCCCGTGGGCGTACCCGATGGAGTCCCTGTGGGCGTCCCCATGGGCGTCCCAGGTGGAGTTGTGGCCATTGACGTGATGATAGAGCGGCCCGGCGCGCCGGGCCGGTTCCTGCCGGCCGGCCCGGATTGACCGATCTTTGCTTGCTCCCGGGCTCCTGAGTAAGCTGCCGGAGTTCCCCAAGAGCTGGGGGTGGTCCTCTCTTGGGCGACGCCGTGCGCGGTGTCCGGAGGCCGGGCCGATACGAGGGGGGGATGGCGCGCGTGCAAAATTCGACAGAGCAGCAACCGCAACCGGCATCGCACAGGGGGCGAGGGGGGGCCGGGTTCCGCTTCGTCGCTCTTGTCATGGCGGCGGCGCTGCTTGCGGCCGCCTGTTCCCACCAGAAGACCGCCGGCAAGACCTCGGCGTCACCGAGGCCTTCCGCATCGCAGGCTGCTGCGGCGCCCGCCTGCCCGCTGACCGGCGCGCCGGCCCCCGGCGGCAACATCCCACAGCGTCCGGTCTACGCCGTCAAGGTGCCCAACGACCCGTCGGGTCGCCCGCAGACGGGCCTCGATGCGACCGACATCGTCTACGAGGAGCCGGTCGAAGGGGGCATCACCCGCCTCATCGCTATCTTCCAGTGCACCGACGTCGCCAGGATCGAGCCCATCCGCAGTGCCCGCTTCGTGGACATCGACGTCCTGCAGCAGTTCGGCAAACCGCTCTTCGGGCACGCCGGGGCCATCGGCCCGGTTCTCGACACGATCAAGAGGACGAGCTTCATCGTCAACGCCGACTACTCCGGCACCCCGTTCGCGGGCGACTACCACCGGGACAACTCGCGGGCGGCCCCCCAGAACCTCTACACCTCGACGTCGGAGATCTATGCCACCGCGGGCGCCGCAGCCGGTGGCCCCCCGAGCCCGGTCTTCACGTTCGGCCCTGCGGCCGCCACGCCGGCGCCGGCTCCCACCGTGTCCGGGGGCGCCCCGGGCACCACCGTGCACGTGCCGTTCTCCGGACCCGACTACGACGTGGTGTGGAAGTACGACGCCGCCAGTGGGTTGTACCAGCGCAACGACGGCACGAGGGCGGCGAGCCTGTCCACCGGTGCCCAGATCACGGCCCGCAACGTCGTCGTCGAGCAGGTCTCCGTGACCCCGAGCCAGTTCGTCGAGGACGCCGGCGGCGGCCACGAGAACCTCATCGGGACGGTCGGGACGGGTCACGCCATCGTCTGCAGCCTCGGGGCCTGCGTGGTCGGGACCTGGAGCCGGCCCGCCCTGGCCGATGTGACGAAGTACCTCGATCCGGCAGGCAACCAGATCGCCCTGACGCCGGGCAACACGTGGGTCGAGCTTGAGCCCAACACGCAGAAGCCGGCGACCTCATGAGGCGCTGCCTCGGCGGCACATGCGCACGCCTGGCCGCAGCCGCGGCTGCCACCGCGCTTGTCATGGCAGGGTGCTCCCAAAAAACGGCGACCAAGAGTTCCGCCGCGGCGAGCCCAACGTCGGGCGCCGCCGTCCCCGCCGTCTGCCCGCTGACCGGCGTGGCCCCCTCCGGGGGCTCGGTGCCCAGCCGCCCCGCGCTCGCCATCAAGATGGAGAACTCGCCGGAATCCCGGCCCCCGACCGGCCTGGACACCGCCGACGTCGTCGTGGAGGAGGCGGTGGAGGGGGCCATCACGCGGTTCGTCGTCATCTACCAGTGCCAGGACGCCGCCCGCGTCGAGCCCGTGCGCAGCGCCAGGCTCGAAGACCTCGACATCCTGTCCCAGTTCGGCAAGGCGCTCTTCGGTGACGCCGGCGGGAGCCCGCCCACCGAGGCGGCGTTCGCCGGGGCCGTGAAGGCCGGCACCCTCGTGCGCGTCGGCTCGTTCGGCTCCGCCGGCACCGCCTACCACCGGGACGCCGCCCGCAACAGCGACGTCCACAGCCTCTACACGAGCACCAAGGAGCTCTACAACCGGCCGGAGGCGGCCGGGCTGGGGGCGCCGGCTCCGGTGTTCACCTATGCCACCTCGACGGTAGCCGGAGGCGCCGGCGGCAGCGTCCACGTCAACTTCTCGAGCTATTCCGATGTCGTCTGGAAGTGGGACAAGGCGTCGGGGACCTACCAGCGCTCCTACGGTGCGACGCCCGCCAACGACTCGGCCGGCAAGGTCATCTCAACGGCCAACGTGGTGGTGCAGTCGGTGCCCGTGGCGATGAGCACGTTCATCGAGGACCCCAGCGGTGCGCACCAGCCCATCGCCACACTGACCGGGACCGGGGCCGTTCTGGTCTGCCGGTCGGGGTCGTGTGTGACCGGGACGTGGAACCGGCCGTCGACGTCGGATGTGACGAAGTACGTGGATGCGAGCGGCGCCCCGATCCAGTTGACGCCGGGCTCGACCTGGGTCGAGCTGGCACCGGCCTCGGTGACGGGCGTCAAACCCATCCCCGTGGCGCAGGTGGCGGCCCAGTAGGGGTCGTTCCCCCCTACAGCCCCAGCAGCTCGGGGAGGTCGGCCCAGCGGTAGAGGACGGCGTCGGCCTCCACGTCGGGCTTGCAGTCCTCCGGCAACCAGCCGTCGTCGTGGACCCCGGCGAAACGCACGGCGGCCATGCCCGCCGCCCGGGCCCCCGCCACGTCGGTACGGCGTAGGTCGCCGATGTGGACCGCCTCGGCAGGCTCCGCCCCGGTGGCGCCGAGGGCGGCGAGGAACATCGGGGCGTGCGGCTTGGGGATGCCGACCTCGTCCGAGAAGAAGTAGTGGTCGAGGGCCAGGCTGTGCATCCGCAGGGCCTCCCGGACCACCCGGCTCGGCGTGAACCCGGTGTCGCAGATGAGGGCCGTGGGGATCCCTGCCCGCCGGATGGCGTCGAGGGCGCCGGCGGCTCCCTCCACCGGTGCCGTCCCGACGGTGAGGGTGCCGGTGGCGATCGCCTCGGCTAGCTCGTCGATGTCCGACACCCCGGCCTCGAGACCCAGCTCGTCGAGGCACCAGCGGGCGGCCCCCTCCGGGCCGAACATCCGCCCACCGCGCCATTCTTCGAGATGGAAGGCCCAGGAACGGTCGATGAGCGCGATGGCCGCCTCCGGAGCGATCTCCCGCCCCAGCCGTCCCGCCACGCCCGCCAGGGCCGCCCCGCGCTGGCGGAGCGCGCCGTCAGCGTCCAGGTCGTTGAGGAGGGTGGACCAGCAGTCAATGGTGACCGCCTTCGGGGGCCGGGGGATGGCAGCCATCGGGGCAGTGTCTCACGGGCACGGTCTTGACATGCCGGCAGAATCCGTGTATATACACGGTATGGATCACGACGCGACACTACAGGATGCCTGCTTCCGGGTGGTCGCCGAGTGTGCGTGCGAGGGGCTCCGGCGAACAGCCCGGGCGGTGACCCAGTTGTACGAGGACGCCCTTGCCCCGAGCGGGCTCCGGGCGACCCAGTTCCCCATCCTCGTCGCCCTGGCCGCAGCAGGCCCGCTCCCGGTGACCCGCCTGGCGGACGCCCTCGGCCTGGAACGCACGACCCTCACCCGCAACATGCGGGGTCTGCAGGACCTCGGCCTCATCGCCATCGCGGGGGGAGACGATCGGCGGACCCGCGTGGTCGAACTCACGCCGGAGGGAAGCCGGTGCCTCTCGGAAGCACTACCCCTGTGGGAGCAGGCGCAGGGCCACGTCGAAGAGCGGTTCGGCCATGTCCGGCTCCAGGGGCTCCACGGCGAGCTCTCCCGGTTGACCGAGATCGTCCGGAGCTGAATTCTCCCCACGCTTTGTCGCACGGTCCGATAGGTGTAGGTACACGAAAGGGGGCAGGACATGATCGCAGCACCGCTTGCGGTGGTGGTCGTTGTCAGCATGGTGGGGCTCGCCGGGTTGTACGTGGGCGGCATCCTGTGGGGGGCCCGAGACGTTCCCCTCACCCCGGAGGCCGAGGCCGTCCGCAGCCTCGCCGCGCTGACGGTCGGGGGATGGGCGGTCCTGGCCGTTCTCCTCGCAGCCCGTGGGACGTTTG
>WNFB01000457.1_pt1 | contig 49637 bp, 40 predicted proteins | sample 5400501 | NCBI WGS metagenome assembly WNFB01 (sample SAMN13153341, study PRJNA577476) | soil metagenome | isolation source: 200 cm saprolite under Douglas fir tree site 2 hole 1 | place: USA:California | collected 2015-04-18 | reverse complement strand
CGCCTTCACAAGACCTCTATACAACACAGGGGGTGGCTGTCAATGTCGAGGCCGTGACGCAAATCAAAGTGCGGTCTGACGAAGAGAGCGTGAAGACCGCTGCGGAGCAGTTTCTTAGCAAACCCCAGGACGAGCGCGAAAACCTGATCCGCCTGGTCATGGAAGGCCACCTGCGTGGCATCGTTGGCCAGCTCACCGTTGAAGAGCTGGTAAAGGACCCTGAAAACGTTGGTTCCAAGATGCTCAAGACCGTTACCCCCGATATGGAGAAGATGGGTCTGGAGGTCATCTCATTCACCATCAAAGATGTACGCGACAAAAACGACTACATCACCAACATGGGTCGTCCGCAGATCGCCCAGATTAAAAAAGCGGCAGACATTGCGCAGGCCCTGGCCTTGCGCGATACACAAATTCAGCAAGCCAATGCCTCTCGTGAAGCAGCCGTCGCCAAATCTGCCGCCGACCAGGAGCGTGTCAAGGCCGAGGCCGAATCACTGGGCTTTCAGGCCGAGTCGCAGCGGAACCTCTCACTGAAGAAAGCCGCCTTTGACGCCGAGGTCAAGAAGCAGCAAGCCTCTGCCGACAAGGCCTACGACATCCAGGCCAATTTGATGCAGCAGCAGGTGGTCACCGAGGCCGTCAAAGTGACCGAGGTGGAGAAGAACGCACAGATCAAGGTGCAGCAGGCTGAAATTCAACGTCGCGAGCTAGAACTGCAGGCAACAGTCCAGAAGGCTGCCGAGGCCGAACGCCGCCGTGTAGAAACTGCTGCCGAGGCCGAGCGCCAGCGTCTCACCCTTGAAGCGCAAGGTCAGGCCGACGCCGCCAAGGCACGCGGTATCGGTGAGGCCGAGGCAACCCGTGCGCGTGGTCTAGCCGAAGCTGAAATTGTACGGGCTAAAGGTCTGGCGGAAGCCGAAGTCATCCGCGCCAAGGGTGAGGCTGAGGCCGATGCCATGAAGGTCAAGGCCGCCGCGTTCCACGAGTACAATCAGGCCGCGGTACTGGATAAGTTGCTCACCGGTCTGCCTGAGATCGTGCGTGCCATTGCTGAACCTTTGAGCAAGGTGGACAAGGTGACCATCGTCTCCACTGGTGGCGGAAACGGCACTGGTGGGATCGGTGCCAGCCGTCTCACCGGCGATATCGTGAACATGGTGGCACAGGTACCTGCTCTCTTTGAACTGCTCAGTGGCACACGCATCGGTGACCTGATGAGCCGCGTCCCCGCGTTGGCAAATCAGGGCGACCAGAGCGGTTCGGACAGCACAAAAGCCAACGGTACCAGCCCCACCGTTGATGCCTCATCGAGTGAGAAGTAGTTTCTGGTTTGTGACATAGAACCTCTTACCTACAAGGGGCACCACTACAAGCATAGGCAGGAAAATGTAGTGGCACCCCTTGCGGGTGCCAGGCAAGGAGATCTTGCATGAATCTGTTGGAACGTGTGCTCACCCTAGTACTACAAGCATAGGCAGGAAAATGTAGTGGCACCCCTTGCGGGTGCCAGGCAAGGAGATCTTGCATGAATCTGTTGGAACGTGTGCTCACCCTGGTACGTGCCAATCTCAACACGATGGTTGAGAAGGCAGACGACCCGGAGAAGGTCTTGAAGCAACTACAACTGGATATGCACAACCAGCTCGTGCAGGTCAAGACCCAGGTTGCCACTGCCATCGCCGAAAGCCACAAGCTGCAAAGCCGTAGTAAGGCAAAGATGGCAGAGGCGGAGACCTGGATGCGCAAGGCAGAGCAGGCGATCCAGCAGAATAGTGATGATGCTGCCCGTACAGCACTCGCTCGCTACAATGATATTCTTAAGCAGGCGCAGCGTTACCAGCACCAACAGAAGGAACAGGAACAGGTGGTGGCAACGATGCGCAGTGCACTGCGCAAGCTTGAGGCGAAGCTAGCCGAGGTCGAGACAACGATCGATCTGCTGATTGCACGCAAGCGCAATGCACTCCTGCAACAGCGTGTTTACGATACCCTGGGTAAGACAGGCACACAGAAGGACACAGAACGAGCATCGCGTGCCCGTGATGCCGTATTCGATGCCGAGGCTCGCGCCCGGGCCCTGGCAGATTTGCATCAGCGCGATCTCGATGTCCAGCTCGACGATATTTCTGCAGAACAGGTGATTGAACGCCAGTTGCACGAACTCAAAGCAAAAAAGCATTCTGCACAGGAGCCACCCCTGCTGCAGGAAGCAAACCTTCAGCCTTCACCGCTCTTGCATCCTCAACCACAGAAAGGCGAGCCGGCGAAGAAACGCCCGCCCGGAACCACAGAGTCAGAACAAGGCAAGCCTGCCGCCACACCAACCACACCCACGAATGTGGACTTGACAGAGCTGAAGAAATTACTTGAATAATATTTATGAGGACCTGAACAGGATGACGAAGAGAACGATAATCGCCAGGGCAATCAGGATCCCCACGATGAATGAGAATCGGTTGTTTCTCTTCTCCTCTTCGGTCGGTGGCGTTTTCTCACCCATGGTTCTATCCTTCTAGTTTAACGCAACAGCAAGGGCCTCCCCAACATTGGCCATCATCTTCAGGCTTTCTACAGGGTCTGCTTCGCGGGTGGTAATGAGAACGTGGAAGTCCTCGCTATCATTCCCGACCAGGCGCAGCAAGATATAACGATCGACGCTAGTAATAACAGCATCCTCATAGCCGCCCCACTTCACGTGTTCCAGAGAGAGCAGTACGCCTTGCAGAATAGTGCTGAAGTATCCATAGAGGGGTGAAATATCCAGATCATCTACTGCCACCTGGGCGATAGGGTGCCCGTCCAGGGTAACGACTGCGGTAGCGACAAAGCCAGGAACAGAGTATCCCAGCGTTTGCAAGGCTGAAACAAGCGTCGAGTAATTCCGCTTCAACGTCCGTTTTGGGTTATCTGGCCCCACAGAAGCCAACCTGCCATCCTCCTGGCGCTCATCGGAAACGGGTAGTTTATCAGTCTTCCTGGGCAAGCCCAGGCTCTTGAGTGACCCACTCTGTGACCACTGCTGGCTGGTAGGCTCCGATGGCTGCCATTCGGGTGAACTGGGTTGGCGTAATGTGGAGTTCGTGGCAGGCGCTACATGTGGTTCCACCGCCGGCTTACGTGCTGCTTGTTCTGTTATCTTTGCCATCGGTGGCTTCGCTGGTGGTTGCCATTCCGCCGGCGATGATCTGGGAACCGGTATCTCTACTGAGTTCGAGAGCGATGAAGGGCGCAGGACAGGCATAGTACGCATAGTTGGCTGATCTGTCAACCATGACGGCAAGTCTGTACGCTGGCTCACAGGTGACTTCTGAGAAGGGTTACTGTCAGCACCGCTGGCATTATTGGAAGCCGCCGTATTGGCAATCGATTCTTCTTTGACATGACCTTCACCCCGAGTCTCTACCTGGGGAATGCTGCGTGCTCCAGTATCCACACGGGGAAGCCATCCCGTTTGCTGCCACCACTCCCTGGACTTAGCAACCTGCTGCTCAGGACTGCTTGCTGTACCTGGCGCAGCCTGTGGTTCCTCCATTACCTGCGATTCTGCCAGGTACACAAAAGGGCTATCATCCCCCTGCTCTTGTGTAGGGAACGCAGGTACCCGGCTCACTGCTTCGTGCTCGCTGGAATGCTGCTGAATGGCAGCATACTTCGTACGATACTGGAGTGCTTGAAAAATGAGACGGGAAAGCGGCTGTGTGACATTTGCTTTAATCTGATCATTCCAAGGTTGATGTATGACAACGCCATTTTTGTGTGCAGCCAAGGCGAAGAATGCCTCTTCACCACGCAGCGAGCCGTACTCCGCCCAGATCAGCTCTCCTCCCTGAAAACCCAATACACCGCTTTCCTCCAGCCCCGTATTCACCATCAAAGCGATACTCTTTCGACTCATGGTGATGATCTGGATCACATCCAGTAGATCGAAGGAGTCCAGGTTAGCCGAAAACCCTGTTTGTTGCAGCAAGCGGCGCAATTCCTCTTTGAGCGTGTGCAGATCAAACGGCTTTTCTAAATAGCTGATAACTCCACCTTCTAATGCCTGGGTGCGCGTGGAGGCAGAGCCAAACGCGGTCACCATTATCAGGCGCGTCCTTGGGCGATGCATGCGTAGCCATTGGAGCAGTTCAAAGCCATCGGCTCCAGGCATCTTCAAGTCGCTGATGACCACGTCATACTCTTCCGACCAGAGTTTGCGCATAGCCTCTGCTCCACTCATGACACCCTGGACGAAGTATCCATCCTTACGCAGCGAGTTGACGATGCTCCAGTTGAGATTTTCCTCGTCCTCAACAACGAGAATGCGCCATTGATCAGACATGATTGTCACCACCTACGAAAATACAAGAGGCAGCAGGGTTCTTAGGGGCCCGGTTCCCTTGCAGCCCCTAAGCGGGGTGTGCGGGACGCCAGTCCCCAAGTGTCTCCACTTCCTCTTTCCCCACTCAAGGGACGAATGCTGGGAAAGTAATCGTCACTTCTGAGCCAAGCCCTTCATCGCTGGAAATAGTTATTCTGCCGCTGTGATGGCGGACGATACTCCGGACGATAGAGAGTCCCAGCCCCATACCTTCGGCCTTAGAGCTATAGAGCGACTTTGTAATACGCTCTACCTCTTCTTTACTCATACCAACGCCCGTATCTGCCACTTTTATACCTACAGTTCCATCTTGCATGGTGATCAGATTGACAGTAATCACCCCACCATTGGGCATTGCGTCAGAGGCATTGGTGATCAGATTGACAAAGAGCTGTGCCATTTGATCAGGATCACCACGAAATTGCACATCCGCTTGCGCACAGATCACCTGCATGTTGATATTACGGCGTCGAAAGTCTTGCTCGAAAAGGTCTGAAATGTTCCGCACCAGTGTCAGCAATGAGAATACTTTCATCGGGCGATATTTCAGACGAGAGAAGTGCGCCATCGATGACAGCAGACGGCTCAAACGTTCAATTTCACTGACCAAACGGCTGGTGTACTGCCGTGCATTGCTATCAGCCTTGAGATCCTCTTCCAGGCTCTGCACGAGTGCTTGCATCGCTGAAAGTGGGTTCTTGAGTTCATGGATGATTTGCGAGATCACGTGCGCGAGACTTGCTTCCGCCTCACGCAGTTCTACGACGCCCATGGACAGCCCCTGCACCTGCATCTGCCGCACAGACACAACATATTCCGCTCCATTGAGGGTGACGGCGACATTGAAACAGGTCCGCAACTCGTCAAATACCTCGAGCCCCAGCAGTTCAGGCAGGGTGTGCCCTTCCAATTCGCCCGGCGATGTGCCAAAAGGCAATCCGGCAGCATCACTCGCAAAACAGACGCGCCAGTACATATCTGTCAGCAAGTAGGCCGTCTCTACCCAGGCCATTGCACCTATCATCTCTGAAGTGATCATTGCGAATTCTGTCCTGTACGTCGTTCAGACTTTCTGGTTCGCCGTTGCGTTGCGCCACGCAATGAGTGTACCATGATGCTGCTGAGATGACAAGTAAATAGCAAATTCTAGTATTCGTCTCTGCGCCTGGTACCTGCCTTTGTCCCCTTGCGGGAATCCTGTCTAAGGGACAGGTAACTACGATCATTCACAAACTATGCGCTAGTATGGTACACTTGTACGAGATTGAAGCAACCGAGAGGAGCCATCCCATGCAACGCGAAACCCAACAAGACACCTGGAAGCGACTCGCAGGAGAAGCAGCAGTAGAACTGGTCGAATCAGGAATGGTGGTAGGCATAGGCACAGGCTCGACCGCCGCTTACATGATACAAGCGCTTGCCCGGCACATCCAGGCTGGTTTGCACATCATCGGTGCGGTCCCCACCTCGGAAGCAACCGAACAACTTGCCAGCAGTCTCGGCATCCCGCTGACCGACCTCAACGCCCACCCGGAACTTGATCTCGCTATCGACGGTACAGATGAGATCGATGGTCACCTGAACCTCATCAAGGGTGGAGGTGGGGCACTGTTACGTGAGAAAATCGTCGCCTCGGCTTCGCACCGCTTCATCGTCATCGCGGATGTTACAAAGCAGGTAATGCAGTTGGGTCTCAGGGCCGTTTTACCTGTCGAGACTATCCCCTTTGCAGTAACCCCTGTCAGCAGACGTTTGCAGGCACTTGGAGCCTCGGTTCAGATTCGTCAGCGATCAAACCAGGTGTTCATCACCGACAATGGCAACATGATCCTGGATTGCTCCTTCCCAAACGGCATTGCCGATCCTGCCGACCTGCAGGCTCGCATCCGACGCATCGTCGGTGTGGTCGAAACGGGCTTGTTCCTCAACATGACGGAACGGGCCATTATTGGGGGACCGGAAGGGATCAAGCAAATCATGGCATATTGACTCTCTCAGAATGTACGCTTTCTCACCGCCATCCAGGGCAATACCACTACTCCGATTACAGCAACCCACAGCGCCACGGCTGTGGCCATATATTTCCCTAACAACAGCGCACCAAGCCAGCCTCCGAGCAACCCCGCCAGCGCACCGATAGCGAGCATCATCAGCCATCCCAGGCGTCTCCAGGACCATGAAGCGGGCCGCAGCCTCGCTGCGTTCGCCAGTGCGCCAATCAGAGCACCCAGCAGGAGCCAGAATAGTGAGAGGGTGAGCATGATAAACCTGCCTTTCTGTTTCCTTCAGGAACTGGGGAGCAATATCTCGCTGAGAACATGCAAGAGTCGTGGGGCGTCACCGAGCACTTGACCTATGCCGAGATCTGCCCGCACCTCCACATGCTCGAAAATGCCAAACTCAGCGAGGTCGTAGGGATGATGGATGCGCATGAGCGCCGCCGCGAAGTCGCGTGACTCGGTGAAGGGAACGGACGTATCGCTGCGGTCGTGGAGTAAGTAGATCGGCACACGAATCTGGCCAATGACCCTGCTTACCGAGAGTTCGTCGAGCAGGGCATGCACCTGTGAAGGTAGCGCGGCCAGGTTGGCATCCACCTGCTTGGGTTCATCGCCAGCCAACAAGTGGTAGGCTGCAACGGTACTCGGCGAGAGCTGCGCCAGGTCTTGTGCAGTCAGCGGCTTACCGCCAGGAGTAAATGCGTTTTGCAGGCGCAAGCCTTCGGAAGGAGGCAGCGTTCCGGAGATGACGTTGGCAAGAACTTGAATAGGAAATGGATTGGGCAGCCAGGGCTGCACATGCCCATTCACGGTCAGGGCGCGCCGACCAACCGCACGCAGGAGGCTGGTTGCATTGAAGTAGCTGCCGAAGAGCGCAACGAATGCCACTTGGTCGCGAATGCGCGGATCGGCTGCGGCAAAGCAGATGATAGGGCCACCTCCGCTGAAGCCGATCAACCCAATGCGATGTGCGCTCACACCCGGCCAGTGAGCCAGGACGTTGAAGGCCTGTACGACTCCATCGCTGTCCTGGGCCGAAAGGTTGTAGTTGATGAGAGTTGGCGTCGTCATATTCATCACCACCAGACCCGCACGTGCCAGAGCCAGCGAGAGGTTGACGAGCTGCGGCACATTACGATTGTCACCGATGCCAGGAATCATGATCACGCCACCGCGTGTGCGTGAGACCAGCGGCGCAGTGGTCGTCGGTGCATAGATATCCAGGTAAACGGGTCCATCACGCGAGGAGATCGTCATCCGCGTGCGTCGCACCGGCTCATCGAGAACCGCCATTGGTGCAGGCTCTGAGGCCATAAGCAACGTCGGCAAGAGAAGCGTGGCCCGCAAGCCAGCGCGTCCTATAGGAAACACGGACAGGAAGAAGCCTATACCGAACAACAATACAAGTACGACTCGTGCTATTGTGCTGCCGAACCTGCGCGTGCGCTTGGTTTTGGCAGGTGCAGCGTTTCGGGCCACCGGTGGGGTGACTGCTTGTTGTGTGTGCTCTTGCGCTTCGTTGGCCATCGCATCACCTTGTACTTCTGTTGTTGCTCACCAGGACATGCACTCCGTTGCACATGACCGGCTCATGGAGGTAGTATACGCGAAGGTTGTCTCAGAGGGAATAGGTCAAATGACCCATCCCTGGTGTAAAAATATTACAAGAGTTCAGAACAAATAGAAGCAAGCAGGTGGTCAGTAAGGGATCAGGGTGGAGACAAGTTCCAGACTCGTGGTTGGCATTGGTACGAATATATGGTATGGTGTAATGGAATATATGAACAACTGACAATACACAAGAGAAGGATGGAGGTAGCTATGGCAATCGAAGTACGTGTGAAGACCATTGTTTTGCCTGGGGGCAAGATCGAAATCAGCAGACCGGAACTTATTCCTGGCCAACATGCAACGGTTGTTGTCACGGTCGAAGACAATCAGTCAGTTGAGCACCGTCACGTCATTGATATTCTAGCGGCATTGCCCGGATATCAACTCTTTCATAGTTCTGAAGAAGTGGATGGGTATGTACGCGAGGAGCATGACTCGTGGGAACGTTAGCGTTGCCCACAAGCGGTACCATCTACCTGGATACGAATAGCTTCATTTATAGCGTCGAGCGGATTGATCCTTATCGAGCCATTCTCGATATACTTTGGCAAGCTGTAAGTGTGGGGCAGTTTACGGTCGTCACTAGTGAACTGACTCTGCTTGAAGTACTGGTGAAGCCGCTCAAGGTTGGTGATACAGCTATTGCCGAAACGTTCCGCACTGTGTTACGCCACTCTCCTGATGTACAAATGTTACCCATAACACAGACCGTGCTGGAAAAGGCAGCAAACCTCAGAGCAACCCTAGACCTCAAAACGCCTGATGCAATCCATGCAGCGACGGCGTTATTGAATGGATGCGTACTCTTTGTGACCAATGATAGCACTTTCCGTCGACTTTCTGACTTGACTGTGACGCTACTCAGTGAAATAGTCCTAGTAGACGAAACCAACAAAGAATTCATGGCGGAATGAGGCATTGTGCTTATATCATTGCCTTCTACCCATGCATAACACCAACATAACAACCAGACAACCGAGCATTATTCCTTGACATGAAACAATCCAGCAGATATACTTGAAACATCATCTAACGTCCTCAGCAGCATCATGAGGAGGTGCAAAAGTACTTCATCAACAGCTTCCCCTGTCAGAAGTCCCTTATGGCCGTTCAGCTTGTAACTAAGTTGTTGAGTTCCCCACACAGGAGGATCCATCTTGAGCAAAGCCACATCTGAAGTCTCAGCCCCTGGTCCCTGGGCACTCACCACCAGGCGTATTGTTACTGCAGGCGTGCTGGTGGCCATTACTATCATCTTAGGCGTCATTCCTGGCATTGGATTTATCCCTATTCCTAACCTTTCTGGTAATGCTACGATTGAACACATACCCACTATTCTTGGTGGTGTACTCGAAGGCCCTCTTGTGGGCATGGTCACTGGCCTGGCCTTTGGTCTACTCAGCTTCACCCGCGCCACAATACCGCTCTTCAAGGACCCCTTGGTAGCAATCCTTCCGCGTATTCTGATCGGTTTGACATCCTGGGCGACCTTCGCTGCTCTGTACCGTTTCAATCGCACTGCAGCGGCAGCAGTCGCAGGCTTCATTGGCTCAGCGACCAATACCGTCTTCGTACTCGGCATTGCGGTCCTGCGTGGCTACTTCCCTCTCATAGCAGTAGTTCCCATCATTCCACAGGCCGTCGTAGAAGCGATTATCGCAGCTATTCTGACAACGCTCATCGCAAGCGCCGTCTACATCGTAAGAGCGCGCTTGGTGCGCGCACCCGACACCAAGCCGCGCGACCAGTTGCCGTATTAGTAGCACCCTGCCTGGGGGGCAGGTATCCCCGATTTATTGAGGGGAATTCCTTTATGCTAGAAGTAGATGATGTCACCTTTAGTTATAGCAGCGAGCAGGACACTCCTCCGGCACTACGTGAGGTGAATCTGCGCATCGACGCTGGCGAAACAGTAGCGATCATCGGCCACAATGGCTCCGGCAAGAGCACACTAGCCAAGCTGTTAGCCGCCATTCTCAAGCCCACGAGCGGCACGGTGTTGGTCGATGGACTCAACACCAGCGCCCGTGGCGAAGACCTCTGGACCATTCGCCAGCGCGTCGGTATCGTCTTTCAGAACCCTGACGATCAACTTGTGGCAAACACCGTAATCGATGAGATCGCCTTCGGACCAGAGAACCTGGGCCTACCACGCTTTGAAATTGAAGAGCGCGTCCAGGAGGCGATGGCATTACTCGAACTGGATGCATACGCGCAGATGATGGTGAGTGAGTTGTCAGTAGGCCAGAAACAACGGGTGGCTATTGCAGGCATACTGGCAATGCGCCCACGCTATCTGCTACTGGATGAGCCAACCACGATGATCTCTGGTCACACGGCCCGCCAGTTACTGAAAACTGTCCGTCGCCTTGCGCATGAACGCGGCATAACCGTTATTCACATTACCCACTTTATGCACGAAGTAAGTGCCTTCAAGCGAGTGATCGTGATGGACGAGGGGCATGTGTTGATGGACGGCACACCCACAGATATCTTTGCACGCGCCGATGAGCTGCGTGCAGTAGGCCTGGATGTCCCAATGGTCACCAGCCTTGGTCTACGTTTGCGAACGCAGGGATGGACCAGGCTACCGGAGGTCGTACTTTCCAGCGATCAACTAAAAGAATCCGGCGCGCCCACAAAGGAAGGGAATGCCGTAGGGGCCCGATTTATCGCGCCCGCGGGGTGGGGCGGGGTCGATATCAACCAACTCGCTAACAGTCCCCAAAATGCCGTAGTCTCCCTTGAGGATCCCACGCCTCTCTTTGAACTGAGGAATGTTCAGCATACTTACCTGCGCGGAACACCTTTCGCCGTGAAGTCACTTACTGGACTCTCTCTCTCTATTTTAGAGGGACAGACCACGGCGTTAGTAGGACCAACCAAAGCAGGCAAGTCCACAGTAGTTGACGTGTTGGCCGGTCTGATTAAACCGGCGACAGGAACGTTTTTCTTCGGAACTGACGACGTTGGTGCACCTTCCTTCAATATAGAGCGCATCCGTTCCATTGTAGGAGTAGTGTTCCAGTCACCAGATTCCCAAGTTTTCGAAGATACGGTCGGTAAAGACGTCTCCTTTGGCCCACGCCGCAAAAAAGTACCGCTAGCCGAGTCGCGACGTCTGGTTCAGGAATCCCTGGAAGCGGTGGGGTTGCCCTACGAGGATTTTCGCTCACGCTATACGTATGCGCTGAGCGGGGGACAGAAACGCCGTGTAGCTATCGCTGGTGTGCTCGCCCTGCAACCAAAGATAATCATTTTTGACGAGCCAACAGCAGGGTTGGACCCGCGAGGACGCCGTGAACTACTCGAGTTGATTGCCAGATTCAAGAAGCAGCAAGGACTGACTATTGTCTATACCTCAAGTGGCCTGGAAGATGTGATTGGGCTCGCAGATATGATCTTTGTTCTCGACCAGGGGCACACAGTTCTGAGCGGAACACCCCACGAGATCCTGCTACACGCAGATCAACTGGCGGCGCTAGATATCGCCCTACCAGAAGCGACACAGATCGCCTTGGCTCTGCATGAGATGATCCCCGCTATCCGTACTGATCTGCTGAGTTTGGAAGAGCTGGAAGTAGAATTAATGAAGGCGAAAGACAGTTTGGCACCCCTTGCGGTCGCTAAACCTATGGTCGGCGATCCAACAGAATCCGAAATGTAGTGGCACCCCTCGCGGGTGCCAGGACTAGTGAAGGTACCGGGATGATCGAACTCTCAAGAGATATCACCTTTGGCCAATACATCAATAATGGCTCAGCGCTTACACGCATGGACCCACGCACCAAACTGCTTGCAGCAGTTCTGCTCATTATCCTTGTCTCCTTCTTAACTAGTTTCACCGCTTTTGCCTTGTGCCTGCTCTACTGCATCATCCTACAACAGGCATCACGCATCTCGGTCTCGTATGCCCTGCGTGGTTTCAAACCTTTCCTCGGTTTGCTGGCCTTCATCTACATCATCCAAATCGTCTTCTACTACTCACCGACACAGCACACAAGCATCATCTGGCAGTGGGGTATTTTCACTATCTCCCGCGAAGGCATCATTCGTAGTACACTGATCATGGTGCGTGTGTTCTTCCTCTATTATCTTGCTTCCATGCTGATGTTCGTCACCTCCCTGGTAGACCTCACCGACGGCTCAGAGGCATTACTCTCGCCACTCGAAAAAATCGGCCTACCGGTAACCTATATTGTGATGGTGTTTGTCATCGCTTTTAAGTTCGTACCCATCTTTATTACTGAGATAGAACGCCTAATAAAAGCTCAGACGGCCCGTGGAGTGCGCTTCGATCAGGGTAACTTCATCAGTCGTGCCACCAAGTTCGGCCCTTTATTGATCCCGCTTTTTCTCAATGGCTTCCGCCGGGCTGAGGCACTGACTATTGCCATGGAGGCGCGCTGCTACGGCGCTGGTCGTCGTGGCTGGCGACGCAGCAAACGCCGCGCCCTCCATTACAGCCGCTACGACATCTTGGTACTTGTCTTTACCATAGCTTTTTGCATCGTGACTATCATCGTAAACATCGTCGCACCATTCTAGTAGTCCCCCGATTTATCGAGGGGAATTCCGATGAGAGAGACCTTGAGAGCTGAACAAAAAAATGCCATCCTACATTCGGCTGATACCGTGCTGGACGAGGCCGTCGCCTTCTTGCAGGGCCTGATCCGTATCCCGACGGTGAACCCGCCTGGCGAAGCCTACCCCATGTGCGCACGTTACATCGGCGAGCGATTGCACAAACTGGGCTATGCCATCGAATACGTGGAGTTAACCCCTACAGAAGTGGCGGAACTTGCTCCCTTTGGCGACGGTCTGCCACGTGTCAACGTTATTGGTCGGCTGCATGGTTCCCATCTGTCACCAGTATTGCATTTTAACGGGCATATGGATGTGGTGCCGGTCGGACCGGGTTGGTCCTGCAATCCGTTCGGCGGCGAGATACGCGATGGACGCATCTTTGGACGTGGCGCTTCCGACATGAAAGGCGGTATCGCAGCGCAAATCTACGCCGTCGAGGCCATTCGACGAGCAGGGTTGCAGGTGCAGGGAACGATTGAGCAAAGCGGGGTCGTTGATGAGGAGAGTACAGGCAATCGTAACGCCGGCATGGGACTGCTGGTCGAGCAGGGGTATATCACATCTGGTCGCACGGATTATGTGGTGATCACCGAGCCTCTGAATGTTAATAATATTTGCCTTGGGCACCGCGGTGCCATTTGGGGTGAGATCACTACCTTTGGCCGCCAGTCACATGGCAGTACACCGCAACTCGGCGTAAACGCTATCGAGCATATAGCCGATTTCATCGCCGAGGTGATACACGAACTGAGACCGCGCCTTCAGCAGCGACTGAACAGTATCCCAATCGTCCCAGCGAGTGCAATCTCCGCCAGCCTCACGTTCGGCACAATTCATGGAGGCACAAACATCAACAGTGTGCCGGAAAGCTGCACCGTCACATTCAACCGTCGGCTTGTGATGAGTGAACAACTTGAAGATGCACGCGCCGAGTTACGCGAACTGCTAGATCGACTGAGCAGTACACTGCCCGACTTTCGCTATAGCTATTCAGAACGTTACGCCACCGGACCAACGTGGGTAAGCAGCGAAACGCCGCTTGTGCAAGCCTTCGCCTCCGCAGTACAGGAAGTGCTGGGAAAAGCCCCTGGCTATGTATGTAGCCCTGGCAGCGACGACCAGCGCTTTGTCGTGCACAACGCCGGCATCGAACAATGCATCATCTACGGCCCAGGGGAGATTACACAGTCCCATGTCGCCGATGAGTCGCTCGCAATCAACGACCTGCTGACCTCAATCAAGGTCATGGCGCTGGCTGCGGCACATCTTTTAGGAGTAAACATCCCGTAGGGGCGGGGGTGGATTAAGAAGGAGCAAACTATGGCCACGATCATGATTACTGGTGGTTCCGGCTTCCTGGGGACATATGTCACACGCAGCCTGGCCGAGCGAGGTGACCGCGTGGTCATCTTCGATGCGGTAGGGCCAGCTCCGGTGCTTGCCGCACTCACCGCTCCTTTCGAGCAGCAGATTGTATTTGTGCGCGGCCAGGTACTGGACCTTGCCGGCATGCTGCGGGCTGTGCAACAACACAACGTCGAACGTATCTTCCACGCCGCCGCGCTCTATGATCCACCTTACTCGCTAGACGAGCCTGCAATCACCTATCAGGTCAACGTCACCGGGACGATCAACGTGATGGAGACGGCTCGTCTTTCGGGTGTGCAAAGGGTCGTCCAGAGCAGCAGCATTGCCGTTTACGCACCGCGTCAATACGAACCGATCGATGAGCGGCATCCCATCTCGTTGCCTTCGGCGGGCAATCCCCTGGGGCCATACGGCGCTTCAAAGGCCGCAGCCGAAATCGTCGGCCTCACCTACTATAGTACGAACGGCGTCGATTTCGTGGCTTTACGCAATTCGGCGATCTATGGTCACGGCATGCGCTATCCAATGTACATCAAGCCAATGGTGGAGAATAGTGTGCGCGGCCTGCCCACGCGCTTTGCAACAGGCGGTGATATGTGTCGCGATTATACCCACGTGAAGGATATCACGCAGGCAGTGATCAAGGCTTTGGATGTTTCTGCATCTGCGCTCACCCAGCGCGTCTTCAATATTGGCTCCGGCACGATGCATAGTGCAGCGCAGGTGGCCGAGACGGTACGCATCGTACTTCCCAATGCAGATATCGAGATTGGCGCAGGCCTCAGCGAACTGGAGCAAAACGATATGCGCGCTCGTGGCATGCTCGATTTGAGTGCGGCCCGCCAGCAACTGCGTTATGAGCCACAATTTACATTGGAGGCTGGTATACGGGATTATGTCGCAATGTTTAGAGCGGCAAATGGTTTGTAACTATTCAGCGATGCCAGCTCCCGTTTTTGTATGATCTCCTAATATCCAGACCCATCATGAGCATCAGTATCCTCTGTGCATACTTGTTAAGTGAAGAGAGATAGGTAACTGGATAAAAGTTCAAGAAATCACTATAATGTGCTTTATAGTGATGTAATGGACATCTGTAACTGCCAACGCTTACTTTCCCTCAAGCAGAGCGTTCCCCACGATAAATCGGGGGACTACAGATGAATATGGATAGTAGCCCCCCGATTTATCGTGGGGGGCAGGAGAAACCCAGCAACATGCTGAACAGCATCTACTGGCAACAGCCGAGAACGGCACGCAAAGTTCTCTTTTGGCTGTGCCTGGCACTCACGCTCGTCACTTTCCTCCTCTTTCCTGAAGGGGCATCTGCCTATACACGTACTATTGCCACAGGTGGACCAACGCTGCAAATAAACGTAGGTTTTGAAGATGACTCCAGGGTTGGTTACTGGACACCGGTACAGATTACACTGAGCAACGGTGGGGCCAATTTCACAGGCACGCTTTCCGCCACAACCTATACAAGCCCACTCCTGTCCGGATTAGTGGTAGGCAACATCTCACCATGGAGTTACCAGCAGCCGGTAACATTGCCACATGGTACACTGAAACAGGTCATGCTGTATGTCCCCTTCTACGAGAGCCCTTCTGTCCCACGGGCCATCATAGCAACCTTACGCGATAGTCATGGTAAGGTGATCCTGACTGAAACCCAAACACCATACTCGCTACGAAAAGGAACCCTCCTCATCGGCATCCTCTCTGACCAGAGTACAGGCTTTGACGCGCTCAGTGCTGTAACCTTGCCCAGCCCGAGCAGGTCAATCGAAACAGTGACACTGAACGCAAGCACATTGCCAGATATGGCAGAGATGCTGGGAAATTTTGATGCCATCGTGTTGGATGACTTTACGACAAGCACGCTCACCTCTGCACAACTGACCGCTTTGCAGACCTGGATCAACCAGGGAGGCGCTCTCATTGAGATTGGTGGAATACAATGGCAACGTACACTCAGCACACTCCCCCCCGGACTACTGCCGGTAGCCATACATGGAACGGATATACTACCCGCAGGCACCCACCTGCTACCCGTCGGTAGCCCTACTATAGCGGACATCGGTCAACAGCCAGCGCCGGATGTCCTCAAGCAGCCCATCACGGTCAGTACAGGGACATTGCCCAGGCCAGACGATGCCAGTTTGCTTTCCAATCTTGAGACCGTCCTGGCATCTGGTACGATCCCATTACTCGTGCAAGCTCATCAAGGACAGGGAGTTATCTGCTATCTTGCATTCGACCCTGCGGCTTCACCTATCGCCGGGTGGGCTGGAGCCATTGCATTGTGGAAGGGTCTGCTTTTTCGTGCCCTTGGTGACCAGTTCCTGATTCCCGATACTTCCCCCAGTTTCAGTAATGGGCCTGGGCAATTCACCGCACGTAACGGGTTGTTTCAAATCCTGCAACCGGAGACGCTGTTCCCAATTTGGGGGCTTGTCTTTTTGCTGCTCGGCTACATCCTGCTGATAGGACCCGTACGTCTTTTGATTGTGAGACGACTGAAGCGACCGCAATGGAACTGGCGCATCTTACTCAGTGGCGCAGTCGTTTTCTCTCTGCTCTCCTACACACTCGCATTCTCTCTGAGGGCAGCGACCGTCAACAGCATCTCCCTCTTCCAACTCAATCAGGGTGGATCATCGGCACATGTGACAACCTATTTGAGTGTATTTACACCTGGACAGGGCAATTTTCAAGTACAGATCCCTGGTAGAAGCCTGGCACAGCCAATACCCGATACACTGTTTCCCAATGGATTGGAAGGGCTAACCGCAGACGAGCAGGCCACGGTTACACTTGGACAACATGAGACTGATGTGAATTTGTTGGATATCGGCATGTGGACACTGCATCCGATCGTCTTAGAGCAGGATCAACGGCTGCACGGAGGAATTGTCGCACATCTCACACTTCAGAAAGGCATGCTTGTAGGAACCGTAACGAATACACTTGACAGCTCTCTCAGCGACGTGTATATATTGCTGCCCCATAGCTTTGCCACCATTGGCCAACTGCCAGCAGGAGAAACCCAACAAGTCAACGTTCCCTTGCATACCTCAGCACCCGATGCTGGTACAACATTGGCGGACCAGATAGCCAGCAGCAATGGTTTATCTGCACCCTACTTTCCCTACGCTAACAGTGCACAACCGCAGACCATGTTCCAGCGCCATCTAGCCATCTTATCAGCTCTGAGCGGAGAAGGATTTCCCTTCTCCCCTTGCTCTGGCCCATGCAGTACACATGCTATCGTCACTAAACATGCTATCGTCACTCCACCTATCGGCGCAGCAAAGGTGAACCCGGTAGACGGCAATGACCCACTATTGGTTGCCGGCACACCTGCGACCTTAATCGGCTGGGCAGACCAGTCATTGGGTGTAACCAACGCCGTGACCGTCAATGGCTTCACATCCGGTGGCACCCGGGAGAACCTGGTACAGGTGCCACTCGACATCAACGTCTCTGGCTTAGAGAACGTGCCACCTGACCTGATTTCAGCACAGGTGATCAACGCTCAAGGCAATGATGTGCAAACCACCGCTCCCGATGTGTACAGCATGGCGGCGGGCAGTATGACCTTTGAATTTGTCCTGCCTACCTCGCAGACCGGGTCCCTACAGGTCAACAGCATGACTTTTAGCGAACCGTTCTTCATGAACCAGTCAGCAAACATCTGCCAGGTTCGGCTCTACAACTGGAGTACGAGTTCCTGGGACACAATCATCCTCAACCGGGACACCTTTACAATAGGGGACCCAACAGCGTACACTAGTCCTGATGGTCTTGTGTTGCTGCAATTAGCTAACCAGAGCAGTTCGTCTGAAGTGCTCACGTTTGGCAAGCCGTCATTAAGCTTGAATCGGGCCATCTCAGATTCGTAAACGATGTGGGGACCCGTTCGGAACTCTATCTAGAAGATAGGTATGCCCGATGGGGGATTACCCCGCCGGAACAGAGCGCAACAAAATATGCAAAAAAAACGTCATAATGTGTAGAGCGTAATATCTACGAAGGGGGATTCACTTGAGAGAAAGCTTGATAAAAATCACCAGGACCCTGGTTGGGTCCTGCCTTTTGCTTGCACTGCTCTTCTTCATCTTCCCCATGCAGGCCCTGGCTTACACAGCCAAGGGTGGGCCAACGATGCAGGTGAATGCGGGTTTCGAGACACGTTACCGGGACGGTAACTGGGTTCCAGTGCAGGTCGCACTACACAATGATGGTCCAGACTTCAGTGGCACTCTGTCTATCAATGCGTCTGCCTACAATGGCCCTTATATAGGATCAGGAAACCTAAGCACACCAACACATTACCAGGTACCTATTACCCTGGCCAACGGCGCTCAAAAGCAGGTAACAATTTATGTACCGATTTATTTCGACGTACAAAGTGTCGTAGTGAGGTTGCTCGACAGCGGTGGTAATGTCATCAGTAGCCAGGATAGCATACTCAACCCACTCAACTTGGGCGACACTTTTGTCGGTGTCCTCTCCGACCAAAGTTCGGGTTTTGGTCCACTCAGCACCGTTTCTCTACCCAATCAAGGCAGTTCGGTCATTGTAGAGTTTCTGAATGCGAGCACCATGCCTACTATGGCTGCAGTTCTCAAAAACTTTAACATCATCATACTAGATAATTTCACGACAGGTAGTCTGAGTGCAGCCCAACTGACCGCATTGAAGACATGGGTCAATCAAGGTGGAGCACTGATCGTAGTGGGTGGCCCAGAATGGCATCGAACCCTGGCAGCACTGCCAGTTGGTCTCTTGCCAGTAGCGGTGAATGGAACAACGATACTGGCAGCAGGAGACCACCTCTTGCCTCTCGGTGGCCCCAACGCAGGTCGCTTGGGGCAAAGGGGTGTGCCTGATACAGTGCAAGCCCCTGTAGCAGCCAGTACTGCGACCTTGCAAGGAGACCCGGGTAAGAGCGAGGTAGTACTTGCATCGGGCACGACACCGCTCATCACTCAGACTCAGCAGGGTCAAGGTATTGTCTGCTATCTTGCTTTCGATCCCACCCTTGAACCTATCGTCGGCTGGTCCGGCGCCAGCGCCCTGTGGAAAAGCCTCCTATTCCGTAGCCTGGGAGATCAACTTCTCTCTAATCCCAATTCCTACCCTGGCCCCGGGTACTACGGTGGACCAGGGCAATCGATGTTGGCAAGTCGGATGAGTGGTTTGCTGCAATCGCTCCTGCCGAACACAATTCCTTCACCGTGGACACTTGCTATACTCCTGATTGGCTACATACTCGTACTCGGACCTGTTCGCCTCTTGCTGCTACGACGGCTGAAGCGTCGCGATTGGAGCTGGCGTATCGTTCTGGGCAGTATTGTGATCTTCTCCGCCCTCACCTACAGTCTTGCCATTGAGGAGAAGGGCACCTCGATTGTAAGCAATAGTGTTTCAGTTGTCCGGTTGAGCCAGGATCGTTCAGCGTCACATATCACAACATACCTGGGTGTTTTCGCGCCCAGCCAGGGAGATTTGCAGGTCTACATCCCCGGCGATGGCCTGGTACAACCATCACCAAACACGTACTATTCGGTCGGACCCGGTGTTCCAGGTAGCCAGTCGCCGGCCACCGTTATGCCCGTACAAAATGGCACGAATGTGGATCTGCAAGGCGTCGAGTTTGGGACGTTACATTCTATCCTCTCAGAACAAGACCACCCCATACAGGAGGGACTTGTCTCCCACCTGACCATCAATAATGGCACACTGGTGGGCACGGTAACTAATACTCTCAACTATGCACTTAGCGACGCCTATGTGCTGATGCCCTACAATGTGCTCAGGATCGGGCAACTGGCAGCAGGTCAAACCAAACAGGTCACACTTCCATTGAGCAATTCAACGACCAATGCCGGTGAGACACTGGCAGACCTGATAGTCCAAAGCAGTGGTTCACCTTATCCTTATGGCATTTACCCCTTTGGCTCTGGACCACAACGATTGACCGAACAGCAACGTCACCTGACGATTCTGTTAGCCCTGGACGGGCAAGGATACTTCGGCTACCCCGGCATTGGACCGATAAAGCCAATACTGCCAATACTACCAGTAGGGCCGATTAATTCAGCTCCGGGAGTGAACAGCGTTTCAGTATCCAGCAGTAGTATCAGCATTTCTAGCTCGATAGCATTGAGTGGCGGTCCACCTGCCATATCATTTTCTGGTGGCGGGCCCTACATACCTATGACCGGCGACAACGACCCGTTGCTGGTACCCGGCTCAGCGGCTACGCTCATTGGCTGGGCAGAGAAACCTTTCACGAAAGATGTGATGGTTAATGGCATCAGCCCGACAGGCCTTCACGAGACGCTAGTCCAGGCTCCACTCACTGTCAATCTTTCCGGCTCACTGAACTTGCCGCCCTACTTTATTGCAGGGCACTTGATAGATGTGGAGGGTAACAATGTGCAAGCTCAATTTCCTGGTATCTATGCAATGACCACCGGCAGCATGACCTTCGAGTTTGCCGTACCCACCCAGGCCAATCTTCAGGTGAGTGGTTTGACGATTACTGAGCCTCCCAATGCCTATCAACCTGGACTGGGGCCAGTGGCCGCAAATGGCAGCCCACTCCCCCTGCGCTTATACAATTGGCACACTCGTTCCTGGGATTCGGTGTCGTTCAAGCAGAACACCTTTACAACAACGGATGTAGGGGCGTACATTGGTCCTGGAGGACGTGTCCTGTTGCAACTCGCCAACCAGGATAGTTCGCTTGGTACACTCATTTTCAGCACGCCTTCCCTGAACTTGCAAGGCGTTGCATTGAGTCCGTAGGGGCGTCAGCTTGCCTGCGCCCTTTGTAAGAGTAGCAAACAGGAATCATATGATCAAAATTCAGCATATCTCTAAACATTATCGTTCCGTTCGAGCACTACAAGACCTCAGTCTGGAGGTGCCGCAAGGGTCAGTGTATGGACTGATTGGTCCGAACGGTGCAGGGAAAACAACTCTGCTCCGTATTCTGGGAGCATTAATCCTCCCCAGTGCAGGAGAGGTCTGGTTTGACAATGAGGAAGTGAGCCACACTCCCGCAACGATACAGCGCAGAGTAGGATATATGCCGGACTTCTTTGGCGTCTACCCCGACTTGACTGCTGCGGAATACCTTGATTTCTATGCAGGAATTCACGGTGTATCACGCAAGAAGCGGGCCCGCTCCGTTGCTGATCTCCTCGAACTAGTTGATCTCACCTCCAAGCGGGATGCACTGGTTGAAACACTCTCGCGTGGAATGAAGCAGCGCTTATGCCTGGCACGTGCTTTAGTCCACGATCCTGACGTGCTACTACTTGATGAGCCGGCCTCCGGACTGGACCCGCGTGCCAGGGTGGAGTTGCGAGAACTACTGCGGACACTACAAGGCATGGGCAAAACCATCATGATCAGTTCACACATCCTGCTCGAATTGGCCGAAATGTGTACTGACGTCGCCATTATACAGGGAGGACGCCTGGTCATTGCAGGAGATGTTGAGCAGGTCTCGCGCCGTATGGATGGGGGACGCCAACTTGAAATTCGCGTGCTGGAGCGTCATGCAGAGGCCAAAGAGCTTCTCAAGAACATGCCCGAGATCAGCAACGTGTTAGAAGAAAATGGCGATGCCGAACTTATCCACGCTGAATTCAGCGGTGATAATCCAGCACTGCATCGTATCCTGGCGGCTCTGATGGCACAAGACATACCCGTTGTTTCCTTCGCGCCACGCAGTGGCGGTGGCCGTCTTGAAGAAGTGTTCATGAGCATCACCGAGGAGAGGAATCCCGCATGACTTTTATAGCACTGCTGACCAAGGAACTTCGCTTACGCCTGCGCCGCGAGCGTTCGGTCTGGGTTATCGTCATTTACTTACTGGTGATGGGTTTGCTCGGCTTTGCCTACCTTGAGCGTGATAGCGCCTTTAGGGGAGGCTACCAGGGTTACTTGCTTAGCCAGATTGGCACAAACCTCTACACCTTGCTCGCATTTGTGCAACTCTTCTTGATAGTGTTTATCGTGCCCGCCTTCACATCTACGGCCATCAACGGCGAGAAGGAACGGCAAACTTATGACATGCTCCTGACTTCTAAGCTTTCTGCCTTTTCACTGCTCGCCGGCAAACTGGTTGCCGGCATAGCCAGTGCACTGTTATTGATTGCGGCATCTATTCCACTCTTCAGCCTGGTCTTCTTTTTCGGCGGAGTAGCCCCGGTAGAAGTTCTCAAGGCGCTGCTTGTTTTTGTGGTCACTGCCATAGTAACAGGTATGGTTAGTCTGTTTTGCTCGGCACTCGTGCGTCGTCCTCCTGTATCAACGGCCATAGCCTATGCATTCTGTGTGCTCTGGATGTTCGCCCCCTGGGTTGCATTCCTCCTGTCTATAGGAGGCGGATACTATGGCAGTCCTCGCTGGCTTAACCTGATACAATCGTTGTCTGTATGGAATCCCATATCAGCACTCATAAATACGCTCTCTAATGGACAGAGTGGGGTTGGGCTGTACATGCTCCCTACTCCCAATCTCATCATTTCCCTATGGAAAACTTACATACTACTGAGCTTGATCATAACGGTTTTCTTGTTCTTACTCGGCATGGTCCTTGTCAAGCCAAACCCGCTCGGTCGACTGCGGTCCTGGTTCCGGCCCCTGACGAGGAAACTCACATCATCAAAGAAAGGTACAGTAACAGCTTGACACAATTTACGGCAAATCAGTATGTCTATAAGAAAGGCTGAGCTCCTATGGCAACTATAGCACCAACACGCCCAGTAGAAGTAACCCAGAGGATGGCCGATGGGAAAAGCCTATCCGAAGCCCTACATGCCTGGCGTAGGCGGCTATGGATGCAACAGACGCTGCGCTGGACGGGCACTGGATTGATTGTTGGCATCATGCTAGCGTGCGTCCTCTTACTCATCTCACGTCTCACTCCCTGGGCCAGCGCCCCAACCTGGGCCATCAGGGTCGGCATAGCTTGCCTGCTCTGCACATTAGGAGCTGCACTCTGGTACCGTCCTTCCTTTGCGCGTACAGCACGTCTCGTCGATGCCCGATTGAGACTACATGATCGCCTGAGCACAGCCTGGGAATTCCGTGATAAGTCAGCGCCGTTGATCAGCCTACAACGTCGAGATGCTCTCAAACAACTGGGCAAACATACACCCGCCACAGCGATCTCGCTGGGGCCACGACGATCACTCCTGGCTCTCTTCGGTGTCCTCGTCATCGCCCTCGCGCTGTTGGTCTTCTTGCCCAACCCGATGACGGCTGTGCTTCAGCAGCAGGCGGCATTTCAGGCACAGATAGCCAGGCAGGTCGCAGAAATCAATCGTATTCGTCAGGTGATCGATAGCCAACCCACCACTTCGACACAAGAACGTACACAGATCGATCAAATCCTGCGCGATGCCGCAGCCCAACTACTAAATGCTCGAAACGAGGCACAGGCTCAGCAGATCATCGCACAGGCGCAGGCAAAGCTCAATCAACTGCGTGACCAGCAGGCAGCCAATAAAGCGCAGACCCTCGCAGCAGCCAGTTCAACACTTCAGAATAGTTCAAACTCCAATTTGAGCGCCGCAGGCCGCGCACTCGCCAATGGAGATGGCAAGGGCCTTGACGCCGCGCTACAGAAGCTCGCATCTCAAGTAAACTCTATGACCCCCACACAGCGAGCACAATTGGCACAGCAGATTGAACAGGCGGCTAACCAGGCAGGTCAAAACCCTCAACTCAGTTCTGCCCTGCACCAACTCGCCAAGGCCATTGCCGACGGAAGCCCAAGCGAAGTTTCCGACGCGGTCAAAGCCGTTGAAGCTGCTGCCGCCCGGGATGCTACCGACCAGGCTAACACTAGCAGCGTCGATCAAGCTTCTCAAACGCTACAAAATGTGGCCGACACGCTGGCCGCATCAACAGACGGCACCGGCGGGCAAGGACAAAACCAGGGGCAAGGACAAAACCAGGGGCAAGGTCAGAACCAGGGGCAAGGTCAGAACCAGGGGCAAGGACAAAACCAGGGGCAAGGTCAGGGACAAGGGCAAGGTCAGGGGCAGGGCCAGGGTCAGAACCGGGGACAGGGACAGGGAACTAATGGGACTGGCGGAGCGAATGGAACGGGGAACCAGACGGGGAAGACCGAACAGGTATACGTTCCAGGACAAGTAGGCCCAGGTACCAGTACGATAACCAACAACGGCAACAATGGCGTTGTTCAGCCTGGTAGTTCAGTCCCCTATTCACAGGTGATCGCGGCGTACAATCAGATGGCCCACGATGCCATTGACAATAGCGATATACCGCCCGATATGAAAGATCTCGTTCAAAATTACTTCAATACATTAGAAGGGCAACACTAACAGATGGCAAGCAAGAGCGAGCACCCCGAGATAAATCGGGGGCGATCTGCCTGGGGGGCAGATTCGGAAGTAGAGGGCCGATCTATCTCGCCCCCGCCGCAGGAGGCGGAAACCGAAGCGCCGATTGAAGAGATTAGTACACAAAATGGTGTTGAAGGGCCTAGCGAAACCGATATCGCAGTGTTCATGGATATCGCCCAGCAATTAGAGCGTGAACTCTGCTCCATCGTGGTAGGTCAAGAACGGGTTATCCGCGAGTTGCTGCTGGCCTTACTTGCGGGTGGCCATATATTGCTGGAAGGGGTTCCAGGACTTGGTAAGACGTTGCTTGTGCGCACATTATCTGACGCGCTTGCACTCAAATTTGCGCGCATCCAGTTCACACCAGATTTGATGCCGGCAGACATCGTCGGTACAACAATTGTGAGCGAACAATTAGATAACAATGCTACGGGGAGCAAGCGCGTTTTCAGTTTTCAACCGGGTCCCATTTTCGCCAATATAGTCCTGGCCGATGAGGTGAACAGGGCAACTCCGAAGACCCAATCGGCGCTGCTTGAAGGGATGCAGGAGCGCACTGTGAGTGTTGGAGATAGAACACGCCCCTTGCCCAGCCCATTCTTCGTCCTGGCTACGCAGAACCCGCTAGAGATGGAGGGCACTTACCCTTTGCCGGAGGCTCAGCTTGATCGCTTCTTGTTCAAAGTGCTTGTTCGTTTCCCTAATGCTAACGATCTGATGCGCATTATTGATACCACGGTTGGCACGCAGACCTACCGGGCCAAAGAGGTCGCTTCGGGCGAGCAACTGCTCCATTTGATTGCGACTGCTCGTGCCGTTCCAGTGGCAACGCACGTCAAAGAGTACGCAGTACGTTTGCTGTTGGCAACCCATCCAGACCATGAGGACGCACCCGAAAAAGTACACAAATTCGTTCGCTACGGTGCCAGCCCTCGCGGCTTGCAAGCTATCATCATGACCGGTAAGGTGCGTGCCCTACTCGAAGGTCGCTACAACGTCTCGCTAGAAGACTTGCAAAACGTGGCCTTCCCCGCGCTGCGTCACCGTATCATCCTCAACTTCGATGGCCTTGCTGATGGAGTGACGCCGGAAGAATTGATCGAGGCGATTATCGAGGAGACTGAGAAAGAGTGAGCAATTGACCTCGATCATAGTCGGAAAGTTTCTTTCAACTGTGGACAAATTGTCCATGGCTGGTGATCAGGACAACTATCGAGGAGTGCGAAAAACCATGAGCAACGAAGACAACCCAGCAACTGCACATCTCTCGCCATTTGAAGCGATACGCCGAGAGAGCGAAGATGGCAGTGAGTACTGGAGCGCTCGTGATTTAGCCAGGATTCTTGGGTACACTCAGTGGCGCAACTTTGTTTCTGCCATTGAAAAGGCCAAGGAGGCATGTCAGAACAGTGGGCAAGCCGTCTCAGATCATTTTGCTGAAAGCAGCAATATGATCGAGACAGGAAAAGGAGCCAAGCGCAGAGTTGAGGACTTTGAACTATCCAGATACGGTTGCTATCTCACATTGCAGAACGCAGACCCTTCTAAACCGATAGTGGCATTAGGACAGACATATTTCGCTATTCAGACACGCCGCCAAGAAATTGCAGACGAACTGGCAGGTTTGACAGAAGACCAAAGACGTCTCTACTTACGCGGGCAACTTGCTGATCACAACCGGCAACTAGCCGAGGCAGCGAGTCAAGCTGGGGTGGTCAAACCGATAGACTTTGCAGTATTTCAAGATCATGGATACATGGGCCTTTACGGTGGACTGAAAGCCAGAGATATTCACGCACGAAAAGGTCTTAAGAAAAACCAGCAAATACCTGATCACATGGGTAGCACCGAACTGGCAGCTAATTTATTTCGCGCAACCCAGACGGAAGAAAAAATCCGACGTGAAGGCATAAAAGGCAAGGACAAAGCCAATCGCACCCACTTCCAGGTTGGACGAAAAGTTCGACAAACCATTCAAGAACTTGGTGGCACCATGCCCGAAGACTTGCCTACCCCTAAAGAGAGCATCCAGCAGTTGCAACAACGAGAACAAAAGCTGCTCAAACAAGGTCCTCAAATCTCATTATTTGACGAGGCAACAGACCTCAGCGAACCAGACACTCCCTAAAAGAAAGTAGCCAGAGGGGTATCACAATGACCAATGAGAACGGCATAGCCCGCTTTCCACTGGACGCCGCAACGCTCCAGCGCCTGGACAGTCTGACGCTCATCACACGCAAAGCGATGGCGTCCGGGCGTCCGGGACGCAGGCGTTCTCCGCTTGCTGGCTCATCGATGGAGTTTGCAGACTATCGTCGCTATGCCCCAGGCGATGACTTCCGCCGTATCGATTGGCGAGCATTTGCGCGCCTGGAGCGACTCTTCCTGCGTGTCTTTGAAGCCGAGGAGAATCTGACGGTAACCGTGCTCATCGATTGTTCTGACTCGATGCAGCATGGCACGCCGCCGAAATCCTCGCTGGCGATCACACTGGCAGCTGCCTTGTCATACGTCGCGCTTCGGTGCGAAGATAACGTCATCGTCGGCGCGCTGACCGATCGCCTGGCAGCTTACCGGCGTACCGGCAGCGGCAAACATGCCATCTGGACGATTGGCGAATTTCTTAATCGCCTGCCACATTCCGGCACAACAGATTTGAATCGAGCACTGTACGACCTCGGCAGAGTAGTGACTGGGCCAGGTCTCACTATCGTAATCTCTGATTTCCTGGCACCAGGAGGGTACCAGGCTGGACTACGCGCAGTGCGCCAGCTACGCCAGGAAGTGGCACTCTTGCATCTCCTCGCTCCAGATGAAATCGAGCCAGACCTGCAAGGTGACTGGCGTCTGCGTGACAGCGAGGGAGTTGGCAGTGTTGATGTAAGTAGCACACCCGCTGTCCTACAGGCATACCGGCAGCGACTTCTCACATTTATGGACGAATTGGCTTCATTTGCCCATACCCATGCCATGACATACGCGATGATCCCTAGTGATACTGTCCTTATCGAGGTTGTACAAAGACTACTCAGACAGGTTGAGATCGTCAAATGAGTCTACTTGTTCCTGCGGCACTGGCCTTTAGCGTTATCATACCCATCATCCTGCTACTCTATTTCATGCGCCCGAAACGGCAAGAGCGAGTGGTTGGGAGCACCCTGCTCTGGCAACAGGCGTTACAGGACTTACAGGCCAGCCGTCCCTGGCAGCGACTGCGCATCACACCGCTCCTGTTGCTCCAAATCCTTGCAGCTATCATCATTGTGCTGGTGCTCGCACGTCCGGCTACCTTTATCCGCAGCCCCATCGGCGGCGACAGCATTATCATTCTACAAGCATCAGCCAGCATGCAGGCCACCGACGTAGCTCCCAACAGATTTGAGGAAGCCAAAAGCCGCATCGCTGATTTGATCGCCGGGCTTGGACCCAATGACCATCTCTCCCTGATTACCATGGCACTTGTACCACGGGTCTTGATTGCAGCCTCCTCAGACAAACAACAACTCACAGGCGCACTCCAGGGTGCGAAAGTCACAAACCAGGACGCTGACCTCGAACAGGCTCTTTCATTGGCAACATCATTGGCCGCAGGACACACCAATATACAGGTGTTGGTTATCGGTGATGGCCATGTTCTGGAGCCGGATCAACCACTTGTGGTTCCCTTCCCCGTCCACTATTTACAAATTGGCACCGATGCCCCCAACACTGCCCTGTTAGCACTCGCCTCGCGCACCATCCAGGGCAATCTGGTAGCCCTGACGCAGGTCGCCAACTATAGCCACAAGGAGCGATCAATACCGGTCGAACTATACGCCGACGGCAAACTGGTGAGTGTGCAAACCATTGACCTGGCAGCAGAAGCGAGTGGCGCATTACAATGGGGCCCTCTACCTCCGGCAACCCGTTTCCTGCACGCACGTATCATCGCGCAAGACGCTATGACCATTGACCACGATGCATGGGCCATCGTTGGTGGGTCGATGCCTGCCCGGGCGCTGCTAGTGACCAAAGGCAACAGTTTCCTTGAGACGGCACTGCGCCTACAGCGCAACATTGACCTTTTTGAAACGACCCCCGATAAATATTTCGACCCCGGCAATTTTGACCTGACGATCTTCGACGGTTTTGTGCCTGCGACCCTGCCCGCTGGCGATGTATTTTTCGTCAATCCGCCCAAAGGCTCCTATATCTTTGGCACATCGGGTCCTGAGATCACTGTCAGTCACATCAGTGCAGGCAACAACAGTGCAGGGTTGCTGCAGGATGTCGATCTCAGTAGCATCCATGTGCTGCGCGTCAGCCATCAATTCACTCCGGCATCCTGGGCACAACCCATCATCATTACACCCCAAACCCCACTGCTGATCGCCGGGCAGACTGGCAACAGGCGTGTAGCAGCCCTGAGCTTTGATCTACACGAGTCTGACCTGCCACTGCAACCCAGTTTTCCACTGCTAATGTTTAACCTGGTCAACTGGTTCCTGCCACCACCTGTCCCAGGTAACGGACAGATCGCACCAGATACACCCGTCAGCATCCAGACATGGCCCGGTGTAGACCGGGTAACGATTACCGGGCCAGGGCAGCAAGCTGTTACTGTGGCACCACCATTCCCTGTGGCAACCTTCAACCAAACCAATACAGTCGGCATTTACTTTGTGACACAACGTGTCCACGATCAGGTGCGGCAGGGTGCGTTCGTTGTTAACCTGTTTGACCCCCTGCAGTCACGCCTGGTCCCTGCCGAGCAGCTTCCGGTGGCTCATAGCACACCCTTCGACGCTGGCAGCTCCACTTTGCCACGCGCCTTACTCGAACTCTGGCCCTGGATCGCCGCCTTCCTGCTCCTCATACTCTGCGCGGAATGGTGGCTCTTTGGCCGCAATTACACACTACGCAGTACTTCAAGCGTAGAACCGTCAGCGTATGCACGCACGGCAGGTCGTCTCCAACAACGCAAGCAACTCAATGCAATCACTGCACTTCAGAACCAGGTAGAGGAGCGTTATAGAACCGTCATGAAGCGCGTCACAAAGACGACAAAGCGCATCCTTAGTAGGGTTCCAAGGGGCGGCCGCCCCTTGGCGGGGCGTGGGGTGTCCCCACTCTCTCCTTCTTCCTCCGCGAGGATAGAGAACCAGCGTATAAAGAACAAGCAAAAAAAGGCGAAAGGAAAGAGCAATGCTAACATTTGAGCAGCCACTGTTGCTACTGATTTTACTACCAATCGGCTTGCTGGTCTTTCTCGCCTGGCGACGTATGTCCCTGCCATTCCCTAAAACCCAGCGCTACATGATCCTGGCGTGCCGATTAGCCCTCTTCTCGCTCATTGTCTCTGCTCTGGCCGGCACGGCATTATCACAGCCAATTTCGCGCCAGGCGGTAGTTTTCGTTGGCGATATCTCTGCCAGCACAACCCCGCAACGAGCATTCATTGAACAATGGATTAACAACGCGATACGCCACAAGCGCCCCGACGACCAGGTGGGCATTGTCGCAGTAGGACGCAATGCGCTCGTCGAGCAATCGGTCAGGACGCAGATTGATTTCTCTCAATTCGAGTCCACTCCCGACACCAGTTATACCGACCTTGCCACCGGCCTCCGACTCGCTGCAGCCATTCTGCCAACGGACAGCGAGCGGCGCATCGTGCTTTTAAGTGACGGTCAACAAAACCTGGGAGATGTACTACAGGAAGCACAACTGTTGCAACAGGAGGGGATTCGGCTGGACGTCGTACCCTTGCCCACTTTCAGTGGTCCAGAGGCACGCATTGATGATCTTTCGGCACCAACTGAACTGCGCACCAACGAGCGTTTTCTCCTCCACGCCAGGCTCTTCAGCAGCGTGGCTCAGCAGGCCACACTTCGCCTGTACCTCGACCAAACGCTTTTGTTACAACAATCGCTGCACCTGGTCGTGGGCAACCAAGATGTCTCGTTCAGTATAATGGCTCCGCCAGCAGGTTTTCACACGTTCCGCATAACGCTGGATGCACCTTTTGACACCATCAGCCAGAATAACGAAGCCGCCGCGTTCGTCAACGTGCAAGGGCCCCCGCATGTGCTCGTCATCGAGGGCAAGCCCGACGCTGGCCACAACATCGTCGCTGCCCTTCAGGCTACACACATCAACGTGACGCTTGGCACTCCAGCTGATGTACCGTTCACCCTTGACCAACTGGCCGGCTACAGCACGGTTGTACTGGCCGATGTCCCTGCCGTAGAGCTAGGCCCAACCCGAATGCAGGTGCTGCAAGCATTCGTGCGCGATCTCGGGCGGGGGCTTGTTGTAAGCGGAGGTGAGAACAGTTACGGCGTGGGAGGCTACGCTGGCACACCACTGGAACAAACGCTCCCGCTGAAAATGGATATTCCTCAGCACAAGGATACCCCAACTATCGCGGTCGTGCTCATCATCGAGAGCCTGGAAAGCGATCTGGAGGTAAACATTTCCAAAGAGGCCGCCAAAGGCGTAATCAATCTCTTGACTCCACGCGACCAGGTAGGCATATCGGATGCATCCGGCCAGCTCGTCATTCCTATGCAGCACGTCACAAATCGAGCAGCGATTGATCACTCTATCGACGCGATGAATCCTGACGACCCCGCCAGTTATATGCCAGACCTGGTCAATGCGGAGTCGGTATTACTGCATAACAACGCAAAAATAAAGCATGTGATCCTCCTTGGCGATGGTGACGCCAGTGACAACTACACACAACAAGTGCTCAAGATGGCAAGCGAACACATCTCTATTTCAGTCGTTGGCACCAATATAGATTCCTACCAGGATTTAGCGATGATGCAACAGATCGCCTCTTTGGGCAAGGGACGCTTCTATCTGGCTAATAACCCCAACGCCATCCCCCAGATTTTACTCAAGGAGACGCAGCAGGCTGCCCGGCGGGCTATCGTCGAAGAACCATTTATTCCCGCCATCGTCGGGGCCCACCCGATTTTGACGGGCTTAGGCCCACTCCCACAGTTAGATGGCTACGTGGCAACCACCCCTAAACAGGCGGCTCAACTGGTGCTAATCAGCCAGGAAGATGATCCGGTTCTTGCCGTCTGGCAATATGGCCTTGGACGTGTTGCAGCCTGGACAAGTGATGCTCTCGGCCTCTGGACAGCCAACTGGCTGCGCTGGAGCGATGCACCTCGTTGGTGGGCCAATCTGGTCACATGGACATTACCCACACCCGATAGCCAGCTCATTGTCAATGGGAAGATAGCCAATGGAAACGGACACGTCACAGTGGATCTTCCCCCTGGCATCCAGGTGGGAGCGGCCAGTCAACAGCAAGTGCAGATCAAGATCATCGCACCCGATTTATCGCAGCAAACGCTGACGTTGCAACCTACCGCACCTGGCCGCTGGGAAGGGAACTTCCCCACTGATCAGGTCGGGGCATACCTGCTGCGTGTGACCTGGCAGGCACGCAGTGGCAACAATGCTACCAGCCAGTTGACCACTACCACCGGTCTGGTGGTCCCCTACTCACCTGAATACCAGACCATTGGCACAGACCTACACTTCCTCAAGCTGCTCGCCCAGGCCGGCGGGGGAAGTATACTCGGCCCAAATGACACTGCGGCTGCTTTTTCCCCAAACTTGCCGCCTGTATATGCAGCCTTATCGATTACGTTCTGGTTATTCGCTCTGGCGGCCCTCCTGCTGCCCATAGATATCGCACTACGTCGCCTTTCCAGCCTGGAGTTCCTGGTCGTAGGTTATCGCTGGCTGGCCACCCGCTTTGGCCTACGCAAGGCCTCACTGGCAACCGAAGGCATGGCAACACACGATGCTACAGATAATCTAGTCTTGAGCAACTTGCGTTCACGACGGGAAGAACGGCGCAATCGCTTCCGTTCCAAACCTAAAGCTACCAGCCATGAAACGCGAAAGGGAACAACTTCAATCGGTCACGCAAAGCAGGAGAAAACGCCAGCAACTAACCCTGATCAGTCTCCAAAGAAGCAGCAACCTGAAACCTCGCTGACTGGAAAGTTGTTGGAGGCCAAACGGAACAGGGGAAAGACGAAGTAGGAGCCGGTTTACCGCGCCCATCGCCGATTATGAAACTTTAGGCAAGGTTCAAAACACGCTCAGTCAAATGTGACAGTTTGAACAGTCGCAATTAAATGTGCCATGGCTTGCGGAGCGTGAGTGGTTATATGCAAGCGAAATGAACTGTCACATTCATTTGAACCATGCCTTAATGAAATACCCAGGGTATCGTGAACGGGGACGGCATGCTTGTAGGGGCCGATTTATCGCGCCCACCGCCGGAACAGTCACACCGTGTCACCCTGAGCGCAGCGAAGGGTCTGTCTCGATAGGCAGAGAGATGCTTCGCTGCGCTCAGCATGACAGGGCTGGACCTTGCTGTTGGTTAGGAACTGTCAAGTTCATTTGAACCATGCCTAAAACTCATTATCGTGCCCGCGCGGTAGAGCAGTCTGACGCTTCGTCCCCTGTGAACCCCACGTCATAAGCACAATCGCTGCGAGAACACACAAGATACCCACCCAATGAGACCACAAAACTTGCTCCTTCAATACCACGTATGATAATAGGATCGCGCTTACAGGCAAGATGCCAGTAAACACCCCCGCTGTACTTGCAGCCACCTTCGCCACTCCTCGATACCAGAGAATGTAAGCCCCGACCGTAGCAATGCCATAGTAGACAATGGGTATCCAACTCGCAGGAGGCACTGCCGAAAAGTCAAAACTTCTAGCTTCGTAAATGGCGAACGGTAAGAACATCAAGAGCCCGAAAAAGCTTGTCAGGCTTGCAATTGTCAAAGTTGTTACCTTCCCTGATACCACTTTCCCAAGAATGGTCCACAAAGCCTCGCCAATGACAGCTCCCAACACCAACAGATTGCCAAGAACGGGGTTTGAACCTTGCTCCAAACGCAACGAGCTTCCCAGAAAATTGATAACTACTACTCCAAAAGTAGCCAGTACAACCCCTGCGCTGCTATTCCACGTCATCTTTTCTCTCAGAAAGAGGAACGAGATAAGTGCTATCACGGCAGAAGTTGTGCCTATGATAATCCCACTCTCTGCAGCACTGGTCAATCTTAGACCATAGAGCAAGAAGATACTAAACAAAAAATTTCCTGCGAATGATTGCAAAAATAGAATACTCACATCTTTCCTCCTTAGCGCAGGGAAACCGTTGTTCGCTTTCAGCAGTATAGGCAGCAAAATAACCGAGGAGATGGCAAATCGTAATCCAGAAGCCAGAAACACAGGAAAACCGGATGTTATCACCTTGCCTATGACGACTGTACTGCCAACAATGATCATCGCCGAACTTAGTTCCAAATATGGCATTAGCTTTTTTCCGCTCATTGACAACAATCCCTCTCAAGAGTTTATTGCTGCGGGTTTGCAGCAATAAACTACACGAGCCGCCGGAGGCGGCGAGGAGCCAGATCCCGAATAGTTACAAAAATCTTTCACTCTTGTGGCCCTACACTAACATGCTAAACTGGTCATGTGTAGTGCCACTTCTGGCCAATTCCAGTAATACCAGATGTGAGAGGAGACAACGAGTACCATGCTTTGGATATCTGTTGATCGGTCTTCAGGCAAACCTTTGATAAGGCAGGTGTACGAACAGATACGTATGCACATCTTGCGTGGCGAACTTCAGGCGGGGGAGCATCTTCCTTCCAGCCGTGAACTGGCCTCAGAATTGCACGTCTCACGCATCGTCATCTTAGAGGCTTATGACCAACTGCTAGCAGAAGGATATATCGAGAGCCGCCAGGGATCAGGCACATACGTCGCTCAAGGTACCTATTTGGAAGAAGCCAGTGAAGAACAGCAGCCACATTCTCATGAACTGATTGACTCACAGAAGGAGATAAGCCATGCTATCGATTTTCGTTCAGGCATTCCCGCTCTAGACCTGTTCCCGCGCAAAATATGGGCACAACTCGCACAGCGCGTTTATACCGAATCTCCCCATGCTGTGTTCGGCTACGACAACCCGGAAGGGCGTCACGAACTGAGGAACGTTCTATCTCGTTACCTCTTGAAAACGCGAGGAGTCCGTTGTCACCCAGATCAGATAGTCATCACTTCAGGTGCTGCCCAGGCATTCTCTCTTCTCGCCAGGCTACTTCTTTCTCCAGGTGATGAAGTCATCATCGAAGACCCCGTAACGTACGATGTTCAAGCCATTTTTTCATCGCCCGGCACTTCTCTCTACCCCATACCCGTGGATGAACATGGCATGCGTACAGACCTTATCCCTGCAGACAAGCAGCCCCGTTTCGTTTTCGTCACTCCATCTCACCAGTTTCCTCTAGGCGGAATTTTACCTGTTCAAAGGCGTATCCAATTGATTCAGTTCGCAAGAACAGCAGGTTGTTACATCGTAGAAGATGACTACGACAGTGAATTTCGTTATGAAGGAACGCCCGTTAGCTCACTACAAGAGCTGGAGCCGAGCCGGGTAATCTACGTCGGCACATTTAGCAAGATTCTCTCCCCGGCACTCCGACTTGGCTACATGGTCCTTCCTCCATCCCTAACAGAACGCTGCCGCAGCCTCAAACGCCTCACCGACCTGCACTCTCCATCGCTAGAACAACTCACTCTTGCGCATTTTATCGAGAATGGCCACCTGGAACGGCAGATTATGCGCACACGAAAAATCTACCGCAAACGACGAATGGCAGTAATCAATGCGCTGACAATGCACTTCCCAGACAAAGTACGTATTCATGGTGACGCGACAGGACTGCACCTCGTCGCAGAATTTCCCGGGAGGGAGTTCACTGAACAAACCTTAATGGATCTGAAGCATGCAGGAGTCCGTATCTACCCGGTAGAGATTCACGCCATACGCAAGGGATATCACCGGCATAAAGTCATTCTCGGCTATGGAAATCTGACGATTGAAGAGATTGAGGAAGGGGTGAGGAGAATAAAAACAGTCTTGGTCTAGACCCTTGCTATCCTAAAACATCTCCGGTGCCTACCGAGCCTTCTACATTCCCACCAGGAGCTTGTGAGAGTGTAGACAGCAAACATTGTTCCTAAACATTACTCCAGGAGAGTTAACATCAACCCCATGACTCGTCTCCTAGAGTGTACACACACCAATCAAAAAAGGCAGCAGGATGAGGCAAGAGCACAAACATAAGAGAAGAACAAGAGTACAACAAAAAACACTGCCAGTGGCAGTAATCTCCATTCTCGTCCTGCTTTTCACGGCATGCAGTTCCTCGTCCGGCACTCTCACCGAGATAAGGGTCGTGCCTATCCCAGGAGTGTCTACCACGATCGTGGCAGGCGACTGGTCGACCTATTTGCAGGACAACGAACATACTGGCTTCAATAAAGCCGAAACCACCATCAATCCGACAACAGCGCCACAACTGAAACTCCACTGGATGTACCACGCCAAGAGTGCCATCTCTACTCAACCCGTAGAAGCCTATGGCATGATCTTCTGGGGCTCATGGGACGGGCTAGAACACGCTACGGACTTGAATGGGCACGAGGTCTGGTCCGTCAATCTGGGCACAACGAGCCACAAAGATTGTAATCCCACAATTGGTGTAGCCAGCACAGCAGCAGTTGCACCCGTGACCATTGATGGTATAACGACTCAGGTGGTCTTCGTCGGCGGAGGTGACGCTCACTTCTATGCCCTGAATGCCTCCAACGGGCAGGTGCTGTGGAAGGTTGCGTTAGGTGCCTCGCCCGCCCACTTCATCTGGGCTTCGCCGGTCCTATACAATGGGAGTGTTTATGTCGCCGTGTCCTCTTACGGTGATTGCCCACTTATACAGGGGAAACTCTTCCAGATGGATCCTGCAAGCGGTGCTATTCAGCACACATTCAACGCGGTGCCCGATGGCTGTTTAGGCGCTGGCATATGGAGTACACCGGCGATTGATCCAGGCACTGGCGAACTCTTCCTGGCTACAAGCGCCTCCGACCCACCATCATGCCCGCACAAGGAAATTTATTCGTTTGCTGTGGTCGAACTGCGCGCATCAGACATGTCGGTGCTGAATTACTGGCGCATTCCCCCTTCTGAACGACTCGCCGATGGAGATTTCGGCGCTTCGCCAACGCTCTTTACGGCAAACATTGGAGGCATCTCACATGCTCTGGTCGGCGTTGCACACAAAAATGGTATCTATTATGCACTTGATCGCGCAGCTATCAATAAAGGCGCTGTGTGGAAATTCAAGGTAGCGAAAGGCGGGAGTAGTCCGGAGAATGCCGAAGGAAGTATCTCACCCAGCGCCTGGGATGGTACCAGAGTCTACATAGCTGGCGGTCACACCAAGATCAAAGGCAGCAAGTGCCAGGGAAGCTTGCGTGCACTTAATCCGGCTACGGGTACGGCTCTATGGGAAGATTGCCTGTTGGATGGGCCGGTGCTTGCAGCCGTCACAGCAGTTCCGGGGCTGGTAATCGTTGAGGAAGGCCCTATTTTTGCCATGATCAACGCGACCACGGGAAAGACGCTCTTCTCTTATAAAGACTCCCAGATAGGTTCGGCCTTCTATAGCGCGGCATCTATTGCGCATGGGGTGCTCTATATAGGAAACATGGACGGCAACCTCTACGCCTTTGGCCTCTAATGTACGCATTACGAGACTTCTTGCTACCCCAACAATAGCTCCAACGCCTCCCTAGCCTCTCCGTGCCCCTCAAGAGCCTGGTCGACCGCAGCCCGCAACGCAGCCGCCAGCACTATCCCCAGCATATCGGGCACAACCATCCCACTCTTTGCAGCCAACTCGCCCAGCAAACCGGCAAGCCCACAACTCGAACAACCTGGCCGCATTAGACGACATTGTCGCCGCCGACATCATCAGTCACAACCCCCTGCCGGGACTACCGTCTGGCCTTGAAGGTGGCAAGATGGCTCACATGGGGTTCGCCGCTGCTTTCCCCGACAGTCAAGTGACCACCGAAGACCTCATCGCCGAAGGGGATAAAGTGGTGGAACGCTTTACCTTCCATGGTACAAACACGGGCTCTTTTATGGGCGCGCCCCCTACCGGCAAGAAGGTCACATCCTCAGGAATGTCCATCTTCCGCATCGCAAACGGCAAGATCGTAGAACACTGGGGCGAGAATGACGCGCTAGGTACCATGCAGCAACTCGGTTTTATCCCCACACCAGGACAGGCTGGATAACCAGAGTTACACTGGATTAAGTAATGTAGTGGTACCCCTTGCGGGTACCAGGGGTGGAGGTACCAGGGATGGAGGTACCAGCGTTGGGACGGTATCGACACAGTTTTTCGGCAAGAAGCAGGTCGTGGGCTGTCGTAATTTTCAGGTTAGTACTATCGCTTTCAACGACAGCCATATGACCCCCAATGCGTTCCACTGAGGAAGCCGTATCGGTGCCATAAAACTGATCGCGATCCGCTTGATCGTATGCTGCGAGTAGCAACGACGCCTGGAACACCTGAGGTGTTTGTGCTTTCCATACCAGGCGTCCCTCGAAGCTCCTCTGGATGCTTTGCTTGCTATCCACCTGCACCAGGCGCTCTCCCGCTTGCAAAGGAGCTGCGAGAATTGCACCACCCACCTCACGCGCCTTACGAATCAGTTGCTCAACCTTCTCGACAGCAACAAAGGGACGCGCACCATCGTGAATCAGCACTAGCTCAACCTCGCCACGCGTGATACGCGCACGCAGCACCTCCAGGGCACATTGTTCAGACGCGTGGCGAGTTGCTCCTCCGTGAATAACCTGGCGTACTTTGTGACAGCGGGCATCGCGAGCAATCGTAGCAAGTCGCTCCTCTTCGCCGACAGCAGCAACGAGCAGAATTTCATCTACAGCTGAACAACGTTCAAACGTTTCGATGGCATAGATGATGACAGGCTTGCCATTAATGGGGAGCAACACTTTATTGATGGAGCTACCCATACGAGTGCCCTGACCCGCGGCCAAGACAACGCACACTACCTGCTTCAATGAACTCTCTTCGTTGACCATGCGTTCATTTTCTCAAATGCGCTGAAGCAATCCAATCCTCATAATTACGCGACGGTGATGCCGTTTTTGGTCAGCACGCTATCGATCTCGTTTTTTAAGCGACTGGGCTGAGGTCCCATCAGTCGTCCAATGAGCTGACCATCTTTGAAGATCATCAATGTAGGAATAGCCTGAATGCCGAGTTGAGCAGCCAAACGGTTATTCTCCTCGCTTGCATCAATATCCATCTTAGCGAAAGCCAGACGTCCCTTATACTCATCACTCAAACGCTCGTAGACCGGAGCGATAGCTCGGCAAGGACCGCACCATGCGGCCCAGAAATCAACGATCACCGGAGTATCGGACTTGACCACCTTCTGCTCAAAGTCAGTAGAATTGACATGGAACAGGTTGGCATGGGTATCCATAGCGTTTTCTCAACTCCCTTTCTGTATTTGAGTTTGTCTCTTTTTGCGCATTCGCAGATGCTCCTATTCAAGACAATACGACGACCTGATTTTCTATTCTGACCCTATCCCATAGTATAACGCTTTTCTTTGCCCAAAATAAAGCGTCTCTTCCCTATCGGGTGCAGTTCAAATTTTTGCGCGCAAGATTGGCCTGAGCACCCACAAGGGGGGCCACTACGCTGGACCGAGCAGCAACGGAGCTTGAGCGAGCGTAGTGGCAGGGGACCCTGTCTGGGGGACAGGTAATGCCCCCTGCCAGGTCCCTGCTACGCGCGCACAACGGTAATACCCAGCGCCCGGTATGGCGCCAGCACCTCGTCGGGCACGGAGCGCTCAGTCACCAGGTGGGTCAGGTCGCTGAGCGGTCCAATAATGTAGGGTGCCGCAGTACCTAACTTCTCTGCCGACGTCAGCGCCACCACCTCCGCCGCACTCGCGATCATGGCGCGCTTCACATAGGCCTCTTCCAGATCCAGGGTGCTGATCCCTACCTCGGGATGCAGGCTACCGATCCCCAAAAAGCAGACATCCGCCCGCATAGTGCGAAATGCCTCAACGGTCGCCGCACCAACAGTCACCAGCTCATGCTTGTAGAGTTTCCCACCGATCACGATGACTTCAATCTCTGGGTGTTCTGCCAGGGCCAGGGCAACCGGTGGGCTGCGCGTGATCACTGTCGCGCGAAAATCATGCGGCAGGTGCTGTGCCACTTGCAAAAGTGTGGTGCCTCCATCCAGAATAATCACCTGATCCTGGCGGATGAGCCTGACGGCTGCCTGCGCGATGGCAGCCTTGGCTACATGCGCCTGTTGCTGGCGCTCTGTGAAACTTGCGGTGGCCGGAGAGCGCGGCAGCGCTCCGCCATGCACCCGCTGGAGCGCTCCTGCGGTGGCCAGTTCGCGCAAGTCACGCCGAATAGTATCCTCGGAGACTTGCAAGGCCTTGCTCAGTTCTGTTGAGAGCACCTTGCCATCACGCTGTAAGGTCTGCATTATCGAACGTCGTCGTTCTGCTGTCAACATTGCATCTATCCTCTTAGAGTTGCATGTTAAACCTTGACATTGCACGAAACTTCGTGTTACTATCATATAGTGCAGTATACTGCACGATGGTACTGGTTGTCAACGGAGCGTGAATGCAAAAAGCGAAGGACATGCCGCTCTACAACGCACTCACCAGCCATGGTGGCAACAGGGATCCATCGACCGCATGCCTGCTCACCGTTGCTTGAACCGCACGCGGGAGAGGAACCGAGGCATTCTTTGGTACGTTTTGACAGCAGTCTTTCCACGAAAGTGAGGAATAAAGAATGAAAGAGAACTATAGACAGATCACAATCCATCCACCACTCCCGTGTGTCTACCACGACTGTGATGGACAAGCCACAGTCGCCATCGCCTACGAAGTGTCTGAGCACGAGTGGCGCATGGTCCCGACCTGTGAACGGCATACCGTTTCCATTCCGGGATGGAATGAGAGATCGAGCAATGCTTCTCGGCAAGAGGAAGCTACAGCAGGTCGTCACTTATAGAGACGAAGCGGTGATAGTCTTTGCAGGTACTCAAACGCTGGGAAGCCTCGTCACCCGTCTTTTTAACAAGAGACAACCAATTGAGACAAGAGGTGATCCATGAACAATCCAAAGCATATCGCTCTCGTCGCACACGACGCGAAAAAGCAGGATCTGCTGGAATGGGCACGCTTTAATAAAGCGCTGCTGCGGGAGCACGAACTCTATGCGACAGGAACTACCGGTAAACTCCTGGAACAGGAACTCGGGATCGATATAAACAAGTTGCAGAGCGGTCCGTTAGGCGGCGATCAGCAGATAGGAGCCAAGATCGCAGCAGGAGAGATCGATGTGTTGATCTTCTTCTGGGATCCGCTCACCCCACAGCCGCACGATCCGGATGTGCGAGCCCTCTTACGAATTGCCGTGGTATGGAATATTCCCGTTGCGTGCAATCGAGCGTCTGCCGATTTCATAATCTCATCGCCATTGCTATTGAGTCCATATCAGAGTTCTTCTCCCGATTATCACACGTACACAACACGGATGGATGAAGACCAGGCAGAATCGCAGCAGAGTACAGAAGTGATAGCTCCTAAATGAACAACCTCTCTGCTGTTGCCCATCACGCTGGTCTGCGTCCTTTAGGGTGATGGAAATCAGCAGGGAACCCTGTCGGGGGACTGGTAACCAAGAGAAGCCAGTCCCCCGATGTCCCAACTTTCTCTTTCTCCCCAAATTCATTCCAAAGGATGGAGATTCCTAAGAAACTCCTCTTGAAAATGTGAACAATACATGGTACGCTTACATTGAGGGGCGGGAACCACACCGTTATTAAACATCCTTCCAACTGGCCTGGCGCTCCTGAATAGCGGTCCTGTCCCAGGGCACTATACCCTCGTTTTCTCCTTACGCACGCCCTACATCTTTCGTGGCGAAAAGCAACACAAGAGAGCGATGCCCATCCGGCATCTGCTGACGTGAAAGGAGTATCATTCTCATGCAGCAACCGGCCTCGATTCGCAGAAATCTCCTCCTCTTGCTGACCGTCGCATTGACGGTCGCACTATTCACGCAGGCATTCCCGGCGGACACAGTTCAGGCTCATTCCCTCGCCTCCTCCCGAGCGCTGGCCCCGATTGTGCCCTCTGACGATTGGAAAACCTACCTCGGGAACAAACTGCGTACCGGCTTCAACGCCGCCGAGTCCATCCTCACACCCGGCAACGTCGCGCACCTCCAGCTCAAGTGGTCCCAGTTCGCAGCAGGCGGCGTGACGGTTCAACCCGTTGAATTCGACCACGTCGTGTACTGGGGTTCCTGGGATGGCTTCGAACATGCCTTTACGACCGCCGGAGCGCGTCTCTGGGACACCCAGATCGGCCGGACCTCCGCCTCCGGCTGTAAACCAAAAACCGTAGGTGTCACAAGTGCGGCAGCCATTGGCGATATCGGTTCCACCCGAACCATCTTTGTGGGTGGAGGCAACGCTACAATCTACGCGCTCAACGCTGCCACGGGTGCGGTGATTTGGTCAACGCGCCTTGGATCCTCGCCCAATCACTTTCTTTGGGCTTCGCCCTTGATAGTCAACGGCAGCGTGTATATCGGCGTGGCGTCCTTTTGCGATAGACCAACGGTACAAGGGCAGTTCGTCCAACTCGATGCCTCGACCGGTGCGATCCAGCATACCTTTAACACGGTACCAGCTGGCTGCACGGGAGGTGGCGTGTGGGGAAGCCCCACACTGGGAAAGTCAGGTGGAATGATCTATATCGCGACCGGGAACCCAGTTCCCTGTTCAAGCAATGAGCCATATGCCCCCGCCATTGTCGAGCTACGAGTCTCCGATCTGTCAGTGATCGACTCCTGGCGCTTGCCGCTCAACGCTCAAAGCGGGGATAAGGATTTCGGCTCCACGCCGACCGTCTTCGATGTCGCCACGGGGTCGACCACCCACTACTTCGTCGGCGTCGCCAACAAGAATGGCATCTACTACACCTTCGACCGGATGCAAATCGGTGCCGGACCGGTCTGGCAAGTCAGAATTGCTGACGACCACGCCGACTGTCCGATGTGCGGTGATGGTAGCATCTCGCCCAGTGCCTGGGACGGCACAACCCTCTACGTGGCTGGAGGCAATACGACTATCAATGGGACCAGATGCAAAGGCAGCCTGCGAGCGCTCAATCCTCTTACAGGAGCATTTCTCTGGCAGGACTGCTTGCACAAGGGGCCTGTTCTTGGTGCAGTCACGGTGATCAACGGAGTGGTAATGGCAGCACAGGGGACCGAGATCGACATGTTCAACGCGGCAACCGGCAAGACTGTCTTCACTTACAACGATAGCAGGCCTGGCTCAACCTTCTTCAGCGGGGCGGCGGTGGCAGAAGGGAAGGTGTTTCAGGGCAACCTGGATGGCTACCTCTACGCCTTCGGATTGTAGACCGCTGCCTTTGACGGTGCGAAAGAGGGTATAATCGTTATTTCCCCACCTGCGAAATTGGCATGGTCGGAAAGGTGTTTCATTTTTCAAATTGCCCCCTTGACATTTTCGTGACTTTGTTGTAAAATCATGACTAAGAAGTCATAATCTTACGGATTGTTCGCGAATAATACAGTACAGTCATTAGAAATTTCATTTCGTCAATACACAGGCAAATCAGTCATTCAAATGACAGCAAAGAGGCTACTTATGCAAATCTTTCAAACACCTCCTACTTCATTGAAGGAAAAACAGCGCCAGGAGCGCGAGGAACTCATCATCCAGGCAGCACAAGAAGTACTGCTGGAAAAAGGATACTATGAAACCTCGATGGATGAGATTGCCGCTCGTGTCGGTATCTCTAAAGCCACGATCTACACCCACTTTCCCGGGAAGGAAGAACTGGTGTTAGCCATCTTCCAGCGCAACATGCAAACCTTCCTCGATGAGATTGACGCTGTAATCGCGGCAGAGCCGACACCTAGAGCCAAGCTGGAGGCGCTCGTTCAGTTTATCTATACCGGACTGTATAGCAAACAAGCAAGACTTCTTTCATCTATATACAATGGAATAGACATGAAGCGCATGCTCGTTGAAAAGGGAGGGTGTATGAGTAATCTCTGGGAAAGCCTGGTTTCACGTGTCACAAGGCTCCTTGAAGAAGGGAAGGCAGCAGGGGAGCTTGATCCTTCCTTGCCAACGAAAGTTATGCTGGTCTCGTTTTTTAGTTTGTTTTCGCCAAAGGCCTATGAACGTCTCCTGTTGGGAGATGACTTCTCACACGAAGACCTGGTCAAGCAGATGCGAAGCATCTACTTCAATGGGATAGCCAATCCGCAAGCCAGATAACGATTACATATTCTCTAGAAGGATTTCTTTCATGAAACCAGTATTGCAAAATTCGACAACGAGCGACATGGTTATAGGGAGTACCCCTCCAAATCAGCCAAATCAGTATATAGATGCGGATACACCACGCTTCACCCGTCGTGAAACGCTCTTAACCATGGCAGGCGTCTTGCTCGTGATGTTGCTCGCCTCCCTCGATCAGACGATTGTCGGTACGGCGATGCCCCACATCATTTCAGATTTGCAAGGCTTCGATCGCTACACCTGGGTAACGACCGCGTACCTGTTGACATCAACGGTGATGGTGCCTATTTATGGCAAGCTCTCCGATATCTTCGGACGAAAGCCCATCTTCTTGATCGGCGTCGTGCTGTTCCTGATAGGCTCTGCGGCATCAGGAGCGTCCCAGACCATGAATCAGTTGATCGCCTTCCGCGCGTTCCAGGGTCTTGGCGCAGCCGCGTTGATGCCAATCGCTATCGCAGTGATTGGAGATCTGTTCACCCCGCGCGAACGTGGCAGATGGCAAGGCGCGACAGGCGCTGTTTTCGGCGTGTCTTCCATCCTTGGTCCGACAGTCGGCGGCTGGATTACCGATAACGCTTCATGGCGTTGGGTTTTCTATGTCAATCTGCCGATTGGTATCGCCGCGCTCCTGGTGCTCATCTTCTTGATGCCGCCGCTCCGTGGCAAAAACACCGGTAAAGTCTCGATCGATTACCTGGGCGCGTTCTTCTTGATTGCCGGTACCGTACCGCTCATGTTGGGATTCACCTGGGCCGGTTCCCAATATGCCTGGCTTTCATGGCAGATCATCAGCCTGTTTGCAGTCGCAATTGTGTTCCTGGTCCTGTTTATCCTCTATGAGGCTCGCCTGGAACGGCAGAACGCACAGCCAATTATCGATCCCAGCCTGTTTAAGAACCGCATCTTCAGTGTCTCCGTCTTGATCACGATGATCACGAGTATGGGTATGTTCGGTTCTATTCTGTTCATACCGCTGTATGCACAAGGTGTCCTGGGCATCTCAGCCACAAATAGCGGCCTGGTCCTCTCACCTTTGATGCTTGGCTTGATAATCAGCAGCGTCATCTCCGGGCAGTTAGTATCGCGCTTTGGCAAGTACAAGTGGATTGCGTTTGTCGGGATGGCGATCACGATCATCGGATCATTACTCCTGCAACGCCTGGATGTGAACTCAACCGTGAACGATTTGATCATTGCGATGGTTGTGTTTGGCCTTGGTCTGGGGTTCAGTATGTCGCTCTACACGGTGATCGTACAGAATGCACTCCCACATAAGATTGGTCAGGCGACCGCCGCACTCACGTTCTTCCGCTCGATTGGGAGCACCATTGCAGTAGCGGCAATGGGTTCGATCTTGACCTCAGCCTATGTAGCAGGTTTTCACAATGCCCTTCCGGCTCAGGTCAAAGCGGTCGTCCCTGCTCAGATCCTCAGCGTCTTCAACAATCCGAATGTCTTGCTCTCACCCGACCTACGCAATCAGTTGCTGGTGAAATTCTCCGCCTTCGGTCCCGAGGGCAAGGTATTGTACGCCCAACTGATGGAAGCAGTGAAGGTGGGGCTGACAACTGGCATACACAACGTCTTCGTTCTGAGTACGGTTCTCATATACGTTGGCTTCGTGGCAATCTTCTTCCTGAAGGAGATCCCACTCCGTGGCAGCGAGGAAGAGGCAGCGAGTATGCAAGCTTCTGAGGATGCAGCAGAAGGGACCGCGTCAGTAGTAATACAGTAGTTGATTACCAACCGGCGACCGGGATTTTCCCGACCGCCGGGATAATCCTGTCATTGTACCTTCCCTCTGGCTGTAACTGGCCAGATGGTCTCCAGTTTGCCATCGCGGTAGGCATAGTAGAAGTCGTGCAAATTGACTGTCGTGTCGATATGGCTGGGGATCAACTCGATGCGATCTCCCACCTCAAGCTTCACCTTCGCCGGCTCTACACTCTTCGCCCACGTTAAAATACCATGTTCATCTCCACCTGGCCTGTACTCTATGTCGGGTAATCCCTTGGGTTCAGGCATACCACTATCGATTGACAGCGACTTGAGACCGGCATCTATTACTGCTCTGCTGGATGTTGGTCGACTAATCACTGTCGAGAGAATGGTCAACGCATTGGAGTAGACCGGGCCGAGGGCATTGCGGTAATCAGTATCCATGAAAACGAACGAGCCTGGTTGTACTTCGGTGACACCCTCATAGCTGGCACATATCTCAGCAGTTCCCGTTCCCCCGGTGGTCACGATCCCAATGGCAAAGCCCTCCCCTCTCAATTGCGCAGCGGTCTCGGTGAGCAGCTCCATCGCCTGGCGGCAACGCTGCGTGCGTTCCTCTGGATCGTGCAGGTGCTGCAAGTGACCTTCGTAGCCCTGCACACCAACGAGTTGTACGTTGCTCATCTTTCGGATGTCTTGAGCCAACATGAGAGCCTCTTTCCCCGGCATCACTCCACAGCGGTTTTGTCCGACATTGAGATCGATCAGCACCTCGATCTTCAGCCGTGCGTCAACCATGGCCTGATTCAGTGCTTGTACCCCGACCAGGCTATCCACAACGACCTTGATACGTGGATGCTGTTGCACCAGCGTGACAAGCCGCTCCAGCTTTGGCTTACTCACAATTTCAGTCGTAATCAGCAGATCTTCAATCCCCTCCTCGGCCATGACTTCAGCCTCACTCACCTTAGCAACACAACCACCAACTGCACCTGCCGCCAGCAATTTGTGTGCCAATTCGGGACTCTTGACTGTTTTCAGGTGAGGCCTGACATGAATCTTCGTTCCCTGGAAACGTCCCATCAACCTGGCAATATTTCCCTCCATCAATGTCAGGTCGACAATCATCGATGGCGTATCGAGCGCATCCAATGGATCTCCCACTTGTGGATGATACATTACTATTGACTCCTCTGTATCTCAGTGATCGCGGTCAGCGCAAGTGTGCTCACCTCTTCCTGGGAGAGGGCTTTGCCTTCTGCCCACCATATTTCCCACGTTGTCTCATCGACCTGTGACTTTATGTTGCCAAGATAGGCATTGTAGAGTGGGCGGTATGCCGCTGGCAGCGCAGTATTCAGACTCTCAAAGAGCGCTTCTGCGGCACTGCACACCTGTGCCGCGTAGGATGGTCCTCGGATTGTTCCTAACAAGCAACCGAAAGCGATCAAATCGGCGGCGAGCATGTAGCGATTGCCAGTGTGTTGCGCGAGGAGTAACCCCTCGCGCAGATAGGTAGTGCTCTGTATCACATCACCCTGGGCAAGGGCCAGCACGCCCAGGTACACCAGCGTGATATTGAGCAAGCCCGGTTCACTATACTCACGCTGAAGCGTCACCGCTTCGCTCAGATAGATCCACGCCTGGTGGAAGTTGCTCTGAAGTGTCGCCATCGCCCCTAACCTGCTTAACGTAAAGGCGTAGCCGCCCCAGTCCTCCTGCTCGTGTTGGAGGTGCAAGCTCTCTTCAAGATACCTGGTGGCCAGCAGATATTCGCCTTGCATATGCCAGGTATCGCCTATTTGGAAAATTGCCGAGGTTTTCCCAACCACATCTCCAACGGCTTCGTAGAGCGCCAGGGCTTCCTGAGCCAGTTCTCGTGAGCGCTCGCACGCTATCTCCCATAGAGCGAGGCGCGATGCTGCCATCAGCAGTTTGGCGCGGACAGCTGGTGGTGTCTCTTGTGTCATCTTGAGCGCAATATCGATCCAGCGATGGGCCTCCTGGAATTGGGTGCGCGCTTCCCAAAACCTCCCCAGTGCGCCGCACATCCGCTGGGCTATCTCAGCTTCGTCCTGTTCAATGGTCCACGCCAAAGCTGCTCGCAGATTGTCCTGTTCGGGGGCAAGCATCGATACCGCCATCGACTGCTCGCGGCCAGACAGGTTTGGCTCGATACGTTCTGCAACTGCCAGATAATAGCTAGCGTGTCGTCGTTGGACGTCTTCAAGCTCTCCACACGCTTCCAGTCGTCCCAGCCCATATTCGCGGATCGTCTCTAAGAAATGAAAGCGCGGCTCTGGATTCTCCTGCAAGGGACCTTCTTCTTGCGACATCAGCTTCACCAGGCTGTGATCGATCAGGGATTCCATCTGCTCAAGCATATCATCCAGCGTCGCTGCCTGGTCCCCCGCCATACCAATGGCCAGGGCCGCGTGCAATGTCCAGCCGCCGAGAAACACACTGAGGCGACGAAAGAGGCATCGTTGTTGTGGATCAAGCAGCTTATAGCTCCAATCCAGCGTATTGTACAAGGTCTGGTGACGCTGGAGAACGTTGTGTGCCGTGGAGCGCAGGAAGGTCAGGCTCTGCCCCGCCCCGCCTGCAAGTCGCTGCAGAATCATTGGCAAAGGAAGCACTTTGGTACGCGCAGCAGCCAGTTCAATTGCCAGGGGCAGTCCATCCAGGCGAGCGCAAATCTGCGCGATGGTTTTCGCATTATGTCCATTGATCTGAAAAGCAGGATTGATGGCCTGTGCGCGCTCGACGAAGAGGAGGATCGCTGGAAACTCGGAGACGTAGACTGGATCGAACTCCTGATCAGTCGCGCAGACTTCGAGCGGCGGGACGTCGAATTCATGCTCCCCGTACAGGCGCAGAACAGCCCGGCTTGTCACCATGACCTTCAGCGCCGCGGCGATACCCAATAGGTCGCTGATGAAAAGCGCTATATCCGGGATTTGCTCCACATTATCCAGCACGAGTAGGAGTTCTTTTTCTCGCAGAAAACCTTTGAGCACATCTTCATGTGAAGAGACGCTCTGCCTGCCAGGATCACCCCCAGTAAGTGGCTCTGACAGGTGCAGTGCCTGCACGATCGTTGAAGCGACAAGAGCAACATCGCGAATCGTCGCCAGGGACACAAAAAACACTCCATCGGCAAAATCGTGCCGGGCTGCACGTGTCACTTCCAGCGCCAGGCGCGTTTTGCCTACGCCGCCCGTCCCTAGCAACGTCAGGAGACGCACGGATGGTTGCCGCAGTCTATCCAGCACCATCTGCACGTGACGTGCCCGCCCAATAAGTGAGGTAGATGGTGCAGGCAAGGGAGAGTGGGCAGATCGTATGGGAGAAGGAGAAGATGTGCCGAGTGTATTAAAATGAGGCGCTGGCTCAAGCCGGTTCAGTGGAGCAGCGTTCCACTCCTGGTCGGAGAAGCTCCCCGCCCTCAAACCCATCAACGAGAGGAGTTCGATAGCCTCAACCTGCGTGGTGATGGCATCCCAGGTCGCCAGCGTTTTGATGATCTGCTTCACTTCAGCATGGGTTGGAAATGTCTGCTTCACACCATGCAGTTTGCGACTCAGCACCTGTGCATTGATTCCTAGAGCATCGGCCAACTCCCTTTGAAGTCGCCCTGTTTGGCGACGAGCGCCGGTAACTTTCTCACGAAAGAGATCGAGATTGGTCGGGGTATGTGCATGGGTCTCAGAGGTCATAGATGCGTGCTCCTCTCCATCATGATAGTAGCTCCCCGATTTTCTTGGGAGGTTCATGGTCCCCGTATTCGCCTCTCTAATCGCTCCTATTATATCTGATGAGTCTAGCCCCTATTGATGTGCAAACACGGTTTTGATCACTTTTGAATCACTTTTGAATCATCTTTGTGCTTATCCCTGACCTATCCCTGGCTTTATACTGCATACGGCAAAGACTGCACTACACTCTCAACCACTTCAGGATTGTGTTGGAAAGGGAGGCAAAGAACCATTGAATATTGGTCTACTGGAGGACAACCCGGCTATCTGCGACTATATTACGACCGCACTGGAAATGATAGGGTATCACATCTCTGTTCATACCCAAGGATCATCCTTCTTAGAGTCCCTTTTTCCGGAATCAGGCAGTGCCTCGTCGCTGCCCTACGACCTCGTGCTCGTTGATCTGCTGCTGCCAGGATGTCTCTCTGGTTTGGAAGTGATTACTCGTATCCGACGAGTCATTTCTGCTGAGAGACTTCCTATCATCATTATCACAGCGGCGAG
>WNFB01000810.1_pt1 | contig 49714 bp, 46 predicted proteins | sample 5400501 | NCBI WGS metagenome assembly WNFB01 (sample SAMN13153341, study PRJNA577476) | soil metagenome | isolation source: 200 cm saprolite under Douglas fir tree site 2 hole 1 | place: USA:California | collected 2015-04-18 | reverse complement strand
GCCACCGCGCCCAGCACCAGATGGCTGGTGCCCGGCGGTGACGTCCCTGCCCAGGGTGAGGAGGACGTCGTCGTCGCCAACCCGAGCGACCACGAGGCGCTCATCAGCACCGCCTACCAGACCGAGAGCGGCGGCGCCCCGGCGGGGGCACAGGACGTCCCGGTACCCGCAGGGAGCCAAGCGACGCTCAAGATCTCCGACCAGGTGCCGGGCGGTACCCGCCACGCCACCGTCGTGTCCTCGACCAACGGCGTCCCCGTGGTGGTCGAGCGCCTGACCGTCGGCCCGCAGAACGCCTACCAGACCGTGCTCGGCGCTCCCGGCACCGCGGCCCGTTGGTTGGTTGCGGCCGGGTCCACCGCCGGGGGCACCGACACGCTGGCCCTGATCGGGGAGGGGCCGGACAAGGTCACCTGCAAGGTGACGATCCTGTCGGGTACCGGGCCGAACGTGCCCGGCCCCCTTGCGGGCGTCGAGGTCACACCCGGCCAGCGGGGGAGCGTGGACCTCACGCAGTACCTCAACGGCCAGCCGGCGATGGTCCTGGTGGAGGCGACCGGCGGGAAGGTCGCCGTCGAGAACGATCTGGCCCTTCCGGCGACCTACCGCCAGACGGTGGAAACGGCAGGCATCCCGCTCGGCTGAGTAGCAATTCACCAGAGAAGAGTTTCTGTTTGACCGCGTTATCCGCGGTCAAACAGAAAGAGTTCGGTGTCGACACCGCATCTGGGGGCGCGGCCGCCTCCTACCAGCCCAGCTCCGACAATCGTTCGTCGCTGATGCCGAAGTGGTGAGCGAACTCGTGGATGACGGTCTGGCGGACCTGGGCCCGGATGGCTTCGGGCGAGCCGGCCACCCGCTCGATGTTCTCCTGGTAGATGGTGATCCGGTCCGGTAGGACCCCGGCGTAGCCCATGCCCCGCTGGGTCAACGGGATGCCGGTATAGAGGCCGAGGAGGATCGACGACGGGGCGATCCGAGCTCCGGCCGCCTCCGGGCCTGGGAGGTCCTGGACCACGACCTGGACGTTCGAGATCGCCTTCATGAGCTCAGGCGGAAGCTCGTCGAGCGCCTCGCCGACCAGTACTTCGAACGCGTCACGCGCGAGCACCCCCACGCGTCTAAGTGTAGGGCCGGCCCCTCCGCAGGTAGGATCATGGGTACTGGCCCCAGACAGCAGGAGAGTGAACCGTGGCGACCCAAGTGAAGATGCCCCAGCTGGGAGAGACCGTCGTCGAGGGCACCATCACGCGGTGGCTCAAGCGTGAGGGCGACGCCGTCGGCATGGACGAGCCCCTCGTCGAAGTGTCCACAGACAAGGTTGACAGCGAGATCCCGTCCCCCGTCTCGGGAACCGTCGCCCGTATCCACGCGGGCGAGGGGGAGACCGTCACCGTGGGATCGGTGATCGCGGAGATCACCGGCGCTGGCGAGGCGGCTCCACCCGCCACGCCGCCGCCCGCCCCCAAGCCGATGCCCGAAGCGGAGAAGACCGAGGCGCCCCCGCCCGAGGCTCCTGAGGCCCCGGCCCCCCCGCCGCGTCCCCAGGCGGTGCCGGCCCCCCCGCCTGCCCCCACACCGGCCCAGCCTGCTGCGGCGGCGGCCAGCCAGACTGTGGCCCCGGCCGCTCGGGCGGCCGACGCTGTCCCCGCCGCCGACGAGCCGTTGCGCGGGGTCCTTTCGCCGCTGGTCCGCAAGCTGGCCACCGAGCGCGGTATCGATCTGGCGACCGTCCGCGGGAGTGGGACCGGGGGGCGCATCACCAAGCAGGACGTCCTCGCGGCTCCGCTGCCATCGGCCCCGCCGGCCACCCCGGCGCCGCAACCAACGGTCGCACCGCCCGCTCCCGCCGCTCCCGCCCCGGCCGCAGCCTCGGAGCAGGCTCCGGCGGCTGCCGCTGCCTCGTACGCGGTGGCATCGACCGGCCCCGACGAGGTGATCCAGGTCTCCCACATGCGGAAGGCGATCGCCGAGCACATGGTCGCCTCGAACATCGAGACCGCGCGGGCGTGGAACACGATCGAGGTCGACATGACCCGGATCTTCAGCATCCGCCGCCAGGCGGGCGGGGCGTTCAAGCAGCGGGAGGGCTTCTCGCTGACGTGGATGCCCTTCGTTGCCAAGGCCGTGACCCAGGCGCTGCTCAAGTACCCCCAGGTGAACTCGACCTGGAACGGCGACGGGACGATCACCCGCAAGCACTACGTCCATCTCGGCATCGCGGTCGCCCTGGAGAACGGGCTGATCGTCCCGGTGCTCAAGCACGCCGACGGGATGAACCTCGTGGGCCTCGCCCGCTCAATCCGTGACCTCGCGGAGCGGGCCCGGGCGAAGCGCCTGGTCCCCGACGACGTCCAGGGCGGGACCTTCACCATCACGAACCCCGGGCCCTTTGGTTCGGTCATGTCCGTGCCGATTATCAATAAGGGACAGGCAGGGATTCTTGCCTTCGACGCCGTGACGAAACGACCTGTGGTGGTGACCGATGTGGATGGCAACGACGCCGTCGCAATCCGGCACATGGTGTTCCTCTCGATGTCCTGGGACCACCGCATCATCGACGGGGCCGAGGCGGCCCGGTTCCTCTCCGAGCTGAAATCGCTGCTGGAGCAGGCCGACTTCGCCTCGGACCTTGGCGCCTACATGCCGGGCGGTAGATGAGGACGCTCACGGTCGTCGACGCCGGGACCGTCGGTTACGGTCCGGCCCTGGATTGGCAGAACGAGCTCTACCGGCGCCGGGTGGCGGGGGAGATCCCCGACACCGTGTTGCTGCTGGAGCACCCGCACGTCTACACGCTGGGCCGGCGCTTCTCGGCCGAGCACCTCCTTCTCGGCGAGGAGGCGCTGGCTCGCCGGGGCATCGAGGTCTACGAGTGCGACCGGGGGGGCAGCATCACCTACCACGGCCCTGGGCAGCTCGTCGGGTACCCGGTCCTGGCGCTGGAGGACCCCGACGTCATCGCCTACCTCCGGTGCCTCGAGGAGGTCCTCATCCGATCGGTGAACGAGTTCGGCGTCGCCGCCGGGCGGCGGGAGGGCCTCACAGGCGTCTGGGTGGGGGAGGACAAGCTGGCGTCGATCGGCGTCAACGTCTCCCGGGGCGTGACCAAGCACGGCTTCGCCCTGAACGTCACCACCGACCTGTCGTTCTTCGCCGGCATGGTGCCGTGCGGCATCCCGGCGGTGACGGTGACCTCGCTGGAACGGCTCCTCCCGGCCGCTCCCCCGATGGATGCCGTGCGGTCCACGGTGGTCGGCCATCTGGCCGCGATCCTCGGTGCGGAGGTACGGTCCGCCACCGCCGCCGAGCTTGGTTTACTCGGGGTTACAATGCGCGAGGAAGCCAGCATCCTTCGGTTTCCGAACAAGCCGGGGTCCCATCGCACGGGCTCTCCTAGAACGATGGAAGGGTAGGGGTCGTCGATGGCGAAGGCCGAGCGGACGCAGATCACCCACGAAGTCACCCATGAAGTCCTCGATCTCGAGCCCGAGAAGCTCTTGGAGATCCACCACTACATGATCACGGCGCGCATGCTCGATGAGCGCATGTGGGCCCTCAACCGCCAGGGCAAGGCCCCCTTCGTCGTCAGCTCGGCCGGTCACGAGGGCTGCCAGGTCGGCAGCGCCTACGCCCTGATGCGGGGCAGCGACTTCTTCGTCCCCTACTACCGGGACCTCGCGGTGGTCCTGGTGGCCGGGCTGACCCCCCGCGACGTCCTGCTCGGGGTCTATGCCAAGGCCGAGGACCCCTGCAACGGCGCCCGCCAGATGCCGTCCCACTGGGGGTGTCACCGCCTGGGCATCATCAACGGGTCGTCGCCGATCGCCACGCAGATCCCCCACGCGGTCGGGCTCGCCTACTCCGTGAAGTACCGCAGAGAGCCGGCTGTCGTGATGTGCTGGTTCGGCGAAGGGGCCACCTCGATGGGCGACTGGCACGAGGCGATGAACTTCGCGGGCATCCATAAGCTGCCGGTGGTCTTCGTCTGCGAGAACAACAAGTACGCGATCAGCGTGCCCCAGACCAAGCAGATGGCGATCGAGAACGTGGCCGACCGTGCCGCCGGGTACGGGTTCGAGGGCCACGTGGTGGACGGCAACGACGTCCTCGCCTGCTACGAGGTCGCCAAGGCGGCGGTCGACAAGGCGCGCAGCGGCGGCGGGCCCACCTTCATCGAGGCGAAGACCTACCGTTACGCCCCCCACACCTCCGACGACGACGACCGGACCTACCGGTCGAAGGAGGAGGTCAAGCATGCCCGCCAGCACGACCCCATCCCGAGGTTCCAGGCCTACCTGAAGCAGCACAACATCGTGACGGAGGAGGGCCTCAAGGCCCTGATCGACACGGTCAAGGCCGACCTGGCCGACGCGGTTGCGTACGTGGACAAAGCCCCGTACCCCGTGGCCGAAGATGCGCTGCGGCACGTGTTCGCGGAGTAGGGGAGACGGCCCAGGAGGGCGGAGCGGCCATGACGAAGAAGAGCCTGATCAAATCCATCCACGACACCATGTGGGACCTCATGGCAGCCGACGAGCGCGTGCTGATCATGGGGGAGGACGTGGCCACCCGCGGCGGGGTGTTCCGGGCGACGGAGGGGTTCCTCGAGAAGTTCGGCGAGGAGCGGGTGATCGACACGCCGCTGGCCGAGTCGTCGATCGTGGGCCACGGCATCGGGATGGCCATGGGCGGGCTGCTGCCGATCATCGAGATCCAGTTCGCCGACTTCATCCACCCGGCCTTCAACCAGATCGTCCAGGAGGCCGCCCGGCTGCGGTACCGCTCCAACGGTGACTTCAACTGCCCCATCGTCATCCGGGCCCCCTACGGGGCCGGGGTGCACGGGGGCCTGTACCACTCGCAGTCGGTGGAGGCGTTGTTCGCCCATGTGCCGGGGCTGAAGATCGTCATGCCGTCCACGCCGTACGACGCCAAGGGCCTCATGCGATCCGCGCTCTACGACCCGGATCCCGTGCTCTACTTCGAGCACAAGAAGTGCTACCGGCTGATCCAGGGCGAGGTCCCCGACGAGGACTACGACATCCCCATCGGCAAGGCCGAGATCAAGCGGGAGGGCGACTGCCTCACCGTCATCTCGTACGGGCTCATGCTGCACCACTGCCTCGCCGCGGCGGAGCGGCTGGCCACCGAGGAGGGGCTCCGGGCGGAGGTGCTCGACCCCCGCAGCGTCGCCCCCATGGACTGGCCGGCCATCTTCGAGTCGGTGACCAAGACGGCGAAGGCAATGATCGTGTACGAGGACAACCGGACCCTCGGCGTGGGGGCCGAGATCAGCGCCCGCATCGGCGAGGAGCTCTTCTACGACCTGGACGCCCCGGTCGTGCGCATCGGGGGACCGGACGTGCCGAGCACGCCGTACTCGAAGGTGATGGAGGACTTCTTCCTGCCGACGCCCGACCAGATCTACGCCTCGATGCTGGAGCTGGCCCGCTACTGAGGCCCCGCACCTGACGGGGCGGGGCGTCCCCCTTCGTTCTCCATGGCGGCCTCGGCGGCAAGGACGTCTTCCTCTTCGTGGGGGGCCTCCTGCTGGGCTTCGTCCGGTCCGGCCTCCAGCTCGCTCTTCAGGCGGGACAGGCACGCGACCTCCGCCTGCATCTGGCGCTCGATCACACCGCCGGCGAACTTCATGGGGATCTTCATCAGCCCCTTGCCTTGCAGGTCGAGGCTGAACCTGACCGTCGTGGCGCCGGCAACGGGCTCCTCAAGGTCGAAGGCACCGGTCGGGCGGGCCGGGCCGGCGATCACCTCGAATGCGAGCCGCTTCGGCGGCTGGTACTCCGTGATCCGGTAGTCCCCCTCCATGCGCTGCCCCTTCGGCCCCCGGAGGCCCTGGCCGTAGACGGCGCCCTCGCACGGCCCCCGGGCAGGCGGCGTGATGTCCATGACCCCGGGCCGCCACCTGGGGTTGTTGGTCCCGTCGGCGATGAAGGCGAAGACCGCCGCGATGGGGGCGGCGATGACGACCATGTTCTCGGCACGTGGCATACAACCTCCTTGAGCCCGCTGGGGCAGAAGCAGTATGCAGCACCGACCGGTAAGGTGGCCGTGTGCCCCAAGTGTTCCTGGGATCGTCGATCCCCACGCGCGACGAGCTCGGCGATGGGCCGCGCCGGCCTCCTCGCCCGCCGTGGCTGCGCAACCGGCTCCGGACCGGGCCGAACTACCTCGACCTGAAAGGCCTCGTCCGCGGGCTGAACCTGCACACGGTCTGCGAGGAGGCCTCCTGCCCCAACGTCTACGAGTGCTGGGAAGCCCGGGAGGCCACGTTCCTCATCCTGGGCCGCCTCTGCACGCGCCGCTGCGGGTTCTGCGACATTTCCACCGGCCGGCCCGAGCCCCTCGACCCCGACGAGCCCGTCCGGGTGGCGGAGGCCGTCGAGCGGATGGGGCTCCGGTTCGCCGTCGTGACCGGCGTCGAGCGTGACGACGCCCCGCCCCAGGCCGTCGCCCGCATCTGGGCGGCGACGATCGCCGCCATCCGGGAACGGGTGCCGGAGTGCCGGGTGGAGGTCCTGACCGGCGACCTGAAGGCCGATCCCGAGGCGATCGCCATCGTCATGGGGGCCGAGCCCGACGTCTTCGCTCACAACCTGGAGACCCCCCGCCGGATGCACCGCACGATCCGCCCGGGCTTCCGCTACGACCGGTCCCTCGACGTGCTCCGCCAGGCGAAGGCCCTCAAGCCACGGATCCCGACGAAGTCCAACATCATCGTCGGGATGGGGGAGACGTTCGACGAGGTGGTCGAGACCCTCGGCGACCTCCGAGCCGTTGGCGTCGACCTCATGACGATCGGCCAGTACCTCTCGCCATCCGCAGACCACCACGTGCCCGTGCACCGCTGGGTCCATCCCGACGAGTTCGCCGAGTACGCCCGCGTCGGCAAGGAGCTTGGCTTCGCCTGGGTCGAGTCCGGCCCCCTGGTGCGATCCTCGTACCACGCCGGCAAGCAGTACGAGGCCGCCACCAGTCAGTAGGTCGCCCGAAGGTTGGCGTTTTTTCGTTCGTAGCGAACGCAATTCCACCAAACGTCGGCGGAACCCCACGCCCTCAAAATGCTAGAGTCGGGGCCCCGGTGTGAGGCATTTGAGGCGCTGATGGAATCAATGCGGCGTGATCTGGAGGACGTCGCCGCCGCGATCCGCTCCGAGATCCGGCTGGAGGCCGAGGAAGCCGAACGTGAGGCGGCCATCTCCGCTGCCATGCACCGAGACCTGTCCGACGTCGCCCGGGAGCTGATGGCCCACGGGGACACCGTCGCCGTCGACGTGGGGGAGCGCATCTTCGTCGGCCCGGTCATGGGAGTGGCGGCCGATCTCGTCACCGTCCAGGTCGGCTCCTGGCGGGTCGACGTCAACCTGAAGTCGGTCCGGCGGATGCGAGTTCTGAAGCGCGCCCGGTCGGGCGGGCAGCGGTCCCTCGGCGGCGCCGCCAGCTTCCGTGCGCGCCTGCTCGAACTGCAGCTCTCCGGCCAGCCCATTGAGGTGGGGATGGCGGGATCCGACGAGCCCATCATCGGCCCCGTCGCCCTCGTCGGCTGCGACCACGTCGCGATCGGAGAGGAGGTGGGGCCGGAGTGGTTCCTCCCGCTGCAGTCCTTGGCGTTCGTCAGGACCCGGGATCCGAAAGGGGATCTCCGGGCCGACCGGGTCTGCCAGCCCGACCGGGGCTGCTAGGTCGTGGCGGAGGCGCTCTCCTCGACCTCGTCGTCGGCGGAGGCGCTGGGAAGCTCCTTCAGCCAGCCGAGGATCTCGTCCCGCAGGAAGCGGTACTTGCGCGTCCCGGGAACGCGGTGACACGGAATCAGGCCGGCATTCGCCCACTTGCGGACCTGGTTGGCATCGGTCAGCAACATCTCCGCCACCAGTGGAACGTCCATGACGAGTGGGTAATCTTCGGCGCGAGCCCTCGTGGGAAGGTCGTTGGATTGCACGGACATACTCAGTACCTCCCTCTGAGCCGCTAGAGACACTCTATTGAGTTGCAGACCAGCACTGACCCCTACTATTTATCAGTACGATCTTCTAAGATGCTAGCCCAACGGCTTGGCGTGTGCAAGGACATTTGGACAGGGACGGAGGCTGCAAATGGCCCGTACTGAGCAATCGGAGCAGGGCATTGCCGGCCCGGGCCTCAGACCACCACTGCAGAATCCCCGCCGGCGGGTGTCCACGGGGCACGTCGTGATGATCGTGGCCGGGCTCCTCGCGACGGTGCTGACCTATGCGGTGCTGCGCCAGGCCGGTGGCAAAGGGACCGAGGTGGTCGTGGCGGCCAGTCCTATCCGTGCGGGGCAGACCGTGGACCCCTCGCGGTTCGCGACGACCGACGTCAGGGCCTCCGACTCGGCGCTCACCGGGATCCTGCGGCGCAAGGACCTGCCGGGGATCACCGGGCGCGTCGCGACCGTCGACATCGCCAAGGGCCAGTTGGTCGCCGGGCAGCAGTTCACCCTGGCAACGCCGCCACCGCCGCAGATGGCCATCGCCGTCGATCCCCAGACCATCCCCGGGGGGCCCTCGGCCCTCGTCCGGGGCACGAAGATCGACCTGGTCGCCGTCAGCCAGGCCGGGCAACCCGTCTATGTGCCTGGGCTGGTGGTGCTGAAGACGCCGGAGGTCGCTGCCGACCATTCGCTCGGGGCCGCCACCACGGTCCGCATCGACGTTGCCGTCCCCGACCCGGCCACCGCCGGCCTGATCCTGGCGGCCACCAGCGGGGGGAAGTTCGTCATCCGGGTGACCGGTACCTCGGGCGTGGGATAGGCAGGACCGGCATGGGGGTGGCCGAGCCGGAGCTCGCCGTCGTCTACTCGCCCCGGGAGTGGGCCAACCGGGTCGTGCGCCACGTCACCGACCACGGCGGGGGCCGCGTCCGGCTGCGGGTGGTCGACCGCCGGGTGTGCCTGGAGGAGGACTACGACGTCCTCATCGCCGAGGACGTCACGTCGTTCCTCGACGCCCGTTTCGTGAAGGAACTGCGCCAGCGGGGTCGGCGGATCCTCGGTGTGTTCGACGCGGACGAGCCTACCGGCGAGGAGCGCCTGCTGGAGCTTGGCGTGGACGACGTCATCGAGGCAACGGCCCCCGCGGAGGACTTCGTCCGCAAGATCGGCCGGCTCCTGCCCGCGGCGGGCGAGGCGGCGGGGCTCGACATCGAGCTTGCCGCCATGGCCGCCCAACTCGGCCCCAGCGGGGAGACCGGGCAGCCTCCGGCAGTGCCCCTCCCCACGCGGCGGCTCCGGGGATGCCTCTGTGCCGTCGGTGGGCCGCCCGGCGGTTGCGGCGCCACCGAGGTGGCGATCGAGCTTGCCCGGGCGGGGCGGCGGCGGGGCGAGACCTCCCTCCTCGTCGACGCCGACGAGGTGGCCCCCTCGCTCGCCCAGCGCCTCGACCTGCCGCCGATCCCCAACGTCCGGACCGCGATCGACGCGCTGTTCCACGGGGCGGGACGCCTGCACGAGGCCCTCATGCCCGTGGCAGGCGGCGGCTTCGAGCTGCTCGCCGGCCTCGCCAACCCAGCCGACTGGCCCCATGTCCGGCCTGAGGAGGCGGCGGAGGTGGCGGCGGACCTGCGCAGCCTGCGGGACCACGTGATCGTCAACGTCGGCGCCTTCACCGAGGACCTGGCCCGGCTCGGAGCTGCCGACCGCTACGGCGTCACCCGCGAGGTGCTCTCCTGCGCCGATGTGATCGTCGGCGTGGGGGTGGCGACGCCGGTGGGGGTGGCGAGGCTCGTGTCCTGGATCGCGGATGTGGTCGCCCTGGCGCCCGGCAAGCCGATCCACCTCGCCATCAACAAGGTGCCGCCGAACCGCTTCGTCCGGTCGGAGGTGGAGGCCGAGATCCTGCGCAACTTCGCCCCGGCCTCCCTGCACCTCATCCCGTACGACGAGGCGGTCGAGAAGGCTGCCTGGCGGGGAGAGCTGGTCGCCGCCGGGCCGTTCACGAAGGGGGTCGAAGCCCTCGCCGCCGCAGCTCTCCCACGGGGCTCCCGGGGGCCCGGCTCCGGGAGTCACCGGGCAGCGACGGCCGGCCCGTGGCGCCGCCGGAAGGCGACGGAAGCGGGCTGAACCCCCCTGGACCCCTGGCTTTTCCTCTCGTGGCCCGCTCCTTCGGAGCGTCCCACGAGCCAGGGGGGATTCGCAGCTCATCCGGATCCGCTACGCTCCGCCGGGCTGCTACTCCCCCCTGGACCCCTGGCTTTTCCTCTCGTGGCCCGCTCCTTCGGAGCGTCCCACGAGCCAGGGGGGATTCGCAGCTCATCCGGCTCCGCTACGCTCCGCCGGGCTGCTACTCCCCCCTGGACCCCTGGCTTTTCCTCTCCCCTAACCGCCTTTAACCGCTCATTTCTGCACGTTGTGGCTCAAAGTTGTTCGGCGGCTCAGTCGTCCCAAACGCGGATCATGTATCATCCGGCTCGTAGAGCATAACAACGCGTATCGGCACCGTTCGATGTAGACAGTGCTCGCGGAGGAGCGCCTCCTGGTGGACCTGGCATGAATTCCCCGCCCGACGCCTACGCCTCGATCCGGCGGGCAGTGCTGGAGGGCGTCGAGGAGGCGAAGCTCGACCCCCGGAGCGACACGGAGGCGGTGCGGGCGCTGGTGGTCAAGGCCGTCGAGGCCTACCAACGGGCCGCTCATGCCGGGACGCTGGCGGGTGGGGGCATGGCCCTCTCCGACCCCGCTGCGATGGTCGGGCGGGTCACCCAGGCCATCTGCGACTTCGGCCCCCTGTCGTCGCTGTTCGCCCGGGGAGACGTCGAGGAGATCTTCATCGAGGGCGACCGGGTCCTTTACCTCGACCAGGGCGGGCGGCTCCGGGGCCTGGCGGCGCCGACGACCGAAGCCGAGAACCGCCAGGTCATCGACCAGCTCCTCTCCCAGACCCAGCGCCACCTCGACGCCAAGTCGCCCCTGGTCCAGGCCCGGGTGCTCGAAGGGCTGGCCCGGCTCTCGGCCGCCATCCCGCCGGTGGCCGACCGGCTCTCGGCAACGCTGCGCAGTACACGCTTCGCAAGGAGAGCCTGCCGTACCTGCTGGAGCGGGACTCGCTCTCGGCTGCCGCGGCGTCGTTCCTGTGGGCGATCATGCAGGCACGGCGCAGCCTGATCGTCTCGGGTCCGCCCGGGTCGGGGAAGACCTCGCTGCTCTCCGCCCTGCTGGCGGCCAGCCCGGCCAACCACTGCATCCGCTGCGCCGAGGAGATCCGGGAGCTGTCGGCCCCCATCACCCACGGCTCGTACTACGAGGCCCGCCCACCGGCCCTCGACGGCAGCGGCGAGATCTCGCTGCGCGACCTGGTGAAGTTCCTGCTCTCCATGCGCCCGGACCTCATCGTGGTGGGGGAGGTGCGGGGGGCCGAGGCCTTCGAGCTGACCCGGGCCGTCAACGCCGGGTGCGGCTTCCTCTGCACGGTCCACGCGAACTCGGCCCGGGAGGCGCTGACCGCCCTGGTCAACGCGGCGATCATGGCGGGCGAAAACGTCGGCGAGTCCATCGTCCGCAAGGTCTTCTCGTCAGCCATCGACTTCGTCGTGCACGTCGACCGCGACGATGTCAACCGGGTCGGGCCCGACGAGGAGGTTCGCCGCCAGGTGATGGAGGTGCTCGCGGTCGTGCCGGCGATGACCGACGACTTCTCGACGGAGCCCATCTTCGTGCGGGAGGCCATCGGTAAGCCGCTGGTGTGGACCGGGGCCTACCCACCGGAAGTGGACCTCATCGAGCGATCCCTGCCCGAGGGCGCCACCATGGCCGCCATCCTCGATGGGAGGGTCTCGGCGCCCTTCCCCGGCTCCCCCGACACCGTGGCGACGGGCGGTTCCCGCGTGAGCGGAGCCCGGCGATGACCCTGCTCGCCTCCCTCGCGGTGGGGGTGGTCGCCTATCTCGCCGTGGGCCTGCTCACCGGCTACCTGCCCCGGGTCCGGACCCGGGTCTCCCCGCCGCGCCGGGCCCGCATCGAGCGACAGGTGTGGCTGCTGCAGGCGGGAACCGAACTGACGGCGGCACAGTTCGTTGCCGGTTCCCTGGCGGCGGGGACGGTCACGTTCGCGCTCGTCGCCCTCGTCACGGGCAGCCCGGTGGTGGCCGTCGTGCCGGGGGCGGCCGTGGGGTTCGCCCCCCACGCCTTCTTTGGTCACCGCAGGGTGCAACGGCTCTCGGAGCTCCAGCAGGCGTGGCCGGATGGGATCCGCCACGTCATCGGCGGCATCCAGTCGGGGATGTCCCTGAACCAATCGATCGCCAGCCTGGCGGTCAACGGGCCGGAGCCGCTCCGCCTCGCCTTCGAGCGCTTCGCCGTTGGGGCCAGGATGGTGGGCGTGCCCGCGGCCCTCGAGATCGTGAAGGGCCAGCTCGCAGACCCGACGTCTGACCGGGTGATCGAGATCCTGCTCCTGGCCCACGAGCGGGGGGGCCGGATCGTCACCGACGTGCTGCGTGACCTCGCGGACGCCACGAGCCGGGACCTGAAGACGATGGAGGAGATCGCCTCCGACCGCCTCGAGCCGAAGATCAACAGCCGGGCGGTGTTCGCCCTGCCGTGGTTCGTCCTCGTCATGCTGTGCGCGACGCCGGGACCGATCCGGGACTTCTACAAGACCGCGGCGGGCGTCGTCGTGATCGTGATCGCTGCCGTGATCAGCCTCGCCGGCATCATGATCGTGGAGCGACTCTCCCGCGACCCGGCGGAAGAGCGGGTGTTCGCCTCCCCGACGGTGCCGCGGTGAGCGGGCTGGTGCCGGACGGCAAGGCCGCCCTGGCGGCGATCCTGTTCGGCGTCACGGCTGCCGCCGCCTCGGGGCTCGTGGTCCGGCCGACTCCCCGGCTTGCTTCGCGGGTCCGGCCCTACACCCTCATCCCCCGATCGAGGCTGGGCCGGAGCGCCGACGTGCCCGCCCTGGCAGGGGAGGACGCTTGGCTGTCGGGCGGCACGTTCCGGCGGCTCTTCGGCCCGCTGGTCCTGGCCGCGGCGGGCTGGCTGGGGCGGCTGCTCGATGCCCGCTCCGATGAGGGGCTGCGCCTGATGCTGCGGCAGGCCGGGTACGGGGCGTTGACCCCGGAGGAGTACCGCGTCCGCCAGCTCGGGGCTGCGGCCCTCGGCGCGGGGACCGGGGTTGCTGCCGGGTTCCTCCTCGTGGGCTCGGCGGTGGTCGTGCTGGTCCTGGGCCTGCTCGGCTTCGTCGTCGGTGCCACCCGCTGGCGGGCGCGCCTGGACAAGGGCACCGCCCTCCGCCGGGAGCGGCTCCGGGTCGAGCTCTACACGGTCAACCAGCTGCTCGCCATGCACATCAAGACCGGGGGCGGCCCGATCCAGGCGACGCAGCGGATCGTCGCCCGGGGGTCGGGTGTGGTCGTCGAGGAGCTGGCCGAGGTGCTCCGCCTGATCGCCGGCGGCATGCCCCCGCACCTCACCGCCGAGCCCCAGGCCGCCCGGACCTACGAGCTGCTCGCGGCCGGGACCGAGCGCGGGGCCGACGTCGGAGCGGCCCTGCTGGCGTTCAGCGAGGACATCCGCGACGAGCGCCGGGAGGATCTCAAGAAGGCAGCCACGCGGCGGCGGGCGGCGATGCTGGTGCCGATCATCGCCCTGCTGGCCCCGGTGATGCTGTTGTTCATCCTGGCGCCGATCCCGCGGATCGTGTTTGGGCTCCACTGAGCTGAGAAGGGGGGGATGGTTGGACAACGTTTCGCTTCGCCTGCTGCTGTTCTGGCACCGCATCCTCGAGGTCCTCGAGGACCCGGGAGGGTTCTCCACGGCGGAGCTCCTCGGCAATGCCGCCATGGCCATCGGGGCCCTCGTGGTGATCTGGGGCATGCTCCGGCTCATGGGGGTCAACCTCCTCACCGAGATCCAGAACGCCATTGAGAAAGCCATGCGCTAGGGGGCCAGGGGGCTTGACCGGGGGTCCATCTGAGGGCGAAGAGGGCTTCGTCACCGTCGAGTACGTTCTGGCCGTGGTGCTCTCCATGGTCGTGCTGGTCGTGATCGCCAACCTCATCGTCTTCGAGTACGGCCACGGGGTGGTCCGGGCCGCGGTGGATCAGGGCGTCCGGGAAGGCTCCCGAGCGGCGACGCCCGTCGCCGCGTGCGAGGCGGCGGCGCAGCAGGTGATCAACGACCTGCTCGGCGGCCGCAGCGGCTCGATGGGGGGCGGGGTCGCCATCACCTGCGCCGAGAATGGCGGCCGCCTCGACGCCACCGCCCGCGGGCGCTTCCGAGCGTGGTTCCGGCCCGTGCCTGACTGGACGTTCACGTCCACGGCCACTGTCGCCGTCGAGAAGCCGTGAGACGGCACCCCAATGGGGGCTACGTCTCCCTCGAGCTGATCCTCGGCCTGGCCCTGCTCGTCCTGCCCATCACGCTGATCGTGCTCACGGTACCCACGTGGCTGGCCCGCCAGAACGCGGCTCGCCTTGCGGCGCAGCAGGCGGCCCGCGTCGCGGTGGTCTCGGGGTCGCCGGACCAGGGGAGGAAGGCTGCCCGGACGGTGGCCACGGACGCCGGCCTCGACCCTGCGAAGGATCTCACCGTCGCGTACGAGCCGGGATCCAGCTTCGCCCGCGGCGGCCTCGTGACGGTGAAGGTCACGGTACAGACCCCGGCTGCGTTCATCCCGTTCGTCGGCGGGGTCGGCTCGTTCCCCATGACCGCGACCTTCTCGGAGCGGGTCGATCTCTACCGGAGCGGCCCGTGACCCGGGGGCCGAGGCCCGTAACCCGTGGGGCCCGTTGCCGGGACGACCGGGGTTTCCTGACGATCTGGATGCTGGGCCTCTGCCTGTTGCTCCTGGTCCTCGGGGGAGTCAGCCTCGATCTGTGGCGGGTGTTCTCCCAGCGCCAGGCCCTTGCCGGGCTGGCGGACTCGGCCGCCCTCGCCGGGGCGGGGGGCCTCGACCTGGACGCCGCCCGCCGCAGCGTGATCCGCCTCGATCCGGCGGATGCGGCACGGCGGGCGCAGGCCAGCATCGCGGGCCAAACCGATCGGGGGTCTCTTGTAGTCTCTAGCGTGAAGATCGTGGTCGGGCAGAACGGATCGGAGGTGACGGTGAGCGCCGACGGGCAGGTCCACCTGACACTGTTGCGCCTGCTGATCGGGGATCGGCCCATCGCCCTGCACGTCAGCTCGACCGCCGCGGCGAGGTCGTCGTGAGGGTACAGGACCCGCCGGACGAACTGCATCCCGGCATCGGGTCGGGCCGCGACAGCGAGTTCAACCGCTCCTGGCTCCGCCGCCACGGCGTCGCCATCTTCCTCGCCCTGCTGCTGGTCTTCGCCGGGGTCGTCATCCTGGTCGAGGTGGGGCCGAGCGGCCTGGTGGGCTTCAGCCCCCAGAGCAAGCCGTCGGTGGTGAACCCGAGGCAGGGGGAGTTCGAGGGGATCCTCCGCCATATCTACGACGTGGGCAACCAGGCGGTCCAGGAACGCCGGGCGGACCTGCTGAGCCAGGCCTACTCCGAGCACTGCCAGTGCTACGTCCAGGTCAAGTCCACGATCGATCACCTCCTCGCCACGCACGAGACCCTCGGCGGCGCCGGTACCCAGGTGACGGCGGTCGAGGTGGAGCTGGCGAACGACAAGACGGCCATCCTGCGGGTCACCGACAAGATCGACGCCTTCCCGGAGTACAGCGAGTCCGGGGCCCTGATCGCGACCGTCCCGGGCCGGGCCCCGCTGCAGTTCACGGTCACCCTCGAGCAGCGCAACGGCTCCTGGCTGATGACCGACGCCGTCCCGGCCGCCAACGCCCTGCCCTAGGCCCCGCCCCGGGGCCGGGGCGCCCCTGCCGGTCAGAGGCGTGGACATTTTTCGACCGTCCCGGTGTAATTCCGTCCATACGGCCCGAGTATGTTCGATTGTTAGCATATGTATAGGCATCACTGGCTTGTAAAAACGTGATTTGGGCTTTCCGCTGAGTCGCCGGCTATTCGTCGGTGAGGAGGTCCCCAAGCTGCCGGGCGTTGACCACGGCGTAGTCGCGGTAGCAGTTGTTCATGAGCACGTGGACCTCGTTGGCCTGGCTGGCGAGGTCCCGGATCTTCGGGACCCACTCGCGGAGTTCGTCCTCGGAATAGAGGTAGGCGAACCGGGGGGTGGCGGTGTCGTGCTTGCCCTTCCACTGCTCGACGTTGCGGCCGTGGAACCGGACATAGGCGAGCTTCGGGGTGGTGACGGCGGCCAGGGGTGGGAGGCTCGAGACGAACCCCTGGGGCATGTCGACGGAGGTGTAGGGGATGTTGTGGTCGCGGAGAAAGCCGAGGGTCCGGTCTGCGTTGCGTTCGTTCATCCATGCGGCGTTGCGGAACTCGACGGCCACCTGGTAGTCGGGGAGCCGTTCGACAGCCTCCAGGATGTAGGAGCGGTTCTCACGTCCGGGAAGGAACCACTCGGGGAACTGGAAGTGGACAGCGCCGAGCTTGCCGGCGGAATGCAACGGCATGAGGGCCTCCGCAAAACGGCGCCAGACCTCGTCGACGACGTGGTCCGGCAGGTGGGAGGCGTAGAGGAAGCGCTTGTCCCGGCCCTCCGGGGGCACCTCGGCGCGGAGGTCCTCTGCGAGGGAATCCGGGCGGGTGGGGTGCTTGGTCAGCAGCGAGTAGGCCTTGATGTCGAAGGTGAAGTCGGCCGGCGTGCGCTCTGACCAGAGGGCGGCGTTGCGCTCGGTCGGTGGGTAGTAGTAGGTGGAATCCACCTCGACGACTGGGAACCGGCTTGCGTAGAAGCGCAGCCGGTCCTCGGGCTTCTTGGCCTCGGGCGGGTAGAAGGCCCCGCTGCTGACGAGGGTCTTGTCGGTCCAGGATGCGGTGCCGATCAGCACCCGACCCGCGGCCGGGGCTGCAGCCGGGCGATCCGCCGGGCCTGCCGCAGGCCCTGCCGCAGGGCGATCTACTGAGCCCGCGAGCCTGCCTCGCTGCCGGACTGCAGCGGGTCGAGGCGGAAGAAGGCGGGGAGCGGACGGGGTGCGCCCTGGCCCTCGGCACCGGCGGCCATGCTGCTCCAGGCCTCGGTATGGGTGGCGGGTCCCCAGCGGCGGGCCTCGGATTCCCGCCGGCCGCCTGCGATCCGCATCGGCGAGGGTGCGGGAACCGTGTACTCCCTGGGCGTGGGCTCGGTCAGGTCGATGACCCTCCAGCGAGCCGGGCCCCCTGCGGCGGAGGCCGGGTGGGCGGCGTGGCCGATCGCTGCGTGGTGGGGCCGTTCGTCGACGTTGATCCGGCGGACCGGCTCCTTGGCTACCGGCTGCCGAGTCACCGGCCGGGCTGCCGGTCGGGGCGCCGACATGCGCACCTGCGGAGCCGGGCGCGGAGCCGGAGCCGGGCGCGGAGCCGGAGCGGGCCGTGCGGTGGATGCCCCTGGCCGTGGGGCGGATGCCCCGGACACCCTCGGAGCGACCGGTTGAGGACTGGGCCGCTGGGGGCTCCTGGGGGTCACGGGGGTGGGGCGGGGGTTCCTGGCCACCTGCGGCCGTGGGGCGCTGGCCACGTGCGGCCGTGGAGCCCGGGGGGCCTCACGGTGTTGCGAGCGGGTCACGTCGTTGTGCGCCGGGCGCCGGACGCCCTCGGGGGCACTCGTGCGCAGCGACGGTGAGGCACCTGCCGTTGCCCAGGCGAATCGGGGCCCGCTGGGAGCCAGGGGAGCCAGGCTGCCGAGCGACCACCCGTCGGCCGGCCACCGTGCGGGGCCGGGCTCGGGGTCACGCTCGCGCAGGTCGATGATCCGCTCCGTCCGGGCTCGGCGGGGCGAAGACATGACGACGACGGTCGAGGGCTCCGATGCGGCGGCCACGGATGCCCGGTGGCGCCGACTTTGAGGAGCAAGGCTCCGGCGAGCCTTGCGGAAGCGCCGGATGCTGCGATTCGAATCCGGCGTCGAGTGAACCATCCAGGCGACTGCGGCGATGACCACCAACCACAGCCCTACAGCAAGCAGGCTAACGACGAAACCTCGGATAGGACCTCCCCCCTTCCTTCCGTTCTTTCGCCCGCATCCTAGTCGACCGGTTGCCGCTGATGCATCTTTTTGGACCCCGAAAAAAGTGTCTTGACAGAATCCCTACGGCAGCGCAGGATTGAGCGTATGCTCAAACCGCCTGCTCAAACTCACCAGTCACCTGCGACAACGAAGGAACGCATCGTCATCGCCGCCCTGGAGACGTTGAAGGAGGAAGGTTTTGCCGGTACAAGTGCCCGGGCGATCGCGCGCCGGGGCAACTTCAACCAAGCGTTAATTTTCTACCATTTCGGAACCCTCAACGACCTCCTGCTCGCCGCGCTGGACCGCACGAGCGCAGACAGGATGGCCCGCTACCGGGAGGCGGTCCGCCGGCCGGGAACGACGATCGAGGACCGCATCCGCATGGCCACCGACCTGTACCGGGAGGACCTGCAGACCGGCCACATCACGGTCATCTCGGAGCTGATCGCCGGGAGCCTGGCCAGGCCCGACCTCGGCCCCGAGGTCGTTGCCCGGATGGAGCCGTGGGTCGAGCTCGTCGAGGACGAGCTGTCCGGCCTCCTTGCCGGTTCGCTGCTCGGGAGCCTGGTGGGTGGCGTGATCCAGCCCCGACCGCTTGCGTTCGGGATCATCGCCCTGTACCTGGGCGTGGATCTGCTCTCGCACCTTGACCACGACCATTCCCGAGCGGAGGCTCTCTTTGAGACCGCCGGCCGCCTGGCGCCGATGCTGGCACCCCTGCTCGGGGAGCTTCCCCGGGAACCCCAGGAACCTCAGGCGCCGGCCGGGGGAGGGGCATGAGCCCCCGGCGCCCCGGCCGTGCGGCGGTGGACATCCCGGCGGCCCTGGAGCGGGCGGCCGCCGCGGTGTCCGAGGGCCGTCCCCTGGGCGGGACCGGCTTCTGGAAGGCGGTGGACCACGCCCGCCGGGACCGGGCGGTGGCGGAGGACTTCGCGGAGCGGATCGCGGCGATCGACCGGCGCTCGTTCGAGTCGCAGGTGCGGCTCCGGGCACCGGTGTGGGCCGGCAACCTGGCCCTGATGGCGGGAACGGGCGTCGGGGTCGCCGCCATCGCCCTGGCACCCCGGTTCTCCAGCCTTGCCCGGAGCCTCGTGTTCCTCGGAGGCTTCGGCGCCCTTGCCGTGAGCACGCACAGCCTGACCCACTGGGTCGTCGGCCGTGCGATGGGGATCCGCTTCACCCACTACTTCCTCGGTGGCCCCCCGCCGCCCCGGCCGGGCCTGAAGATCGACTACGCGACCTACCTGCGGGTGGAGCCCACCAGGCGGGCCGTGATGCATGCCTCCGGGGCTGTCGTGACCAAGCTCGTCCCCTTCGCCCTCGTCCCCGTGTCCCTGCTGCAGGGCCAGCCCCGCTGGCTGGTGGGAGTGCTCCTGGTGGCCGGCGCCGGCCAGATCGCCACGGACGTCGCCTTCTCCACCAAGACGTCGGACTGGAAGAAGGTCCGCCGGGAGCTGCGGCCGGCAAAGACCTACTCCGTCTGAGGGTCGTCGGCCCCGTTCTGACACGAGAAATTCCCGGGCGGCGGGCGGCCATGGGGAAGGTCGACCACTCTACGTGGTCAGTTCAGGTTCGCCATTTACCTATAACACCCGTTTTAGGTGCCCTGCAGAAGCCACGGACTCCAACTGCGGCTGTTTGACCGCGCCTGGCGCGGCGAGACAGCCAAACATGCGCCGGGACCCGCCCACCAGGTACGAGGGCGACCACAGAACGTGGTGACGCCGGTCCGAGGCCGCCGATGGTGGCTGCACAAAGAAGCCCTAGTCGGCCCCGGGCTGGCCTCCGGCCTCGGGGCGCCCTTCGAAGGGCGTCGACGCCTCGGCGTAGAGGCGGCGGGGGATGCGGCCCGCCTCGAAGGCAAGCCGTCCGGCAACCACTCCGAGCCGGATCGCCTGGGCCATCGCCAGCGGTTCCTTTGCCCGGGAGATGGCGCTCGCCACCAGCACGCCGTCGCAGCCGAGCTCCATTGCGAGTGCGGCGTCCGAGGCCGTCCCGATGCCGGCGTCGAGGATGACCGGGACCGATGCCCGCTCGACGATGATCGAGATGTTGTAGGGGTTCCGGATCCCCGAGCCGCTCCCGATGGGCGAGCCCAGCGGCATGACGGCGGCGCACCCGGCGTCCTCGAGGCGCCGGGCGAGGATCGGGTCGTCGTTGGCGTAGGGGAGGACCACGAAACCCTCGTCGACGAGCTGCCGGGCGGCCAAGACGAGCTCGGCACCGTCCGGCAGGAGGGTGCGGTCGTCGCCGATGACCTCGAGCTTGATCCAGTTGGTGCCGAGGGCCTCTCGGGCGAGGCGCGCGGTCAGCGTCGCGTCGCGGGCGGTGTAGCAGCCGGCGGTGTTGGGCAGGACCTCGACGCCGGCGGCTTCGATAACGTCGAGGACAGAACCGCGGGCGGCCGGGTCCACCCGGCGCATCGCCACGGTCGCCATCTCGGCCCCACTGGCGGCGAGGGCCTCGCCGAGGACGTCGAGGCTGCGGAAGCCGCCGGTGCCGAAGATGAGGCGGGACCCGAACACCCGCCCGGCGATCTCAAGCTTCTCCCCCGAGCCGCCCTGCACCGCCCGGACAACCTCGACCCGCTGGCCGTCGCCGACGTCGCGGCTGGGCCACTCGCTGCGGGGGACCACCTCACCGTCGAGGGCGACCGCGACGCCCCGCAGGTCGTCCATCCCGGCGCGGGCCAGCACGTCCAGCAGCGCCGCCCGCGCGGAGCCGGGGACCTCCAGGGGGGCGCCATTCAGGCTCAGCAGCATGCGGGGGCGAACCTGCCGGGCAGGAAGGGCGCAATGACGTCGGGGACCCGGCCCTCGGTGACCACGGTCGCGATGGCCCCGGCCGTTACCGCGGTCAGGAGGATGCCGTTGCGGTGATGCCCGGTCGCCACGACGAGGCCTGCCGGCCCCACGGGGCCGAGCAGGGGAGCGTTGTCCCGGCTCCCCGGCCGAAGGCCAACCGAAGCCTCGGCCAGCTCCATCTCCCGCACGCCCGGGACAACCTCGATGGCCGCGCGCAGCAGCTCGTAGATCCCGCCGCCGGTGAGCGACGTGTCGAACCCCTGCTCCTCGACGGTGGCGCCGACGACGAGCTCGTCGCCCCGGAGGGCCGAGGTGCGGGGGACCAGGTACACGTCCTCGGTGCGGACGAGGTTTCGGATGGGGAGGGGCTCGCCCAGGCGGGGTCGCAGGCGCAGGATCTGGCCCTTCACCGGACGGACCGCCGCCGCCACCTCCGCCGGGACGCCGGCGATCCCGCCCGACCAGCAGCCAGCCGCCAGGACGACGCAGGCGGCGGCAAGCTCCTCGCCGGTCGTGAGGCGGACCCCGGTGATGCGGTCGCCTGCCGCCAGGAGCCCGGCGACGTCCGCCCTGCCCCGGACCCGCCCGCCGGCGGCTTCGACCGCCGCCTGCAGCGCTGCGGTGAGCGCCCGGGGGTCCACTTCCTGCTCCACCGCTCGCACCCCCGCCCGGACGCCCGGGTGGAGGGCGGGCTCCAGTTCCCGGCAGCGGCTCCCGCTGAGCCATTCGACGGCGAGGCCGAGGTCGCGCTGGAAGTCGTGGAGGCGTTCCAGCGCCTCCCGTTGGTCCCGGTCGAGGGCCACGAAGAGGGTCCCCGGCGCCCCAGACGTGAGCCTCCGACCCGTCGCTGCTGCCAGGTCGTCCAGGAATGCCGGGTACGCCCGCGCCCCCGCGAGGTTGAGCCGGAGGAGGGCGTCTTCGCCGAAGGTGGCCTCGGTGATGGGGGCGAGCATGCCGGCGGCGTGGAAGGACGCCCCGTGGCCAGGTTCTCCCCGGTCGAGCACGAGCACGTCCCAGCCCTGCTGGGCCACCCGCCACGCGATCCCGAGCCCGATGGCTCCGGCGCCGACCACGATGGTGTCCCCCGGCAACTAGATCACATCCCTTCGCGGGCATTGTCCCGATCAGGTCAATGGGTCGTGGCCCAGGCCACCTCTCAGCCCTCCAAGAGAGCTCCCCAGTGTCTGCGCCTCAGTATAGGTCCGGTCCCGGCGGGCCTCCGGCCCCCTCCCGCCCGGCGGCCCGATGGGGCTCACACCCTCAGGATTCGCCCTTCCGGAGGCGCCAGGCGTACCGGATGAGGAAGAACGAGATCGCCAGGATCGCCAGCGCCGCCCCGAGGTAGGGGAGTTTCTGGACCAGGGTCGTCTTGGAGTAGCCCCCGCCGCCCGCCGGCAGGGCAACCGACGTCGGGGCGGGGACGTCCGGCTCTGTTGGCGTGGCGGTGGGGATGGACTGGGTGTACGGGAGGGTCGGGGCGAAGCTGGTCGCGTCCGGGGGCGGCGCTGCGACTGTCCTGGGGGCTGCCTTGGCGACCCCCTTCGGCACCGGGTCCGGGACGGTCGAGGTCGGGACCGGGGGGGCCGCGATGACGGCGCTGCTCGGCGACGAAGGGCTCGACGCGATGCCGTTGGGGTCGGCTGGTGATTTGCGGATCGCCACGACCTCGTAGGTCAGCGGCTTGCCCTGGGGGGCGCCGGTGTCCCGGTAGGTGTTGGTCGAGGCGTTGCCGGCCGGCGCGTACGGACCGCCGCCGACCGACCGCAGGACCTGGTAGCCGGTGAGGTCGGGCTCCGAGTTGGCGGTCCAGGACAGCACCGGCACGACGCCGTCCATACTCGTTCCGGGACCGGTGGGCTGCGCCGGGGGGTTGTTGACGAGCAGGTGTCCCACCGTGGCATGGGCGGTGCTGCCGAGCGAGGAGACCGCGGTGGCGGTGATCTCGTACTCGCCGTTGTACCGGGTGAGGGACCCGGTGTCCCACGCCATCTGGATCGTGTCCGAGAGCTTGCCCGAGATGATCGCTCCGGCGTAGGTGCGTGAGGTCGTGGCGCCGGGTGCCAGCGAGGGGATCGAACCGTCGACGGGGAGGACGCTCACGGAGAAGCTGCGGAGCGAGGCGAGGCTGCCGGCGTCGATCCGGATGTTCCAGGTCCCGCTCAGGACCGACCCGGCCGGCGGCGTGCACTGGTGGGCGTCGGCGTCCGAGGTCTTGGGACCGGGCTGCCACACGTTGATCGTCGCGTCCAGCGTGGAGCTTTGGGCTGGGGCGCACGGGTCGGTCGCCGCAGCGGCCGGGACCACGGGGCCGACGAGGGCGACCGCGCAGGCGGCCGCGATGAGGCAGCGCCGGAGGATCACGCGATGGGTTGCGACGAGACCATCTCGGCCCTGGCGATCAGCCGCTGGGTCTTCTGCCCTTTCGGGTTGCAGGTGGTCAACGTCAAGAGGTGGGACTGCGTGGCGACCGAGACGACCGTCCAGTCGTCGGGGGTGGTGACCCAGGGGTTGGCGTGGCCCTCGAAGCCCGGGACGATCTTGTAGGTGTAGGTGGAGAACGGGGTCGTCAGGATGACCCGGTCACCGGGAACGAGCTTGTCGAGGTCGCCAAAGGGGTGGCCGTTCATGGTGCGGTGCCCGGCGATCGCAACGTTGCCGGCGTCCCCCGGGAGCGGGCTCTGCGGGTAGTGGCCGGCACCGGCAGCGAGTGCCTCGTCCGAGGTCCCTTCCACGACCACCGTCTCGACCCCGAGCTTCGGGATGGTGATCCGGGTGACGGCGCTGCCGATGGCGAGGGTGCGGTTCTTGTACTGCTCCAGCAGCTTAAGGCGGTCCGCGGCGGACTGCTTTCCTGCCTGGTCGAACTGGGCCCGGAGTGTCTTCTGGTGCCGGGCGGCCTGGACGTCGGTGTAGAACGGGTAGCCGGCCACACCGACCGCCACCAGGATGAGGGCGGTCGCGAACGTGAGGAGCAGGAACGCCGCGAGCTTGCGCGGCTTGCGCCGGCGCGGACCCGACCCTTCGGGTACCACGGGCGGTGCCGGGGGCGGCGGGGGGCCGGGGCGGCCGCGGCGGTTGCCGGTGCCGGATTCCTCCCTGCCGCCAACAGGGACCTCGGGGGCCATGACGGCGACGGGGGACCGGAAGGGAGCTGCGGGGGCATCGGCGCCGGGGCGCTCGGGGCGCTCGGCTCCGGGGTCAGGCGAGACGTGTCGCGAGGAACGGAAGGCCTGTGGTTCGGGCAATCCGCCGGCACCCGGGACCGGCGCAGGGGAAACCGGCTCCGGGAGAACCGGATCGCTGTAGGCATGCCTGGGTGGGTAGGCGGGGTGCCCCCCCGAGTCCTCGCCGGTGCCGTCGACTGGAGCGTCACGCCGTGGCATTGCCCTACTTTACCCGCTCCCCGTCCCCCGGGCTGGCCTGAATCGGTCTGAATTGATCCCTGAATTGGATCAAGGGGGCTAATGAAACTTCTTTAGACCGGCGCGTTCTTCAGCTTGCGGGCGAAGCGGGTGATGTGGACCGCAGCGACGATGAGGAAGGACGCCGTCGCCACGTACTTGATGGCGTCGACGGGCGTCACCTTCACGCCGCCGGGCAGCTGGATCGACGCCGACGGCCCGGTGTCGGCCTGGGCGGCCACCGGGGCCGGCACGTTGGAGGTCGTCGCGACCTCCGGGATCTTGCCGGAGTAGGGCAGCAGCGGCGCGAACTGGATCACGTTGGGCTGCGGGGCCTGCACGATCTGGGTGGGCAGGGTCGGGCCGTTGATCGGTGTCGGGTGGGTGACCCCGAGGATCACGGGCTGCTTGTTCACCGAGGTCGGGGCAGTGGCACCGGCGGCCGTCTTGACGGGCTTGGGCGGGTCGACCGTGGCGACGTTCTGCGGGATCACCGGGGCCGCCGCTGCCGCCGCGGGAACCGAGACCGACGAGGTCTGCGCCGACGCGTCGGACGAGATGAGGTTGGACTGGCCGACCGGGCTGTAGCGAAGCGCGGCGACCTTGTAGGCGACGGCCTGGCCCTGGGGTGCGCTGGCGTCCCGGAACGAGGTGCCGCTGATCACGCCGCTCGGCTGCGCTCCGTCGGACCGGTAGACCTGGTAGCCCTTGATGTCCGGCTCCGGGTTGGCGTTCCAGGTGACGACCGGCACGTTCGAAGAGTCGAGCGTCACCTGCACGCCACTGGGGGCCACGGGCGGGACGTTGACCTTCACGCTCGACTGGGTGCTGGCCGGGCCTCCGCCGAGGAGCACCACTTTTTCTTGGGCGCTGAAGGTGATCGTGTACACACCGTTGCGCTTTGCGGTCTGCGTCAGGTCCCAGGTGTAATTGAGGCTGCTGGATCCCGAGGTGGCAGAGGCGACCTGCGTCGTGCCGTCCGAGATGGAGGCCGCGAGGCTCCCGATGCTGCAACCCAGGTCCGGGCAGCTCGCGTCGACGTGGACAGTGATCTGGTTGGCCGGGAGGCTCCCTGGGAGCTGAGCCTGGTCGCTGGGCGCGATGTTGCTGAACGTGACGTTGCCGTTGGCGGCGAAGGCGGGGGCGGCCATGCCGGCGGTGAGGGCAGTGAGTGTCCCCGCGACGGCGAGGGATCCGAGAAGACGCTGGACCTTCATCGTTCGGGGACGCTCCTTCGGCATAGGTTGTTGCAACTGAGTAACTTCCCTACTTTACGGTGGATCCGGCAACGATGTTCGTCGTGGAGACGAGCTCGGCCCGGGCCACCAGGCGCTGCCGTGCGGTTCCCTCGGGCGTGCAGGTGCTCATCGTGAGCATGGGCTTCGACGTCTGCGCGATGACCGTCCAGTCGTTCGGGTCCGTGACGTACGGGTTGGCGTGCCCGTCGACGCTGGCGATGATCTGGTAGGTGCACTGCTGGAACGGCGTGGTCAGGATGACCTTGTCGCCGGTGACCAGTTGGTCCAACTTCTGGAACGGATGCCCGTTCATGGTCCGGTGCCCAGCGACCCCCACGTTGCCCGTCGGCGAGCACGGGAGGGGAGTCTGGGGGTAGTGGCCAGAACCGGCAGCCAGGGCCTGGTTGGACGTGCCCTGCACGACCACGGTGTCGAGTCCGATCTTGGCGATCTGGATCCGGGTCACCGCAGAGCCCTCCGCCAGCGTCACCTTCGTCCCGCCGGCCGACGCAGGCTTGGCTGCTGCCTGGTAGGCCTGCTTGAGCTTCTCGGACGTGAGGAACTCGCTCCGGAGGGCCTTCTGCTCTCGGTTGGCCCTGATGTTCGTGTACTCCGGGTACCCGAGGAGACCCACGGCGCCCACCACCATCGCTGCCGCGAGACACGACAGGATGGTGGCGAGCGCACGCCGAGCCTTCGGGGTCGCTAGGTACTTCACGCAGCGATCCCTCTACCTTTCTTCTTTGGTCTTGCTTGTGATCGTTTTCGTGCGCTGCCTGGCCTAGCCCTTCGCGCCTGCCCGCATGCGGCGGGAGTTGCGGAGGACGTGGGCTGCGGCAACTGCCATGAACGCAGCACCGGCGAGGAAGACGTACGTCGGGCCACCGGTGATGGGAAGCGATGGTGCAGCCGCCTGGACCTTCAGGATGTCACCGGCGACCGAGGAGCTGGACGAAGCCAGTCGCAGGCGGATACCGCCGTCCGTGCCGCCGACCGAGGAAGCGCCGAGGCCCTTCAGGGCGAGGATCGAGACACCATCCGAAGAAGCGGTGACGTTGCGGCCGGTCTGGTGCGGCGAGGCGCTGGCGACCTTGATGGTCGTCTCCAGCGGGGTCCCCGCAAGCAGGGTGAGGTCGCCGGCCTGGTCGGTCTGGGAGAGAAGCCCGCCGAGCAGCCCGTTGAGGCTGGGAATTGCGATCGGCAGGTCGAGCAGGTTGCCGCCGCCCAGCGGGTTGGCGATCTTGATGTGGGCGACTGCGGGAGAAGCGTCGGCCGTGGCGGCACCCGAGGCGTCGTTCCAGACGACCGTCGAGTTGGCTGCGCCGACCTGGATGTCGATGAGGCCGCCGATGAGGCCGATGTCAGCCCCTGCCGCCTGGGCGGTCTCCTGCGTGGCGGCGCCGTTGTTCGACAGCACCGACGAGCCGGTACCGAGCTTGATGCTGACCAGGTTGCCCCCGGCGCCCAGCACGTTCTGCAGGAGGCCGGTGATGGACGAAACCAGGTTTGCGGTGTCGCCGACACCCAGTGGGCTGCCCTGGGCGCTGCCCAGCACCGGGCCGAGGAGGCCGCCGACGAGGTTGTTCACCAGCGGGCCAACGAGCGGGAGCGAGCCAGCCGTGCCGGTGACGCCGCCGCCGCCGAGGTTGCCGAGGCCGAGGCTACCGAGCAGGCTGTTGAGGCCCAGGTTGCCGAGGACGTCCGGCAGCAGGGCAACGTCGATCTCGGCGACCCCTGCGCTGTTCTGGCTGACCGGACGGCCGCCCTCGATGGTGGAGTACGACTGCGAGCAGGCGGTCTTGATCACAAGGATCGCGAGGCTGAGCGCCTGGCAGGCCTGGGTCGTGCTGCCGTGGTTGGCGGCCGAGCTCGAGGTTGCCTGCGTCTGCCCGCTGCAGATGCTGCCGAGGGCGGGGAGCCCGCCGAGGCCCGGAAGCGTGCCGGGAAGGGTGCTGCCGACTGCCGGGAGCGAAAGCAGGTTGCTGCCCAGGAGGCTGCAGAGCCCGAGGGCGAGACCGTTGACCGACGGGTTGCTGAGGCCCTCGAAGGTGGTCTCGGTGTGACCGGCGGTGATGCCCTTGCCGAGAGACCCGAGGTTGCCGAGGATGCTGCCGAGAAGGTTGCCGGGAAGCGAGTTGAGCAGCGGAACAGACAGGTCAAGCGCACTGCTCTGCCCCTGCCCCATGAACACCACGTTCGGTGTGTCGGCGCTTGACGCCGGCACGAACGCAGTCAGTAGGAACATCATCACTACGGGCACCACCAACAGCCGTTTCACCTAGCGGTTCCTCCTCTCGGTCTCCCGATCCCTAGTTAAGATCGGCCACTCTTCTCGGGCACTTAACTAGCCCGTTCATCTGGGATTAACGGGCGGCACCCCGAAATCACACGGGGTGGTCGAGCAAAATGTGGGCGGAAGCGCAGAAATCATGCGACTTCCCGGTCCACCCGGTCAATTCAGCCGAGAATCGGCTCGGAGAGGGTTTTGAACCGGCCTTCGATCGGGCTCCGATCCCGCCGGGGCGGCTACCCCGAATGCAGGAGTGACCACGCAGCGGAGTCGGAGGATACTCCTGATCGATGACACAGCACGTCGTGACCCGGCCCGCCGGAACCGGTCAATCGTCGAGTTTGTCGCGTCCCCTCCAAAGCTTGCGGTGCACCCCTCGCGGCGGCTAGGGTGCACCCTGGAAACGCAGCCCCGAGCCTCAGCGACACGTTTGGCCCAAGGCGCGGGATGGGGGCGGGGGTGGACCTCACAGACATGGAGAAGGCAGCAGGGGTGGACCGTGTCACGATCTTGCCTCGAACGGCGCAAATGCCAAGTCGCAAAGCGCCCCTTCTTCTCAAACTGAGATTTATCGCGACAAAAACGACGACTGACGATGTAGTTTCGGCCAGCCATGCGTTTGTCTACAGAGAGGGCTAGAGAGAAAGGGCTACGAAGCTTTACTGATGGGAAGGATAGCCAGCGGGTCGGTCGGCTCCGGCTCGACGGGCGTCCGGCTTGAAATACGGGCTTGACGAAAGAGATGGAAGGAGGAGGCGTTGGGGGCATCGAGTACGGCACGCAGAACATGGTCGAGGGCTCTTGCTTCAGGAGTGACGGTGTCCCTTATAGGTGTGGTGGGCCTGCTAGCAGCGCAACCCGCTCCAGCGCAGGTACCCGTCGCATCTGCCAACTACAACGGCTACACAACGGGCTCCGCGGTCCACGCCGGTGCCCTGACCAGTGGTTCGACGACGCTTGCTGAGGTGGACCAGGCCTTTGCAGGCGCTGCGGTGAACTCGCAGGGCTTCACGAGTCAGATCGACAGCAAGGTAACCCCGCCGCTGGTCATCCAGGCAGCCGACGCGTCAAAGAAGTCCGGCGGTCGTGGAGCTGGCGTCGAGCTCGGCCTCAACGTGGCCGCCCCGGTTTCGACCACCCAGGCACTCATCAGCCAGCGAGCGGTCGCGACGGCCCCGCCCAACAGCGGCCTGATCGACAACAAGACCACGCTCGCCCTCGACCCGGTCCTGAACGCGAGCCTGGCGGAGGGCAAGGCCCAGGCGAACTGGAACACCGACCCGAACGGCAACAACGGTTGCGTGATGGGCCAGGACATCAGCCAAGGGTTCGGCCACCTCGCCAACGCCCAGGTCGTCGGCTCGGGCCCGCCTCCGGCGGCGCCCGTCGTCGCTGCGCCCGGTGAGTCCCTGACCGACTCCCACATGGTGCTCGTTCCCCAGACCGACCCGAACGGCACGGTCATCGGGAACAGCGTCGGCCTCATGGCCCAGACCAACCAGGTCATCGCCCCGGTCGGCCTGCTCGGCGGCCTGGTCACCGTCACGGTCCTCGGCCCGTGGCACCTCCGGGCAGTGGCCACCGGTATCCCCGGCCAGGCCTACGTCCAGTACGGCCCGAACGGTGCGGTGGGCAGCACGCCGGTCGTGTCGGTTTCGACCGCCGGTGTCACGACGACCGTCACGCTCCAGCAGATCCTGGGTCCCGGCGGCTTCAATGTCGGCGGCATCGTGACCATCGGAACGCCGGCTCACGCCCTTGGCGACGAGTCCGCCACGCCGGCTGGCCCGGTTGCCACAGCGGACGGGACCTCGGTCTCGGCCGAAGTGGACATCCTCAAGGTTGCCGTCCAGGGGCTTGCCGACGTGCGCCTCGGACACATGGAGGCCTCGGCGACGGTCCCGGCTGGCGGCATCATCTGCCAGGTCGACGTCAGCAAGGAGGCCCAGCCGCCCAACGTCAACCCTGGTGACTCGTTCAACTACATCATCCACGTGCACAACCCGCACGCCTGCGTCCTCACGGGTGTCAAGGTTGTGGACAACATCTCGGCCACGCCTGGGGTGCACTTCCAGGTCCTCGGCGAGACCCCGCCTGCGGACACCACCACGTCGTCCTCGCTGACCTGGAACGACATCGGCCCCATCCCGCCGGGCGTCACGAAGGACCTGGTGGTCAACATGAAGGTGTCGCCGTCCTCGGGAGGAGGCACCTTCACCGAAAAGGCCACAGTGACGGCGAATTGCGCGCTGTTGAGTGCGCAGGGCACGACGACGATTCAGGTGCCGGCAGCGGGGTCGGCCACGATCCAGCTTCCGACGATCAGCGGCGGCAGAGGAAGGGCTCTCCCGGTGACGGGTGGCCTGACCGGGCGGTACTACGCAGTGGCTCTGATCATCACCCTCGGCGCCCTGGCATTCGGTCGCCGTGGCCTCAAGGCCCTCCTGGGGTCCAAGGGCTAGGAACGAAGCACAGCGGTTGAAGTTCGGGAGGCCGGGCCGGATGGCCCGGCCTCCCGCCATTTCCGGGCCCTTCGTTGCTCGCCGCTCGCATGGTTGCTTCCCCCTCGGGAGGTGTGGAAGTTTTGGTACATGAGACGACCCTTTTCTTCCACACCATTGCGGCACGCCTTCATTAGTGACGAGTGAGCGCCTCCGTGCTGCCCGGCTGTACCTCGTCACGCCGGGCGAGCCTCCCGCCGGGCCGCTGGACGAGTTCCTGCCCCGGGTGCTCGAGGCGGGCGTCGACATCGTGCAGCTGCGGGACAAGGGACTGGAGGCCCGCCCCCTGCTCGCCCTCGCAGCGGTCGCCCGGCGCCGTACGCGGGAGTTCGGAGCCCTCTTCTTCGTCAACGACCGGGTGGACCTCGCCATTGCGGCCGAGGCGGACGGGGTGCACGTGGGCCAGCAGGACCTCTCGCCGGCGGAGGCGCGGCGCCAGATGGGGTCGGGGGCGCTCATCGGGCTCTCCACCCATACCGAGCCGGAGATCCTGGCCGCCGCCTCGTCGGAGGCCGACTACATCGCGGTGGGCCCGGTGTACACGACCCCAACCAAGCCCGGCCGTCCGGCCGTCGGCACCGACCTCTGCCGTTTCGCCGCCGGGCACGCTGCCCAACCGTTCTTCGCGATCGGGGGGATCGATACTGTGACCCTTTCTGGCGTGCTGGAGGCGGGGGTGGTGAGGGTGGCCGTGGTCCGGGCACTCACCGAGGCGCAGGACCCGGCGGCCGTCGCCCGCCGCATGAGCAAGGCCCTCCGGGGTCGCTACCCCCAGCTCGGGTCGTAAGCCTCGCCAGCGACGTTGACGAGGAGCGCCTGACCGCTGCCGTCCGTCCGCATCGACCAGAGCTGCCGGACGCCGAGGCGGTCGCTCACGAACACGATGCGGTCACCTGCCGGGGAGAACGTTGGCCGCCGGTTGTTGGAGGAGCCGCTCGTCAACGCCGTCGCGCCCGACCCGTCCGCTGCCATCGCCCACACCTGGCTGGGCGAGCCACTCGCGTAGAGGATCTTCGACCCGTTGGGCGACCAGGCCGGGTCGTCGCACCCGGCTGCTGGGGGGAGGGTCAGGATCCGGAACCCACCCCCGGTGACGTCCCAGGAGGCGACGATTCGCGTCGCTCCTGCCTGGTCGGTCGCGACGAATGTCTTGCCGTCCGGTGACCACGACGGCTGCGTGAAGGCGGCGCTAACGTTGCTCGCCGGCGCAGGCCCGGCGTAGGTACCGCTGCCGGCCCCAGTCGCATCCGTCCTGAAGATCGCAGGCGTGCCGCTCTCGTCGCTGACGTAGGCGATCGAGGCGCCGGTCGGGTCCCAGGTGGGGTCGTAGTGGTTGGCGGACCCCGTCGTGAGGCGGTGCTGGCCGCTCCCGTCGGCGTGCATGACGTAGATCTGCCGGTTCCCGTCCCGGGTGCTCGTGAAGGCGATCTGCGTGCCGTCCGGCGACCACACGGGCTGAGCGTCCTCGCCCGCCGGGCTGTTGGTCAGCCGGATAACGACGCTGCCCGTCACGTCGGTGACGTAGATGGAGGGCCTCCCGTCCCTGGTCCCTGTGAAGGCGATCCGCTGGCCTCTCGGGGGGAGCGGGGCTGGGGGGACCGGCTGCGGGCTTGGGAGCACCTTCGGAGGCGGAGCGGCGGAAGGAGCGGGAGGAAGTGCCGGATGCGTCATGGGGGCGACGACGACGGCAGGCTTGGGTGCCGGTTTCGGCGGTGGGGGCCGGGGCGGTACACGGCTGGGCGACGGCGAGACGACCGTCGCCGTGGGGACGACCGAGGCCTGGACGAGGGCAAGGTCGGACAGGCTCGCGCTGGGAGTCGGGGTCGGGCTCGGGCTCGGCAGGGGAGCGACCGGCCCCGGCGCCGTCACGACATACTTCGTCCCGGTTCGATGGAGGAGGGGAGGGGTGGCCACGACCGCGGCAAGGACCGCCACCAGGCCCAGAGCCAGGAGACCGAACGGCCTCCAGGCGCCGGTGGGCCGGTGCCGGTCCGCCTCCGCAGCCCCGGCTCCCACTTCCCCAGGCACTACGGCCCCAGGCACTACGGCCCCGGGCACTACGGCCCCGGGCACTACGGCCCCGGGCACTACGGCCCCGGGTTGCACGACCTTGCCCACCACCGGGGGGGCCTCGTAGCCGGCTACATCGGCGATCACCGATGCCGGCGCTGGGCTGCCGGGGAGCAGGGAGTCCGCAAAGACCTGAGGCGTGCTGTAGCGGCGTTCCCGGTTGGGCGCCAGCGCCCGCTCCACGATGGCGGCAAGCGCCGCCGGTACCTTTGTGGCGGCCTCGGCCAGCGGGCGGACCGCACCCAGCCGGGCGGCGTCGGCCACCTCCACGACGCTGTCGCCCCCAAATGGCGGGCTCCCGCTCAGTGCCTGGTACGCCATGGCGGCCAATGCGTAGAGGTCGCCCTGGGCGTCCGGGGGGTTGCCGCCGGCGACGACGGGGTCGAGGTACGCGGCACGCCCTGGCGTCGGTTGCCCGGTCGTCTCGGTGAGGCGGTCGTGCCCGAAGTCGGACAGGAAGGGGTCCCCGTTGGCCCGGAACAGGATGTTCGACGGCTTGAGATCCAGGTGGAGGATCCCGGCCCGGTGGGCGGCCTCCAGGCCCTCGCCCAGGGTGGCAAACACCTCCCCGACCACGCCGGCAGGCAGCACCCGGCCCCCCGCCAGACGGTCCGCGAGCGATCCCCCTCGGGCGTACTCCATGACGATGACGACCTCGTCGGCGCCCTCGGTGACCTCGAAGATGCGGGGCAGAGCGAGGTGCCCCAGGGCGGCGACGGCCTTGGCGCGGGTCGCCACACTCCGCAGCCAGCCGGGGCTCCCGCCCTGCGCTAGGCGTTTGAGGACGACCTCGGCCCCATCGGCAAGCCGCCGTGCCCGGACGGCGCTGCCCCCCTCGCGACCGCCCTCGGCGACGGGTCCCAGGACCTCGTAGCCGTTCACCGCCTGGCTAGACCCTCCCACCCAGCAGGTCGGTGCGACCCCGCCAGCTTCGCAGCAGCCGTGCGAAGTTGTCCCGGCTCTTGCGGTCGCGCTCGGCCTCGCTGAGGGCCTCCCACTCCCGGTGGGCGTGGCGCGCCAGCGGCATCGGGGCGGCCACGAGCCGGTGACCGGCGGCCCGCCACCGCAACGAGTAGTCGATGTCGGCGTTTCGGTAGAACTTGAACTTGGGGTCGAACAGCAGGTCGGGGCCGGCGCCGGCTCGCCGGAAGGCCATCCAGTAGGACTGGAGGGCGTCCACCTCCCCCTCGGTCGCTTCCTCGAACGACCGTAGGTCCGCAGACCGCAGCCCCCACCGGCCGGCCATCCCCACGGTGTGGCCGCCGTCCTGCTCGGCAAGGATCGCCGCCAACGGCGACAAGGCGTCGCCGGTCGGCTCGACGGAGGTGTCCGCCACGACGACGATGCGTCCCCGCGCCTGGAGGATGCCGGCGTTGCGGGCGGCGCCGAACCCCACCCGTTGCGAGAACACCAGGCCCCGCACCCGATCGTCCGCAGCGGCCAGTCCCCTGATCAGTTTCTCGACCTCCGGGGCGGCGTTGGAGGCTGCGAGCAGCTCGTAGCCGGCACCGGGGCTGGTCCGGGCCAGGGCGGACGCCAACCGCTCCAGGTCCTCGGGCCATCCCGAGTTCAACGTGAGGACGCTGAACTCGCACGAGGAGGCCTCATCGAGGCGGGAGGGAACCTGGTTCGGGTCGGAGAAGGTGAGGACGCTGTCCTGGCTCTGAGGGGGCACGGCCACCATCCTTGCATCCGGTAGGGTTCGAGACCAGTGGACAGTCTGCCCCTCATGAGCGTCTGGGCGCTCACGTCCATCGTCGTCTCCGTGGTCGCCAAGGCAGCCGGGATCGATTGGATCGTCTTCGTCGCGTCGGTGGCCGGCATCATCCCCATGGCGGCGCTGATCGGCCAGGCAACCGAGGACCTGGCCGTCAAGCTCGGCCCGCGGGTCGGGGGGTTCCTCAACGCCACGTTCGCCAACCTGCCCGAGCTCATCGTCTCCGCGTTCCTCGTCCTCGGCGGCGAGATCGAGGTGGTGAAGCTCGCGATCACCGGCGCCATCGTCGGCAACCTGCTGCTCGTGCTCGGCGCCGCACTGTTCGTCGGGGGCCTGAAGCACCCCGAGCAGACCTTCAACGCCAAAGTTGCCGGCATGCACGCCGTGTCGCTCGTCCTGGCGGTCGTGGGCCTCATCATGCCCGCCCTCTTCCACAGTGCTGCCCCCCATGCCTCCTTCCATGCCGCGGAGGCCGTGTCGGTGGGCGTCGCCGCCATCCTCATGGCCGTCTACCTGTGCTCGCTACTGTTCTCGTTCAAGACCCATCGCGACGCCCTAGGGATTCCATTCACCGAAACCGAGCCCAAGTGGTCGACGGGGGAGGCCACGTTCCTGCTCGCAGCGGCGGCCGTCGGGACGGCGCTGCTCAGTGACTTCCTCGTCGGGTCGCTGCAGCCGGCCGTTCATGCCCTCGGGCTGTCCAAGCCGTTCGTCGGTCTGGTGCTCGTCCCGATCGCCGGCAACGCCGCCGAGCACGCCGGAGCCATCCGGTTCGCGGTCCGGGATCAGATGGACGTGGCGATCGAGATCGCCGTCGGGTCAAGCACGCAGATCGCCCTCTTCGTGGCGCCGTTCCTGGTCTTCTTCTCGCTGGTCGCCGGCAAGCCCCTCAACTTCTTCTTCACGGGATTCGAGATCGCCGCGGTCGGGTTCTCCACCGCCATCGTGTCGTTGATCTCCCGCGATGGGCGCTCCGACTGGCTGGAGGGGGCCCAGCTGCTCGCCGCGTACGCCATCATCGCCCTCTCCTTCTTCTTCATCCCGGGCTGACGTAGGATAGGTCTATGCCAACTGCGGATGAGGTTCGGGAAGCGCTCAAGGTGGTGACGGACCCCGAGATCGGGATCAACATCGTCGATCTGGGCCTCGTCTACGACGTTGCAGTGAATGAGGAGGGTGCCGCCTCGGTCACCTACACCCTCACCTCCATGGGCTGCCCGGTGGGGCCTCTCTTCGAGAAGGAGATCCGCGAGGCGGTCGTCTCGATGGAGGGGATCACCGCTGTCGACACCAAGATGACCATGCAGCCGCCCTGGGGCCCGGACAAGATGTCCGAGTTCGCCAAGAGCGCGCTGGGCTTCTTCTAAGCCCCGCCCTAGCGTCACCACGTTCTGTGGTCGCACTCGTACCTGGTGGGGGGCTCCAGCGCAACTTTGGCTGTCTCGCCGCGCCAGGCGCGGTCAAATAGACAAAGTTGGAGTTCGTGGCTTCTGCCTGTCACCTAAAACGGGTGTTATGGGAAAATAGCGAATCCGGAGTGACCACGTAGAGTGGTCGACCTCCCCCATGGCCGCCCGACGCCCGGGCATTCTCGTGCCAGAGAGGCGCCGGCATTCGGCCGCATACCCCAGTCGCTGGCGTAGTCACTGGACGCGGCGGAGATGCTTGACGCAGCGGCGGCCCTGGGTCCGGACGTCTCTCTCGTATCAAAACTCTGGCAATCCGGACCGGACAACAAGGAGTCTCATCCTGGACAACTTTTGGACCCGTCCGAGATAAGTAGATAATCCGAGCCATGGAGGCTCGAACAGGCGGCGACCACCCCTCCCTGCCGGAGTTCCGGGCTGCCCTGATCCCAGGTCCGGACGACGATCAATGGGACAGGGGCGAGCTTTCCCGGGCCGTCTTGCACCTGGAGGCGCAGAGCGCGCTGCGCGAGTGCCCCGTGCTGCTCCGGCTCGCATGCGTCGCCCGCCGGTCCCTCGACGAGACTGAAGAGTCGCGGGCTGTCGCTTTGAGAGAAGTTCTCCTCGAGCTCCTGCCGAAGGACCTTGACGATCCCTGCTGCAGGGTGCTGCGGGTGCTCGCTGGCTTGGAGCCGGGGACCGCCGGGCGGGGCAGGGAACAGCGCCAGCAGGTCGCAGGGTCGAGGATCGGGACCGAGCGCCAACCTGCCACGTCGAGGACGGTGCGCCGATTCACCAGGCAGCGCTGCTGGCCCTGGCTGCTGGACCGGCTCATCGAGCGCGAGGTCCAGGAAAGAAAGGCGGCGGCGGCTGACAGGAGCAGCCTGCCCGAGCCTGCCCGAGACATGCCCCCTTCCCCGCACCCGGCCTCCACTCCTGGCCTTCTCGAACCGCCCCCGGCGACATATGGGAGGATTGCACCGGTTCATGCCGACGTCGCCTGGACCATGGCCGCAGCCCAGATGCTCTGGATGCCCGGCGGAGGGTGGGCCGATGACCCCCTCGCCTATCATGTGACTCCAGCGTTGGCGCAGCCTGCCGAGGAATGGGGCAGACCTGAGGATGACGTGAGACGGCGCACGTTCCTGATCGGGGTCCCGGCGGCCTTCCTCTTCGCGCGGGCCAGGCTCTGGCAGCCCCTTGTGAGCCGCCTCGAGGCCGCCACCCTGGACATCGGAGCCCTGGACGAGCTGGCCGCGGCCGTCGCCCGTGGCAAGCGGCTCCACGACCGGCTGGGCAGCCGTGCCGTGCAGGGCTTGGTCATAGAGCACGTGCGGCTGGCCACCGACCTCCTGCGGGGGATCCCCCCGCCGGCGCTGCGTCCCCGCCTGGCCCGGATCGCCAGCGAGGCAGCGCTGGAGGGGGGCCTCGTGTACTGCGACCAGCGCGAGTTTGCGGCCGCCCGCTCCTACTACCGGCTGGCGGCCGACCTCGCCCACGAGGCGGGTGATCCGCTCCTCGAAGCCTTCGCGCTCGGCAGTTCGAGCAGGAACTTGTTCACCGCGGTCGGCGACACCGCAGGAGGCGTCTCCCTCCTCGAGAGGGCCCACACGCTGGTGGAGGGGAGCATCTCACTGGTCACGGAGGCATACCTCGCTGCAGCCGAGGCCGAGGCTCAGGCCGATCTGGGTGACGCCGACGCGTGCCTCAGGGCCCTGGATCGGCTCGACCGTGCGCTTGACCGGAGCGACGGCAGCGAGGATCTCCCCTGGCTCTACTGGTTCGGTCCAGGAATGATCGCGGGCTGGAAGGGTCAGTCCTGCAGGCGCGTCGGACGCCTGGGCGACGCCGAGGCTCTGCTCGCCACGGCGCTCTCGACGTGGGACCCGTCCTTCGTCAGGGACCGGGCGATCACGCTGATCGACCTGGCCTCAGTCCGCCTCCGCCAGGCGGAGCTCGACGAGTGCTGCCGCGTGGCCGGCGAGGCGCTGGAGGTGGCCGTTGCCACCGCCTCGCCACGGCTGGTGCAGCGGGTGCGAAAGCTGCGGGGCGAGCTCCCGGCAGGGAGCAGATCAGCGGGCGTGAAGGTTCTCGACGAGCAGTTGGCGACCGCCTTCTGCGTGTAGGCGCCGGGCCCCGCCGTCGAGCCGGCGCTCATTTGCCGGGCGCTACCTGAGCGTTGCAAAACAGTGTCTGGGTGTAGCTGCTTTGGATCGAGGTGACGAGCGCGAGTCGACGGACGCCGCTCACGGAAACCGTCTTGTCGATGGGGTCCACGGAGGGGCTGACGTCGACGCCGCCGGACAGGAGCGACGTTCCATCGCCCAGAACGTCGAAGTGGGCCGCCAGCCTCGCCCGGAAGTCGCCGATCGCCAGCCGGACGCCCAGCGTCGTGTAGTGGCCCCCGAGATCATAGGTCACGCTGGCGACCTGCCCAGAGCTGGTGTCGAACCCAACGCAGTGCAAGACGTCCTTGCCGCCGACTGCGGCCGGGCCGTTGTAGTCGGGGTGCCCGCTCACGGGAGTGAGGTCAGACAGCCAGGTTGGCGGACCCGAGGGAGACCCTGTGTCCGTGGGTGATGAGCTGCCCCCCGGAACCACCGGAGGGGCTTGGACCGTGGCCGTGGAAGTGGGTGTTGTGGTTACGGGAGGGGTGGGCCGATCGATGATGACGTGGACAGCTTGTGCGCCACCTATGCCCAAGGCGGCGGCGAGAAGGAGGACCAGTAAGCCGCCCACGACGTTCGTCGCAAGGTTGCCGAGTTTGGAACGTGTGAACTCGAGAAACTTTGCCAAACGACCTTGTCTGGGCCCCGCACCCTTTTTAGACAATATGGCCGTCTCCGGAGTTGAGTGTGAATAGGGCGAGAGTCTAGCCCGCCTCTTTGGGCTGCCGGTAGTCCTCCCGAGGCGAATCAGGCGTTGACAAGCGCTGTCGAACAGGTGTACGTTCTTCGTCCCGAACATGTGTTCGACTATCAGATGACCAAGCGCTACAACGATCCCATCGAGGTGGAAGTTGAGGACAGTCAGGCTTCTGTCACACCGCATGCCTTCTCCTGGCGGGGCCGACGCTATGCAGTTGCGGGCGTGCTCAAGTACTGGCGGGAGGCGGGGGAGGGTTGGGACCCCCAGCGGGCGAGGGACCACGATTGCTTCCGGGTCGAGGCAGAGGGCGGTGTCTACGATCTCCGGTTCGACCGACTGGCTGGGCCGAAGGCCCAGCAATGGCGACTTGCGAGGGTGTGGGACTGACCATCTGACCGGGGCCCCTTAAAGGCTCCGGGGCCGAGCGCCCGGAGAGGTTGTGTGCGCTCCCTCTCCGGGCGCTCGGCTCACCCTCGACCCGGAAGCCTTCCCTCGTGGATCCCTTCGTCCATCTCCACGTCCACTCCAATTACTCACTCCGGGAGGGGGCGGCCCGGGTAGAGGACCTCGCCCAGCGGGCCGCCGAGATGGGGATGGAATCCCTTGCCCTCACCGACCACGACGGCATGTACGGGGCCGTGCGCTTCAGCATGGCCTGCAGGCAGGTGGGGGTCCGGCCGATCCTCGGCGCCGAGCTCGAGTGGGGCGAGGGCTACCACGTGGTCCTGCTCGCCAAGGATGCCCGGGGATGGTCCAACCTCTGCCACCTCGTGACGGAGATGCACCTCGACGAGCGGGCGCAGTCGCTGGCGCCGGGCCGGCGGCCCCGCACCAGCTTCGAGGCCATCGCCCGCCGCTCCGAGGGGCTCGTCGCCCTCTCCGGGTGCCTCAAGGGCGAGGTGCCCTGGCTCGCTGCCCTCGGCCGCACCGAGGAGGCGGCGGCCGCCGCCCGCCGGTGGCGGGAGGTCTTCGGCGACGGCTTCGCCATGGAGATCGCCAACCACCTGGAGCCCGGCGACGCCTGCAGGAACCGGATCCTCCTCGACGTCGCCCGCACGGTGGGGATCCGGACGGTCGCCACCAACAACGTCCACTACGTCGAGCGCTCAGATGGCCCGCCTGCACTCCGAGGAGGCGGTGGCCGGCGCCAGGGCCGTCGCGGAGATCTGTGCCTACGAACTGCCCTTCGGCGAGTTCCACTTCCCGGGCCTCCCGCCCGAGCGTGGGGGAGCGGACCCGCGGTTGGGGGAGTCGTCGACCGAGGTCCTGGCGAGACGCTGCTGGGAGGGGGTCCGCCGGCGTTACCCGGAAACGAGGAGGTCGCGGTCCGTCTGGGGCAACGGGGAGGTGGACGAGCGGCTGCACCGGGAGCTCCGGGCCATCCGCCGGGGCGGGTTCTGCGGCTACTTCCTGCTGGTCGCGGACATCGTCGACCATGCCAAGCAGGGCCTCGGCATCCGCTGCGCCTGCCGGGGCTCGGCGGCGGGTTCGCTGGTGGCTTACGTCCTCGGCATCTCCGACGTCGACCCCATCCGCTACGGCCTGGTCTTCGAGCGGTTCATGAACGAGCACCGCCGGGAGATCCCCGACATCGATGTCGACTTCGAGTCCGCCCGCAGGGAGGAGGTCAACGCCTACATCCTCGAGACCTACGGCCAGCGCTGCGCCATGGTGGCGATGATGGAGACGTTCCGGGCCCGGGCATCCCTCCGGGAGGTCGGCAAGGCCCTCGGGCTGCCGCCGAGCGAGATCGACATCGTCGCCAAGGCCTTCCCGCACATCTCGGCGGGGGCCATCCCCGAGGCGCTCGACGCCCTGCCGGAGGTGGCGGAGCTCTCCTTGACCTCCTCCCGGCTGGAGACCCTCTTCGACCTGGCCAGCCGCCTCGACGGCTACCCCCGCCACCTGGCCCTGCATCCCTCGGGGGTGATCCTCTCCGACGACGCCCTCCCCGACCTCATGCCGATGCAGCACTCCTACGAGGGCTTCCTCGTCTCCCAGTTCGACAAGGACGACGTCGATGCCCTGGGGCTCGCCAAGCTCGACGTCCTCGGGGTGCGGATGTTCTCGACCATCGCCCACACCCTGGACGAGGTCGAGCGTATCCACGGCGCCCGCCCCGACATCGACAACGCCGCCCGGGACGACCCCGCCACCTTCGAACTCATCCGGGACTCCGCGACGATGGGGTGCTTCCAGATCGAGTCCCCCGGCCAGCGCGAGCTGCTCGGCAAGTTCCAGCCGGACCGCTTCGAAGACCTGATCATCGACATCTCGTTGTTCCGCCCCGGCCCGGTGAAGTCGGACATGGTCCGCCCGTTCCTCGAGCGCCGGATGGGCCTGGAGCCCACCACCTACCCCCATCCCTCCCTGCGGGGGATCCTCGCCGAGACCAACGGCGTCGTCGTCTACCACGAGCAGGTGATGCGGGTGATCGCGACGCTGACCGGGTGCGACCTGGGGGAGGCCGACCGCATCCGCCGCCTCCTCGACGACTCGGTTGCCACCGACAAGATCGGCGCCTGGCTCGTCGCCCAGGCCCTCGAGCGGGGTTGGGACCGGACTGCCGCCGGCAAGATCTGGCACGAGTTGCTGCAGTTCGCCTCCTTCGGGTTCTGCAAGGCCCACGCCGCCGCCTTCGCCGTGCCCACCTACCAGTCGGCCTGGCTGAAGGCTCACTTCCCCGCCGAGTTCTACGCCGGGGTGCTCACCCACGACCCCGGCATGTACCCCCGCCGGGCGATCCTCGCCGACGCCCGTGCCACCGGGGTACCGATCCTGCCCGTCGACGTGAACGCCTCGGCGGCCGACTACCGGGTCGAGGCCCCGAAGGTGGGGGAACCTACCGCCCTGCGGCTGGGCCTCCAGGACGTGAAAGGCATCTCGGCAGCCGAGATCGCCGCCATCATCGCCGGCCGCCCGTGGCGGGATTTCGGCGGCTTCTGCCGCCGGGCGGAGGTCTCCCGGCCCGTCACCGAGGGCCTGGTGCACTGCGGGGCGTTCGACTCGATCAAGGGCAGGCGGACCCGCCGGGAGCTGTGGTGGGAGGTCGAGGAGAGCTGGTCGGTGCGGGCCCGGGAGCGCGCGGAGCAGCTCTGTCTCCCCCTCACCGAGCCCGAGCAGGTCCGGCTTCCCGGGCTGGAGGACTACAGCCACCGGGAGCGGGTCGAGGCCGAGTTGGAGGTCCTGGGCCTCGATGTCTCCGGCCACCTGATCGAGTTCTACGCCGATGAGCTCACGGCGCTGGGGTGGACGCCCGCCTCCGAGCTGCGGACCCGGCGGGGCAACACCAAGGTGGTGGTCGCCGGGGTGAAGGTTGCCACCCAGACGCCGCCGATCCGCTCCGGCAAGCGGGTGATCTTCCTCACCCTCGACGACGGGACGGGCCACGCCGACATCGCCCTGTTCGAAGAGGCCCAGTCCCACTATGCCCGGTGCGTCTTCGACGGGTGGATACTCGCCGTGAGGGGAACGCTGCGCCGGACGGGCGTGAAGGGGGTGTCAGTGCTGGGGGAGGAGGTGATCGACCTGGCCAAGTTGAAAGGTTCCTCGCCGGTCGTGCCGCCCGCAATGAAGATCTGGCACTCGAGCCCCGGCTCCGCAGGCCGGTGATTTTGTACGCCAACACCGGGCCGATGAAGGCACACGCTCGACCGAAGGGCAGCGGGTGCAGACTCGGGGGCGACTCGACCGGCCCTACGAGCGCCCGGCGCGCGGAGGCCAAGCCGGTCGGCTGTTCTCGGAGCCCCCGAGGCTGCATCCGATGACCAAACCGGACGGTGTTTGGGCCACGCCCGTTCTGCATGCGGATCTCGATGCGTTCTATGCCTCGGTCGAGGTGATCAAGGATCCGGCGCTTCGGGGCAAGCCGGTCATCGTCGGCGGGACGTCGTCCCGGGGGGTCGTGACGTCCGCCTCCTACGAGGCCCGCCGGGCGGGGGTCACGTCTGCCATGCCCACCTCCCGGGCACGGCGGCTGTGCCCGCACGGGATCTACCTGCCGCCCGACTTCGACGCCTACGGGCGCTACTCCAGGCAGGTCCGGGAGGTCTTCGACTCGTTCTCCCCGGTGGTCGAGCCCCTCTCCCTCGACGAGGCCTTTCTCGACCTGCGCGGCGCCACCCGTCTGTGGTCGGGCCCCGAGGCCCTCGGCGAGGCACTCCGCGCCGCCGTGAGGCGGGAGACGGGGCTGGTCGTCTCCGTGGGGCTTGCACCGAACAAGTTCCTCGCCAAGCTGGCCTCCCGGCACGCCAAGCCCGACGGGCTCGTCGTCGTCGCTCCGGACGGCCCCGGAGGGATCGAGGCCTTCCTCCACCCGCTGCCCGCCAGCGACATCTGGGGGGTGGGGGACCGTACCGCCGAGCTGCTGGATCGCCTGGGGCTCAGGACGATCGGCGACGTCGCCGCGGTGCCGGCGGCAACCCTGCAGCGTGCCCTCGGCAACCTCGGCACCCAGCTTGCCAAGCTGGCCGCAGGCGTCGACAGCCGCCCGGTCGTCGGCGACCCGCCCCGCAAGTCCGTGGGGGCGGAGGAGACCTTCGAGCGGGACCTGGTCGCCGAGGCCGAGATCGCCCAGGCGCTGCTGGCCCTGTCCGACCGGGTCTCCTCCCGCCTGCGCGCGCAGGGCATCAGCGGCCAGACCGTGAACGTCAAGGTCCGCTTCGCCAACTTCGTCACCCTCACCAGGGCCAAGACCCTGCCGAGGGAGGTCGACTCCACCGCCCCCATCTACGCAACGGCGCGCCTGCTGTGCGCCAAGGCCATCGACAGCCGCAGCACCAGCCCCAGGGTGCGCCTTCTCGGCGTGTCGGTGTCGCAGTTGGGTGCATGGCCCGCCTCCGAGCAGATCAGCCTCGAGGACCAGCCGCGGTGGTCGGCGGCAGAGGGCGCGCTGGACGAGATCCGGCGCCGTTTTGGTGACTCGGCGGTGCAGTTGGGTACGTTGCTGGATTAGAACCAAGAAACACCTTGAGCGGAGGGTCAAGGCGGCCTCCGTCCCCCCGGGAGCGGCCTATAATCTAGGTGCTGGAGGACAGCCGGCCCAAACCAGAGCCAGGCTTCGGCTACGCCTGGAGGGTAACGAAAAACCACATGCCTCTTTCGGAGCACGAACAGAAGATTCTCGAGGAGATCGAGCGCCAGCTCTACGAGCAGGATCCGAAGTTTGCCCGCAATGTGGCCAGCAAGGCCCGCAAGGGCAACTCCGCTCGGAACCTCCGCCGAGGGATTTCCCTGTTCGTCCTCGGGGTGGTGGCGCTGTTCGTCTTCTTTGCCCGGCCGCTGACCCTGGTGGGAGTGGCCGCCTTCCTGCTGATGCTTTCCGGTGCCACTCTGGCCTACAACGGCCTCAAGCGCAGCGGCGAAGAGCGCGCGGCGCGACGGGGCTCGGGGGACTCGGTGGGCAAGCGCATGCGCGACCAGCTCGGCAAGGTCCGGAAGCTGCGCCGGCGCGAGGGCGACTGAACCACCCGGCACAGCGGTAAGCGCCGAGAGCACAACGCTTCTGCTTCACCCTGCCGTGTCCCGGGGGTCAAACGACCGCTTGGACGTCTGCGTTGACCGAACGGAAACTTGAGGATCTCGAATTGTTTCGCGCCCTGGCCGAAAAGCCCAGTTCTTCACTTGCCGCAGGGCGGCTGCTTTGTTAGAAGTGCAAGATCGTCCTGTTCGCACTTCCCTCTTCCCCGGGTGGGGCGCGTGCGGTTCTTGCGGAAAGGGGTCAGGTGGAGGGGTTCACTGTCCTACAGGCTTGTCGCTTTACGAGCTGTACCACACATCAACTCAGATATTGGGATCAGATCGGCCTCGTCAAGCCGAGCATCCAGTCGACGGGTGGGCGCCCAGGTGTTCGGCGGCTCTACTCGTTTCGCGACCTGGTGGCGCTGAAGGTCGTCCGGGCGCTGCTCGACGGCGGGATGTCGCTCCAGCGGGTCCGGAGGGCCTACAAGTACCTGCGAGAAAAGGCGGGGATGGACGAGCACCTGGCAGGGGTCAAGCTGATCACCGACGGCCAGAGCATCTTCCAGGTCGCCACCGAAGACGGGGAGATCCTCGATGCCCTCCGGCAGGGCCAGATGGCGTTCTTCCTCGCGATCGACAAGATCACGGCCAACCTCGACCAGGGCGTGGCCGAGTTCCTGCGTGACCGCGAGGAGTTCGTTCAGACCTTGCGGGCGGCCGAAGGTGCCCTCCTGGAGCGGGGGCGATCGTAGGCATCCTTCCGGGTGCCGGCGGTCCGAGCCGAGGGCCGGGTGTAGAGCGGGCGGGGTGAGAAGGCCAGCCGGGCCTTCCCCCGCCAGTCCGCTCCCTTCCGCAGCCGGGTGCGCAGCGCACGGTTGGCGCCGAGCGCAGCGGTGATCTCCGCCGGGCCGGGTGCCTGCAGCGAGTAGGCGGCCTTCTGGTACGTGTGGGTGAGCGCCATGACATCCGCGGCCCCCGCCGGGGGAAGGGAGAGGCTCTGGGTGACCGAGCGGGCGTACTCGGCTTCGGTCTCCCCCGAGAGGCGGCCCTCGCCGAGGGCGTCCGCGGCGCGCAGGATGAACTCGTCGTAGGCGGCGACCGCCTTCTCGGGGGCGGACCGGGCGGCCCACCCCGGCAGGCGCAGGCGCAGCTCCCGAGCGACGAACAGCAGCACGAGCGCCGCTGCCAGTGCGATCAGCAGGTCATTCGATGCCCGCCGGGCTGCAGTCATCGCGGGGTGCGACGCCTTGCGTGGCGCTGCGGAGTGCGTCGCGTCGGGCTGCGGCCCACCCGGGGTCGCAGAGGGCGCCGCGGACGCCTCCGGCGAGGCCGGGGCCACCTGCGTCGTGGTCACGGGTGCGGGCGCCACCGTGTAGTTGGGGGGCAGGGCGTCGGCCCGGGGCGTCGGCTCGAAGGCCACCCAGCCGATGCCCTGGAAGTACGCCTCGGGCCACGCATGGGCGTTGTGCCCGGTCACCTGGTAGGTGGTGCCAGACGGCGTGACCGTCGGCTGGCCCGGGAGGAAGCCGACGGCCACCCTGGACGGGATGCCGAGCGTCCGGAGCATGACGGCCATGGCACCGGCGAACTGCTGGCAGAAGCCAGACTTTGTGCGCGTGAGGAAGTCATACAGGTAGTTGGTGCTGGACAGGGCATCGACGTGCTCGTCGTAGTTGAACGACCGCAGGTAGCGTTGGATCGCCACGGCCTGGTCGTAGGGGTTGGCGTTCGACCCGACCAGGCTGCGGGTGATCGGTCCGATGAGGGCGATCGTCGGGCCGGGCAGCTGCAGGTCGTCGGGCGAGGGCCCGGAGGACCCGACCCCCGCGGCCGAGAGCTGGAGGCCGGTGGGTTCGGGGGCCGCCGAGACGATGTCATAGGTCGTCCTCGGGTGCAGGGCGCCGACGATCAGCGTCTGGGACGTGGGGTCGACGGAGGACTTGAGCCCGGACACGCGGGTGACCTGGTAGGCGGCAGGCACCCAGATCCCGCCGAGCCCCGAGATGTCGTAGTGCTGGTGGACGACCTGGCTGGCGATCGCCGGCGACGGCGTGGCCAGCACGCCCGAGGCCGGGTTGTAGGTCCCCTGCGACGACCAGGCGTTGCCGTCGAAGTGGTCGAGCGAGGTCAGGCGCCAGTAGGCGGGCTGATCGGCGGTGACCTTGAAGAGGGGCACGTTGGACTGGTTGATCAGGCGCGGCTTGATCTCCACGAGCGGGCTGACGGTGGTCTCGGTGAGCGGCCCGATCCGTGCCCAAGGGAACACCGGCCCCGCCCGGTACCCCGGCACGAGGTTCGGCAAGAGCACGGCCCCGGCCATCGAGAGCGCCCCCAGGCGGATCGCCCCGTCGAGCTTGGGCAGCTTGCCGAGGGAGCTCCACCCCTCCGCCAGGAGGTACGCGAGCACGGCGGCGAAGAACAGGGCGGCGTCGAACAGCCGCCCTCTGCCCTGCCCGACGCCGGCAGCGACCGTGAACAGCAGGACCCAGGGCACCGGCGCCAGCAGGGAGGGGGAGAGGGACCGCAGCCCGGCGCCATCCTCCCCTCGTTGCCCCTTCCCTCGTTGCCCCTCGCCTCTTTGCCCCTCGCCTCTTTGCCCCAAGGGGACCCCGGCCTTTCGCTCCCCGCGGTGGGGCGACCCGATGAGGGCCCCCGAGAGGCTGCCCGCGAACCAGGCGGCCGCCATGGCGAGTGCGAGGTAGCCGGGATCCGGGGCGATAGGGGCCGTGACATCGGAGATGCTGGCGTTGGCCGCCTTCACCGTCGACACCGCCTTGTGGATGCTGCCGGGGCCTGGGAGGCCGTAGAACGTGCTCTGCGGGAACACGACCAGCAGCACGAAGAACGTGCCCGCGACGACGAGCACGGCAGTGGCCACGACCTTTGGGGTCCTGAGGTGCGCCAGCCAACGACTCAGCGCGATCGCACCCCAGGCCGCCACCAGGGCGGGGATCAGCCAGGCCCGCCCGGAGAAGACCCTCGAGAAGGCGTAGACGCAGGTCCCCGCCACCAGGCCGAGGGCGAGCACGAGCCTGCCTTCACCCTCCCGGGTCACGTCGCCTGCCTCATTGCGACGGTGTGGCCTCGGAGCGGGCCCGGTAGCCCACGTGCTGCTCCCACGCCGGCTTGAGGGTCTCGCCGGCACGGACGTCGATGATCGTCCCCCCGTAGCGCTCCAGAACGACGGCCGCCCCGCGGGCGCGCTCTGCCTCCTCCTGGGCAGCCTCGGGGCTCAGGTGGAGGTAGGTGTGGCGCAGGTGGCGCACGACGACGATGGGCAGGCCGTGCTCCAGCCGGGCGCCTGCCGCGGCCTGGATCTCCCAGCCGGGGTCGATCTCGGTGGTGACGACCGCCAGGTAGGTGGCGCCGGTCCGGGGGTCGAGGAGCTCCCCGATGCCCGCCGCCAGGTCCCCGGAGCCCGACATCCCGAGGAGGGCCAGGCGCTGCATCAGCTCGCGCTGGTGCTCCGTTCCCTTGCCGAACCCGTCGGCAGACCTCCCCACCCGGCGGATCATCGGGTCCGCCCGGCCGAGCTCGCCCGGCCGCATGCCCATCCGGGACGCGAGGGCGAGCCCGACCCCGAGGCCCTGCGACGTGAACAGGTTGACGAGCGAGGCGGCCGAGGCGATGCAGGCTTCGAAGGAGTCGGCGCCGTCGGACCGGCGAGCGTGAAACCGCCGGCGATCGTCCAGCAGGACCATCGCCCGGGGCTCCGACGGCCGGTCCTCCTGGCGCACCATCATCCGCCCCTGACGGGCGGTCGTGCGCCAGTGGATCTTCTTGACGTCGTCGCCGGGCTGGTACTCACGCATGGTGAAGAACTCGTCCCCGACCGGCGTCGGCGCGTGCGGGCGGGGCGTGCCCTCGACCGAGTGAGGGCTGGCGGTCGCCATCGGCAGGAGCGTCTCGATGGCCGGGAACACCAGCAGGAAGCTCCGTGCGAGGGGCCGGTCGGGCGCCCGGGCGAGGCCGAAGGGGTCGGTCACGACCGTCGAGCCGGGGCCGATCTCGTAGCGCCCGCGCTTTGGCGGCACCACCTGGTAGGCGACGTGGTGGACCTCCCGGGCATCGATGGCTCCGACCGGGAAGGCGATCGCCCGGCGCCCTGGCTTGCGGGCCTGGTCGGCGGGACCGGTCCTCGCCAGGGTCTTGGCGGGGATCCTGGGCTTGGTCCCCGCCCGGAGGAACATGTGGGCCGACGTTCCCTCGGCCCGCGACGCGGCCGGGACACCGTCGGCGAGGTCGGCGGGAAGCTCCTCGACGAAGAGGAGGGGCGGGGAGCGCCGCCCGCCCGCCCGGATCGTCACCTCCACCCGCACCAGCATCCCCGGGTACACCTCCACCGGGTCGACGGCCCGGGACAGCCGGGTGTCGTGGCCGCCTCGGCGCACGATGATGCAGGCGGCGATGACCAGCGTGGCGAGGCCGAGGCCCAGCTCGAACAGCTCCCGCACCCCGAAGAGCCTGCCGGCGATCAGCAGGGCGAGGTTGCCTGCCGCGAGCGCCCAGCCCCGAGTGGTGAGCAACGCCGGGGGTCTACTTCCTGCTTGGGCTGGGGACGGGAACCGTTGACAGCAGCTCGGTGACCAGGTCCTCCTGGGTCCTGCCCCGCGACTGGGCCTGGGGCGACAGCAGGAGCCGGTGGGCGAGGACGGGCTTGGCGAGGGCCTTCACGTCGTCGGGCAGCACGTAGTCCCGACCTTCCGCGGCTGCCTTCGCCCGGGAGGCGCGCAGGAGGAACAGGCAGGCCCGTGGGCTGGCCCCCAGGCTGACCCCTGGGTGGGTCCGGGTGGCCTCGGCCAGATCGACGATGTAGCGCTTGAGCGCCTCGGCGGTGTGGACGGAGCGGGCACCCTCGATCAGGCCCACGACGCCCTCCTGGTTGACGACGGCGTCGAGCGAGTACACCGGCTCGGTCGCGCCGTGGCGCTCCAGGATCCTGAGCGAGCTGGCTGCGTCGGGGTACCCCATCGACAGGCGCATGATGAACCGGTCGAGCTGCGATTCGGGGAGCGGGTACGTGCCGACGTGCTCGATCGGGTTCTGCGTGGCCATGACCATGAACGGCCGGGGGAGGGCGTAGGTGACCCCGTCGACGGAGACCTGGTGCTCCTCCATCGACTCGAGCAGGGCCGACTGCGTCTTCGGGGAGGCCCGGTTGATCTCGTCGCCGAGCACGATGTTGGCGAAGATCGGGCCGGGCTTGAAGACGAAGTGCTTGAGCTCGCCGTCGTAGACGCCCACCCCCGTCACGTCGGAGGGGAGCAGGTCGGGCGTGAACTGCAGCCGGCGCCACTCGCAGTTGATGCTGCGGGCGATGGCCTTGGCAAGCATCGTCTTGCCGACGCCCGGCACGTCCTCGATCAACAGGTGTCCCTCTGCCGCCAGGCCGATCAGGGCGAGGCGGATGACGTCGGCCTTGCCTTCGATGATGCGTTCAACGTTCGTGGCGATCGCCTCGAATGTCTCTGCAAAGCCGCCGTAGTCTGGTTCGGCGATCGCCATCAGCTACTCCATTTCGGTAGTGCCCGCCGGTGGAACCTCTCCATCCGAATACGCCTCCATTGTCCATCCTCTGATGCCGGTTCGTATGTAACTACGTTGCGCCGCTGCCCGCGGTTCACGCGCGCCTGCCACGCCGGCCCCGTTGAGACCAGGCGCACTCGCCCGGTGACAGCCACGCCGGAGTGGTATGAAAGCGTATGGATATTGTCGGCGTAATTCTCGTCGGAGGCAGGGGGGAGCGTGCCCGGCCGATCACCGTGAAGGCCCACGGGTACCTGCGCAGTAAGGCGGCGATGATGTTCTGCGGGAAGCGGCTCATCGTCTGGCTGCTCGAGGGGATGCGCCGCCAGGGCATCAGCCAGTTCTTCGTCATCGCTCAGGGCAGGGAGAACCGGTACCAGACCAAGGCGCTGGTCGGCCACGGCGACGGCCTCGGCGTCGACATCCG
>WNFB01000120.1_pt1 | contig 50148 bp, 64 predicted proteins | sample 5400501 | NCBI WGS metagenome assembly WNFB01 (sample SAMN13153341, study PRJNA577476) | soil metagenome | isolation source: 200 cm saprolite under Douglas fir tree site 2 hole 1 | place: USA:California | collected 2015-04-18 | reverse complement strand
CGGCGGGAGTGAGACCTGATTGGATGGAACCCTTCGCCCAGACGATCAACGCGGCAAAGAAGTACGTCGTGTCGAGCACCCTGGAGCAGGTCGATTGGAACGCGGAACTCGTGCGCGGGGATCTGGGCAAAGCTGTTCAGCAACTCAAGCGGGAGTCGGGTAAGGGACTTTTCGTGGGAGGCGTGAAGCTCCCGTTGGCGTTGACGGAGCTGGGATTGATCGATGAGTACGAGTTCGTGGTGCAGCCCAGGCTGGTGGGCCACGGGCCGACATTGTTCGCGGGGCTATCGAAGCGTGTCGACTTGAGGCTCGTGAGCCGGCTGGAGTTCGGCTCGGGGGCGGTGGCGATGCGGTATGAGCCTAGAAGGTAGCCATCGGGCTTGTTAACTTCGAGTCTGCTGAGGTGAGCGCCGAGCCGCCACCGCCTCCCCGGATATCGACCATCCACGATCACGAACTGAGGTGGCGTGGGTGGCTAGACACAATCAAGCAGGACATCACGACCGTCTACTTCTGGCGAGCGACCTGGATAGCGGTCGGAGAAATGCTCAGTGCCAACCACCAGGTACCGCCATCCCATTTCTTCGCCTATATGTCGAACACGTACGGGACCAGCCAGGCACTGGCAGTCAGACGCTTGGCTGATCAACATCGCCGCGTCGTGTCACTCGCGACGTTGATCAAAGATCTACGGAAACACGCTTCGGAGATCACTTCGGAGTGGTGGGTTGGGCTTCAACCCAATGCAGACACTCGCGATTTCGGACCTTTCGAGGCGTTAGACACTAATCACTTCGATCCCGACATCGCGAGCGCTGACTTGGTCCGGTTGGCTGAGGCAGTTGCGCAGGTAAAGAAATACGTTGATCAGCACCTGGCCCACCGCGACCAAGACCCCACCAAGGAAATCCCGACCTTCGGAGACATCCACGCGGCAATGGATTCAGTCGGCGATGTCTTCCGTAAGTACCACATGCTGTTGACGGGCGCGAGTTGGCCATTCATGGTTCCAGTTCCTAAACCTGGATGGCACTTGCCGTTCACGGTGCCGTGGCTGCCACCTGGATCACTACGTCCACGCCTAAGAGGGACAGCCAGTTCAGATCCGCTCTGAGTCGAGCCTGTTCACCTCGCTCGCCAGCACCATCGAGGTCCACCCAGCCACCACCGACTTCTGAGACCACGCGCAACCAGGTGCTCGACCTCACCCGTGGCGATCCGGAGCCTCGTCGCCGCCTCTCTCATCGTGAGCATACCGATAGCATCGTTCTTCGGCTGAGCCGGTTCGATTGCCTTGGACTGTGGCGGGCAGCCGCATCGGTGAACAGACGAAAGGTTTTCAGTGCCTGCTCGCTCATCGGCCGAAGTCGTCCATTACGAAAGACTACCGCCGTCGGCGCGACTAAGCTCACTCTGAGAATGCAGCCCATTTGGTACCACCTTCGCGCATCTCGCGCACATCCACCAGGGCTGTGTGCTGCTGATGAGAGTCGCCGCCAGATCTACGTTGCCGCAATGGAGCAGTTCGAGGAGCTGATCGAAGCGTCGGATCGAGTTTCCGCCGCAAGTAGACCCCTGACGATTTATTACGCGCTCGCGCAGGCAGGCAAGGCGATCGTCGCCGCACACTCGCCTGGCGATCCCCCCCGAAGGCACGGGCTAACCCTGCCCGATCCTTCGACGGACTGATGAGAACGGTGCTGAAAACCGAAGAGCAGCGCGGTTGGTATCAGGCCGTCAGCGACACAGTTGGGTCCCCGATTCTCACAGCAGCTCCACTGGAGCAGATTTGGAACGCGATCCCGGACCTGGCCCTAACCCCCCTTCCCGGCAGCAACTCACCCAAGGCGGCATTAGTCGTCCCGATCCTCGACAAGGTGTTCAGGTACGTACCGGCCACCTCGGCTGCAGCGTCGGTGCTGTTCGACCCGTTGCCTACCGACATGGGCCAGGCAAGCGAGATGCTCCTGAGGTACCCGGGCCCGGGGCAGATCACCGCCCGTCTTTCGCCTGGGTTGGATCAGATTGCTAAAGACCACACTCCCAATGGTGAGGGACTCCGCGTCCACTTCTCATTGCCCAATGGCGCACAACCAATCGCTCAATGGGATGTCATCAGCCAGCGCGCTCCCGAATATCGTTTCTCTGAGGAGCGTTGGCTGATTCCGGCGATCGCTGATGAGGTCGTTCTCCGTCCATTAATGGCTTGGTGGGCACTGCTCTACAGCCTATCGATGTTGGCCCGGTACCATCCCGAATCCTGGGTGAATGCTCTCGACTTGAACCACTCACCGTTAGCGGTACCGCTTGAGGATTGCCTCGACCAGGCGATGACCGCCGTGCCTCACTTGGTACTTGAAGCCTTGCTGAACAGGCCGTTCCTACAAGTGCATCGGCTATGAGTTCGATGGCAGGCACAACGCGGCTGAACTCAAGCTCGTCGGACGGCCCTCCCCTTGAATAGTGATCCGTTCTCGAAACTGAGGCTCGCGTTAGACGACGCGCGAGACTGGACGGCGGCGGCAATCAAGCTTGGCGGTTTGATTACCGAGAAAGACGATCCCGCTTTGCCCGACCTAATGGCCCTTGAGTACATGCTCGACGTCGATCCCGAATCCGACCAGAACCAGCGCTGGGGACCTTTCGGCCCAATCATGGAATCGCAAGGCTATATCCGCCCAGTGCCCCTCGATCAGGCTCCGGACGAAGTCTTAGAGCGTTGGGAGCAGACGGTCGTGAACGTGGACCACCCCATCGTCCAATCTCGATTCAACGATCTCCTCTGGACGCGAAGGCGCGGGCGTCCGGACCGCCACTGCCGTTCAGCAATCACGGCATATCGCCTGCTCGGGACTGGCGCGTGGCTTCATGAGTACTCCGGCTACCTGGCGCTGTGCCGTGTTGTGCAACTCAGCCGACAGTTGGGCGACCCGGCGGAAGTGTCCGAAATCGTTCGGGCGCTCCTGAAATATGCGGAGGCTGGACTTAGGGGTAGTCCGCCAGGGGTCGGTTTGATGGCCGCTGAATTCTTGGCTGCGCTGCCCGCCAACCTTCGGCCAACCGATGAATTGAGTCCGATGGTTGAGGCAACCATCGGACGCGACGATCTGAACATCGACCTCGCCAGCGACACTTTCGGACTTCTGGCCAAGCTCGCCAAGGGCGCGAAAGCTGCCGAGGAATGGCAGCGTCGTCAAGTCTTGACGTGGCTAGACGGTGCCGATCGTGCCCAGGGACTAATCCGAGTTCATTATCTCGACCGAGCGGTCGCCCTCGCTGGGAACCTCGGAATTGCGGACTTGGCAGACGTTGCAAGATCACAACTGCAGAGCGTCACCGACGAAGACCTCGAACTCAAGACCGTATCGGCTCAAATCGACATTCCCGCTGATGACGCTCAGAATTATGTTGATGCTTTCGTTGGTGACGATAGCTGGAAACATGCGTTAGACCGGTTTGGCAATCGCCCCGCACCAGCAGGAAATGCAGAGAAGAACGTTGCCAACGTCGTCGACCACATGCAGCGATTCCCATTTCAACATCTTGTGACGAAGAGGCTGATGAACTCCTTGAACCTTCCGGTCGCAATCGTCTTCTCACGGGAAGAGCACTTCGTCGCTGCGCTCCGCGAGTGGGAAAACAGATCAATCATGGTATGGGGCATATTTGCCGCTCCAGTGCTGGATGGGATAAATAAGCGCTATGGCCAGCCCACGAGAGCGGAGCTAACTGAGTTTTTCACAACCGACTTGATCCCAACCTATATCGCGGAGCGGATCGGGAGGAGTATCGAGTTTTGGTGGGGAGATCAGCCTGACGAGGCTGCTCATCTGTTGTTGCCTAGGCTTGAGGCCGTAATTCGTGGGATGGCGAAGGCAGCAGGTATCGTCATCTATAAGGAGCCGCAGGGGCGGAATCGAGGCGGTGTCAGGACCCTCGGCACGTTGCTTCAGGAATTGTCGGGGGTTTTAGACGAGTCGTGGCGGCTCCATCTGTCGAACCTTCTTACCGATGAACTCGGATACAACCTTAGAAACCTGGTAGTTCATGGGCTGATGTCGCGAGTTGAGCGAATCGAGGCCGCACTACTGATCAACGTCGCATGCTACCTGCGGTTGCTGCGACTTAAGGAGTCGAAGGCGGCCTCCGCATGAACCAGATCAGCTGATCGCTTCCGCCGCTTCGACCCCAAGAACTACAACCCGCAGACCATGCACTTGTAAGTTTGCAAGGTGCTGTTCGCCATCGGGCGTAAGACTTGTCGTGCATGTTCCCGTGACGCGTCGATCGCGCAGGTCGTCATCTCGAACCTCTCCCCATCTAGCCGATAGGAGCACCCGCCGCACGGGCAGCATGGCCGACCGTCGCGGGTGATCAGGGCGACGCGGCAGAGCGGGCAGAAGCCCTCCGCAGCAAAAGCAATCAGTGGTCCGACCCCTTCGCTGATCAGAGCTTCACCGCGTTTGCTGGTGCCGGGATCTTCTCAACCTGGATGTCGCCACCAACGATCGCAGCCGGATAGTCGCTGCTCTTGAACAACGTGCAAATCACGCGAACGTCAAGCTCGACAAACCCGGCGAGTTCGTCCAGCGTTGCTGGAACCCTGAACTGCCAGCCCCCGCGCGACCAGACGCGGTTGTAGAAATCCTGGAGCCACTGGTTCACCGCGAGGTACGCAATTCGCCCGTCGGGGAAGCCATTGAAGTAAAGGTGTGTGCCACCCAGGTCGAACATGTTGGGGACCGTCCTCTTCGGATAGTCACGCGTCCAAAAGTCTTCGCTCTTGTCGAACTCCTTCTTGGGTGGGCCGTAGCTGCCGTCTGGGTTGATTGCGCTGATGTTCCGCACGAAGTAGAACTCAGGATGAGCACGACCGCTCTCTTCAACGTAACCCGCGATGTGAATCAGGCTCCGGCGAGTGGGATCGGCCTCTGCCGTCAAGCGCCCACGCAAATACTCCGCGAAGCCCGCAATTGTGGGGCTATTGCAGGCGGTCGACGCGGCCTGCCTCACCGGCGGCGATCAACGCGCTGAGCGAACCACCGTCCTTGAAGCCGCATCGTCCCTGCTGCTCGGCCTGCCGGCTCATGTGACCCGAGAGGTGTGGCAGCGTGTCCTGGGCGATCGCGCTAGCAGGCAGCGTGCGGACGTTCTTGCAGACATTGGGGCACTGGCTACGGCGCTCGCCGCCGCGGATGGCTTGGATGCAATCGACTCAATCGGAAAGGCGATCGAGCAGGTAGCTCGCTGGTGGCCATAGGACCTTCCGCGGCGGCATTCTCGAGTTGGCCAAGGTCAGGCGGAACGCATTAGGCGTGATAGCGGCCTCGGCAGCAACCGGCGCGATCAGGGTTGGCAAACTGCAACCGATAGATCCCAAGTGGCGAGGGACGTAAGCGATCGTAAGCGATAGTCTGCCCGGGAAACTTCCTTGCTCTTTAGACTCCAAGGCGGGACCAGAGCTCTTGCAGTCGCTGATCTTCCCAACTCGAGTATGTGGACGGATCCGTTCGCAAATGGGCCCACGCATCAGCCATTAGAGCAATAACACTTTTCGAAGGATCGAGGGCGGCATCGTACGATCTCAAGCCGAGTCCAATGCAGCCAGCCACGACTGCGGCAGCAAGCCAGGCAATCAACTTCGCCGGATAGCAAACGTCGTACTCGGCTGGTTTACTGACTCCGCCTACGGTCAAGTACCGGGTCCACATTTCCTCCAGTTCGTCAGACTGAGCTGACAAGCTCATCACGGACAACACTGCAAGTATTCCCCTCATCCTCGCATCATCGGCCGGGTGCTCCGCAGTCTCGCCGAGGACCGGGCGAAATGTGTTTCCGCTGTTGGCTGAGCAGAGCCTGACGTGCTGCCAACCGAACGCCGGCCCGCTGATGTAAGTGGCGATCATGTCGGCGGTGAATTCGCGCAACCAACGATCGCGCCACTGGATCTCAAGCTGGTCATACAGGGCCCCGTACGCCGGAGGTCGCTGGTTGGCCGCAATACTTCTCTTTTCAGAAGCCAGATAGGCCGTAAGTTCGGAATCAAAACCTAAAGTCAGGCCAGGCTGTCGGGCGTGGATGATGTGCCCCAACTCATGGCAAAGATCGGGGAGTCTTAGCAGTGTTGAGTCTTCAGCGCACGGCGCACAGATCAAGCCCAAGGCGGCGATTGTCCAGTAATACCGATCGGAAAATGCAGCCACCAGCGGGTACTGGCCTGGCACGCCAATCTGATTGCACAAATCGCTGCATAGTCGAGTAAGGCGTCGATCGCCATCGGTGAACCGTGTGAGGAAGGGCAGTTGAAACGCCTCTACGAACTCGGCCGCTTGGTTCAATAGGCTATAGAGTTGGAGATGGTTGTTTAGAAGCGTGGGCGATCCAAGTCCGGGATCGGCCAGCAGCTGCGTAACCTCGCGTCGGGTCTGCTCAACAATCGTGTACGCGCCGACCGATGCGGCGGTGAGTTCAGGCTCGTTGACGTTCGAGAGACGATCGGCGAGAACCTTACAGCGGCCGGCCAGCTCGTGCAGCAGCGATGGCAGGAACGATTCCATGAAGACCGGGGATTGACCTCTACCGCCGCATCAATTTTCGGAAAACATGTGCTGTCTCGGTCTCGGCCGCCGCGGCTAGATCATCTAAAACCGCGAAGTCCCGATCGCTCAGTTGCGCCACAGCATCGATGAGCCGATTGCGGGCGGCCCCGAGATCTGCCAGGTAGTAGGTAAGGTCTCCGCGATGGGTGTCTCGAATGAGACCCACGACTGATGCCGGAATCCGTGACTCTCGAAGAGAACGATCTACCTCTTGGGGTTGCAACCTGTCCAATAGTTCGCCAACGAGCTCCGCAAGCTGCGCCTGCCTGTGCTGAACCTCGGTCAGCGGAAGGCGATCAGCACCTGGCAAGCCTCGCTGCGTCTTCTTAAGAGCTATCAGCGCTTGGGTGATGTCTCGGGACAATTCCGCAACTGTCCGGTATTCCTCTGACAGGACGCTTACGTCGCTCATTTCATAACACCCCCCACTCTCTGCGCGTCCTCAAGATCGGTGGGCGTTTCATCGTGGCCGCCCTCGTCTTCGCTTATCTCTTGCTCGTAGAGAGCAGCCTCGTCATCAGATTCCGATGAGATCGGCTCAAGCAGGTCGTCGGTGAGTTTCTGCGTGAGCGGAAGCCGATTGCATGACTCGGGTGCCGTGAAGGTGAGTTGTGACAATCTGAAGATGTCCTCCAGAGCGTGCTCCAAGTTCAGGTTCCCATGAGCGATTACAGCGCTAAGGGGGCTGGCAGTGCCCGGGAACGTGAATGGAAGCCCAGTCGTACAGATGACGCCTTCCCTGCCAGAGAGCTCAGCCGTCCCGATCTGTGGATTAGTGACCCTGCTGGAGTCTGGCCCCATGAAGATTCTGGTGTGTTCCGAACTGCGCTTCCGTATGTCGATCGCACCAACGACCGCATCGAGCGTAAGTATCCCGTCGCGCATCAAGTCAGCCGCCGCCAAGTCAAGACCCTGCAGTTCGCTCTCAAAGCTGCGACCGTCGCGGTGGATCACCAAGCTCCTGAAGGGCCCAACAGCGTGCTTCGCATCTTCTCTGATGTGTGTAGTCAGGAGCTCTCTTAGTTGGGCGGTCGTGAGACGCTCCTTGTGTTTGCATTGCGCGTGGCGGAAGAAGATATTGCTAGCGTGGCGATACACAAACGTGAGACCAGCCATCTGATTCAAAACATCGATCCCGACATAGACCTCATAGTGAAGAGGGTCGGTGAGCGTCCATGCCCATTTTCGGTTTAGCACCATCATGCCTAGCGCGCAGTTGCGAACGAAGCCTCTGAGTTTTCCCTCCTGACTGGCGTGACACTTGCCGGACGAGCGGTCGTAGTAGGAGACAAGTTTGGCCGCGGTGGCGCATTGCAGTTGGACATTCGGCCAAAGTTTCGTCTTCAGGAAGTTGTGTAGGTCTTGGGCGGCGCCTTCCGGCAACACGACGAGGGCATAGCCCCTGTCAATCTGGTTCTCATTGAGTGCAGCTGTGACCGCCCGGACCTGACGGTAGAGCGTCCTTGGTCCGCCATCGTCGTAAAGGATCCTTTTGAGGTTGTAAGCCGGCTGTCCGGACAGCTGCCGCATAGTCGAAACAAAGCGACGCTCGAAGTCTTCGTTAATCGCTCTCGGCGAGTTGCTAGGCCAGAGCAAGTACTGGGCGTCAAACGGCGTGCGCACGTAGGGACCGGCCGTAGGCGACAGCAATAGTTCCATCCTTGCTTTGCCAAGGTTGGCCAGTGGCACCCGAACCACTCCGTCTTCAGCCACACCCGAGCCAATTTCAAGGCGCGCGCCGCGCCCGAAGGTTAGCCCTGGTACAGGGAACACGCGGCGAGGAATCTGCTCGGGCTCTGAAGCGAACTTAAGCGTCTGGCCATTGAGGTGGGCGCTGGAGAATCGCAGCTTGACTACGTCGCGAATCCTCCTGAGCCGCGGGGCAGGATCGAGGATGGAGTATCTGTGGAGTCGCTTGAGTCGAGGGTCCGTAGTCGACAAGGCGCGTTTGCAGAGCGAAAGGGCGCCATACCTCTCCTGCTCACTACCTGGGTTTCGATATGTAATCGCCGGACTGTTCGGGTCGAGCGAACTGATCCATGGCGCTGGCGCATTCGCCCATTTGGCCCTCGTGTAGGTGAATACATCGGTTGCGATACCGCGCCCGCCAGCTATGAACTTCTGTTCTGAGATCGATTGACCGGTCACTCCGACAATTTGAACGACATAAAGACTCTGGCCGAAGTGATACAGGACGCGAGTTCCGAACCGCGCCGCTTCGCGCGGGTTGGGGTACTCACTGAGCCACCGCCGCTCGACGTAGGAGAAGGTGGCGTCGAGCGAAAGACTGATCCGGTTTTCGCGCCCGAGGACGATCGACCAAGTGAATCCCGGGAAAACGTCAACTTCTGCTTTGTGGTCTAGCGCAGTAAGCGACGCACGCTCGAAATACGCCCGGCCACTCTGCCACAAGTCATGGCTGTTCATGAGTGGGGTTCTGAGCGCGTAACCAATGAAGCTGATTGCGATCGGCGCGCTTGACTCGTCGACGTTCTCTAACGTCAACTGATAAACGTCGTCCGAAGGCGACAGTATGGCCACGTGAGGAGTCAAAGGCTGTTCACGTGCCGGCGCGGCAACATCAGCCGGCAAGGCCAGCGCATGCCCGCTCCCAGTCGGCACCAACGCGACAGGCCGCCTCGTCTGGTAACTAACCATCTTGGCCAGCTGATTGATCTGTTTGTCATAGTGCGGTCCTTGCGGCAGGCCACCTACGTTCAATAGCCGATAGTCAAGAGTGATCTCCGCTTGATTCAGGAGCTCAAAGCGGTTCCTGAAGCACAATGCGTCCGCCGCCCCGTCCGCCGGGATCGATCCAGTGTTCATTTAGAGCAGCATCCCCTGTATGGCCAGCGCCTCAGGTGCCTTACCCTCCGATAAGAGCGACTTGACGCACAGGGCGGCGTAATTGCAGTAGCGACACGTGTTCGGACTTCGAGCCACGTCGAGATCTGCAAGGTCGAGAGACTCGTAGTCGCCGCCAGCCAGGAGATTCTTCAACTGGCTGGTACTCCGGTACACGAAGTCTTCGGCTTGGTGGAGGTGATCGATCGCGAGATTGTGGTACCGGACCTCGCCCCTGAGGAGGTTGGCTTCTATGAGATCTATGCCGCTGACGCTTCTCCATCGTTGCGATCGATGAATCGCCAAGGCGTAAACAAGCAACTGTTTGGAGTAATCGCTGGTCTCACTCTCACTAACCTTCCAATCCACGACGGTCAACTTGCCGGCTTGGTCTTGGCAGACAAGGTCAAGCTTGGCCACGACACGAACGCCGTCCAACTCAAACGACAGTGGTATCTCGGACTGATAGTCGCGGGCACCTCGCAGACGGGCCAACAGCTCGCTCTGGGTCGACAGATTGCGGAAACAGACGTCAATGTTGGCGAAGACACGATCAAGGTCGCTCGCTGAAACTTCGAGGTCGTGATCGTGTTCGTACAGAGCGCAGTATTGTTCGCCCGCGCGGTGCTTGCTCATGTCCGCTTCTCGGAAGCGCTTCGCTGCCGAGAATCCAAATTGCCGCCGCGCCAAGCTCTTAGCTTCTTCGGCCAACCGTACCACCGAGCTGCGGCGACCCCCTCGCAAGTCAGCGAGAAAATGAGTTGCTAGAGTGGCGTGAACGATGCTTCCCTGCCAAGTACTCAGGTGTTGGAGTTGCTTGCAGACGTAGGCTTCCTTTCTGAATGGATCGCTTGACATGGGAGACGCGACCACTTGTCCAAAGGCGAGTTGTCGCACGCAGCGCCGCATGGTGTTGTGGGTTGAGTAAGACCACTTCATTGGCGTTTGACAGGCCTACTCTCCAGAAACTCGAGTAGGTCACGCCACTCCTGCGGATGCTGAATTGTCTCTGTGGCGCGCCTGAAGAAGCGCAGCGCATCACGGTTCCGCGAGATCGAGTCAAGAATGGGCGGAACCTTATTGGCCAAACGGAGCAGCTCTAACTCGTCGACATGAAGAGCAGCAGCCAGCTGGCGAATCGTCTTCACCGACGGCAGATGCTCCAGGCGACCGTTCTCGATCTTCGAGAGGTATGTGAAATCGACGCCAGCAGCAGAGGCTAGAGCCCGCTGGGTCAGGCCGGATTTACGCCTCAAAGCGCGGATGCGCACGCCGAATTCTTCCATCGGCCCAATCCTACCAGGATGTTGACTTGACTTCAACATCAACATAGCGCCCTAGAGTCCGGGAGTCATCGACTGTCAAAACGGCGATCGCAGATCAAAGTCCCTCCCGAGGTCACCCTTGTCTAGGTGCAGGTATCGCATCACCATCACGTAGCTGGTATGCCCGAGTATCCGGCGCAGCCGCTCGATTTCACCCCCCTTGCTTAGGTAGCGAGTGGCGAAGGTGTGGCGGAAGCGATGTGCGTGGACCGCAAAGCCAACCCGATGGCGCACTCGGCGCAAAAGGTTGGACACACACAAAGTGCTGACCGCCCCGCCGTCAGAGAGTACGAAGAGTTGCTCCACCTGAGTCTCGGGACGCTGGCGGTTCAAGTAGCGGACCAGCTCGCGCCGCAGCCGGCTGGAGATCGGAACGCGGCGAAACTTAGCGCCCTTGCCGCGCTTGATCTTTAAGAAGGTGACGTCGCCGTCGTCCTCGACGTCCTCAAGGGTGAGTGCCGTGAGCTCGGATATCCGCATTCCGGTCCCGAGCAAGATCTGAATGGCTAGCCTCGACCACCCCTCGGGCGCAGCCTGGAAGATAGCCGCCAGCTGGGCGTCGGAGTACGTCTCCATCTCCATCTGCGGCACCTTGGGCGGTCTCATCTTGAGCAGGGCGCCATCGACTGGATAGCCCTCGCGGTCGGCCCAGTTGGCGAAGGAGCGAATGACCTGGAAGAAGCCGTGGACGGTGTTGGGCGAGAGGTTGCGCTCCTGGAGGCTCGCCAGCAGGCGCTTGAGCTCAGAGGCGGTGAGCCCGTCCAGGGTCTGCGGCCCACCCTCGCGCTCGAGATACTGGGCCATCTTCTGCTGGTACCAACCGATGGTCCGCTGCGAGCGACCCATCACCCGGACTTCGAGCAACCATTCCGCCACCAGGGGCTGCAGGCGGAGCCGAGTTGCCGCTGAACGCGGGAGCGACCGCGCCGGTTCGGGCTCGACAGATGCCCGAACAACGAGGCCCTTGACGACGGGCGCCGGGCGGCCGCGAACGCGTCGGCCACTGCCCGGCGACCACAGCTCGTCCGGATCAAAAGCCTCATTAGCCGACACAACGGTTTTCGAAAAACGCAACGGTTTCCGACTTTTTTCCAGCCTGAGGGCCATCTCTTTCCAGTCTCCTTAGAGCCCGCTTTATGGGTCTCTGAAAACGCGAAAACCCGGTCCTGGGGACCGGGTCTCGAATACAGACTACCCTTTGAGGGCCTCTTCAGAAAGTCTGGCGGAGAGGGAGAGATTCGAACTCTCGATGGGCCAGTGACCCATAACGGTTTTCGAGACCGCCGCCTTCAACCACTCGGCCACCTCTCCTCAACCGGTCCCGCACGACTCCGTCGTGCGGTTGGAGCATGGCGGTCCCGACCGGATTCGAACCGGCGCTCTCGGCCTTGACAGGGCCGCGTGTTTGGCCAGGCTACACCACGGGACCGGCAGCGGCTAAGTCTACCAACGGCCTGAGGGTCTACTTCGAGCCCCTCCGGCGCCTTCGGCGCCACCTCCCCATAAATGGGGAGGAGTAAGGAGGTCGGAGACCCCAAACCTATAATTCCCTCCGGCGTGAGCGACAACGACCGCCCTACAACAGGCTCTGCGGAGGAGCTGCGAAGGCGCTTCCAGATCCTGGAGCGTGTGGCGATCTTCTTCACGCTCCCCGACAACATCCTCCACGCCCTCGCCCGCCGCCTGGCGCCTGCCTCGGCGGCCAAGGGGTCGGTGATCGTCCACCAGGGCGACCCCGGCGACACCATGTTCATCGTCGAGACCGGCCGCTGCGAGGTCTACGTCGAGGAGTCGCCCGGCCACACGATCACCATCGCCCTGATGGGCCCGGACGACTTCTTCGGCGAGATGGCCCTGATTTCAGAAGAGACGCGGACCGCGAGCGTTCGCGCCCTCGAGGACTGCCGGCTGCTCACGCTCGACCGCAAGACGCTCTACGAGACGGTGCCCGCCGACTCGGACGCCCTGATCGAGCTGACCAAGCTTGTCGAGCAGCGCAAGGACACTCTCCCCAACCTGATCGCTCGGGCTCGCATGGTCGCGCCTGAGCAGGCCGCCTCGACCGTGGCGATCTACTCCCCCAAGGGTGGCTCCGGCCGGACCACCATCGCGGTGAACCTCGCGGCCGCCCTGGCCAAGCGCTTCCCCGGCGAGGTGCTGCTCGTCGACCTGGCGCTGCCCTACAACCACGCCGCGCTGATCTCCTACCTGACGCCGACCGGATGCCTGGCCGCGGCCAGCCAGGTACCTCCGCAGAACTTCGAGGAGGCCGTGCTCGGCGCCATCCTGCACCACCCCGGCGGCATGATGCTGCTGCCCGGCGTCCTTCGCGCCGAGCAGGCGGACCTGATCACGGTCGACCTCGTCAACCGCGCCATGGGCATCCTGGTCAACGCGTTCCGCTACATCGTTTTCGACCTCGGCGTCGCCTTCACCGACATCGTGATCAGCGTCCTCGACCACTCGCAGCGTGTCCTGGTCCTTGTCACGCCCGAGCTCTCCTCGCTCAAGGATGTCGGCGAGCTGCTGAACATCTTCACCAACGTCCTGAACATCGTCCCGGGCCGCGTCATCCTCGCCCTCAACAACAAGGTGCCCAAATCGGTCGTGAGCAAAGAGGACGTCATACGCACCTTGAAGCAGGAGCTGGCCGTCGAGATCGACTTCGACGGGACGAAGCCTGACGAGGCGGCGGTGAAGGGCGAGATCCTGGTCCTGACCGACCCCAAGAGCGCGCTCTCGCGCGGCGCCGAGCAGCTGGCGCAGATCATCGCCGGGTCGACGTCCGCCGAGAGCAAGGAAAAGAAGGGCTTCAAGCTAGGGCGGCGCTAGAGCCGGAGGGGCTGGTACCATCTTGGACGTGATCGAACAAGCTGTCGTCTCACTAACCCCCGAAGCCCAGTCGCGCCTCAAGGAGCTGCTCGCCAAGGAGGACAACCCCCAGCTTGCCCTCCGCGTCTTTGTCAGCGGCGGCGGCTGCTCGGGAATGCAGTACGGCATGGCCTTCGACGACCAGCGCCGCACTGACGATCTCGTGGTGGACAACGAGGGCGTGCAGATCCTCGTCGACGATTTCAGCGTCTCCTACATCCGGGGTTCGGAGATCGACTACGTCGACAGCCTGATGGGCGCCGGCTTCACCGTGCACAACCCCAACGCGGTGCACTCGTGCTCCTGCGGCCACTCGTTCGACACCGGCGACGACGCAGGCGGCGCGCAAGCCTGCGGCTGCGGCCACTAACGCTTCGGTCAAGACGACTTAGAGAAGTCGCGCTCGTCACCCTGGGTGTGCTGACGCCCCTGGGGATCCTGGCCGTGAACGCCTCGGCGTTCGTCATGGTCCATCTTGTCCAGTTCCGTATCGGCATCGCCGCGTGTGCGCTCGTCAGCGGCCTCGTGCTGAACGGCCTCACCGCGTGGTGGCTGCTGCGCCTGGCGAGCCGCAACGCCCCTCCGCTCTACCGCGAATACCGGCTCTGGGCGATCGGCGCCGCGGTGGCGATCGTGCTCCTGACCGCGGCTGGTGGCGGCTATCTCACGTACCTCGGCCTCAGCGATCCGAAGCGCCTGCCCGATCCCCTCTCGGTCATCGTCGCGACGTTCATGCTCCTGCTGCCACTCGGGGTTTCGGTCGCGGCCCGGCGGATCGCGGGCCTCGGCAGCTTCATCCCCGGCACCACGGCCTTAAAAGAAAAGAGCCCCTCGCAAAGAGGGGCTCTTAAGACTCGCGTCTAGCTGGTTACATCATGTCGGGCGACATGCCGCCCGACATCCCTGCGTTCCTCTTGTCCTCAGGCACCTCGGTGACCATCGCCTCGGTGGTCAGCACCATCGCTGCGATCGATGCGGCGTTCTGCAGCGCCGACCGGGTGACCTTGGCGGGGTCGACGATGCCGGCCTCGAACATGTTCACGAACTTGTCGTTGAGAGCGTCGTAGCCCTCGCCGGCCTTGCTCTTGCGGATCTGCTCGACGATGAGCGAGCCTTCCTTGCCGGCGTTGAGAGCTATCTGCTTCACCGGCTCCTCGAGCGCCTTGCGGACGATCGCGACTCCGGTCGCCTGGTCGTCCTTCAAGCCGAGTCCGCCGTCTAGCTTCTTCTGCGCGTTCAGCAGCACTGTGCCGCCGCCCGCGACGATGCCCTCTTCCACCGCGGCCTTGGTCGCGCTGAGCGCGTCCTCGATGCGGTGCTTCTTCTCCTTCTGCTCGACCTCGGTCGCAGCGCCGACCTTGATCACCGCCACGCCGCCGGCCAGCTTGGCCAGCCGCTCCTGCAGCTTCTCCTTGTCGAAGTCGGAGGTCGTCTCCTCGATCTGGGCCTTGATCGCCTTGATCCGGCCCTGGATCGCCGCCATGCGCTTGGGGTCGTTCTCGGCGTCCACGACGATCGTGGTGTCGTCCTTGTTGACGGTCACCTTGCGGGCCTTACCCAGCTGCTCGACCTTCGTCTGGTCGAGCTTGAGGCCGAGGTCCTCGGAGATGACCGTGCCGCCGGTCAGGATCGCCATGTCCTCGAGCATCGCCTTGCGGCGGTCGCCGAAGCCTGGCGCCTTGACGGCAACCGCGATGAAAGTGCCGCGCAGCTTGTTGACGATGAGGGTGGCGAGCGCCTCGCCCTCGACGTCTTCGGCCACGACGAGCAACGGCTTGCCCATCTGGACCACCTTCTCCAGCACCGGGAGCAGGTCCTGGATGGCGGAGATCTTGCGATCGGTGACGAGCACGTAGGGCTCGTCGAGCACCGCTTCCATTCGATCGGGGTTCGTGACCATGTAGGCCGCGATGTAGCCGCGGTCGAACTGCATACCCTCCACCACCTCGAGCTCGGTGGCGATGGCCTGGTTGTCCTCGACGGTGATCACGCCGTCCTTGCCGACCTTGTCCATCGCGTCCGCGATGAGGGTTCCGATCTGGTCGGACTGGCTCGAGATCGCCGCCACGTGGGCGACGTCCTCGTGGCCCTTGACGGGTACCGACAGCTTCTTGATCTCGTCGACGATGGCCTCGACGGCCTTCTCGATGCCGATCTTGAGCTGCATCGGGTTGGCGCCCGCAGTTACGTTGCGGAAGCCTTCGTTGATCATGGTCTGCGCCAGCAACGTCGCGGTGGTCGTGCCATCACCGGCCACGTCGTTGGTCTTGGTCGCGACCTCGCGCAGCAGCTGCGCGCCGGTGTTCTCCATCGGGTCCTTGAGCTCGATCTCACGCACGATCGTCACGCCATCGTTGGTGACGGTCGGGGCGCCGAACTTCTTCTCGAGGACCACGTTGCGGCCCTTGGGGCCGAGGGTGATGCGTACGGACTGGGCAACCGTGTCGATGCCCTTCTTGAGGTGCTGTCGCGCCTCTACATCGAATGTGACTGTTTTCGCCATATGTTTCCTCTACCTATACCTTTGCTGGTGACTTCTTGCCGTTCGCGCCGACCACGGCCAGCACGTCCTTCTCCGAGACGATCAGGTACTCGATCTCGTCGATCTTGAATTCGTTGCCGGCGTACTTCGCGTAGAGCACCTTGTCGCCGACCTTGAGCTCCATCGGCACCTTGGTGCCGTTGTCCAGGATCCTTCCAGTTCCCACGGCCTGGACGATGCCCTCCTGGGGCTTCTCCTTGGCGGTGTCCGGAAGGACGATCCCGCTCTTGGTCTTTTCCTCTTTCTCGACCGGCTTGACCACTACGCGGTCGCCCAACGGTCTCAGGTTCATGTGCAGCCCTCCTCAGCTGATCCGTGATTAGCACTCCTCCGGCCCGAGCGCTTAGCACTCGGACAGGTCGACTGCTAAATAGTAATACTTACCTGGCGCTGGCTGCCAACGTCACGGCCCTTCCGTCGGCTTCGCCGCCACCTCCCCATGAATGGGGAGGACATCACTTCTCCGGCTCGCCAGGCGCGGCTTCGGCCTCCTGGATCAGCCTGCGGGCGGTGCCGGCCTCGTCGTCCGGGACGAGCAGGCGGGCTTCCGTGAGGTCGATTCCGACCCCGTAGGCGGTGTCTCCGAAGACCTCCACCCTCAGGCCATCGGCCTGGAGGATGGCCTGCAGGATCTCGGCCTGGAACCGCTGGCCTTTGAAGATCACCGTCCAGCCTTTGACCCCCATCAGTCCCAGCCTAGCGAAGGATCGACTTCAGCCGCCCGGAGCGCCCCACCCAGGGAGCCGGCGGCGGCGATCATGGCCGCGTTGTCGGTGCAGAGCTCGAGCGGGGGCATGGTCAGGCGAGCTCGGTTGCCGACCACCTCCTGAGCTCGCTTGCGCAGGAGCGAGTTGGCCGCCACGCCTCCGGCGACGACGACCTCGGCCACAGGCTGCTCGTCGAGCGCGGTGTCGAGCTTTTCCAGCAGCGACTCCACCACCGACTGCTCGAACGCCGCCGCGAGGTCGGCGCGGTCCCGGTCGGTGGCCGAACCGCCAAGGTCGCGGAGCCGGTAGAGCAGCGCGGTCTTGAGGCCGCTGAAGCTGTACTCGAGACCGGGCAGCGAAGGACGGGGCAGGGGTTGCCGCCTGGGATCGCCTTGCCGAGCCAGGCGGTCCAGGGCCGGACCGCCGGGGAACCCGAGGCCCAGCATCCGCGCCGCCTTGTCGAACGCCTCGCCCGCAGCGTCGTCGCGCGTGCGCCCGATGACCTCGAAATGACCGTGCGCCGGCATCCGGACCAGGTCGGAGTGCGCGCCGCTAACGACCAGGCCGAGGAGTGGCGGCTCCAGGTCTGCTCGCGTCAGCAGCGCGGCGTAGATGTGGCCCCACAGATGGTTGACGCCCGTCAGCGGCGTCGACCACGCGGCTGCCAGGCCCTCGCCCACTCCCACGCCGACCAGGAGGCAGCCCACCAGTCCCGGTCCGCGCGTCACCGCGAGCAGGTCGATGTCACCCGTTTTGACGCCTGCCGTCTCGACCGCCATGTCGAGCAGCTGAGGCAGGCGCTCCAGGTGGTCGCGCGCCGCGAGCTCGGGCACGACTCCGCCGAACCCCTTGTGCACGTCGACCTGCGAGTGGATCACGTTGCTGAGGATGCGGCGCCCCTCGACGACCGCGACTGAGGTCTCGTCGCACGACGTTTCTATGCCGAGCGTCAATGCCATCCGTTAGCCCCCACCCGGCGGCTTCGCCGCCGACCTCCCCAGCAAGTGGGGAGGTGAAGTCCTAATCGTCCTTCGTGAGCAGATCGCGGCGCAGTCCCTTCACCTCAGCGTCGATCCGCTCCAGGTTGGCCTCGAACGCCTTGCGGAAGCGCGGCGAGTGGATGGAGTCCGACCACATCACGATCGCGTCCTCGCCGTTGTCGGTGTAGTAGCCCTTGCGCCGGCCGATGACCTTGAATCCGAATGCCTCGTACATCTTCATGGCGTTGTCGTTGGTGGTCCGGACCTCGAGCGTGACCCATTTCGCACCCATGTCGTAGGCCGCCTGGACCAGGCCGGCGAAGACGATCCGGCCGTGGCCGCGGTGCTGAAGGTCGCGGCGAACGCCGATGGTCGTGACGTGCGCCTCGTCGTACATGCGCCACATCCCGCCGTAGCCGATGATCGAAGGGTCGAAGTCGGCGAGCCGGTAGCCGGTAGGTCTTTCGACCATGCCTTCCTGGCGCAGCACGACGTAGTGGGCGCTGGCGCGCGAAGCAAGCTCGCGGTAGTAAGCGTTGCGCGGCCAGGGCGTGGCGAAGATCTCGCGCTCGATCTCCTGGACCGTGTTGACGTCGGCCTCGCGCATCAGCTCCAGCGCGAGCTGCTGCCTTAGCTGAACCATTACTTCTTTGAAGCCTTGGTGGGGATTGAGAAGGACTGCATGTATTCGATTTCGAGACTACCATAGGCCACTTCGCGCGCCGTCTTGAGCGCTCTTTGGGCTGCGGTCGCGAAGTCGTGGAGCCCACGCGTCGCGACAAAACTGTGGCCGGCGGCGATGAGCGCCGCCGCTGTTTTCGGCGCTATGTCGCCCACCAGGGGATGGCTCGCCGGGACCGATGCGGGCTCTCCCAACGCCGGCTTACCGCCGGGCAGCTGGTAGTAGACGCGGCCTCGGCCGGCTTCCAGCACGGCGGTCACAGGCGTGTCGCTGCGGGCGGCCCGGAGGTCGAGACTTGGCAGCGGAATGATCGGAATCCGCAGGCCCATCGCAAGTCCCAGCCCGAACGAGACGCCGACGCGCAGGCCGGTGAACGAGCCGGGGCCGGTCGCGACCGCGACCTTCGTGAGCTTCTCGACCTCCTTGTAGACCTCCGAAAGCTTGGGCCGGTCGGTGGACTCCGCCAGCACTCGACCCTGACCTGCGCTGTCCACGACGGCGACGGTCCAATGCGTCCCCGAGGTATCAATGACTAAGATCACGGACCGTCCGGATCAGGCGGCGGTCGCCGCCGAGGTGCTCGAACTCGATCAGGGCCGCGCCGTCCACATCCAGGCGCTCGCCCCACTCCACCACGACCGCGCCCTGCTCCGCCAGCTCCTCCAACCCGAGGTCACGCAGCTCCGCGCTGTCCTCGACCCGATAGAGGTCGACGTGCGCAATCTGCAGCCGGCCCGGGTAGATGCGCACCAGCTGGAAGGTCGGGCTCGCGACGGGGGCGTTCGAGCCCGTGCCCTGCGCCACGCCGCGGACGAACGTGGTCTTGCCGGCGCCGAGCTCGCCGGTCAGCAGGACGACGTCGCCGGCGCGAAGCCTCTCGCCCAGGAGTTGCCCCGTGCGCTCGGTCTCGGCCGCGGAGTTCGAGACCAGGTCTATCCCCGCGAAATCGTCGGCTTCGGCGTGATTTCGCAAGGGCCCCTCAGGCAAAGTGGTCGTAACCGGTGCTGCGGAGCTTGATCGGCGCTCCGCGCGCGTCGACGACCTTGATGGCGCGATCCTCGGTCAGGGTTCCAATGAGCTGGAGACCGGCCTTCTTGACCAGCTCCTGCGGCCCGACGCACACAAGTTCGGGCTCCTCTCCGCTCGTCAGGGCGTCCTCGATTGACGAGCCGGCCGAACGGGGCACGTCCTCCCCCCACAGCATGGTGCCCACTCCGGCCATGGCGGCGAACTTCTCCATCTCACGGACCAGGCCGTCGGAGATGTCCCCGCAGCACAGACCGAGCCTGTTGAGGCGGCGACCCTCCTCGACGAGCGGCACCAGTCGAAGCGACCGGTGTTCGCGCAGCGCGACAGCCGCCGCTCCAAGCGGACCTGTGACGCCCACCGACCAGCCGGCTTCGGCCTGGGCGCGGGCCAGTGGCATCTCATTCGTGCGGCCGGCCACGGTGAGCGAGATGACGGCGGGACCTTCGATCGAGCTCAGGTCGCCGCCCGCGATGGACATCTTGAAACGTTGACCGAGCGCGGCCAGGCCTGCGTAAAGGCCGTCGAGGTGGCCGACCGGCCACTGCGTGGGAAGCGCCACCGCGGCGAGCGCCCAGGCCGGCTCTGCGCCTTTCGCCGCGAGGTCTCCCAGGGCCAGGGCAAGCGATCGCCACCCGACGTCCTCGGCGCTCATCCAGGACAGGTCGAAGTGGACACCCTCGACGAACATGTCCGCGCTCGCAACGACGAACCCGGTTGCATCGGCGATCACCGCGGCGTCGTCGCCCCCGGCTCCGGCTCCGAGATATGGCTTGATCCGCTCGAGCAGGCCGAGCTCGCCCACTCCCTGGACGTTCACGCCGTCAGCATGGCACGCAGATGTCGCGCGGCCTGTTCCGGGTCAGGCGCGTCGCTCACCGCACGGATGACGCACGCGCGGCGGATGCCGAGGGCGGTCAGCTGCTGGATGTTGCGCTCGTCGATGCCGCCGATGGCGAAGACGGGCACATCGACGAGTTTCGCAACGGCAGCGATCGCCTCGGCGCCGATGACCTGTTTTTCCGTCTTGATCGGGGTGGCGAAGGCTGGACCGCAGCCGATGTAGTCGGCGCCATGCTCCACCGCCTCGCGCGCCAGCTGTGGGGTGGAAGCCGAAGCTCCGATGAGCAGGCGATCGCCCGCGACGCGGCGCGCGGCGGCGATCGTCAGGTCATCCGGTCCGAGGTGCACTCCGTCTGCCCCCGCGAGCAATGCGATGTCGACGAAATCGTTGACGATGAACAGGGCATCGGTCAGTACGCTGCGCAGCTCTCGCGCGAGCGACAGCAACTCCCCGCGAGGCATCGATTTGTGACGGAGCTGGACGATGTCGGCGCCTCCTCGCTCGGCGGCCGCTGCAATTTCCATCACCCGCTCGGGCGGAGCGTCGGGGGTGATGACGTAGAGCCGCGCCCGGCGCAGCCTGTCGTCGTTAGGCCGGTGCGCCAGAGACCTGTGGCCGAAGGGCAGGGTGCTGCCAGCGCCAGAGCACGAACAGGCCTGCGATTCCGAACGGCAGCCCGATGATGCTCATGATCCACAGCAGGCACGTGATGACGGCGAGGATCGCTCCCCAGTCGTACTTTTGCAGCAGGCCGATGAAAGCGAGGCCCTGCACGACCCAGATCGGGAGGCTGAAGAACAACGCGAGGGTCGTGGTCCAGTACCAGCCCGAGACGGGCGCGGAGGGGTTGAGCTGCTGCAGCAACCCGACCAGGTAGATGTAGAGAAACCACAGCCAGACCAGCACCAGCGCGGTTCCGACGGCGGTGAGGCCGACCACGTATGGCGGAGCGGACGGATGATCCCTGGTGAACGTCGAGTCGACCCCGGGTTCCCATCGCTTGTGCAAGGACCACCACACCAGGGCGCTGAAGGGAATGCCGCCGATCGTCAAGGCCCAGAAGCCGGAGGCCACCGTGGCCACGGTCCTGGCCCAGTGCCGCCTGGTGTAGAGACCGACAAGCGCGGCGCACTGCAACAACAGGACCGCCAGCGTGGCGACCCACACCACCGCGTTCAGGGTGAAGTTCTCGATGAAGTGCGAGGAGTAGTCGGAGGTGATGACGCCGAGTGTCCAGAGCGCCGCCCAGTTCATCGCAAAGAGCGTGCTGACCACGAAGGCCACGATCAGCCAGCGCGAAGGCTTGGTGGCCTTGCCCGGCTGCGCCGCGGCGATCAACTCAGGATTTCGCGAAGCTTGTCGCGGAACGCCTTCGGTGCGGTGTCGCAGTCGCAGGAGTGCTTGACGAGGCGCTTCAGGTGCGTCTCGAACTCGTAGTGCTCCATGCAGTCGGGACAGCCCTCGAGGTGCAGCTGCACCTGCAGTGCCTCGGTATTCGTCAGCTCACGGTCGACGAAACGGTCGAGCTTGTCAGCACACTCTTCGCATCTCATGTCGGTTGCACCTGTGTTTGGCCGCCGGGGTGGACGATACCCGATTCGACGGCGTAGTCATAGAGGGATTTCTGAAGCTGCTGGCGGGCCCGGTGAAGGCGGGACATGACGGTCCCGATCGGCACCCCCAGTGTCTCGGCCGCGTCCTTGTAGGAGAAGCCTTCGACGTCGACCAGCAGCACCACCTCGCGGTGGAGTGGAGGCAGCTTGTCGACCGCGGCCACCACCTCAGAGGCGGCGATCTTATCCAGCACGTCGGCCTCCGGCTTGGCGCCTTCGTCCTTGAGCTTGTCGTAGAGGACGAAATCTCCGACGTCGTCGAGGCTGACGTCTTCCTTGCGCGAACCCTTGAAACGGTCCCAGAACAGGTTGCGCATGATGGCAAACAGCCAGGCCTTCATGTTGGTTCCGGCCTGGTAGCTGCGCTGGTAGCGGAGGGCGCGAAGGTACGCCTCCTGGACGAGGTCCTGCGCCTGGTCGGGGTCATGGGTGAGCCGGAGCGCACCCCTGTACAGCGTGTCTAGATGTGTCAATGCCTCTTCCGCGAAGGCAGTTTCAGCGGCCGGTTCCGCCATCAGTAGAGCCAGTTTAGGATCACCTGCCTTGCAACCATTGGAAATGGCAAGGGTGGGATGCCTATTCCCGGGCTACGCCAAGTACCTCCGCTCGACCCGCTGGCCGATCGACGTGAGCACCTCGTAGCTGATGGTGCCCGACCACTCCGCCACCTCTTCCGCGGTGATCACCTGGTCGGCGTCGCGGCCGATCAACGTGGCCACGTCGCCGGCCTGAACCCCCGGCACGTCGCTGACGTCGAGCGTGATCGCGTCCATGCTGACCATTCCGATCAGCGGCGCGCGCCGCCCGCGGACCAGGACGTAGCCCCGGTCGGCGCGGGCGCGATGGACGCCGTCGGCATAGCCGATCGCCACGGTGGCGACGCGCGCCTGGCGAGGCGCCCGCCACAGCGCGCCATACCCGACCGTGGCACCCTTCTCGACCGTCTTGACGTGCGTCACCGCAGCCCGCAGGGCGAGCGCCGGCCTGGTGCCGGGCCACTCGCACCCGTAGATGGAGATCCCGCACCGCACGCCGTCGAGGGCGAAGTCGGGGTGGTTCAGCGCCCCGGCCGAGTTGCACACGTGGCGCATCCCAGGCCCGACGTCGAAGCGTGAAACCGTGTCGAGGAACACGTCGAACTGCCGGCGCGTCATCGCGTCGTCGGAGCCGGCGGAGGCAAAGTGCGTCCAGGTGCCGGCAAGCCGCATCCCGCGCGACTCGTCGATGAACTGCGCCAGCTGCGGGGCGTCGTCGGGCGCGCAGCCGAAGCGCCCCATGCCGGTGTCGATCTTCAGGTGCACGGGCACCGCGTGGTCCGAGTGGGCGAGCGCCTCGGCCACCTCGCGGCTCGAGACCGCGATGCTGCAGCCTGTCGCGGCGGCCATCCTTGCCTGCGCCGGCAAGATCCCTCCCATCACGAGGATGTGCTCCGGGTCCAGGAGCCCGCGGATCTGCGCGGCCTCCTCCAGCGTCGCCACCGCCAGCCCGTGCGCTCCGCCCTCGAGCGCGGCATGGCCGACCGGCACCGCGCCGTGGCCGTATCCGTTCGCCTTGACCACGGCGAAAAGCTGCGTCCCATGCGGCACGTGGCCCAGGATGTGGGCGCAGTTCGAGCTGACCGCGCCGAGGTCGACCTCCGCCCACCGGAGTGAACCTCTCAGAGTCCGCCCTGGCGCAGCACGTTCATCACGAGCGGGATCTCCGGCAGCAGGTCACCTGCAAGCAGGCCGGAGTCGCCCAGCCGCTCAGAGATGCGACGGCCGGCCGCGCCGTGTATGTAGACGCCGGTGACAGCCGCCGCAAAAGGCTCCGATCCCTGGGCGATGAGCCCGCCGATGATCCCCGACAGCACATCGCCGGTGCCCCCGCTCGCCAGCGCCGGAACCTCATGTGGGTCCTCGCTCGTCCGACCGTCCGGATGCGCGACGACGGTGTGCGCGCCCTTCAGCACGATGATCGAGCCCCACTCCTTGGCCGCCTTGCGGGCGGCCGCGGTGCGGTCGGCGTTGATGGCGTCGGCGGTCTTGCCGGTCAGCCGCGCGAGCTCGCCCGGGTGCGGCGTCAGGACGCGCTTGGAACCGAGCTTGCCCTTCGAGCGCGGCGAATCGGCGAGCGCGTTCAGGCCGTCCGCGTCGATGACGAGCGGACATCTCGCGTGCAGCGCGAGGTCGACCACGAGGCGCCAGGTCGAGCTGTCCCGGCCGAGACCGGGCCCGATGATGCCGACCTCGGCGGTGGCGAGCTGGCGCAGGACGGAGTCGTACGCGGCGTGGCCAATCGCTCCGGGCGCGACCTCCGGCACAGGCGTGGCCATGACCTCGGTGCATTTCGCCGCGAGGATGGGATAGATCGTGTCCGCGACCAGCAGCCGGACGAGACCGGCGCCGGTCCTCGCGGCGGCGGTCGAGGAGAGAAACGCCGCGCCCGTGAGGCCGAGGCTCCCGGCAAGGACGACGGCCGTGCCGAAGGTGCCCTTGTGCGCGTCTTTCGGCCGTGCGGGGATGACGACCGCATCCGGCGCCGCGAGCATGGCGCCGGCGTCGGGGATCTCGAGGTGGGCGGTGGCGACGGCCAGGCGGCTGTGATGCGTGATGCTGACCTCGACCTGGGCGCCCCGGTCGTTGCCCAGGAGCCGCGCGCGGGGCGCGCCGTTCGGACCCGGCAGGACCTCGATCCGCCGGCGCGGAAAGCAGATGCCGGTGCCGTCGAAGCATTTGATCACCGCTTCCTTGGCCGCCCAGCGACCGGCCAGCCGCTCGTCGTTGCCGGCGCAGTAGACCAGCTCGGCCGGGGTGTAGACCTTGTCGAGGAAGCCGCGGCCGGAGCGCTTTACGGCAAGGGCGATCCGGTCAACCGAGACTGCATCCACCCCGATTCGCTGCACGTGCACATTGTGCCGTGCTGGAGATTCCACCTCCCCATCCGGCGCGTTCGCGCCACCTTCCCCGCTTGCGGGGAAGGGTCCTTACTCCACGGTGACGGACTTGGCGAGATTCCTCGGCTGGTCGACGTCCTGGCCGAGCTTGACGGCCACGTCGTACGCGAAAAGCTGCAGCATCACGGTGTTGAGGATCGCGGATGCCGCCTCCTCGACCGCCGGCATCTCGAATATGTCGGTGGCCACGCCGTCCAGCGAGTGATCCCCTTCCGTCACCAAAGCGAGCACCGGTGCATTGCGCGCGACGATCTCGTGGACGTTGCTGACCATCTTGTCCTTGGTCGAGCTCGCCGTGCAGATCGCCACCACCGGGAAGCCCTCGTCCAGGAGGGCGATCGGTCCGTGCTTGAGCTCACCACCGGACGTCCCTTCAGCGTGCACGTATGAGATCTCCTTCAGCTTGAGCGCGCCCTCCAGCGCGACCGGGTAGCCAAGCCCGCGCCCGGCGTACATGAAGTTGCGGTACTTGCAGTACTTGTTCGCCAGCTTCTGGATCTCCTTCCCGCGCGCGAGGATGCCGCGGACCTGGTCAGGAAGAAGGCGAAGCGCCTCGACCAGCTCCTGCCGGCGCTCGAGCGAAACTCGTCCGTTGACGGTCGCGAGACGCAGCGCCAGCAGGTACAGGCTGACCATGTGGGCGAGCAACGTCTTCGTGGACGCGACTCCGATTTCCGGTCCCGCGTGGAGGTAGATCGCGCCGTCGGCGTCGCGCGCCGCCGAGCTCGCAATCACGTTGGTCACTGCAACACTCAGCGCGCCGCGTGCCTTCGCCTGCTGCATCGCGACCAGCGTGTCTGCGGTTTCGCCGGACTGCGTGATCACCACGTCGAGCGTGTGGTCGCCGACCGCCGGCCGGCGGTAGCGGAACTCGGACGCGTCCTCGGCGCGAGCTGGGATCCCGGCCCAATCCTCGATCACATACTCGCCGATCATCGCCGCGTGCAGCGAGGTGCCCATGCCAAGCAGCAGGACGTCCCTGATCTTGCGCAGCTGTTCCTCGGGGATGTCGAACTCGCGGAAAGAAACGTCACCATCGTCGGACAGCCGTCCCCGTGCCGCGTTGGCCACGGCCTCGGGCGCCTCGTGGATCTCCTTGAGCATGAAGTGGGCGAAACCGCCCTTCTGCGCCTGCGCGACGTCCCAGTCGACGTGCACGATCTTGGGCTTCACCGTGACGCCGTCGAGGGTGGACACATCCGCGCCCAGTGGCGTGACCGCGGCCACCTCGCCTTCCCCCAGCACGAGCACCCGCTTGGTGTACGGAATGATGGCCGTGATGTCCGACGCGATGTAGTACTCCTTGTCGCCGAGGCCGACCACCAACGGCGCGTTGAGGCGCGCGCCGACCAGCAGCTCCGGGTCGTCGCTCGAGAACATCGCCAGCGCGTACGCGCCCTTGATGCGCTTCAGGGCGGCGCGGACGGCGGCCAGGAAGTCGCCCCTGTAGTTGGCTTCGATGAGGTGCGGAACGACCTCGGTGTCGGTGTCGGAAGGGAACTCGTGGCCGGCCGCCTGCAGCTCGGCCTTGAGCTCGGCGAAGTTCTCGATGATGCCGTTGTGGACGACAAAGATCTTGCCGTGGCAGTCGGTGTGCGGGTGGGCGTTGACGTAGGTCGGCTTGCCGTGCGTGGCCCAGCGGGTATGACCGATGCCCAGCCTGCCCGAGGGCATGTTGGCCTCGAGCTTCTCGATCAGGGTGTCGACCTTGGCCTCCGACTTGGTCACGCTGGTGTGATTCACCTCGCCTGGCTTGGGCAGCTCCAGGACCGCCACGCCGGCCGAGTCGTAGCCCCGATACTCGAGCCTCTTCAGGCTCTCCATGAGGATCGGAGTTGCCTCACGTCCTCCCAGGTAGCCGATGATTCCGCACATCTGTTTATCTCTGCTAGAACTCCTCGGACGTGGATTTTCCTCGCGGCTGGCGCGCAAGCGCGACCAGGATGGGACTTACTGATTGCTGGAACGTTGAAACGGCGGCGGAAGCCGTCAGGTTACTCCTAAGGGCTCGGGGTTGGCGACACGTTCGGGTTGGCAGCGATCGAGTATTTGATCGTCGCGTTGGCGACGGAGCCGGAGATGCCGTCCGGATAGGGGATCGCGACCTGGGTCGTGTAGTCGGCCGTGCGGCCGCTCAGATCAACCGCCGGCAGGACGATGCTCCGTAGCTTGCTCAGCGCGACCGGGTCGCCGCTGATGATCACGGTGTTCGGGGTGATGGTGATCGCCGTCACCCGATAGCCGCCGGCGGGCGCGTGGGAGGGCGGGGAGTCCAGGAGCGGGACGGTGCTGCTGGTGGAGCCGGCCGCGGCCTCGATGTGGATCGAGACCGAGCTCACGTCGAGGTTGGCGCACGGCGTCGTGTGGCACGACGTCAGGTCGATGTATCCGATGTTGCTCTGCAGCTGAACGGGCTGGTTCGGCGAATCGGTCTTGTCCACGGCGACGGTGCCCGGAAACGTGACGTAGGCGTGGAGGTTGTTCGTCCAGCTTGCCGGGCCCGTGAAGTGCACAGCGCAGGGGCTCGGCTTGGTGGAGCCCTGGCAGGTGGCGACGGTCTTGGTGATGCTCCACCCGGGCGCGGCGTTCGCCTTCACCTCGATGGGCACCTCTTTGGTGGTCAGCGTGTCAATTGCCACGACGATCGGGGCCGGGGTCTGCACGGTGACGCCGTCCACCGTTGATGTGGCAATGACGTTGAGTTTTACTGCGGAGCCGGGGCTTGCATGCGACGCGTCTGCCTTGGCGCTGGTGTTGTTGGTTGTCACCTGCGCGATCACGCCCGACAGGCCGGTGTACGTGACTTTGATCTTGCTGGGCGGGTTCATCAAAACCAGGTTGCTTGGCACGTTGGGATAGGTCAGACCAACGGTCAGGGTGCCAGAGGTTGGGGGGTTCTGCGAGAAGGCGACCGCTCCCAGCATCAGCACCGCCAGGCCCAGTGCAAGGAGCTTCAGCCGCCAGTCGTCGGTGATGAGCTTCCAGCTCACCGGCGGATCCTGAATCGCGACAGCCCGTTGCCGTTCGGCGACGGAACCTTCAGCGCGATCCTGCGACGCAGGCTGTCAGAGTCGAGGTTGCGGCTGATCTTGCCCTCTTCGATCACGGAGATGTTTCCTGTCTCTTCCGAAATCACGAGCACCAGAGCGTCCGACGCGAGCGAGAGCCCGAGCGCAGCGCGGTGGCGGGTGCCCAGGCGCTCGCGGACGCTTCCCTCCTCGGGCAGTGGCAGCAGGCACCCGGCGGCGATGATGCGGTCGCCCCGTACGATCACAGCCCCGTCATGGAGAGGCGAGTTCGGATAGAAGATCGACTGCAGCATCTCGGTTGAGATCTCGCCGTTGATGCGGACGCCTGTCGCGGCGTAGTCCTCGAGCCCCACCTCGCGCTCGAAGGCGATCAACGCTCCAGTCCGCTTGAGGCTCAATTTCTCCGCGGCCCGGATGGCTTCGGAGATGGCCTGGTTGTACTGCCTCGCGTTGAAGCGGGAAAGCGGACGGCCGATATGCCCGATGCGTCCGAGCTGGTCCAGCGCGCGCCGGAGCTCGGGCTGGAACATGAGGATGACCGCGATGATGATGTAGAGCGTCGCGTTCTTGAACAGCCAGGACAGCAAGACGAGGTTGAAAGTCGTGGAGACCACGCCGACGACTGCAAGCAGGATGAGGCCGACCAGTATCTGCGTCCCCTGGGTCCCGCGCAGCAGCCGGAGGACCTGGTAGAGGACGAAAGCGACGACGGCCACGTCGACGATCTCGATCGGTTCGAGGTGACGCGCCACCTCGAGCAGCTGCAGTCCGAACTGATGGATCAGGTCCATGTGCCGTACAGCTCCGCCATCAGGGCCATCTGCGCGTAGAGGCGATTCTCGGCCTGCTGGAAAACGACCGACCGCGGACCGTCGATCACCTCGTCGGTAACCTCCTCCCCGCGATGCGCCGGGAGGCAGTGCATGAAAACCGCACCGGCGGCCGCGTCCATGACTCGCTGGTTGACCTGGTAGCCCGCGAACGCCGCGCGCCGGGGCGCCCGCTCGTCTTCCTGTCCCATCGAAGCCCACACGTCGGTGTAAATCGCTGTTGCATTGTCGAGGGTGATCCTGTTGGTCAGCGTGAGGTTGTCTTTTCCAGGGCTGATGCTACGAGCCCTCTCGACCACCGATGCCTGAGGATCGTAGCCAGGCGGCGTGACGACCGTCAGCGCGAAACCGGCCAGGGCCGAAGCTTCGATCAGGGAGTTGGCGATGTTGTTCCCGTCTCCTATGTACACGACGTGCTCCTTGCTCAGGTCGCCGCCAACCTCTTCGAGCGTCATCAGGTCGGCCAGAACCTGGCATGGATGGGAGCGGTCCGTCAATGCGTTGATGACCGGCTTCTCCGACGAGCGCGCGAGCTGGAGGAGGTCGCTGTGCAGGCGTAGGCGCGCCACGACGCCGTCCACGTAGCGGTCCAGCACCCGTGCCGCGTCGGGGACCGACTCCCGAAACCCGAGCTGGACGTCCTGCCCGGTCAGCGTGGTGATCGCTGCACCGAGCCGCGCGATCCCGACCTCGAACGAAACCCGGGTGCGGTGTGAAGGCCTCTGGAAGAGCATGGCGATGTGCTTGCCCTGCAGCGGCCTCTCCTTCCACGTGCCGGCCTTGATGGCATGCGCGAGGTTGAGCAGGTGGCGAAGCTGGCGCGGGTCCAGGTCGGCGACGTCGATGAAATCGCGGCCCTTGATCGATTCCACTGGCGCGATCATGATCGCTCCGGCCTACAGGCGTGGTTCGATAAGGTCTCCGGCCACTACAGGTGAGATCGCCAGGTCGCGCAGGGAATCGAACTCGGGCAGCCGGGCGCGCAGCTTCGGATCGTCGCGGAGCCTGAGGATCAGGTCGCGGCACGCGGCCGGCTCGAGGCCGAAGAGGGCCGGCTTGAAGCTCATCGGCGGCTCGTTCTTGAACTGGACGGTAAGGCGGTCGGTGAGCCTCACGCGCGGCCACGAATGCGGCTCGGAGAGGGTGACCGCCTCCATGGCAGTCCAGACCGCGCGCATCTCATGCCGGCCCTGGATCACAAGCAGCCGGTCGCGGAAGAAGCCGAGCTTTGCAGGCGGCCACGTGCGAAGCTGGAGGCCGGCCCAGCAGGCGAGCGCCGCGCCGCCGGCCGCACCGATCGCTAGCGCGACCCCGGCGACGGCGCCCTGCGGCAGGCTGAACGCGCCGAGGGCGAGGGCTCCGAAGAAGATCGCCCACGCCAGCCCGGCTATGCAAAGGGTCACGATCGAGCGGTGCGATCGAACGTAGATCAAGCTCGCCCCACCACCAACGAGTAGTGTATTCCCGAGCATGGTGCGCGACACCAGAGCCGAGAGAGCCGAGATGGACCGCGCGGCGGCGGGCAAGACGGTGCTCACGAACTACGAGCGCACCTGCAGCGAGATACCCGACCAGCCTGCCCTGAAGTGGAAGGACGCCTCGGGGGAGTGGCGCGGCCTGACCTGGGGCCAGTACCGGCAAGAGGTGCGCAAGGTCACAGCCGGTCTCAAGGCGCTCGGCTTCACGGCGGGACAGTTCGCGGTCATCATGTCGCGCAATCGCCCGGAGCACCTGATCGCAGACCTTGGGGTCCTGCATGCACGCGGGACTCCTGTGAGCCTCTACAACACCCTGGCGCCCGAGCAGGTCCAGTACATCACGGCGCACTGTGACGCGACTCTCGCCTTCGTCGAGAACGCCGCGTTCCTTGCCAAGTTCCAGGCGGTGCGAGACAAGCTGCCGAAGCTGCGCAAGGTTGTCGTCATGGACCCCGACGGCGTCGCACTCGGCGATTGGGTGACGAGCTGGGAGGCGTTGATCAAGCGCGGCGAGGAAGAGGATCGCCGCGATCCGCGTGCATTCGAGGAGTGGCGGAAGGTAATCCCCGACGACCTCGCCACGCTGGTCTACACGTCGGGCACGACCGGCCCGCCCAAGGGCGTGATGGAGGCCCACAGCAACATCTGCTGGATGGCCGAATCAGCACAGTCGTTCCTCAAGCGGACCGGCCACCGCCACATCTCGTACCTGCCGTTCGCGCACGTGTTCGAGCGTTTCGTCGGCCACTACGGAGCGATGCGCCAGCAGACCATCGTCCATTTCTGTCCGGACCCCACGCAGCTGTTCGCCTACACGCCGGAGGTCAAGCCGACCTCCCTCATCGGCGTCCCGCGGGTCTGGGAGAAGCTGCAGGCCGGCCTCAGCGCCGGCATCCAGGCCGACCCCGACGAGCAGCGGCGCGCTGCGATCCTAGGGGCGATCGAGGTCGGCCGCAAGCTCGTGCGCCTCGAGCAGTCCGGGCAGGAGCCTCCGTCGGAGCTGGTGGCGGCGGCTGAGCGCGCGCGCCCGGTGTGGATGGCCATCCGGACCAAGGTCGGGCTGCAGGACCTCGAGTGGGCGATCACCGGCGCGGCGCCGATCAACCCGGAAGTCATCGAGTTCTTCCAGGCCCTGGGGATCAAGCTCTGGGAAGGCTGGGGCATGACGGAGTGCACGGTCGGCGCCACCTACAACCCGCTCGACCGCATCAAGAACGGGACCGTGGGCATCGCCGATCCGGGCATCGAGATGAAGGTCGCCGAGGACGGAGAAGTGCTGCTCCGCGGTGGCAACCTGATGCGGGGTTACTACAAGGAACCGGAAAAAACCGCCGAGACGATCGACGCCGGCGGCTGGCTGCACACCGGTGACGTCGGCGAGATCGACAGCGACGGCTACCTGCGGATCATCGACCGCAAGAAGGAGCTCATCATCACCGCCGGCGGCAAGAACATCTCGCCCGCCAACCTGGAGGTGCTGCTGAAGCTGCATCCCCTAGTCGGCCAGGCCTGCGTCATCGGGGACCGCCGGCCCTACGTGAGCGCGCTCATCGTGCTCGATCCTGAGGTCGCCCCGGTCTGGGCGCGCAAGGCCGGCATTCCTTTCACGTCGATCGCCGAGCTGGCTCAGAGTCCCGCGGTCCACGCTGAGATACAGCAAGCCGTGGACGAGTGCAACCGCCACGTCTCGCAGGTCGAGGGAGTCAAGCGCTTCACCATCCTGGCGGCCGACTGGACCCCCGAGACCGACGAGCTGACGCCGACGCTGAAGCTCAAACGCCGGGTCATCTCGCAGAAATTCGCGGACCAGATCGAAGACATGTACGCTCGCGAGGAGCGGTCGACGGAACCTGCGACGGAGGCTCGGCGCGCCTAGCTCTTAGATCCGTTCCTGGCTGCCTTGGCCGGTTTGAAGCCCATCACCGCCTCGGTGAAGAGTCGCGTCGCGAGCCTGGTCTTCGGTTCGCCGGTGCGAGCCGCCAGCTTGCTGAGCTGGTCGATGACGCGGGGTTCGACGTTCATGCGGTAGAGCTGCTTGACGGCTGGTGTCTTGTCTTTCATGCAGCCGATTGTCGAGGGCCGCGAGTGGGGCGCCAACCCAGGTTGTTAAGAGCGAGAATGCCGCCCGATGGAAGGCGACATCCGGTGGCACCACGGACAGACGCTGGCCGCCGGGCAGGTGGCCGAGTTCAAGGTGTGGGCGGAGCTGGTGCGGCAGTCGATGGGAGGACTCCACGTCTTTCTCCCCCTGCGCGACCTAGGGATCGATGGCGTGGTGCACCGTCTCGACGACGGCGCATACCTGGCCGTGCAGGTCAAAGGCCGGACTTCGCTGACCGCCGCGGGCCAGGTTCACATCACCGTCACGGCGTCGAGCCTGGTCGACGATGAGGCGCTGATCATCGCGACGTTGATCGATGGATCCGAGCTCGGCCGATTCGTGCTCGTGGTGAGCGAGGCTGACTTTCGCCGCTACGCAGCCCACGACTGGGTGGACGGCCGAGAGTATCTGACCGCGGCGTTCGAGCAGCATGCCGGCGGTCAATCGCGGTGGGCCGAGTTCCTGGTGCCTCGCGAAGCCCTCGCGGAGCGGTTCGGCGCGGCCGCCGCCGAAGGACTTGAGCGCGGGGCGCTGGTCGAATCGCTCGAGGTAAATCGCGGTCACGAAGGATTCGTCGGCGAGACGGAGGTGATCCGCAGGCTGGCCGATGTCGAGTCGCTTGCCCTGTTCCGGCCGTTCCCCGACCTCGAGACAGTCGAGGTCCTGGCGCGCCGTGTCTCGAGTCGGCGGTTTATGGGACTCCAGGTGAAGACGGCGGGATGGGATGCGGATCACCTGGAGGAGCGGGTCTACGTGCGCCGGTCGAGCTTCCGACCTGCGGCCTCGACCTTTATGTGCGTGCTGAGCTGGGATCGGGTAGCGCGCCGATTCGGCGATGACATGCTCCTGATCCCGAGCCAGGACGTCGCCGGTCTGGCGCGGGTCGAGGGTGAATGGCTGGTGTTCGAGGTGGCGCCGGGAGGCGCTCGGCATCGGCGGCTGGATCGTTATCGGGTGGAGCTTGGCTCGCTTGGTTCCACAGTTTTGTCTCTGCTTGGTTGATTTCTTGGGGTGTTAAGAGCGTTCTCTTCGGCGAACATTCTTTCGTAGTCTCTGGGCATGTCTGAATCGTCGTGTGGCGTTCGCTCGCTCATCGCTGAGATCGAGCGTTTCTGCGCCGAGTCACTCCCGCTGGCGGGTGATCAGCTCGCGGCCGATTTGATGGAGTTGGCGCGCGGCAGGAACCTGCTCGACCTCAAGTTCTCAGAGATGGCTGCCGCCTTCGCGCAGACCGATCGATACGACGCCGAGGGATGTTTCTCGCCGATTCACTGGATCAGGCTGAACTGCCACATGACAAGCGGAGCGGCCGCCGACCGGGTGATCGTCGGTGAGCGGGTGTCGAGCGTGCCTCAGAGCATTGAGGCGATGGTCAGCGGCGAGGTGGGGTTTCCGCACGTGGCCCTGATCGCACGCGAGGCCGAGGCGGTGGCGGAGTCAGGAAGTGTCAAGCCATTCGATGAGACGCCCCTCCTGAAAAAAGCACGCGACTTCACCGTAGGTCGCTTCCGCAATTTCTGCCACCATCACCGGCACGCCGTCGATCCCACCGGCTTCGCGGCCGAAGAGGCTGAAGCGAGCCAGGCTCGTGCTCTGACACTGAACACCGGGGAGGGCGGGATGGTGTGGATCCGCGGCGTGCTGGATCCTGAGGGTGGCGCGGTCCTTCGAACTGCCCTCGAGCCTCTTGCCAAGCGCAACGGCAAAGGCGATGACCGGAAGCTCGACCGCCGCATGGCTGATGGGCTGGTCGAGATGGCGCACGACGCACTCGATCGTGGCTCGCTGCCCCGGCGCGGTGGGGTGCGCCCTCACCTGCAGGTCACGGCGACGCTCGAGACATTGCGACGGGAATGCGGGGTGCCCGCGGGCGACCTGGAGTTCTCGCTGCCCATCTCCGCCGCAGCCGTCGAGCGACTGGCCTGTGACTGCGCCGTGACCCGAGTACTGCTGAGCGCCGACTCCCAGGTGATCGACGTGGGGCGCACTACCCGCAAGATTCCGCCGGCCATCCGGCGAGGCCTCAACGTCCGCGACAGGGGGTGTAGGTGGCCTGGGTGCGACCGCCCCGTGGCGTGGACCTCGGGACATCACCTCCGGCATTGGACGAGAGGAGGGCCAACCGATCTCTCGAACCTGGTCCTCCTTTGCCACCGCCATCACTGGCTGGTTCATGAAGGGAAGTGGCAGATCGTTCGGGGTGATGACGGTCAGTACCTGGTCATTCCGCCGCAATTGGATTTGCTCCAGCACCTGGCAAGAGGTCCCGACGTCGGCGCCGTGGCATGACGGCGAAAACAGCTAGGCGAGCTTAGCGCTGACCCGGTCGATGTTCGCCGGCGTCATCCCAGACGCCTCGAGGTAGCTCGCGACTCCTCCCCACTTCTGACGCAGATAGTCAAGGAGGCCGAGGATCCGCTCCGGTGGGCAGCGCAGCTCCTCGCGCAGGTCATCGCGTTTCTCCGGCGCCGCCTCGCTGATCCATTCCTCGTATTGAGCAGCGAGCTGAAGGTCTGACTCGCCGTAGTCCGATGCGATGTCATCGGGCGCCACGCCATTCATCTCGAGAAGCATCGCAGCGACCAGGCCCGTCCGGTCCTTGCCAGCGAAACAGTGGAACAGCACGCCGCCCTCGGCCTCGGCGATGGAGGTGAAAATGCTGCACAGGGCGTGCTGCCGCCGGTTGAGCATCACGAGGTAGCGGTCGAACATGTTCGGCGACTCGCCCAGCTTTTTCATGCTCGCGTCGTCGACGAGCGCCCGGTGGACGTAGGTGACTCCGGGAGCCCTCTCCTTCTTCTCTTTTCGGCGAGGGAAACGGGAGTCTGACTCGCCGTTGAGCTCGGAGCGGCTGCGGAGGTCGACGACGGTGTTGATGCCGTACGAGCGCATCGCCTCGCGGCCCGCCGCGGTCAGGAACCCGATGTTGTCGGAGCGGACCAACGAGCGCGAGCGCGTTACGCCGCCGGCCCGGGGAAGGCCGCCGAGGTCACGTGCGTTCTGGCAGTCCGGCCAGTCGAGCCTCCGTCCTAGCGCTTCGTGTACTGGGGAGCTTTCCGAGCCCGCTTCAGTCCGTACTTCTTGCGCTCCTTCATCCGCGCGTCACGGGTCAACAGGCCCGCCTTCTTGAGCGCGGCGCGTAGGTCGGGGTCATAACGGGTGAGGGCGCGGGCGATGCCGTGTGCGATCGCACCGGCCTGGCCGCTCGAGCCTCCGCCGACGACCTTGATCGTCACGTCGAACTTGCGCTGCGTCCCGGTGACGCGAAACGGCGCGAGGGCGGCCATCTCGAGCACACGCCGGCCGAGGTAGGCCAGCGGGTCCTTATCGTTCACCGTGACCCGACCCTCACCTGGTTGCAAGCGCACCCGCGCGATCGCGTTCTTTCTCCGGCCGGTGCCGCGGTTCAACGTGTCAGCCAACCTTCATGTTCCCCTTTGCATCGAATGTGATCGTCTTCGGCTTCTGCGCCATGTGACCGTGCTCCGCGCCGGCGTAGACGCGAAGGCGCTTCAGCATATCGGCCCCAAGGGTGTTGCGCTGCAGCATGCCCCGCACCGCAGTGGTGACCGGGAACGTGGGGTCCAGCTCCTGTGCCCGCCGCAGAGTGCGCTTGCGCAGACCACCGGGGTAGCCGGTGTACCGCGTGTATTCCTTGGTCTGCAGCTTGCTTCCGGTCACCTTCACCTTCGCAGCATTGATGACCACGACGTGGTCGCCGCTGTTGAGATGAGGCGTGTAGGTCGGCTTGTGCTTGCCGCGCAGGATCGCCGCGACGCCTGACGCCAGGCGGCCGAGGACCTGATCTGTCGCATCGACGACATACCAGTCGCTCTTGAGGTCCGCCGCTTTGGCGGTCCAGGTCTTTTGTTTGCTCACAAGCTCCTCAGTAAATCACTTCCATCAATGTCAACCCGCCCGCGGGGGCGGTGCGCGGCGCCTGGCGGCGGTCCCGCGCCTGCAGGATCTTCCCCATCCATTCCGGCGGCCGCCTGCCGCGGCCGACCTCGGCCAGCCCGCCGGCGATGCCGCGCGCCAGGCCTCGGAGGAAACCCTCCGCGACCAGCTCCAGCTCGACCGTATCGCCCCGCCGCGTGACCGTCGCAGAGCGCATCTCGCGCACCCTCGCGTCGGGCGGCTCGGAGGCCGAGCAGTAGGTGGTCCAGTCGTGCTTGCCGATCAGCGCCCCCGCCCCCCGGGACATCGCGTCGACGTCGAGGGGTCCGCGAACGTGCCAGCACCGGCCGCGTTCGAGGGCAGGTCGCGACACGCGGTCGAGGTATCGATAGCGATACCTGCGCCAGCGGGCGGAGTACCTCGCGTGGAAATCGTCGGGCACCTCTTCCGCGCTCAGCACAGCGACGTCCGCCGGCAGCCGGGCGTTCAGCGCGGCCGTCATCCGCCGAGGCCGTATGCGGCCGTCGGTGTGAAAGTTCACGACCTGGCCTTCCGCATGAGCACCGGCGTCGGTGCGGCCGGCGGCGTAGACCGGGATGTCCTTGCCCGTGATCGAGCGCAGCGCCCGCTTCAGCTCAGCCTCCACGGTACGACCGTCGGCCTGCTGCTGCCAGCCGGCGAAGTTCGAACCGTCGTACTCCAACACGACTTTGATATTCAGTTGTTAAAAGCTAGTCGACGAGTTCGATGATCACCATCGGCGCCGCATCGCCCAGCCGCGGCCCCTTGTGAATGATCCTGGTGTAACCTCCGGGCCTCTCGGCGAGGCGCGGGATCAGGTTGGAAAACAACCTCTCCACCACCTCGGGCTTGGAAACGTCCTCGCTCACCCTCCGCCGCGCGTTCACGTCCTGGTCCTTGGCGGTCGTGATGAGCCGCTCGACCCAGCGCCGCAGCTCCTTCGCACGCGCCTCGGTCGTCGTGATCCGGCCGCTCTCGAGCAGCGACGTGCACAGGTTGCGCATCAGCGCCTTGCGCGCATCCGTGTCCCGGTTGAAGCGGCGGCCGCTCTTCTGATGACGCATGCAGCTCCGTTAGCCGCGCAGGACCGTGCCCATCTCTTCGGGCTTGATGAATCCCTTCTCGACGAGCTTCTCCTTGATCTCGTCGAGCGACTTCCGGCCGAAGTTCCGCAGCGCGAGCAGCTCTTCCTCGCGCTTCTGGAGCAGCTGGCCCACAGTCTGGATCTCGTTCGCCTTGAGGCAGTTGAAGGCGCGCACGGAGAGATCGAGCTCCTCGATCGGCGTGTCCATCAGGCGGCCCTGGGGCGTCTTCTCGCCGCGCAGCTCCTGCTCGTGCTTCTCGATCGAGTCCCGGAAGCGGACGAACAGGTTGAGGTGCTGCGTGAACAGCTCGGCCGCGTGGCTCACGGCCTCCTCAGGCGACATGGTCCCGTCGGTCCAGACCTCGATGATCAGCCGGTCGTAATCGGTCGACTGGCCGACACGGGTCTTCTCCACCGTGAAGTTCGCCTTCTCGACCGGCGAGAAGATGGCGTCGATCGGGATCACGCCGATGGGCTGGCCCTCGCGCTTGTTGCGCTCGGCGGGCACGTAGCCCTTGCCGCGCTCGACGTTGAGCTCCATGCGCAGGTGGCCCTTTGCGGCCAGCGTGCAGATGTACAGGTCGGGGTTGACGATCTCGACGTCGGACGTGGCCTGGATGTGCGACGCGCGCACCTCCGCCGGCCCCTTGACGTCGAGCGTCAGCGTGATCGGGTCCTCGGTGAAGCTCTTCAGGCAGAGCTTCTTCAGGTTGAGGATGACCTCGGTCACGTCCTCCTTCACATGCGGGATCGCGGTGAACTCGTGCGCCACTCCGTCGATCTGGATCGACGTAACGGCGGCGCCCCACAGCGAAGAGAGCAGGACGCGGCGCAGCGTGTTCCCGAGGGTGGTTCCGAAGCCAGGGTCGAGGGGCTCGATGTCGAACTTGCCGTAGTTTGCGCTCGTCTCGAGCTTGCGGACCTGGGGGGTCACGGTCATCTGGGTGTCAATTGCCAACTGGGTTAATTACCTCCGACTACCTTGAATAGAACTCGACGATGAGCTGTTCCTCGACGCCGGACTCCATCTCGTGGCGTTCCGGCCGGGCGAGGATCTTGGCGGACTTTTCGTCCGTATTGAAGGAGAGCCATGAGGGCACGGGGCGCACCTTCGACGCATCCAGTGCCACGTCAAACACGCCATTGGACGGCTTGACCTTGACCTCGTCGCCTGGCTTGAGCTGGTACGACGGAACGTTCACCAGCTTGCCGTTGACCTCGAAGTGCCGATGGGTGACGAGCTGCCGGGCCTGCTTGCGCGAGGCGCCCAGGCCGAGCCGGTACACGACGTTGTCCAGGCGCGTCTCGAGATGGCGCAGGAGGTTCAGACCTGTCACCCCGGGCTCGTTCGAGGCCTGGTCGAAGTAGTTGCGGAACTGCTTCTCGAGCAAGCCATAGATGCGGCGAGCCTTCTGCTTGGCGCGCAGCTGCAGGCCGTAGTCCGAGGTCTTGCGCTTGCGGGCCTGGCCGTGCATGCCGGGCGCGAACGCGCGTCGCTCGATGGCGCACTTCGGCGTGTAGCAGCGCTCGCCCTTGAGGTAGAGCTTGGCGCCCTCGCGGCGGCAGAAGCGGCAGACGGGACCGCTGTAGTTCGCCATGCCTAAACGCGTCTCCGCTTGGGCGGGCGACATCCGTTGTGCGGGATCGGCGTCACGTCGGTGATCGCGCTGACCTCCAGGCCCGCGGCCTGCAGGGAACGGATCGCCGCCTCGCGCCCGGCGCCCGGCCCTCGGACGAAGACCTCGATCGAGCGCATGCCATGCTCGAGCGCCTTCTTGGCGGTTGTCTCGCCAGTCTGCTGGGCGGCGAACGGCGTCGACTTGCGGCTGCCCTTGAAGCCTTGCGCTCCGGCCGAGCCCCAGGCGATGACGTTGCCGTCCACGTCGCTGATCGAGATGATCGTGTTGTTGAACGTGCTCTGGATGTGAGCCTGACCCGCGACGATGTTCTTGCGCTCGCGCCGGCGAGTGCGCACGACCTTCTTTTTGGTCACTTCCCGGCCTTCACCTTCTTCTTGCCCGCAACGGCACGCTTGGGACCGCGCCGGCTTCGCGCGTTGGTGCGCGTGCGCTGGCCGCGCACCGGAAGGCCGCGGCGATGGCGCTGGCCGCGGTACGAGCCGATCTCGGTCAGCCGCTTGATGTTGGTTGCCACCTCGCGGCGGAGGTCACCCTCGATGAGGATGTCCTTCGCGCTGGCCAGGCGGTCGACGATCTGGCGCAAGCGGGCAACCTCCTCCTCGCTGAGGTCTTTCGTGCGCTTGTTGGGGTCGATGTTGGCGTTCTTCACGATCTTCTCGGCGGTGGTGTTGCCGATGCCGTGGATGTACGTCATGGAGATGACCACGCGCTTCTGCGGGGGTATGTCGACGCCGGCGATCCTCGCCATTTAGCTCCTCAGCCCTGGCGCTGCTTGTGTTTCGGCGTCTTGGAGCAGATCACCCGGACCACTCCGTTGCGCTTGATCACCCTGCAGCTGGGACACATCTTCCTGACCGACGGACGTACCTTCATCTCCAGATCTCTCTAATTCGCCCTCGCGACCGGTCGCTTGCCGAAAGCTCGACCCCGACCTTGTCCCCGGCGAGAAGCCGGGTGAAGTGGGTGCCGGCGCGATCGGCGACGTGAGCGAGGACCTTCGCCCCGTTCTCGAGCTCAACCCTGTAGACGCCGTTGGGAAGAGGCTCCACCACGACCCCCTTCACTAGCGAGGGGCGTTGGGGCACGAACGCCGAGTATACCAAAGCTCCGGGTGAACTCAGTCGAGGGCTCCCTTTGTGAGTACGACGGGCCCCTTTTCTGTGATAGCGACGGTGTGCTCGAAGTAGGCCGACAGGGCGCCGTCGGCGGTGCAGATCGTCCACCCGTCGGGCTTCATGTACACCTCGTGCGTGCCGGCGTTGACCATGGGCTCGATCGCCAGCGTCATGCCCGGCTTGAGCCGGGGCGGGGTGCCCGGAGTGCCGAAGTTGGGGACCTGCGGGTCCTCGTGCATCTGGCGGCCGATCCCGTGGCCGACGAACTGGCGGATGACCGAGAATCCCGCCGCCTCGACATGCCTCTGGATGGCGGACGAGATGTCGCCCAGGTAGCCGCCCGGCCTGGCCTTGTCGATGCCCACGTAGAGGGCCTGCTCCGTGACCTTGATCAGGCGGGACGCCTCTGGCGTGATCTTGCCCACCCCGACGGTGATGCCGACATCCGCCCAGAAGCCCTCGAGGACTAGGCCGAGGTCGAGGCTGACCAGGTCGCCTTCGGCGATCTTGCGGTTGCCCGGGATGCCGTGGACCGCCTCGTCGTTGATCGAGACGCAGATCGACTTCGGAAAGCCGTGGTAGCCGAGGAAGCCGGGCGTGGCGCCTCCGGCGCGGATCAGGCGGTCGGCGATCCGGTCCAGCTCGGCAGTCCTGACGCCCGGCCGGCAGGCGTCCCTGAGAGGCGGCAGCACGGACGCGAGCAGGGTGCCCGCTCGGGCCATGAGGTCGATCTCGTGGGCGGTCTTCAGGTTGATCAAGCGGTGGCTCTCTTGGCGGCCTTTGCTCCCACGGCCTGGAGCACCTGGCGGCTTATCTGATCAATTGTCCCCCGGCCGTCGATCTCGGAAACCAGGCCCCCCACCCGATAGTGGTCAAGCACGGGCACCGTCTTCTCGAGGTAGATCTCGATTCGGGGCCGGACTGCCTCCGGCTTGTCGTCCTCGCGCTGGACGAGCGCGCTGCCGTCGGCCTCACACGCCGGGGTCCCCGGCGGGTAGGTGCGCTGGCAGTTGGGACAGACGAGGCGCCCGGAGAGGCGCCGGAGCAGCTCCTGCACCGCCACCTTCAGGTAGATGACCCGGTCGAACCGCTTGCCCAGCTCGCCCATCAGCCCGTCGAGCGCCTCGGCCTGCGGCACCGTGCGGGGGAAGCCGTCGATGATGAACCCCGGCTCGCAGTCGGGGCGGCGCAGGCGGTTGCGGATCATGCCGACCATGATGTCGTCCGACACGTACTTGCCTGCCGCGAGGATCGGCTGGGCCTTGCGGCCGAGATCGGTCCCGGCCTGGATCTCGGCCCGCAGCATGTCGCCGGTGGCGATGTGCGGGATGCCGAAATGCGAACGCAGCATGTTGGCCTGGGTCCCCTTGCCTGAGCCAGGGGCGCCATACAACAACAAATTCACTTGATGAAGCCGCGGTACTGGCGCATCACCAGCTGCGTCTGCAGCTGCTTCATCGTGTCGAGCGCGACGCCGACCACGATGAGGATGGCGGTGCCTCCCAGGTACATCTGCTGATGTGGGATGCCTGAGATCTTGGAAGTGCCGATGGGCAGGATGACTGTGATGAAACCGAGGAATACCGCACCGACGAAGGTCACGCGGTTCATCACCGCCTGCAGATAGTCCGCGGTTGGACGTCCCGGGCGGATTCCCGGAATGAAGCTCGAATAGCGTTTGAGGTTGTCGGCCACGTCGTTCACGTCAAAAGTGATCGCGGTGTAGAAGTACGTGAACCCGAACGTGAAAAGGAAGTAGAGACCGTTGTAGGTGATCGCCATTGGAATGTTCGGGGTGTCCGGTGTGAAGTTGCCCTGGATCCAGTTGGCCGCCCGGTAGTACCACGTGGTCGGCGGGGCCGCGTTGAAGTAGTTGGCGATGATCGTGGGCAGGAACATCACGGAGATCGCGAAGATGATCGGGATGACTCCCGCGTGGTTGACGCGCAGCGGGAGGAAGCTAGCCCTGCGCCCGACCTCGCGGCCGCCGGCGACGCGCTGCGCGGACTGGATCGGGATCTTCCGCACGGCCTGCTGGACCTCGATGATCACCGCAGTCATGACCAGCGCGATTGCGCCGAAGATGATGAAGGGCACATAGTCGGCCAGGCCGCCACCGGTCGAGTGGGCGCTGAACACCGCGGCGATGCCCTGCGGTCCGCGGCCGATGATGCCGGCGAAGATGATCAATGACACGCCGTTGCCGATGCCGTACTCGGTGATCAGCTCGCCGAACCACATCAGCATCACGGTGCCGGCGCTCAGGACGAGGATGATCTGCAGGCGCTGGAACCAGTCGAGCGGCCCCAGGATCGCTGGGTTCGTGTTCTGGAAGAGGACGGTGAACCCGTAGGCCTGCCCGGCGCCGAGCGCGACGGTGAGGTAGCGGCTCCACCGCTGGATGCGGCGGCGGCCCATCTCGCCCTCTTTCTGGATCTCCTTGATGCGCTCGGAGATCACCGTCATCAACTGCATGATGATCGTGGCGTTGATGTAGGGGTTCATGCCCATCGCGACGACGCTGAAGCGCGAAAGACCACCACCTGAGAAGAGGTCGAGCAGTCCGAGAAGCGCCTGCTGGTTGAAGAGCAAGCCGAGAGCCGTCTTGTTGGCCTCGGGGATTGCGATGTTGGCGAAGAGGCGGAACACGACCAGGATGCCGCCCGTGAACAGGATCTTGTTCCGCAGCTCGGGCAGCCGGATCGAGTTGAGGAGCGCCTCGAGGAGGTTCATCGGCTATTCCGTGCTGGCGGTTTGGGGCTCCCCATCCCCCGGCTCCGCCGGGGACTTCCCCGCCCGCGGGGAAGAGGGAGGGGTGGCCTCCTCGACTGCCGCCGGTGGGGCGCCCTTTTTCTCACGCGGGGGTTTGGCTGCCGCGACAGGGGTGGGCTCCGGCAGGGCTTTGGGGGCCTTTGCGGCCGTCCGCCTGGGTCCGATCTTGCGAGGCTCGCCGAGGACTTTGACGGAACCGCCGGCCTTCTCGATCGCTTCGCGGGCGCTCGTGGTGAACGCATGGGCTTCCACGGTCAGCTTGCGCTTGAGGCGGCCCGTGCCCAGGATCTTGATCTCCTTGCCCGCATGGATCAGCCGCGCCTCCAGCAGCGCCTCGGCGTTGACGGTAGCTCCATCGGCGAAGCGGCTGAGCTTCGAGACGTTGACCACCGAGTAGATCTTCTTGAACGGGTTCTTGAAACCGGGCAGCTTCGGGATGCGCTGCGCCAGGGGCATCTGCCCGCCCTCGAATCCGAGCCGGAAGCCTTCGCTGCGTGCGTTCTGTCCCTTCTGGCCGCGGCCGGAGGTCTTGCCCCGGCCGGACCCCGTGCCCCGGCCGACGCGCTGCCGCCTGCGGTGGGCGCCCGGGGCGGGTTTCAGGTCGTGGAGCTGCACCTAGTGACCTCTCTGGTGCTTCTTGGTCGAGCGGGCGCGCCAGATCTTGTACTTGCTGCGCTTGGGGCGTTCATATGGTTCGCCTTCCACCGCGACCAGGAAATTCACTCGCGTGAGCATGCCGCGCACCGCCGGGTTGTCCGGCAGCTCGCGGGTCTGGTTCATGCGCCGAAACCCGAGCGACTCGACGGTCGCGCGGATCTCCGGCCTGGCGCCGATCGGGCTCTTCACCAGGGTCGCCTTGATCGTTTGATCAGGCACGCACGCCCCCTCCGGCGGCTGGCGCCGCCACCTCCCCAGCGAGTGGGGAGGATTCTTGACCTTTGTACACGGCGGCCAGGCGCTTGCCGACCATCTGCTCGACGTCCTTGCCCCGCAGCTCGGCGACCTGCGCTGCCGTCTTCAGCGTCTGGAGGGCCGCGAGCGTGGCACGCACGGTGTTGATCGGGTTGTTGGTGCCGTGCGACTTGGTGAGGATGTCCTTGATGCCGGCGGTCTCGATCACCGCGCGCATGGCGCCGCCGGAGATCACGCCCGTTCCAGGTGCGGCCGGCTTCAGCATGATGCGGGCGGCCCCCCACTTGTACTCGACGGCGTGAGGAATGGTCGTGCCGACCATCGGCACCGTGATCATGTTGCGCTTGGCGACCTCCATCCCCTTGCGGATGGCCTCGGTCACCTCTCGGGCTTTGCCGATGCCGGCGCCGACGCGGCCATTCATGTCGCCGACGACGATCAGAGCGCTGAAGGAGAACTTGCGCCCGCCCTTGACGACCTTGGCCACGCGGTTCACGCGGACCACGCGGTCGGCAAGCTCGGATCGCTCTCCGCCCGAGTGTTGAAAGCGGCCGCCGCCCATGTTTCGGCTCAAAATTCGAGACCTGCCTCACGCGCCGCATCGGCCAGCGCTTTGATCCGGCCGTGATAGAGGAACCCCCCGCGGTCGAAGACCACAGAGCTAACGCCTGCGGCTTTCGCCTTCGCTGCGATCGCCTTGCCAACCTCAGCCGCCTGGCTGACGCCGTTGCCCCTCGCCTTCATCTCGACCGTGGAGGCGGCCGCCAGCGTGCGGCTGGATCCGTCGTCGATCAGCTGGGCGTAAACGTGGTTCAGGCTGCGGAACACCGCCAGCCTCGGTCGCTGCGAGGTGCCTGCGACGTGCACGCGCACCCGCTTGTGGCGCTTGGAGCGGTTGACCTTGCGGTCCGGTCGCTTGATCATGCTGTCGGCCTTTTCATGCGGTGGCTTTGGCCCCCTTGCCTGCCTTGCCCGGCTTGCGGCGGACCTTCTCGCCGCGGTACATCACGCCCTTTCCCTTGTAGGGCTCGGGTGGCCTCATGCCGCGAAGGTTGGCGGCGACCTGGCCCACGTCCTCGATCGAGATCCCGTTGACCGAGAACTTCGTCGGATCCTGAACGTCGATGGTGATGCCCTGGGGCGGCTTGAATCGAATCGGATGCGAGTAGCCGAGGTTCAGGACGAGCTCCTCGCCCTGCTTCGCGACGCGGTAACCGACGCCGACCAGCTCGAGGTGCTTGGTGAAACCCTTCTCGACGCCCTCGACCATGTTCGCCACCAGGCTGCGGACCAGGCCGTGCAGCGCGCGGTGGCGGAAGTCGTCGGACGGCCGCTCGAAGACCAGCTCGCCGTCGACCTGCTTGACCGTGATCTCAGACGGCAGGATGCGCTCGAGCTGTCCCTTCGGACCTTCGACCTTGACGTGGCCCGCGCCGAGGGTGACCTTCACCGACTTCGGCAACCGGACCGGCAGCTTTCCGATTCGCGACATTCCTTTTCCTTCTACCAGACGTAGGCGAGCACTTCGCCGCCCAATCCCTGGCGCAAAGCCTGCCTTCCGCTCATGACCCCCTCAGCGGTGCTGAGGATGGCGATGCCGAGGCCTCCGAGGACCCTGGGAATCTCGGTCTTGCGCGCGTAGACGCGCAGTCCGGGGCGGCTGATCCTCTTCACTCCCGAGATCACGCGGCTGCGATCCGGGCGGGACTTGAAGATGATACGCATCGTCTGCGTGGTGCCGTCCGCCTCGACGTCGTATCCGGCGATGTAGCCCTCGTCCTTCAGGACCCGGGCGATCTCGAGCTTGAGCCTCGACGCCGGCACCTTCACCTCGACGTGCCGCGCCGCGTTGGAGTTGCGGATGCGCGTGAGCATGTCGGCGATCGGGTCGCTGAGGATCCCCGCCGGCGCTCGCTTGACGTTCTTCGTGGCTGTTTTGGCGAGAGCTGTGGCCATCATCACCAGCTCGACTTCGTGACCCCGGGGACGCGTCCCTCGGAGGCCAGCTCTCGGAAGCAGATGCGGCACATGCCGAACTTGCGCAGGAAGGCGCGCGGCCGCCCGCAGATGCGGCAGCGATTGTGAAAGCGCACCTTGAACTTCGGGTTTACGAGGTCCCGCTTCCACCGCTCCATCGATGATTTCTTCGCCAAGCTTTTCCCTCTACCTCTTTCTAAATGGCATTCCGAGTCTTGTCAGAAGGCTTCTCGCCTCGTCGTCGGTGCGGGCGGTTGTGATGATCGACACCTCGAGCCCGCGCAGCTTGTCGATCTTGTCGTAGTCGACCTCGGGGAACACGACCTGCTCGCGCAGGCCGAGCGAGTAGTTGCCGCGGCCGTCGAATCCGTCCGGGTTGACGCCGCGGAAGTCGCGGATGCGAGGCAGCGCGATGTTCAGCAGCTTGTCCAGGAAGTACCACATGCGGCGGCCGCGCAGCGTCGTCTTGATCCCCACCGTCTGTCCAGCGCGCAGCTTGAACGCCGCCACCGACTTCTTTGCCTTGATGAGCTGCGGACGCTGGCCCGTGATCGTGACAACGTCACCGACCGCGGCGTCCAGCGCCTTGTCGTTGTCCTTCGCCTCGCCGATGCCGATGTTGACCACGACCTTGTCGACGCGCGGCACCTGCATCACGTTGCCGTAGTCGAACTCCTTGGTCATCTGCTGCATCACGGTGGTGCGGTAGGCGGTCAGCAGGCGCGGCGGCGCCTCCGACTTCGTGCCGGGAGCTTTCGGAGCCTGTTCTTTCTTGGGTTGCTGCTTGGCCTTGGCCACCGCTACTGCGCCTCCGCCTTGCGAACGCGCTCGTAAGGCTCACCGCAGTGGCGGCAGACGAGCGCCCGGGCCCCAGACTCGAGCACGATGTGCATGGTGCGGGTGGGCCGGCCGCACGACGGACAGACCAGCATGACGTTCGAGTAGTCGAGCGGCGCCTCGAAGTCCACGATGCCACCCTGCGCGACGCGTACACCCCCGCGAGACTGGCCCGCCTTGGTGTGGCGCTTGAGCAGGTTGACGCCCTTCACCACGATCTTGTGCTGGTCAGGGATCGTGCGCAGGACCTCGCCCTGCTTGCCCTTGTCCTTGCCCGCGATGACGATCACCGGATCACCGGGGGCAAGGTCGAGCCAACGACGCGTGGGTTCGGGTTTGTTTTTCAGCATCTGGGTTAGAGGACCTCCGGGGCGAGCGAGATGATCTTCATGAAGTTGCGCTCGCGCAGCTCGCGCGCCACTGGACCGAAGATGCGGGTGCCGCGTGGGTTGTTGGCCTGGGCGAGGAGGACGGCAGCGTTCTCGTCGAAGCGGATCAGCGAGCCGTCCGGGCGCTTGTACTCCTTGTTCACCCGCACCACCACCGCCTTGACCACCTCGCCTTTCTTCACCTGCCCGCCGGGTTGGGCGGACTTCACGGTCGCGGTGATGATGTCGCCGACGTAGGCGTACTTGCGGTAGTGGCCGCCGGCCACGCGGATGCACAGGAGCTCCTTTGCCCCAGAGTTGTCCGCGACCTTGAGCCGAGTTTCTTGCTGAATCATTCGTTACCGAGCCTTCTCCACGATCTCCAGTACCCGCCAGCGTTTCTCCCTCGAGAGCGGACGCGTTTCGGTGATGCGGACAAGGTCGCCCACCCCGCATTCGTTCTTCTCGTCGTGCACCTTGAAGCGGGCGCGCTGCTGGACGGTCTTGCGATACAGGCGGTGCGCCTTGGACGAGCCGACCTGCACGATGACCGTCTTGTCCATCTTGTCCGAGATCACGTAACCGAGGCGGACCTTGCGCTGCCCGCGATCGAGTTTGGCCTGCGTGGCGGTGTCGCTCATTCGGATTCCTTCCTGGCGCGGCCGCGGCGCTTGGGTTTGGGAGCTTCTTCCTCTTCCGTCTCCACCGGTTCCGTGTCCACCGGCTCAGGCTCGGGCTCGGCCACGGCCACCGCCGGCAGCGCGTCCGCATCCACGAGGGGGGCGATCCCGAAGTCCCTTTCCCGAAGCACGGTCATGATCCGGGCGATGTCGTGGCGGACCTTCGAGATCTCGCTCGAGTTCTCGAGCTGGCCGACCGCGTGCTTGAACCGGAGCTCGTAGAGCTCCCGACGCGCTGTGCGCAAGCGCATGCCGAGCTCGTCGGCTTCCAGCACGCGAAGCTCGTCGACCTTCATCTGGCACCTCCACCCTCGGCGGACGTCACGAACCGCGTCTTGATCGGCAGCTTGGCCGCGGCCAGCTTCATGGCTTCCTTCGCCACCTGCGGCGTGACACCGCCCATCTCGAAGAGCACGCGTCCCGGCTTGACCACGGCAACCCAGCCCTCGGGGTTGCCCTTGCCGGAACCCATGCGGGTTTCGGCCGGCTTCTTGGTGATCGACTTGTCGGGGAACACGCGGATCCAGATCTGACCGCCGCGCTTGACGTGGCGGGTCATGGCGCGCCGGGCGGCCTCGATCTGGCGGTTGCTCATCCAGCACGCCTCCATCGCCTGCAGGCCGTAGTCGCCGAACGCGACCGTGGCGCCGCGCGTGGCGATGCCCTGGCGGCGGCCGCGGTGCATCTTGCGGTACTTGACGCGCTTGGGGATCAGCATCAGCTCTTGAGCTTCCTGGCTGTGGTTGTCTTCTTGGCGGCCGCAGGTTTGGCTGCCGCAGGTTTCTTGGCGGCTTCAGCCTTTGCTTTCGGAGCTGCCTTCGGGGCTGCCTTTGGCGCAGCGGTAGTTCGAGTCCGTCGCGGCGCCGCCGTCGGTGCGGCCTCGGGCGCGGCCACGGCCAGCGCGGCGACCGGTTCGGGAGCGGCTTCGACGACCTCGGGTTGCGGCGCTATGACCTCCGCGAGGGGCACCGTCTCCTCCTGGATCGCGGCGAGCCGGCGCTGCGCGGGCGAGATCTGGTCCTTGTAGATCCAGACCTTGACGCCGATCGCGCCAAAGGTCGTCTTCGCCGTGGCGCGGCCGAAATCGATGTCGGCCCGTAACGTGTGGAGCGGGACGCGCCCCTCGCGGTCCCATTCCCGTCGCGCCATCTCGGCGCCGCGCAGGCGCCCGCCGCAGTAGATGCGCACGCCCTTCGCGCCGGAGCGCATGGTGCGCAGGATCGCCTGCTTCATCGCGCGCTTGTAGCTGATGCGCCGCTCGATCTGCGAAGCAATGTTCTCGGCCACCAGCTGCGCGTCGAGCTCCGGCTGCTTGATCTCCTGGATCGAGATGCGGACGCGGTTGCCGAATCGCTTCTCGAGGTCCTCGCGCAGCTGGTCGACGCTGGACCCGCCCTTGCCGATCACGATGCCCGGCTTGGCGGTATGGATCGTGACGGTCAGCTGCGCGTTGGACGAGCGCTCGGTCTCGATCTTCGCGATGCCGGCGTTGCGCAGACGCGCGAGGATGACCCGCCGCATCTCGAGGTCCTCGTGGAGCATCTTCGTGTAGTCCTTCGGGTTGGCGAACCAGTTCGCCTCCCAGGGACGGAAGACGCCCAGGCGGAATGCGTTCGGGTGGACTTTATGACCCAACTACTTGCGTCCTCCGTCAGGCTGGTCTTCGACGACCGCCGTGATGTGACAGGTGCGGTGGAAGTACTCGTGCGCCATGCTGCGGCTGACCGGACGGCGCCGCTTGTAAGTCGGTCCCTCGTCGATGAGCAGCTGCTTGAGCACGAGGTCGTCGCGGTTGAGGTTGAAGTTGTGCTCCGCGTTGGCGGCCGCGGATTTGATCGCCTTGGCGACATCCTTGGCGGCGTGTTTTGGAGAGAACTCGAGCTGCGCGAGGGCTTCCGACACCTTCATGCCTTTCACGGAGTCGGCCACCAGCCTTGCCTTGCGCGGCGTGCGGCGGACAAACCTCGAAACAGCGGAAACTTCCATCGTCGCCACTTCTACTTGAGAGCCGTCGATTTTTCGGTGTGGGTGCCGTGGCCGCGGAAGTGGCGCGTGGGCGCGAACTCGCCGAGGCGATGGCCGACCATGTTCTCGCTGATGAATACGGGCACGTGCTTGCGACCATCGTGGACCGCGATGGTGTGCCCGACCATGTCGGGATAGATGACCGAGGCGCGCGCCCAGGTGCGAATCACCTTCTTGTCGCGCGTCAGGTTCATCTTGTCGATCTTCTCTTTCAGTGGGGCGCTGATGAACGGCCCCTTCTTGAGTGAGCGTGACACTTACTTCTTTCGTCCCTTTTTTTCACGGCGGCGGATGATGAGCTTGTCCGAGGCCTTCTTCGGCTTTCGGGTGCGGTAGCCCAGCGCGGGTTTGCCCCACGGGGTCTTCGGGTTGCCGCCGGGCCCGGTCTTGCCCTCGCCACCGCCATGTGGATGG
>WNFB01000286.1_pt1 | contig 50213 bp, 45 predicted proteins | sample 5400501 | NCBI WGS metagenome assembly WNFB01 (sample SAMN13153341, study PRJNA577476) | soil metagenome | isolation source: 200 cm saprolite under Douglas fir tree site 2 hole 1 | place: USA:California | collected 2015-04-18 | reverse complement strand
GGATCTATGATGAGCGGCTTGCTGGCATCATATGTGGCAACCTCAAAGCCGATCTGACGCTTTCCCCGAAGCACGTAGCGGCCTGCGATCTCCTTTCGGACGTTGCCGCTCTCCTGGTAGACCACGGGCTTCTGGAGTCGAACCTCACCGCTGCCCGTGTTCAGAACCAAATCCCCACGGGCGCTTGCTTCCAACCTCTCTGCGCCAACGATGACGAGCCGGATGGTCCGCGGGTTCGTGCCCGGCGCGATGACGAAGTCGTACTCGAGCCGCCCCTGATTGCCATAGTAGACGAGGTCCACTCCGGGGTAGACACCCTCGTACCTGACCTTCGCGTACGTGGGGACGTTTGTGCGCCATTTCGCGGGGTCGTTGCCGATGAAATAGCTGCTTTTGCCCGGGAGCGACTCCAGTCCCTCTATCCGCGCGATGCGGTTCGCGCCTCCGATCTTCATCCGCAGCACAGCGGAGCTCGTCCTTCTGTTTCCGGGGGTGTTCCCGACATACCTCTGGATGGCGGCAATGGTGAGCGAAGGCTTTTGCAGGGCCAGCACCGCTTCTGTCGAGGTCAAGAACAGCGTGTAGCCGCTACCGCGTGAGAGGAACTTTACGCGAAGATCGGCTTGGCCCTGATTGGCCTCAAAGCGCAGAGGGAGTTTGCCGTACGATGCTGCTGCGACTTTGGCCCGCGACTCCCCGGATTGCTCGAGTAAAGCTGACCCGCTGTCAGCTTGGGGATATGAGCTCTGGCCGACGTGCCAAGTCCCACCATGTCCTGTTGCAGGCGGCCTACGAGGGGGCGCCAGGATTGCCCCGATCAGCAGAAGGAGAAAAAGCCCAAGCGACGTTCGCATCTTCATGGGATCCCCTAAACAGAAAAGGCTCCTTCATCACTGGCGGTGCTAGCCGCGCAAACCTGTGACAGCCGGCCTGTCCCTGAGTCCCCTTAGTGTCCGAACCGCCTAAAGATCGGTGGGTTTCCGTTGCCGCTTACACGAGGGCTCGGAGGAATTCGGTTTCGCTACCGATTGTTTTCCCGCACTCGGGTAGCCGCCTCACATCGGTTGTTGAAATTGGTTCCGGCGGAAACTCGATCTTTCGCAAGGGTATGGTCGGCAGCCTACTTCTATCGAGCTGTTAATGTCAAGAAAGGAATCATACCTGGGCACCCGGGAAATTGATCTTGCGCGGACGGTGCAGAATTGATTTCAGTTTGAGAGCTGCTAGAATGGCGACGCCCCGCAAGGAAATGCCGATGCCTCCCACGCTTGGGAATGATGCGCGCAGGCTGAAGCCTATGCCACCGAGGGGAGCTGATGAGAGTCTGCATGGGATGGTTTGCGGTTCTGGTTGCGCTGATGGCGCCGCTTTCGGGCGGAAAGACGACTGCGGTGGCGAAATCGATGGAAAAAATTCCCTTTGGCAAGACGCCTGACGGAGGCAGCGCCGATCTCTATGTGCTGAAGAATCAAGGCGGGGTGGAGGTGTCCATTACCAATTTCGGCGGGATCGTGGTGGCGATCAAGGCGCCCGACCGGCAGGGGAAGCCAGGAGACGTCGTGCTGGGCTACGATTCTCTCGATGGCTACGCCAACCGCAGCGGTTACTTCGGCGCCGTGATCGGACGATATGGCAACCGAATCGCGCACGCAAAATTCAGCCTCGACGGCGTGACTTATACGCTGGCGCAAAACAACGGCGAGAACAGCCTTCATGGAGGAACGCAGGGCTTCAACAAAGTTTTGTGGGAAGCCAGGGACATTTCGACGAAAGACGAGCCCGCGCTGGAATTGAAATACACGAGCAAAGACGGGGAAGAAGGTTATCCAGGAAACCTGTCGGTTACCGTCACCTACACGCTGACGAATCACAATGAGCTGAAGATCGACTACACAGCGACGACGGACAAGAAAACCGTCGTCAATCTAACGAATCATTCCTATTTCAACCTGGCCGGGCCAGGCGGCGATATCCTGAAGCACGTGCTTATGTTGAATGCGGATGAGTTTACGCCTGTGGACGCGGGCCTGATTCCAACGGGTGAACTGCGAGAAGTGCAGGGAACTCCATTTGATTTCCGCCAGCCGACGGCGATTGGCGCGCGGATCGCGCAAGATGACGAGCAACTGAAGCTGGGGAAGGGCTACGACCACAATTTTGTTTTGAGAAGCAGGAAACCTGGAAGTCTGGTGCTGGCCGCCAGGGTGGTTGAGCCCACGACAGGGCGCGCGTTGGAAGTCTGGACGACCGAGCCGGGCGTTCAGTTCTACAGCGGGAATTTTCTGGATGGAACGATTCGCGGCAAGGGCGGGCAAGTCTACCAGCGCCGATCAGGTTTTTGCCTGGAAACGCAACATTTTCCCGATTCGCCAAACCACGCGAACTTCCCCACGACGGTGTTGAAGCCTGGGGAGCGTTATCACACTACGACAATCTACAAGTTTTCTGCGAAATAGACGGAGAGATTCCTCACATGCGCAGGCCGACCCTTTCGCAGGAGCGAAAGGGGAAGAAAAACTCGGCCTGCTTCGTTCGGAATGACGGGTGAGGTGCGCGGTCAGTGGATTTGGCGGGTTTTGCGGGACATGTAGTCCATGAGGAGATACTGCCCGAGGGTATAGGGCGTGGTGAAATAGGCTTTGCCGCGGCACATTTCCGTAATTTTCTGGACGAAATGGACGAGGCTGTAGTCGCTGGCGAGCATGAAGGTGTTGATCATGATGCCGGAGCGCTTGCACTTGTTTACTTCTTCGAGGGTTTGGCTGACGACGAAGGGGTCGAGCCCGAAGGCATTTTTGTAGATGCGGCCGTCTTCGAGGGTGAGCGCGGACGGCTTCCCGTCGGTGATCATGACGATCTGGCGCATGTCTTTCTTCTGGCGAAGCAAGATGCGTTGCGCGAGGCGGAGGCCTTCGCGCGTGTTGGTGTAATAAGGGCCGACCTGGACGCGAGCGAGTTCGCCGAGAGGGACTTCTTCGGCGCTGTCGTGGAAGAGAACGAGGCTGAGCGTATCGCCGGGATATTGCGTTCGAATGAGGTGCGAAAGCGCCATAGCCACGCGCTTGGCGGGAGTGAAGCGGTCCTCGCCGTAGAGAATCATGCTGTGGCTGCAATCGAGAAGAACGACGGTGGCGCACGAGCTGTGATACTCGCACTGGTGCACCATCAAGTCCGAATACGTCATCTCGATGGGGACTTTAGCGCCCCCGCGGCGCACGGCGTTGAAAAGCGTTTCGCTTACATCGAGATTCATCGTGTCGCCAAACTCGTAAGGCCGTGAAACGCCGCCGGATTCGACGCCCGTGGACAGATCGCGCGTGTCGTGGCGGCCGAAGCTGCTGCGGCCCAGCGAGCCGAGCAAGTCCTGAAGCGTTTTGAAGCCGAGAAAGTCGATGGTCTTGTCGGTGATTTCAAAGCGCGCTTCGGGCTGGCGTTCGTGCGGCTGTCCAAGCTGGCCGCGCGCGGAAGTTTGCGGCGGAGGCGTGACTTGCGGCGGCTGTTGCGGATTGATGTAGCCTTCCTGGGCCAGGCGCTCCATCAGTTTATCGAGGAGGTCTTTTACGGCTTGACTGTCTCTGCCTTCCGGATTCTGGAGCATTTCGCGCAACTCTTCGCTGATTGCGTCTTCGGGAAGGAGATCGCCTTCTTGTAGCGCGCGCAGGATCGCTTCGCGGAGCGCTTCCATCGAGCGCTCGGGGTCCATCTGAGAAACGCCGTAAAATTGCGATTCGAATCCGCTCTGTAGGAAAAAGTCGCCCAGACGGCGAACAAGCTCTTCTAGGTCGATGGCATCGGCCGGTTCGCCGACGTATTTTCCGTAGCGGATGAATTTCATACGTTGCCCTTCGCTGTGCTCAGCAAGAGAAGAGAGATTCCTCGCTTCGCTCGGAATGACGGCATTTTGGTTGCGTCAGGCATGTTAATTGAATTGCCGGCGAGGGCGTCCCGGTGTCTCGCGTGTCTCCGACGGCCGCGGTTTTTCGGCGTAAAAACCGCGCTCTTCGCTGCGGCCAATTCTGCGGTGAGCCCATAGCCCTTCGAGGATCATTTCCGCGGCGGCTGCGGCCGCGCCGTGGTCTTTGCGGTCCTGCACGCCGAGCCGGCCAATGTGTTCCATCAGCCCCTGGATTCTCGATAGCTGCTGGAAGCGTTCCGATGTCGTCGTCACCTCCGGTAGTTTCAATTCGCCGCCCATTTCAAACCACTGGACGACGGTTTGGAAATTCACTTCGGCAAAATGCTGGCTGAAGACGCGGCCGACGGCCGTTCGAATGAGTTCGCGAGCGATGGTGTCAGCGCCTTTGAGTTCGCCTTCGTATTCGAGTTCGAGTTTGCCGGTGATGGCTGGAAGGGCCCCGTAAACATCGGCGACGCGGGCGACGACCGCCTTCTCGCGCGTGCGTGCGGCGCGCTGCTCGGCGCTGCTGACGAGACTCTCCACGGTAGTGATGGGCAGCCTTTGGCTGACTCCAGAGCGCCGGTCAACGCGCTTGTCCTCACGCGCCTGGAAGGCAATCTCCTCGACGACCTGGCGGAGATAGGCGGGGACTTCGACCTTCCGTCCGGAGTCGCGGCCCACCCAGGCTTCTTGAGCGGTGATGGTCATGCCTTCTTCGATGCTGGAGGGATAATGCGTTCGAATCTCCGCGCCGAGGCGGTCCTTGAGCGGCGTGATGATTTTTCCGCGGGCGGTGTAATCTTCGGGATTCGCGGTGAACACGAGCAACACGTCGAGGGGCAGCCGCAACGGATAGCCCTTAATCTGGATGTCGCCTTCCTGCATGATGTTGAACAATCCGACTTGAATCTTGCCGGCGAGGTCGGGCAATTCGTTGATGGCAAAGATACCGCGGTTTGCGCGCGGCAGAAGGCCGTAGTGAATGGTCAATTCGTCGGAAAGATCGCGTCCGCCGCGTGCGGCACGAATGGGATCGACGTCCCCAAGGATGTCGGCCATGGTCACGTCGGGAGTCGCCAGCTTTTCCACATAGCGAAGGTCGCGCGGCATCCAAGCGATGGGAGTGTTGTCGCCTTCGGCGGCAATCTTCTCGCGGCAGGCACGGCAGATCGGCCGAAGCGGGTCGTCATTGATTTCGCAACCTGAAACGACAGGAATCTCCGGGTCCAGGAATTGCACGAGGCCGCGCAAGATTCGGCTCTTGGCCTGGCCGCGAAGGCCCAGCAGGATGAAGTTGTGCCTGGAAAGTATGGCGTTGATGATTTGCGGAATGACGGTGTCCTCGTAGCCATGCACGCCGGGGAAGAGAGCCTCGTCATTCTCGATCGCGCGCAGCAGATTCTGGCGCATTTCCGTTTTGACGGAGCGCGAAGTTGCTTGCGCGTCAAAATCCGGAATGCGCTGGAGTTCGCCAAGAGTGCGAGGCTTCGAATGACCTGAGGAAGATTGTTTTGACGTGCTTACCGTCATGGGGTCCCATTCCGCGTCCCGAACCTAGCGGGACGCACAAGCACCTAGTTTAATCCATGTCCGTTGCCGCCTGCGCGCTGCCGCAGAGCACCAGTTTTCTGTAGATGCGGCGCCCACTCTCGAAGGTACGCTACCAGGCGTTCCTGGCGGTCTGCTTCGGACCTCAATTCCAGAATTTGCTGCTTCCACAATAAATCCATCGGCAGCGTCGCCGCCACCACAAAAGACAGTTCTTGAGAAGAATCGCCGTCAGCATTTTTGGGGTAGTCGTCAAAGATCAAGGTGTGGCAGGCCTCATAGAGCTCGATGAGTTCTCGCCGGAGGCGAGGATTTGAGGGTATTCCCCGATCCTCGAGATAGTCGACCTGACCCTCGACCAGGGGATTTTCTGTATATAGCCGGATGACGCGAAAAGGGGCGCGGCCGACGGTTAGAATGTCCATTCTCCCGTCGTCGTAGCGTTTCACGACCTCGACGATCTCAGCCGTGCAACCCACATAGGCAACTCCTTTGGGAAGCGAGAGTAATATGCCAAACTCGGATTTTTCCTTGAGGCAACTCTTTACCATCTGGCGGTAGCGCGGCTCGAAGATGTGCAGGGGAAGCACTGCGCCGGGAAAGAGGACGACGTCGAGGGGAAAGACTGGAATCCGTTCAGGCCGCATAGGTCCCAGATCAAATCATACCAGAGGGCGCGGCCAGTTTATGTGACTCCAGCATTCTATCATCAAGATGAGGGTCGATCAGGAAAGTTCACTGAGAAGGGCTTCCATTTCAGAACTGGCGTGCGGATCGCCTTTTCTGGCGGCAGCAGAGATACCATTCGAAAGAACTTGCTTGGCCTGTTCTTTGCGCCCCTCCCGCGCAAGCAGCTGTGCGTACATGAGATACGCGGGGACATAGTCCGCATTGCGCTCGATCAAGGCACGAAAGTGACCGTTGGCGGCAGCGGCGTCGCCTGAGTTCATACACTCCATGGCCAGACCGTAGAGCGAGAAGGCGTCATCGGGTTTTTTCGCCACGAACTCTTCGAGCATCTGGCGGCGGGTTTTCTTTTGTTCGGTCATCGTTCGCTCCCGTATTATACGGGTGTAGAGAGTGCATCCCAAATCGCTGGAAGAGCGGGAACTGAATGAGGAGAGAGTAGATGCGAAAAACTCATAACGGCGAGGAAGTCGCGCCCGAGGGAAAGCCGGTGAGCGCGTCACGTTCGGAAATGACGGAGATCGTGCTTCCGGCGCAGACGAACCCGTTGGGCAAGCTGCTTGGCGGCCAGGTGATGCACCTGGTGGATATGGCTGCGGCGATAGCGGCGCACCGGCACTCCAACAGCTACGTCGTCACTGCTTCGGTCGACTACATTGATTTCCGCAACCCAGTGAATCTAGGGGAAATCGTCAACTTGCAGGCGCAAGTCAACCGGGTGTTTCGCACTTCGATGGAGGTAGGTGTCGAGGTTTATTCGGAAAACGCGATGACCGGAGAGCGGAAGCATACGACGACGGCGTACGTAACATTTGTTGCGATTGATGAGCACACCCGGCTCCCCAAACCAGTAGTGCCACTTATCCTGAAAACGGCAGAAGAAAAACGGCGCTTTGGTGAGGCGGCGAAGAGGCGCGAGGTGCGGCTCGCCCTCCGCTACGGCAAAAGGAAATAAAAGCTTAGCCGACGCCGCCAACCCAACGCGGCGTGGTTGTTGGTTGGAGGCTGCCACCTTCCGGCTCCTCCGTGATGGCGAGGGCCTTCGTTTCGCTCATGGATTCCGGCGGATTCGAAACGAGTAGAACGAGCTTCCCGTCTGGATCCGGCCTTAACGTCATGGAAGGCATGGGTTTGGCGCCTGGCGCTTTGGGAATGAGCCAGAGTTGCAGGACGCGGTTCGCTGCGGGCATGGGAACGTTATGTCCCATAACACAGATGCCCAACTGCGAATGCCATTTGGCCTCGAGCTGCGGAGCCTGTGGGTCTTGCCCGGCGAGCGGAATCTTCACCGAGGCTGGATCGGTCACGATCATGGCTTCCCGCTTGGCCACAGCCAATTGTTCCTGGAGTTGTTGGCGCTCGCGGAGAATGGCTGCGGCGCGTTCGTTTGCATCGTGGATTTCGACGCGCAATCGCCCAGCCTCCAGGGCCGAATAGAGACTCAAGACGATCAGAGCCGCGACGCCAGCCCACATCCAAAAGGGGATACCGGTTTTGGAAGGAGCTGCAATTCGAGGTTGGCTCGCCTCAGCGCGCAGTGTCTGCATGAGGCGGCCCTTCAGCATGTCCGACGGAGTTGCTTCCGGCGCGAGGTAGGCGAGCTGGCTGACAAGCCAGCGCGCTTCTTCAACCGTTTTCGCGCAATCCGAGCAACCGGTTGCCAGGTGCGCTTCGAACGCGGCGCGGTCTTCACCATCGAGCGCGCCAAGCGCGTACGCTTGGATTAACTCCCGGAATTGCTCGCAGATTTTCACGTCGTTGCCTGCAATCCTTCTTTCAAGCGCAACAAACCGTTTCGAATCCAGCTTTTGACTGTTCCCAGCGGCTCCTTGAGCGCGGCGGCAATTTCCGAATGGCTAAGGCCCTCAAAATAGGCCAGTTCAATTGCTCTTTTCTGCTGCGGAGCCAGAGAAGTCATTAGAGCCCGCACACGCTCCGCGCGGCGCTTTTCATCGAGCGCGTTTTCATAGTCGGGCGCGGAAGCTACCGGGGGGAGTTCCTCTGCCTGATCTTCACGGCGGCGCTGACGCTCGCTCTTGAGACGCAGATGGTCGAGCGCGCGGTTCCGCGCCAGCGTAAGCAGCCAAGGAACGAAGGGCCCGCGCGAGGGATCGTAATGGGCGGCATTGCGCCAGAGTTGTAGAAAGACGTCTTGGACAACTTCTTCAGCCGTCGAAGCTTGCTGCAAGATGCGCAAGACCAGAGCGTAGACGATTCGTGAGTGGCGGTCGTAGAGCTGTTCGAAAGAGCTCACGTCCTTTTGAAGAAGCCGAGTCACGAGAGTCGCGTCAGGCGACACGTCGCGCTGATTCATGGGAGTCAAGGCCGCCAAGAACACGGGATAGGCTTCTTCGTCTCCTGCAAAGCTATACGGCCCAATAGCATAACCGGATGAGGCGGAACGGCTTATTGCTTGGCCTCCGAGATTCTACTTCGAATCTCTGCGGCAATCGAGAGAGCTTGTTCGACGCAAGCTCCGATCGACGGTCCGCGAAGATAGTTTCCGGTCAGCCACAAGCTCGGGAACTTAGTCGAGAGATTCTTGAGAGCGGCGATCCTCTCGGAGTGACCCAGATTGTACTGAGGGAGTGCCCGTTGATAAAGCGTCACATTTGAAAAGGTCGGCAACTGTTTAATGCCCAATAGCGGCGAGATTTCACGGTGCACGATGGAGACAACGGCGTCCGGCGCGAGGGAAATCGCTTGTGGGTCGGTAGCTCCACCGACGAAGCTCGTGAGGAGGGCGAATCCCTCCGGCGCACGGCTCGGAAACAACGATGAATTCCAGACTGTTCCAAGAATCCGCAAACGCTCCGACCGCGGCACGAGGAATCCGAATCCTTCGAGAGATTTTCCTATGTCCGATTTGCGATATCCGAGGGAGACAACCGCTACGGGCGCGTAATCAATTCCGTTTAAGACCGATTCAAATTCCGGGTTCACTTCCCGGAGGAGAGAGGAGGTAACTTGGGTTGGGGTGGCAAAGACCAAGTGATCGGTGGCGATCTCCTCCTCCGTTGCGCCAACGCGCAATTTGATTTCGAACCTCTCGGCATATCCTGTTGCCCGGCGTTGAACTTGGGTAACGGACGCGCCGCAGCGTAACGCGGGAGCAAGTCTTGAAGCGAGGGCGCTTACAAGGGTCTCGTTCCCGTTTCGAAAGCTTTGCAGAGTGGGTCTTTCGCGCGGAGCGCTCTCGTTTTTTGAGGTGCGTATCACCCCCCGCACCACACTACCGCCGGTTCGCTCCGCTTCGTACACTTGCGGGAAAGCTGCGCGTATACTCAATTTTTCAGGGTCGCCCGCGTAAATGCCGGAGACGAAAGGGCCAACGAGTTTGTCGAGGAGCTCGGCGGAAAACTTGCGCCGAACGAATGCGGCAACGGATTCATCTGACTGCGGTGGTTTGCTGCGCCCGAGGGCATCCCGGAGGATGCTCCATTTTGTTCGAACGCTGAAGAGGGAAGAGGAGAAGAACGCGGGCGGGCTTAAGGGAAGCCGCCTTAACCGTCCAACCACGAGGATGAAACGTGGCGCGCGAGGAGGAGCTTGTACCAATTCTTTCTCGATGCCCAATTCGTTACACAACTCCCGGAGCCGGGAGGTCCCGCTGAAACTCTGTGGGCCGAGCTCGAGGAGAAAGCCCTCGCGGCTCTCGGAGCGGATCACGCCTCCTGGCCGAGGAGAGGCTTCCACGAGCAAGGCATCGATCCCAGCCTTGCGGAGCGCATACGCGCAGACGAGGCCGGAAATCCCGGCACCCACAACGAGCACTGGAACGTGGGTCGTCACAGTAAGGGGCGCGGCTTCAAAGGCCTAGAGTGTCTTTGAAAAAAGTGGCTTGGCATCGAGGTGCTGCTTTTCAAGATAGGGATCGAAAACCATGGCCAGATTGCGAATGAAGATGCGGCCGAGCCAGGTGGTGCGGATTTCGTTTGGTTCGAGGAGGACCAGCCCGTCGTCGCGGGGCGCTTCGAGGCGGTGCAGCTCCTGGGCAAAATACTGATCGAAGTCGATTGAAAAGTCGCGCGAGATTTCGTCTTTTAGAACGACGGTGTGACACAAAAGTCGGCTTATAACCGCGCGGCGCAGGCAGTCGTCGTTCGAAAGATGATAGCCGCGCATGGTGGCAATGCCGCGATTGGCCACGGCCTTCTCCCAGGAAGGAATGTCGCGGTAATTCTGGGCATAGGCGTTCTGGATTCCGCTTATGGCTGTGATGCCCATTCCATAAAGGTCGGCGCCTGATTTTGTCGTATAGCCCTGGAAGTTGCGGTGCAGGGTGCGGTTCTGCTGAGAAAGGGCGAGTTCATCGCCGGGCTTCGCGAAATGGTCCATGCCAATGTAGAGATAGCCGGCTTCAAGGAACTTCAGCAGGCCGGTTCGAAAGATCTCAAACTTTTCCATGCCTTCCGGAAGGTGAGCGGCAAAAGAGCCTTGCTGTTTTTTTAGCCACGGCACGTGCGCATAGCTAAACAAGGCAATGCGGTCGGGGGTGAGCTCGAGGATCTGGTCGACGGTGTGCGCGAAAGTCCCGGCAGTTTGATGCGGGAGGCCGTAGATAAGATCGACGTTTATGCTTTGAAAGCCCAGGGCACGGGCAGCCTCGATGAGGTCGCGTGTCAATTCGAATGGCTGGATGCGGTTTATGGCTTTCTGCACATCGGCGTGGAAATCCTGAATGCCCATGCTGAGGCGGTTGAAACCCAGGCGGCGAAGCGTTTCAAGATGCGCGCGTGAAGTTACGCGGGGATCGACCTCGATGCCGATTTCCGCGTCAGGCGCAAAGGTGAAGAGCTGGCGCGTGAAGCCGAAAAGATCTTCAATCTGTTCCGGAGTCAGATAGGTGGGCGTTCCGCCACCCCAGTGAAACTGAACGACCTGGCGTTCGGGCGAGACACCGCGGCTGACCTTTTCAGTCTCGCGCTTCAAAACGTCGAGATAGGGCGGCGAAACGCGCTTGTCTTTTTGAATGACGACGTTGCAGGCGCAGAAGAGGCAGAGGCTCTCGCAAAATGGAATGTGCATGTAAAGCGAGACGGGAGTCTTGGCGCGCTCCGCTTCCTCGTGCACTTTTTCGAGATCGGCGGGTCCGAAGGATTCACTCCAAACCGGCGCTGTTGGATAACTTGTGTAGCGAGGGCCGGGACGGTTGTAGCGCGCGAGGAACTCTTCGCCCACGCGAAGCTCTTGTCGCATGCTTTGCAAGCTTGGGTTAGCGGCGGTCACGGCAGTTCTTCCTCAACGCCAACTCGCCGCAGGCTTCGCTTCTTGCAGCAGAGCCCGCTGGCCGGTTTGCACAAAGAGCTGCGCATTCTCGACCGTCGTCTGCGGCAGAATGCCATGCCCCAGGTTCAGGATATGGCCTGCGCCACCGAGAGCCGCAACCGTTTCCGACGTTACCCGGCGAATTTCTTCGGAAGGGCCGAGCAGAACGGCGGGATCCACGTTGCCCTGCAGTGCGATGCGAGGCCCGAGTTCCGCGCGAAGTGCGCTCAAATCCATGCGCCAATCGACACTGAGGACGTCGGCGCCAGATCGCGCCACGGCCGGAAACAAGTGATGTGACGCCTTGGTGTAATGGATCACTGGAACCGCGCCGGCGATGCCGGAAACGATTTCTTGAGTGGCGGGCAGCGCGAAATTCTCGTAGTCCCCTAAACTCAACTCGCCACACCAGGTATCGAACAATTGCACAGCTGCAGCCCCTGCGGCGATCTGCGCCTTCAAGTAGGTGATCGTCGCCAGCGCGATGCGATGAAGCAGTTCGCGAAAAATCTTCGGTTCATGCAGAAGAAAACTCTTCGCAGCGGCAAAGCCTTCTTTGGCCTGGCCTTCGACCATGTAGCAAGCCAGCGTCCACGGCGCTCCTGCGAAGCCCAGCACCGGCACATTCGGGCCAAGTTCGCGCACGAGTCGCCGGATGGCTTCGGGAAGGAATGCGGTCTCGGTTTCGGGGTCGAAGAGCCTCAATTTTTCCACATCGTTCCTGGTTCGAACAGGCTCCGGCAAGTTTGGCCCGGCATCACCGAGTTCCAGCCTCAGGCCCATAGCCTCAGCGGGGATGAGGATGTCCGAAAACACGATGACGGCGTCGACGCCGAGGCGGCAAAAGGGTTGCAGCGAAACCTCTACAGCCAAGTCCGGAGTCTTACAAACTTCGAGGAAAGCATGCTCTTCGCGGATGGCACGATATTCAGGCAGATAGCGTCCCGCCTGGCGCATCATCCAAACTGGAACGCGCGGGACTATCTGGCTCCGGCAAGCGCGGAGGAACGTACGGGCTCATTCGCCATCTTGCGCCTGAAACCAAGCATAACAAATACCTGCGCCGATTGCTGCGGAAGGACCTAACGGTGCGAGGCGCGCGATGGCTGGGCTATACTCTATCTTTAGCTCGCCGCACAGGCTTCGGGGCAATACACGTCTGTCCAATAGAAGGATGGCCGTGGGCCGTTCGAGCTGGCAGGACTGATGAAAGGTTTATTTTTCATTCTGACGATCGCCTCGTATGCGCTGAGTTTCGGAGCATATCTCCGCTTCCTGTATACAGGTAGGGAACTTATGGGACGTTTGGGTACCGTTTTTCTGGCCTTGGGTTTGGTCGCGCATTACTATGCCCTGCTGGAGAGGACTCGCGGGCTGCACACCGTTCCTTACCACGATCTCTACGGTTCGATGTCCCTGTTCGGATGGCTTCTTGCTCTGACGTATTTGGCGCTGGAGTTCTATCACCGCCAGCGCTCCGTCGGGGCCATTGTTGTGCCGTTTATCATCGTTTTTTTCCTTGCCGCTCATCTCGCGCCCGCGGATCGGCTCGCCCCTGCGCCGGCGCGCGGTCCGGCATTTGCGTTCCACGTGACCTTGAGTATTCTCGCTTATGCGGCCTTTGCGCTTTCCTTCGTGTTCAGCCTCATTTTTCTCGGCGAAGAGCGCCTCCTGCGGCGGCATAAGCTCGGAGATGTTGTGTGGCGCCTCCCGTCCCTGGAGCTCCTCGAACGCATGAGTCGTTCCAGTACGCTCATCGGCCTCATCTCCATCGCCATCGGAACTGCTCTCGGGTTCCTTTGGGTCGATCGTCTGACCGGCCAGCAGTCGTATTTCGACCCGAAATATGTGATCACCGTGCTCGTATTGCTTCTGTACGCGCTCTATTTCAGGCTGGCGCGGACGGCGTCCTGGCGCGGAGTGCGGGCCTCGAAACTGTGTATTTTCAATTTCTTTGTCGTAGTTTTGAGTTTCACCGTGGTGAACCTGTACCTCTCGCACAGTCATAGATACTTTTAGGAGCGCGGCCGCGGTATGGAGATCGTTCTCGTCGGACTGAATCACCGCACTGCGCCGGTCGAGGTGCGCGAGCGGTTGTCGTTTACGGCGGAGCAAGCGCGGCAGGCTGCCGAACAGCTGCGGTCCCGCGGGATCCTGGAAGAAACACTCGTGCTTTCGACCTGCAACCGCAGCGAAGTGTATGGTGTCCCGCCGGAAACTTCCCACGAATGCGCGCCCGGGCTTTCTTCATTCCTGAGCGAGTTTCATTCCGTACGTCCAGACGTGTTAGGGGAGTCGCTCTATCATCACTATGACTGCGAGGCGGTGCGGCATCTTTTCCGCGTCTCGGCGGGGCTTGACTCCATGCTCCTCGGCGAAGCCGAAATTCTTGGCCAAGTCCGCGAGGCCTACCGGATTGCTCACGAGCTCGGAGCGACCGGCCCGGTTCTAAACCGGCTGTTCCAAGGGGCGCTGGAGGTGGGGAAGCGAGTTCGCACAGAAACAGACCTCGGAACTCGTCCCATGTCGGTGGCGTCGGCAGGCGTGAAGCTGGCCGAACGTATCTTCGGCAAATTGAGTGAGCGAAGCGCGCTGGTGCTGGGAGCCGGGGCGATCAGTGAACAGGTGGTGGCGCAACTGCGCGCCCGCGGAATTGCCCGCCTATTCATGATGAATCGCTCGCGAGAACGTGCCGATGAGCTCGCGCGGCAGTATGAAGGGAAGGTAATTGGGTGGGCGGAATGGAAAACGGCGCTGAAAGTGCCGGACGTGGTGGTGTCATCGGTTTCCTCGGACGAGCCTGTACTCCGGCGTGACACCCTGGAAAAAGCGATGGCAGCGCGAGGCAATCGCGCTCTTCTGCTGATGGACCTGGGAGTGCCACGGAATATCGAGGCTTCCGCGGCGAATCTCTACAATGTTTACGTTTACAACGTGGACGATCTCTCGGACATCGTCCAGCAGAACCGGCAGGCCCGCGAAAACGAAATCCCCCGGGCTGGAGCTATCGTCGAAGAGCATGTCGGCAAGTTTCTCTCCTGGCAGGCGAGCGTCGAGCTTGTTGGTTTGGTGGACGCACTGCGTACACGCATGCGCGAGGAACGTGCCGCCTTCATTCGTGCGCGAGTGGATTCGATGAACGGCCTGGGCGCGTCCGAGCGCCAGCGCGTGGAATCCTTGATGGATGAATTGCTGGAGAAGCTGCTCCTTGAACCCGCTGAGCGCTTGCGCGGAGAAAAGGAACTGCGGCGCAAGATTCAAAACGTCGAGGCGCTTCGCGATCTGTTCCTTTCTCACGGGGGAAAGTCTTGAGGCACCTGCGCATCGGCACCCGTGGCAGCATGCTTGCGAAGTGGCAGGCGGAGTGGGTTCGCAAGCAGCTGTTTGCGGCTGCTGGTGTGGAGATGGAGATCGTCGTCATCAAAACAGCCGGCGATAAGATGCAGCAGTCCGCATTAACAGGAATTGGCGGGAAGGGAATTTTCATCAAGGAGCTGGAAGAAGCTTTGCTCGAGGAATCGATCGACCTGGCCGTGCATAGCGTGAAGGATATTCCCACAGACGTGCCTTCGCGCCTTAGCTTCCCGGCGATATGCCGCCGGGCGGACGCTCGAGATTGCTTGGTGAGCGCAAAAGGGCTGACGCTCGCCAATCTTCAGCATGGGGCGCGCGTTGGCACTGGAAGTCTCAGGCGTCAGGCGCAGCTTCTTCACATTCGCCCGGACCTGGATATCCGGGACCTCCGTGGCAACGTCGATACACGCCTCCGAAAAGTGGAAAGCGGCGAGTACGAAGCCGTAGTGCTGGCGAAGGCAGGTTTAGACCGTCTTGGCTTGAGTCAACGCATCACGGAAGTCCTCTCACCGGACGTGTGCATGCCGGCGGTCGGTCAAGGAGCAATCGCGGTCGAATGCCGCGCGAAAGACGTGGAAGCGGGGGGCATGCTGGCGAGCCTCGACGATGCCGAAACACGAACTGCGATTGCTGCGGAGCGCGCGCTGCTTTCCGCGCTTCAAGGCGGCTGTCAGGTACCCCTTGGTGCGTGGGCGCGTATCGAGCGCGAAGAGCTGGTCATGGAAGCTTGCGTTTGCTCCGTAGACGGCGCGCAGTACGTGAAACAGCGCGCGGCCGCACCGCCGGAGCAAGCCGGGCAGCTTGGTGAACACATGGCCCGTCTGTTGATCGAAGCCGGCGCGCAGGCCATCCTCGAAGAAGTGAGCCGCCAGCGTGGCTGAGAGACTTCCATCGCCATTGGCCGGAAGGAAGATTGTTGTAACCCGTACAATTCCCCAGATTGTTGAACTCTCCCGGGAATTGACGGACCGCGGCGCTGATCCGATTTCTCTCCCACTCGTCTCATTTGCGGGCCCGGAAGATTGCCGGCCCATGGATACGGCTCTTCAACAATTGGATTCGTTTGATTGGACGATTTTTACGAGTGCGAATGCCGTGCTCGCCGTGGTCCAGCGAACCGAGAAACTTGGCGGCCGCCAATTCCATTTGAAGCGGCCATCACAGATTGCTGCGGTTGGCCCGGCCACGGCCAAAGAGGCTGAGAAGCGCGGGATTTCTGTAGACTACGTGGCGAAGAATCACAGCGGAGTTGCCCTCGCTGAAGAATTGGGGGAGCGGGTTCGAGGTAAGAGCGTGCTTCTGCCACGGAGCGACCGCGCAAATCCGGACTTGTCCGCTGCGCTGCGCCGAAACGGGGCCAGAGTGACGGAGGTGGTGGCATACCGAACCTTGCTTCCTAGCAATCTGGATCGAAAAGAAGTAAACCGTCTGGTCGGGTCAGGAATTGACGCCATTGTGTTTTTCAGCCCGAGCGCAGTTCACCACTTTTCAGAAATAATGGGCCGTGAGCAATTGCCGGCCTTGCAGCGTAGAATCGTTATCGCTGCGGTGGGACCCGTCACTGCGGGAGCTTTACAAAGAGCCGGGATTGAGCGCGTCGTGCAGGCCGCGGATACTACGGCGATGGCGGTCGTGAAATCCCTGGAGGCACATTTTGCCGGGGCGGCAAAACTTTCTACCGCAGGAGTGAAGCGAGGATGAGTTTCCCTACCCACCGGGCGCGGCGTTTGCGGCGCAGCGAAGCGCTCCGGGGCCTCGTGCGCGAGACGCGGCTCGCCACAGCGGGCCTTATCTACCCGATGTTTGTATGTCCCGGCTCAGGAGTCCGGCAAGAAGTTAGTTCCATGCCGGGGATATTCCAGCAATCCGCCGACCAAATCGTGGAGGAATGTCGCGAGATTGAGGCTCTGGGAATCCCGGGAATAATACTGTTCGGCCTGCCAGAATCGAAAGATCCCCGAGGCACGAGTTCGACGTCTGCCCAGGGAGTTGTGCAACGTGCAATCGAGGCAATTCGGAAGGCAAAGCTAAAATTGATTGTAGTCACCGATGTGTGCCTCTGCGAGTACACGGATCACGGGCATTGCGGCGTCATCGAGAATGGCGACGTAGCCAATGATGCGACGCTCCCGATTCTTGCGCAACAAGCGTTGTCGCATGCGCGAGCCGGCGCAGACGTCGTTGCGCCTTCCGACATGATGGATGGCCGGGTTGCCGCCATCCGGGAGATGCTCGACGAGCACAAGTTTGAAAACATCGCTATTCTTTCCTACGCGGCAAAATACTGTTCAGGCTTCTATGGTCCTTTTCGCGAAGCGGCGCAGTCTGCGCCGCAATTTGGTGACCGCCGCAGCTACCAGATGGATCCTGCGAACGCTCGGGAAGCGCTGAAGGAAGTTGCACTCGACCTGGAAGAAGGCGCGGACATGGTCATGGTGAAGCCGGCGCTGCCGTATCTCGACGTCATCCGCCGGGTACGCGATTCTTTTCACGTACCTGTTGCGGCGTACAACGTGAGCGGCGAATACTCGATGATCAAAGCCGCCGCACAAAAGGATTGGCTCGACGAGCGGCGTGTGGTGCTTGAAATTCTCACAGGAATCCAGCGCGCGGGGGCGGATATTATCCTGACCTACCACGCCAAGGATGCGGCCCGGTGGCTGAAGCCTTGAGCATTTGTGAAAAAGCCCGATGAGTTCGACGCCTGGCAAATTGAAGAGTGGACGGCGCCGCTCGCGAGAGATTTTCGAGCGTGCCGAGAGAGTTCTCGTTGGAGGCGTGAATAGCCCGGTTCGCGCGTTTCGCTCGGTAGGTGGCGAGCCGTTGATCATCGAGCGCGGCAAAGGGTCGTATCTTTATGATGTCGACGGTAACGAATTCCTCGACTATGTCTGTTCCTGGGGCGCGATGCTATTGGGGCACGCGCATCCCGCGGTCTGCGAGGCCATTACGGATCAAGCTGCGCGCGGCACGAGCTACGGAGTTACGACGGAACTTGAGCTCGAACTCGCCACGCTGATAACCGAAGCGATTCCATTTATTGAAAAAATTCGCTTTGTTTCGAGCGGCACGGAAGCCACCATGAGTGCGCTGCGGCTTGCCCGCGGCGTTACCAAACGCGATTTCATTCTTAAGTTTGAAGGCTGCTACCACGGGCACGCAGACAGCTTTCTCTCGCAGGCCGGCTCGGGTCTTGCGACGCTTGGGATTGCGGAGTGCCCCGGAGTGCCACAGGCCCTTGCCGAGCTGACCCTTAACGCGCCTTACAACGACTTGGATGGCGTCGAGAACCTATTCGCAAGGCACAAGGACAAGATTGCTGCTGTCATCGTCGAGCCCATTGCGGCGAACATGGGAGTGGTGTTGCCGGAATCAGGATTTCTCACTGGGTTGCGGGAAATCACTCGCAAGAATGGCGCCCTTCTGATCGGGGACGAGGTGATCACCGGTTTTCGCTTAAAGAACGGATCAGCCCAAGACTTGCTGAATATCCAGGCCGATCTCACGACTCTCGGAAAGGTCATTGGAGGCGGATTGCCCGTCGCAGCGTACGGCGGACGCGCAGAGCTCATGAACCACGTGGCTCCCTTGGGACCCATATATCAGGCGGGAACGCTGGCGGGAAATCCCCTGGCGATGCGTGCGGGAATCGCGACGCTCAAGCAACTAACGAGGCCTGGTCTATACGAAGGATTGAGCCGGCACAGCCAAAGACTCGCCACCGGGCTGCGCGAGGCTCTCGCCGAGGCTCACGTCGCCGGTCAGGTGAACGCCATTGGCTCGCTGGCTACGCTCTTCTTCACCCCTGAGGCTGTGCGGGACTTTAATTGCGCCAGACGCTCGGACACTAAGCGCTATGCAAGGTTTTTCAGGGAGATGCTCGAGCGCGGGATATTCCTGGCGCCATCTCAATTTGAAGCGGCGTTTGTTTCGGCGGCGCATACCGGTGCTGATATCCAACGCACCCTTTCCGCGGCCCAGGACTCTCTGAAGGCCATCGCTGCGGACCCAGGGGCATAAATAGAACTAAGAGGTGCTATCGCGATGCATGAAGGTGTGGAACTTCACGAAGGGCATGAAGGGCACGGTGACAATCCCTTCGTGGTTCCTGTCTCCGTAACGATTTCAATCCTTGCGGTACTGGTGGCAGGGGTAACTCTCCTCGGGCATCGTGCCCACACCGAGGAATTGCTTCTGCAATCTCAGGCGACGGACCAATGGGCCTACTACCAGGCGAAAAATATTCGCTGGCATGAAATGCAGAGCGCTGCGGATTTGCTCGGTGCCCTCGCTCCTCAGGGTAATGAAAAGGCGGAAGCCGTGCGCGAGAAATACGTAAAGGAATCCGAGCGGTATGCGGGCGACAAAGAGGACATCAGCGAGAAAGCCAAAGAATTGGAAAAGGAGCGGGATCTGGTGAGCCACCGCGCCGACCGGTTCGATGGCGGGGAAGCTCTCATCGAGGTGGGCCTTGTCATTTGCTCCCTCACGCTTCTCACCAAGCGCAGGGGATATTGGCTTGTGGGTGTGTTGATCGGAGCCAGCGGCGTTCTCTTTGCGGGCACGGCTTTCCTGCTCCACTAGGAAGCTGATGCGCCATGGCGGCCTGCCTATGCGTGAGCCGGCGGCTGGGATCCGCGGAGGCGTACTACCTCTTCCATCAACTGCTCCAGTCGCCCCATTAATTCTTTATGCCGGACGTCTTCGGCAGCAGGCTTTTTGCCGATGAAGCAAAGCGCTCCGCCGGGCTCGAGAACGCATTGATCGACCTCCGCCAACGAGGAAAATCCCTGCTTTCTAGCTGCAGCTTCGAGCTGGCTCATGGTGATCAATTCCTTCTTCAAGTGGGCGGTCAGCACTTTACCCCCATCGATCAACACGTCTGATCGGCCCTCGACGATCTGGTCAAGCTTGTGATGATCATAGAGGAAGCGAACCACAAGATAGTTTGTCAGGAGCAGGGAAGTGGCCCCGATTATGCCGCCCAAGACGCTGTTATCGTTTCCGATGATGGCGTTTTGAACCGTGTTGGACAGCGTCAACAAAACGACGAGATCGAAAGGATTGAGCTGGACCAATTCGCGCTTTCCGGAAAGCCTCAGGCTCACGACGAGAAACGCATATACGATGATCGGCCGGAGGATCTTTTCAATCAGGGGAATCCCAAGGACGAACATGTCTTTCCATGTGTCATGCATTGCAGCACTGCCTCCTAGAACTCTCGACAGGAATCTGACTCCTCCTTCGATTTGAAGGCCCGTCAATACTCGGGGAGCGTAGCACGCTCCCAGCGGAAGGGAGAAGCGTTGGACCGTAAGCCATGTTCCTGTACTTCCGTACAGTCACCAATTCGCTGCAGGCGCCGCCACGCGCTTTTTCCCGCGGCGCGAAATCCAATATTATGGACTAGATTAGTTGGGTTTGACTCTGCAGCATCATTCTAGAAACTAAACAAAAGACGGAGAATACCAGGATCCACTGCGCTCTGCGGCTTGTTGTCCAAGGCCGTCACCGCTACCAGCGACCCCATGGCACACCGCGTCCCTCTCGATCACAGTGTCAACGCCGGCGTGGATCAATTGACCGCGTTGCTGGCGCATTCGCGCGAACTTCTCGCCATCCTTGACGGTGACGGTGCGATTCACCTTATCAGCTCCAGCTGCGTCAAAGTCCTCGGCTGCCGCGCGGATGAGCTTGCGGCGAAGCAGCTTCTTGCGCTCGTCCATCCTGACGATGCCACCAAGGTGAAAGAGCGCCTGAGACAATCGGCGCTTCTCTCAGAGACGAGCGACTGCTTCCGCTGCCGCCTGCGAACCAGGGACGGCGCGTGGCGATGGTTTGAGGTGAACTTGCGCAACTGCCTGAACGATTCTGCTATCGAAGGAATCTTGGCAAGTTTTGTGGACATCACCGAGCTCTGCCGGATGGAAGCGGAGCGTCAAGTTAGCTCGGAAATCGTGCATGCGCTGAATCAAACGGCCAATCTCGACGAACTGCTCCAAGGTATCCACCAGGCGCTCAAAAAAGTGCTTTCCGCCGAGAATTGTTTTGTCGCTCTGCACGATTCGGAGAGGGATACATTTTCGTTTCCGTTTTTCGCGGACCAGTTCGATGCGGCGCCGCCACCGCAAAAGGTGGGGCGTAGCTGCGCAGCGTACGTCTTTCGAACCGGCCGCGCGATGCTCATCCCGCAATCGGAGTTTGACCGGCTCGCAGCAATCGGTGAAGTGGAACTCGTTGGTTCACCCGCTCCTTCTTGGCTGGGCGTGCCACTCAAAACTCCGACCGCCACCATCGGCGTCCTCGTCGTCCAGCATTACGAAAATGAAAACGCCTTTGACATGCGGGATCTTGAATTCCTTGACTCTGTCGGCGGTCACATTGCCCTCGCCATCGAGCGCCGCCGCTCCGAAGAAGCCTTGCGCAAGAGCGAATTTGTGTTCCGGCTTCTTTTCGCGCACAACCCCCTTCCCACTTGGGTAATTGACGACGAGACCTTGCGGTTTATTCAAGTGAACGAGGCCGCCGTTCGCCAGTATGGCTATTCCCTCGAAGAATTTGCCCAGATGGACCTAGCCGACATCCGGCCCGAAGAAGAGCGGGCCGCGATTGGCAAACATTTTCGAGAGATTCAGTCCGGGGATCGCCACGAAGGAGTTTGGAAACATCGGAAAAAAGACGGCCAGGTTTTTAGGGTTGAGATTATCGCCCATAAACTGGACTACGCCGGCCGCCGCGTACGATTGGTTGTCGCACAGGACATTAGTGAGCGTCAGCTGCTCGAAGAACAGCTCCGTCAGGCGCAAAAGATGGAAGCGGTCGGACGCCTTGCCGGAGGAGTGGCTCATGACTTTAACAATCTCTTGATGGTCATTAAAGGTCACACCGAATTGCTTATGAATTCCAATGTGGCTTCGGATCATATTTCTCGAAAAATTGCGCAGATCGACCGGGCGGCCGACCGTGCCGCTTCCTTGACCAAGCAATTGCTGGCGTTCAGCCGAATGCAGGTCCTTCAGCCGCGAGCGATCAATCTGAACAGTGTCGTTGAAGACATGGGAAAACTCATCCCTCGCCTGATAGGCGAAGACATCGATTTGGTGATACGCACGGCGTCGGATCTCGGAACGGTTCGCGCAGATGCCAGTCAGATGGAGCAGGTCATCATGAACCTGGCGGTGAATTCGCGCGATGCCATGCCCACGGGAGGGCGTCTGGTCATCGAAACATCGAACGCCGATCTGGACAGCACCTATAATGCCGCCCACCCAATTGTGCAGCGGGGTCGTTATGTTCTTCTGGCAGTTTCGGATTCGGGTACCGGGATGGATGCAGAGACGCAAGCGCATATATTCGAGCCGTTCTTCACGACCAAAGAACAGGGAAAGGGAACGGGGCTAGGACTCGCGACCGTCTATGGCGTGGTCAAACAAAGCGGCGGGTTCATCTGGGTCTACAGCGAAATTGGCAAAGGAACTTGCTTCAAAATCTATCTCCCCCGCGTCGATCAGCCGGAGGAAAGAGTCCCAGCGTCGGCCCCATTGGCGGAGGCCCCCCTTGGAAGTGAAACCGTCTTGCTCGCTGAGGACGAGCAGGACGTGCGCGAGGTGGCCCGCGAGTTTCTCCAGTCCGGCGGGTATTCGGTCATCGAAGCGCGCGACGGCGCTGAGGCCCTGCGTCTTGCAATCGAACACAACGGCTCTTTGGACCTTTTGGTGACGGACATGGTAATGCCCGGAATGACGGGTCAGGAGCTCGCAGGCCGCCTCCAACAGCAACGGCCAGGTCTTCGGGTCATCTACATGTCCGGTTATAGCGAGCACGTGGGAGCTGAGTCCCTTCGGGGGGATGCTTCCGTGAAGTTGCTCAACAAACCCTTCAGCCGAGGAGCAGTCTTGCGCGCGGTGCGCGAAACGCTAAACAACTCCGTCAAACAATAGACCCGTTTGTTTTCCTCTTCCTCAACCGGATATTCATTGCATCTTCGGATGCCTGCGGTGCCAATCCGTGCGTTGCTGATAGGTGCGCGCTGCCTGAATCACGGAAGCGTCATCCCCGGCGCGCCCCAGGAATTGCAGTCCGACTGGCAGGTTTCTTGGTGTGAAGCCGCAGGGCACGGAAATTGCCGGAAGCCCGCACAAGTTGCCGATGCCGCCGAGAGGGTCTGGAAAAACGAGGTCCGTTTCGAGATTTGTCTCTAAAGGCGTGGCGGGAATAGGCTGCGCGGCGGTGGCCAGAACGTCGTACGAGTCAAAGAGAGCGTCGATTTTTTTCTGCAGGATTTCCCGCACGCGAAGCGCCTGTAGATAATCCGCAGCGGAATATTGTTCATTTACATAGCCGGCGATCTGGCAGAGCGGATCGCTGAGTTCGCTCACCCGTCCAGAGCGAATAAGGGAACGAAAAGCAGCCGCGCACTCCACAGCCACGATGACGTTTCCAGCATCCTCAAACGGGCCTTCCGGAAGCACAGCAGGTCTCACGCTTGCAAAATATTTCCGCAAGACCTTCTCTGCTGCATCTACGGCCTTCGCCACACCGGAATCCAGGCTTTTCCAGGCGTTAGTGAGCCACCCGACCCTTAGCGGGTGGGCTTTGAGTTCCATCGAAGGCGAATAGGTGAAGGCGGCCTTATCGATAGGGAGTGTGCCGCGATCCTTAATGTCATGCCCGGCGATAGCCGCGAAAATGCGCGCGCAATCTTCCACGCTCCGGGCCATGGGCCCGATCTTGTCCATCGAAGGAGCCAGGGCCATGGCGCCGTACCGGCTCACTCGGCCGTAGGTTGGCCGAAATCCGCTTACTCCGCAAAATGCTGAAGGGCAGATTATCGACCCCCAAGTTTCCGTGCCGATGGCAAAGGCCGCGAGTCCCGCGGCCACGATCGCGCCGGAACCCGAAGACGAACCACAGGTCCAGCATTTCGTGTCCCAGGGATTCTTTGCTTCACCTTGAAGCGAAGCAGAAGCATAGCGATAGCCCATGCCCCCGGCGAGTTCGATCATGGAAGCTTTGCCGATTAGGATGGCGCCGACACGATTCAGGTGCTCGATCACCGTCGCATCATAGTTAAAAACCTGATTCGCGTAGGGCTTCGCGCCCCAAGTGGTCGGAATGCCTTTGACCGCGAGCAAATCCTTCGCCGCGTACGGAATGCCGTGCAACGGCCCCCGGTAGTGTCCCTGGCGAATTTCCTTCTCTGCCGCCTTCGCTTGCTCCAGGGCAAGTTCGGGCGTGAGGCGCGCATACGCATTGAACCGTGGGCCGAGTTTCATGCTGCGATCGACGTAAATCTGTGTCAGCTCGACGGGCGAGAGCTTCTTCGATTCGATCCGCTTTGCCAGTTCACTCACTGGCAGGTAGAAAAGTTCTTCGCCGGGCATAGAGAAGTCCCCTCAGAGTTTTTTGCTCGTTCCCGGCGCTTTGCTTGAGCCGGGCATCGGAGCGGGCTTCCTTTCCCGTTCGATGAGCGGCTTTAAGTAAAGCCCTGGACCATCTCCATTCTGGACGCCATAGGCTCGAAGCCGGTCAAGTGGAGGTTGTGCCAGAATGCAGAGCCGCCGGAGGTCAGCCTTCTGCGCATCGGAGAATCGGCTTCCGTACAGATTCAGGATTGTCTGGAGGCGCGCTTCGACCTCTGCTTGGCTTTCCTGTGAGAGTTGCGGAAGCTTGGCGGGCTGCTGGGATAGGGGCTCCGCTTCAGGGCGTATAAAGGCGCTTGCCGGAACCAGGGAAGCCGCCGAAGCGATTGCCGCACGCCGCGCAAACTCGCGCCGCGAGATCCCTGGATTCTCTTTGCCGTTCATCGCAAACCTCCCGGCGCAATTCTTGACACAAGTGGCAAAGAGGGAGGCTACTGAATCGCGGTGCGAGCGTCAACTCTTCTGGCGCTAAACGATAAAGGCGCAGAGCCGGGGTTTCCCCGAGCTATTCCACGTGCGTCAGCGTTTGCATCTGCAGTTCCAGTGCTTGATTGTATTGACGTTCGATCTGCAATTCCGTTTGCAGTTTCTTGATGAGCAGCTCGAGCCGGGCGATCTCTGTGCGCAGCTTGTGGATATCGGCCGCACCGAATGACTGCCGCGCGCCAGGCGCGCCGGGTTGTTGCGGGTTTGCCTGTGGAGGAGAATTCTCCGTTGGCCGGGCAATAAATGCTTCTGCCAGAGCACGAGGCCAGATCGACTCGGCAGCTCTCTGGTCGGCTGCCGGGGGCGGAGCGGGGGCGGCGCGTTGGGCTGGCGGACCGGGCGGCGGCGCAAAGAAGCTGCTTAGGGCGCTTGAAGCGTCTGGGCGCCGCCCGGGCAAAACTGCGGTGGCGGTCTTTGGTTCCAGCAGGCTCTTCACCCGCCCGATCAACTCCTGCGGCTGGAACGGCTTGCGGATTAATTCGTCGGCCTTCACCGAAACGGCCTTGTCCGCAACACTTTTATTGACCACACCGGACATCAACACGACCGGGGTCGAGCCGAATTCGGGGTGCTGTTTTATGTGCGTGCAGACGGAGTACCCGTCCTGGTCGGGCATGATCACATCTGTGATGACCACGTCCGGCCGGTTCACTTCGAATTGCGCGAGCGCAGACGCGGCATCGGCGCAGGTAATCACATTCATATTTTCCCGGCGGAAAGCAATCTTGATGACTTCGCGCATCGTCGCGCTGTCATCGATAAAATAGACGGTTGGTGTGCGCTTCGTACCGGCCCCATCCAGCGGTGGTGGAATCGTCATCGCTTCGCTCATTGCGCTTCCTTGTCCGCCATTTTGTGCGCGCTTTCGTCATATTCGCGCATGGCATCTAGCATCAGGTCTGTCGCCGAGCGCAGAACGGTGCGCTGCGGCGAATTGGATCCATAGGCAAATTTGTAGACTCCGGCTCCCCCGTGCACGCAGCTTTTCAGGATGTGAATCACCGCTTCGTCGCCGAACAGGTTGCCGCACTCGGCGTGTGTGATTTCACCGGCATCGTAAAAGAGCACCGCGTCGGTCTCCCCGGCATTGATGTGCAAAGCGCCCGTTTGGTGCGCGTGCCCCAGCATCTGCATTACCCCGGAGAGATCGTGGTGCGTCAGGTTGCCGCTGAGGCTGGTGTCAGCCTGTGCCAGCATCTGCGTGGGTTGAAATCCCTCTGCCTTGCTCAGGATGACTTGTTTTATGTGCGAAGCAATCACCGCCGGTGCGCCGTGCCGGTCAACGTACTCGTCGCACCCCGCCTGAAAGGCTTCCATCAGTGCGCGCTGACTGCCATCTCCGATGGCAATGATCGGCAGGGTGGCATTCTTGGCGTCTGCGCGTATGATTCTTGCGATCTCCAGGGCGCCCATCTCCCTCATGTTCGTCGCGCAGATAATCGCGGCTGGCACGTTGTATTCGAGCGCCGTCAATGCGAAGGCCGCCTGCGTGCTGGATGCCACTTCGAATCCTTCGCGCTTCAGGGCGTCGCCCAGTCGCTTCGCAAAGTACACGTTACTGTCGATCAGCAGGATTCTTGCTCCACGCCCTGCGAGCATCACGGCCTTGCCTCCAGCGCCGCCGAGCCGGGCATCCTTTCCGGGGAACTCGGATCACCAGGCGTGATCGCGTCCAGGTTCAGCACTTCTATGACTTCGCCGTTATGCGAAATCCATCCCGCTACGTGCGCGGAGTCGGTATCGCCGGCCCCGGTCATCTCCGCCGTGATCAGTTCGCATTCGCCCGTCACCGGTAGCGCGATCCACTCTTTCTGCGAACTGTAGTGCCGGACGGCAATCAGATAGAAGCGGCGTGAATTTAAGCTCTTTCCGACCAGTTTCTCCGCAACGTCGCACACCGGAACAATCCGGCCTCGGCGCAGAATCACTCCCTCGATCTTTGGCGTTCGATTCGGAAAGCGAAAGACGCGGCTGGGCGCGACCAGCTCCGCAATTTGTTGCGCGGCAATCGCAAAGCGCCGCTCGCCCAGCCGGAGCAGCACAAAGGATTGTGATTCGAGTCCGGAGCCTTGTGTCATTCTGGCGTATCCAATCCTTCGCCTGCCGGTTCTTCAGGAGTCGGTTCATTCGGCAACGATGCATCTAGCAGGTCAAGTTCTTCCGGCGTCAGGAAACCCTCGGGATTCACAACCGGAACCACGCTCTGATCCAGCGCCGTCAGCCCGCGGTACCACTGGCGTTCTTCGTGGCAATACGCCATCGGGAGCGCTTGCAGGCGTGTCATCGTGGCCATTTTCTCGATCCCATCGATCAGCAACGCCGTCCGCGTTTTCCTCAGAACAAAAACCAGCGCTGCCGGCGACGCCGGGAGACCAAAATGCATCGCTCCGTTCACGACATACCATGTCTTGTCGCCGCGCCGCACCATGTGCTTCACTTTGCGCAAACTGGATTGGTTGATCTCGGCCGCCGCACCCGCCAGGCTGTCCACGCTTCGAACCTCCTGTACCGAGGCGGACGAGACGCCGAAGATCTGTCCGCCCACTCGAAACAGGATGATCTGTTCCGTCCGCGCTACACGTGCACTTACTTTTCCTGCCGTGTGCATCAGCGTGTTCCTACCGGAGTTGGGCGACAGATGCCGATCACCCGCTTTTCGATGGCGGCGTAGATGTCGTCGATGCCGAGCACCTGATCCACGGCGCCCAACTTGATCGCTTCTGCGGGCATGCCAAAAATGACGGAACTTGCCTCATCCTGCGCCAGAACCAGTCCGCCCGCGGCCTTGATCGCCTTGGCGCCGTTCGCGCTGTCGTTCCCCATTCCCGTCAGAACCACACCGATACTCAGCCCGCCTGCGTATGCCGCCACTGATTCCATCGTGATGTCCATGTTTGGCAGATAACCGCTTATCCGCCCGGTCGTGCCATCGAGCTGGATCCGTCCCGTCGGTGTAACTCGTAAGTGTTGCCCGCCCGGGCAAATATACAGCGTGCCGGGTTGCAGCGCTTCGTTCGGTTCGGCCTCTTTAACCCGCATTCCCGTGAATTCCTCGAGTTGTGTCGCGTATTGACTGGTGAACGAAGCCGGCATGTGTTGCACAAGAATAACTGCCGCGGGGAAGTCGCGCGTAAAGCCTGGCGCAAGGCGCATGACGGTCGCGGGACCTCCGGTGGAAGCAACCAGAACAACGACCGGGAACCGCTGATCCACGCCGGTCGCCGGCCCAGTGCGTTTCGCAACCGGTGCAAGAACTGGCTTAGATGCGTTCCCGGCCTTCTGCACCGTCAAAGCTATTCGGGAAGCCGTGCGCACGACGCGAACTTTTGCGGCCATGCGGACTTTACGCAGCAACTCGTCTTTTATGCTGTGCATGTCCAGATCAACGCCGCTGGAGGGTTTTGCCACAAACTCGATGGCCCCCAGTTCCAGCGATTTCAGGGTGCTCGCGGCTCCCTCCCGCGATTCCGAACTCACCACCACGATGGGCCGGGGGTTCGTGGTCATGATCTCGGCCGTTGCCTGCAGGCCGTCGACGTGCGGCATGTTGATGTCCATCGTGATGACGTCGGGCTTGAGCGATTCGGCAAGCGCAACGGCTTCGCGTCCATCCTTTGCGTGGCCCACCACTTGCAACTGCTCATCCGCATTGAAGATCGCTTCCAGCACCTTGCGCATGAATGCCGAGTCGTCCACGACGAGCACGCGAAACTTTTTGTTGACGCTGATTGCCATCGCTCCCCTACGCCACTGGTGATACCGGCGCCGCCTCCGATCCCATGAGTTGTTCAACAGCTTCCATTAGCTGATCTTCCTGCACGGGTTTCGTCAAAAATGCTGCGGCGCCCTCTTTCATCGCCCGATCCCGGTGTTTGGCGCCGGCGCGCGAGGTCACTACCATCACCGGAATCCGGCGCGACGACGGACTTTGCCGTAGCTGCACCATGAGCTCGTAACCCGTCATCCGCGGCATTTCCAGGTCGGTGATGACCAGGTGGCAGCCGTGTTGCGCCACGAGTTCCGCCGCTTCCAGTCCGTCCGCGGCGAGCAACACGCGATAGCCGTTCTTCTCGAGCATTCGCCCGACGAACTTGCGCACGCTGATCGAGTCATCGGCCACTACGATCACCCGCTCGTGTTCGACACGGTCGATCGCTTCTGTCGGGATCGTCCCGCGTGCCACCGCCGCAGAGCCCGGCGCAAAGATGCGTGCCGCGCTGGCGCTGGCCTGCAGCGCGCGCCGTTCGTTCGGTTCATTCGCAACCATACGGTTCAGATCGATCAGTAGGATCAGACTGCCGTCGGGCGCGATCGTCGTGCCAGAGAAGAGTTTTACCCGGCGCAGGTACTCCCCAAGATTCTTGATAACGATTTCGTCTTTCCCGAGCACTTCCTCGACGACCAGGCCTATCTGACGGTTGCCCGCGTTGGCGACGACCATTTTGAAGTATCCGTTGATAGGTTCGAGTGGCGACAAGCCGAGATAGGTGTCGAGCCTCACGACCTCGGTCACCACGTCGCGCACCTTCGTCAGGAGCTTTCCGCCGATATCTTCAATCTCGTCGGCTCTCAGGCGCCGGATTTCTTCTACCACCGCCAAGGGAAGCGCAAAATTCGTCACTCCGCAGCGCACAAACAATGCCGGCGAGATGATCAGCGTGAGAGGGACCTTAAGCGTGAATTTCGCGCCTTGGCCGCTCACGCTCTGAATGTCGATTTCACCGTTGAGCGCACTTAGATTCGCTCGAACAACGTCGAGCCCTACGCCACGCCCGGCGAGCTCCGTCTTCACGGGCGCCGTCGAGAACCCTGGATGGAAAAGCATCTCGCGGAGGTCTCGTTCGGTCAACCGGTCGGCGGTTTGGAGCGACACGAGGCCGCGCTCGATGGCGCTCTGCTTTACGCGCTCGTAGTCGATGCCCCGGCCGTCGTCTTCGACTTCTATGTAAATGTGATTTCCGCGGTGATAGGCACGCAGCGAAACTCTGCCGAGTTCGGCCTTACCTGCCGCGGCGCGGGCCTCCGGTCGCTCGATCCCATGAGCTACGGAATTTCGGACCAGATGCACCAGCGGGTCGGAAATCTGCTGGATGATGTTGTTATCGAGTTCCGTTTCGCTGCCGGAGAGATCTAGTTCGACTTGCTTCCCGGCGGATTGCGCCGCGTCCCGCACGGCGCGGGACAACCGCGAATACAGCGTCCCGATCGGGACCATGCGCGCCGCCGTGATTTCATCCTGGAGGTGATGCGCGAGTTTCGTGAACTCGTCGATGTCTCCTTCGACGCGCCCGATAAACCCTTCAAGCTGCGAGAGCACTTCGTTGACGTCTGCGGAGATTTCCGTCATCGAGCGTGAAAGAATATTGAAATCGTCGTAGCGGTCCATCTCCAATTCGCTGAAATCTGACCAGAACGACGTGTCGCCTGCGGCGGCGCTCGTCAGCTTTTGCTGCGTCGTCGCCGGGTTCCAGGGACCCGTTTGCCGCGTCGGGCTGATGCGGCTGAACTCGTGTTTCTCCTGAAATTCATTGACCTTGCCTTGCAGGCGTTCTTTGGAAAACCCCAGCGTATCGACGAGTTTCTCGAGTTCCGCCACGCGCCCGACCATCCTTGTGCGGTTGATCACCAGCTCGCCAACGGTGTTCATCATGCGGTCGAGCCTCGAAAGCGCGATGCGCACGGATTTCGCAGCCGCCGCTGCGGAAACCGTGTGCTTGGATGCTTTACGGCCCGCCGCAACGGTAGGTTGTTCCGTCCCTCCGGCTCCGCCTGTTGCGTGGCCTTCCATTAGGACCGGACTCTCGCCCAACGCAGTCTCTTCTTCAGGCTCGAGCGGGGCGAATTCAGCAATGCGCCCCAGCAGCGAATCGAGGCCGGTGCGCATCTCCGATTCATCCGGCCATTGACGGTGCAGCGTCTTCTTCAATGCGTCCACTGACTCGAGGCACAAGTCGACGACCGCTGCCGAAGGCGCAAGCTCGCCATCCCGCAGACGCCCGATAAGATCCTCTACGCGGTGGGCGATCGCGCCTAGGCGTTTCAACCCCACCTGTGCCGCTGATCCTTTTACCGTGTGAATCGCGCGGAACAGCTTGTTGATCTCCTCGGGGTTGTTGTTTCCCTCCAGCGAAATCAGGCAATCGCTGACGATTTGCAGATGTTCATCCGCTTCCGGTTGAAAAAACTCCAGAATTTCATTGGGGACTTCGTCGTCCCCGGGCAACGCATCAAAGTACGACCCCGTTGCCGCCGCCACCACGCCCTCGTGGGCCTCTTCCTCGGCAGCCTCTGCGTAAGCCTCTGTTTGAGGGTAATTCAGCGGCGGAGGTTCCGTCGGGAAAGCGAAACGGTAGCGATCCTTGAATGCCGCGATGTCATCGATGCTTTCTTTGCCCGTGTCGCTGATTTCCAGCAAGTCAGTTTCAAGCACCGAAATTCCATCAGAAAGAAATTCTGTCAGCGGGCCATGAAGATCATCTCCCAGGGGCGCATTCATCGCGTATTGAAAAACGTGTGCCAGCTTCCCGGAGATCTCCGAAAAGCGCGGAAAGCCATAACTGGCTGAAGTACCGCCCAGTGTGTGCGCCGATATGAACAGCCGCTCAAGATCCTCGCGGCGCGGCTCCACTTCCTGCAGCACGCTGATGTATTCCCGCAAGTACTGCAGGTGCTCCGCCGCTTCCTGGAGAAATACCTCGACGGCTTCGCGGTCCGGCACGCTCACGCGCGTCCCTCCGTCACAAGTTCCGGCTTCTGCAGCTCCTCGGACGTCGGCTTGCGGTACAAAATGCAGTCATTCAGCACGATGGCTTGGAACTTGACTGGCATTTTCGAAATGGATTCCGAATGTCCTAGGCAGAGATAGCCGCCGGGCTCCAGCGTGTCGTAGAACCGCTGGACGAGCGTGCGGCGTCGTTCCTCCGAAAAATAGATCAGCACGTTCATGCAGAAAATCAAGTCCATTCGCCCAACGTAGACCGGCGATGCGAGGTTCATTTGCGCGAAAGCGACCATCTTCTTCGGCCGCAATTTCACCTGATACCCGCCGTTCACCTTTGCAAAGTGCGCCCCAAGCTGTTGTTCGCTCACGCTGGCCAGGCTGCGCCCCGCGTAGATCCCGCGCTCCGCGTGCTTCAACGCCTGCCGCCCAACGTCCGTCGCCAAAATCTCAACGTCCCAGGCGTCCGCAAACGAAAGCGAATCGGCGATGGTGATCGCGATCGAATACGGCTCTTCCCCCGTGGAACACCCGGCGCTCCAGATGCGCAGCGTGCGCGGGTTCTTCCAGAACTTTTTGGTATGCAGTTCCGGCAAAATCCTTTTTTCGAAAGCCTCGTATACGCTTGGGTATCGGAAGAAGCTCGTCTCCTGCGTGAGTAGTCGTTCTAGCAACGCTTCGTATTCGATGTTTGACTTGCGAACCGCCCGCACCAGCTCCGTGCCCCGCGCCAGGCCCCTCTCACGCAGGTGCTCGTTCACGCGGCTCGACAAAAACCGCTCGCGCGATTCATCGAAGCAAATTCCTGTCCGCTCTTCGATCAGCATGCGGATCTCGCTCAGCTCATGTTCACTCAGACCGGATCCCGGCTCTTTGCGTTCATTCATCTTCGCCACGCTCTTGCCCCAGCCCCTTGCTGGGGCAGGGAATCACTGCTTAGCGCAGAGCGCCGGCTGGGACGGGCCGCTCGGACTCGATTGACACGCTTCCGGACTTCGAAGATGCGCGGAACTGCGCCAATGCCTCGTTTAACTGATCTGAGAGTTTCACGAGCTGGCTCACCGTGGCCACCGTTCCGCGCGTTCCTTGTGATGTCTGCCGTGTGAAGCTCGAAATGATCTGCATCGCGTGCGCAACGCCTTCCGTGCCTCGCACCTGCTGTTTCGAAGCCAGCGAAATCTCCTGGACGAGTTCCGCGGACTGGCGCACCACGTTGGAAATCGCGTCCAGCGCGCGGCCTGCTTGATCCGCCAGCGTCGCGCCGCCTTCTACTTCCTTGGTGCCTTCTTCCATGACCACCACGGCTTCGTTCGTCTCTGCCTGAATGGCCTTGATCAATGCCGCGATGTCTTTCGTTGCGCTGCGGCTGTGTTCCGCGAGTTTCCGGACTTCGTCCGCAACCACTGCGAACCCGCGCCCCGCCTCGCCGGCGCGCGCCGCTTCGATGGCGGCGTTCAATGCCAGCAGGTTCGTCTGCTCCGTGATGTCGTTGATCACGTTGATGATTTCAGAGATTTCCAGCGAGCGGTCACCCAGCGACTTGATCTTTTTCGCGGTGGCCTGCACCGAAGCTCGAATCCGTTGCATGCCTTCGAGCGTGTCGCGCACCGCCCGGTTGCCCTGTTCGGCAGCGTCCAGCGCGCGGCGCGCCGCCTCGGCGCTAGCTTCCGCGTTGTTGGATACCTGCTTCATCGAAACCGTCAGCTCTTCCACGGCGCTCGACGTATTTGTGATTTCCTGGTCCTGTTGTGTCGCGCCGGCCTGCATCTCGTCCGCGGCCACCAGAATGTTGTTCGAGCACGCGGTCACCTCCATCGCCGCTTTGCGCACCCGTTCCAAAACCTTCGTGAAGTTGTCCAGCATGTAGTTGATGGAGTCCGTCACGTTACCCAGCGCGTCGTTTGTCACCTTTCCTCGCACCGTCAGGTCGCCTCGCGCCACCTGGTTGATGACCGACAGCAGTTCCGTGATGCTGCGCTGTAACGCATCGTTCGCATCCTGATTGCTCGTAGCCTTAGACACTCTCGCCACTGCGCGGTTCAGGTTTTCCGCAATGAAGCCCAGTTCATCGTTCGTGGTCACCTCGGCTCGCGCACGCGGATCCCCCACGGCAAGCCGCTCGGAGAATTCAGCGAGGTCCTGGACTGGCGTCAACAGGCGGCTTCCGAGCCGCAAGGCCAGTATGATGGCCATGCCCACCGCCAGAACTAGCGCCAGGATCAGCGCGCCGGCTGAGGGCGCCGAAAAATCGAAGAACGACGCGCCTCCTGATTGTTTGCCCGCGCTGTATGCGAGGCCCAGCACCGCCAGCAGAATGATTCCGTTCGCCAGCACCAGTGCCCAGATTGTGGAACTCAGTCGCGATTTCATGCCTTCCTCCAAATGTCTTTCGCGAAGCATGCGCCGCTTGCGGCGGCGGCTCCGCAAAACTCAAATGCTGGGGCCCGGAAACACCTCGAGCAATCTCCTCAGGTCGATGACCAGCGCCAGCCGATCGTCGTGCCGGAGCATTCCGATGCAGTGCGGCACATTTTCCGGGGCCTGTTCCAGAAAATCTTCGGAATTCACCGAATACGTTCCGATCACTTCGTCTGCCGCGATGCCGATGCGCAAATCCTCGTGCTGGCCTTCGTTTCTCAGCGAAGCCACTACGACGTGCTTGGGAAGCAGCCCCGGCCGGCGCCCTTCCGTCATGGCAATGTCGATCAGCGGCACGATGGCCCCGCGCAAATTGAAAATCCCTGCCAGGTACGCTGGGCCAAGCGGCAGCTTCGTCAGGAGCGGCCATTCCAGGACTTCCTCGACGTCCAGCACCGGCAAGCAAAACCGCTCGCGTCCGCTGCGAAACACGCAGTATTGCGATTCCGGCGGGCGCTCCTCGATGGGTCCCAGCGCTTCGAGCATGTCGTCGGCATCCGCGGGTAGTGGCGCCAGATGAAAGTCTTCGTTCATCGCCTCGGTGTCCTCATCAAAACCCTCATGCAAATCGCCGGACAGCGCGCAAAAGATCTTCTCTGGTAAACGGCTTGGTGACATAGCCGTCTGCGCCCTGCTGTTGGCCCCAATACTTGTCGCTGGCCGTATCCTTTGACGTCACCAGGATCACCGGGATGCCGTTGAACTCCGCGTTGCTCTTCAAATCCCGGCAAACTTGAAATCCGTTCCGCTCCGGCATCACCACGTCAAGCAGGATTACGTTCGGCCGCTCGGCGATGATGGCCTCCTCGATCCTCTTGGGGTCGCTCAATCCCACGGGCCAGTAGCCCTCGCGCTCTAGCAAGCCGTGCATCAGCTTTATCTGTGCCGGCGAATCATCGACGATCAGTACTTTTTTCTGCACAACCGGGCTCTCCCGACAGTTCTCCAAAGAGCAGAGGTGCACGTCGTTAGCCAGCTTCAAGGCTGCGTTGCTGCTCTTGCTCTCTTTATATATCTTCTTATTTATGAATAGGTTAGGAGGGGTTAGGACGCTCTCATCGGGGTCGTGACGAAGACGCCGGCGCCTCTTCCGTCTCAGCTTGAGATGCATTCTCAGCTTCCCGCATCTCGCTCGCTAGTGATGAGAATCTCTGCATGATCTCGTTGATTCGCAGCGCCATGCTGTGGATCGTTTTTATCTGTGCCAACGATTGCGAGGACAGTTGCCCGGGCTCGAGAAGAAGCAATTCGGCGTTGCCTAGCATCGATGTCAGCGCGTTGTTCACACTGTGCTTCATGTCCATCATATACCGGCCCAGCGTGGCGTGGAGCTCATTCTTGCTCGCGGTCTGCTCCGCTTGCCGCGCCAGCCGCATGGCCTCGGCGCGGCGTAACGACTCGCCCGCTACCAGCAGCAAGGTTTGCGCCCAGTCTTCGCGCAACGGCACGTGCACCAACCGCGGGTGACGTACGCGCAATTGTCCCAGTTCACGTGAATCGGCTGGAACGCATAGGATTACGGCCGCTGCCGGCTCTAGGGAGCGCAATATCGCGGGCAATTTGCCCTCGCGCACCGGCCCGACCACGACTAAATCCTGGTGCGCCGCTTCGTTCTCTTTCCAAAGATCGCTTCCCAGCACGGTAATGTCCGGCGCTTGCCATTCCGCCTGCCAGCAAGCGGTCAAGAGCCGTGCAAATTCAGTTTCATCGGTTAGGATCAGTACGTTCGCGTTTCGCAATGATGAGTTGCTCCCCAGGGTATTCGACCGGCAGGGCCGGAGGTGTTTCTTCTACAGTTTCTCGGCCTCATCCAGCGCCGAAAGCAATCTTTTCGTGCTAATGCCCAGATTTACTGCTGCTTCTGTGTCCTTTGCTTGCTTGGCAATGTCCACGCGTTCTTGCAACCGCGCTACTTCAATTCGTGCAATGCTCAGCGCTTTGTCGAGTGATGTCGCGTTTCCGGTCTCTTTCGCGGATTCCACCGCGGCTGTAACCATCGCTCGCGCCACCACCGCTCGGCGTAGGTCCTCCGCGGCCGGGCCGTCCTCGCTGACGAAAGCCGCTACTTCCCACGATGACATCAAAATGCGTGCCGCGCCGATCTTAACCGTGGTCATCGAGCGCCCGCGCGTAGGCGGCGTCGCGATCAATTGCTCCCAGATTTTCTCCAGGCACGCCTCGAAATCTAAAACCGCCGGGGACTCCTTTTTTTGTGTGGCATTCAGCTCACCCCTGTCGGCCCCCCGCGTCGTACGTTCCGCGGTGGCCTTTTCCCGCCCCTCGCTCTTGGCTGGCGCGGTTCCTCGGGGACTTCCGCCCGTCCCCGGCAGGGGAAGGCTCAATCCCGCTTTGGCGGCTGCTTTTTCCAGCGCGCGTTCGACCTCCGCGCGCAGCGCGAGTAGCTTTTCAAACGCTTGGTTCACGGACCGTTCGGTGTAATCTTTTTGAAAAGGCTGCTCCCACTCATCGGCCAATTCCCGGATTTTAGAGATCGGCTCCATCGTGGAAAGCCCGAAGCTTTGACCGTCGATAACGCGCGCTCCGGACGTTTCGAGATGGCCAAGCCCCGCGCGTATGGCGATGAGATCCGCGTGCATCAACTCAATAAACGCCCGCCGCAGCAAGAAATTAAATCGAATGAAAGCGACGAGCGCGGCTGGGTCGTAGAACATTCCGCCCGCCGTTTCTTTTACCTTCCGCCCCTGTTCGATGAAATTCGTTTTCAAGATCTCCCGCAGGCTGCGGAAGCCCCGCAGTGTTTCGATCATTTTTTCCAGCGGCTCGCACCAGGGCAGCGGGGCGGCGTCCACCTCGCCCAATACAGGTTTCATCACCTGTGCGACCTCCGCGGGCTCGATCTGCTTGTGGTAGATCTTCGGTGGCGCGCATAGCGCGAAATACTGCACCAGCAGGAAATCAATCTTGTCGCGGTCGACGGTGGATTTGGAAGGCTTGCGCAGATGCCGGTGAATGAGCGCGCGCAAGCTGATTTCGTTGGCGTTCAGCGTCGTCTTTTGCAACAGGTGCCGCAGTTGGTGCACCATGACCCGCCGGTCCATGCTGTCCAGCCACGTTTGCACTTGCGCGTAGAGTTCCTCGTCCGGCTTCTCCGGCAGATTGCGCTTCTCTTGCGAGAAGGGAATTTCGGCCTCGAGCTGCTTGGCCAGAGCGAGGTAGATCGGAAATACCGACCGATCTTCGGCCCACTTCACCTGCAGGGGGTTTTCAGATTTTGCCGGTGCCGGTATTTTTAATATAGTTGTCTTGTTCACGGCTAAGCCACCCAATCGCAACGGCCGCCGAGGAAGCGCACGGCCACTGCTTTGCACCCGTCGTGATATTGCACGGCGATCACTGCTGCTTCTGCTGGAGACCCCTTCTGATCGCGCTCGATCCGTACGCGATCGTCAAACTCAAGCGGCAAAGCGGAGACAAAGATGGCGTGTTCCAAACCGCCAAATTCCACAATCGCCTCTTCAGGCGGCAGGGCGTTGCCGGTTCGAACGACGGTGACTTGCACCGGAATGCAAACGGGCTTGGTGTGCGGGAAAAAACGGGCCAGCTGCTCCGCGCATCTTGACCCGCTCGCGGTGATTGTCACCTCGCTCGACCTTTTCACCTTGTCCCTCGATATGCTTCTTGCAAGTTCGCGAATCCTTTTGCGCCCAGACACACCAGGCGCCCCAAAGAGACACAGCGTCCCTGCGCGAGAGCTGCACGCTGGACGCCAAAGGGGGAAAAAAGAAAAGAGAGTAGAAGGTCTTGAAACAGCGAGGCTTAGCATTTTCCACTGGGCCCTGCTTTGCTCAGACTGTCTCAGCCTGAAACGCCTCCGTCTCAGCCTCCCATCGCTATCCAGCTGCATTCTCGGCCGCGGTGAGACGTCCTGCTTCTTATTGGTGAGTTGCTTGAGGATCGTTCTGGGTTCCCCCAATGCTAGGCCTGGAGGGAATGTTGTACCGCTTGAGCTTGCGATAAAGCGTGGCCCGGCTTATTCCCAGCATCTTTCCGGCGAGCGCCTTGTCGCCGTGTGCTTGCTCGAATACTCGAAGAATCGTCATGCGCTCCATTTCGGCCAGCGCTGTGGTGGAGACAGCGCCCGTGTCCGGCGTCGTCGCGGCGCCTGTGTCGGCCTGCTCGCTGCGGATTGCGGGAGGAAGGTCGCTCACATCTATGACTTGACGGTCTCCCAGCGTTACCGCCCGCGCGACGCAATTCTCCAGCTCGCGGACATTTCCCGGCCACTCATAGTGCAAGAGACTTTTCATCGCCGCCGGCGTAACCTGCATGTGCGACTCCGGAGCATAGCGGTCCAGAAAGTGATGGACGAGCATGGGGATATCGGAGCGCCGGTCCCGCAGCGGCGGGATGTGCACGGTCACTACGTTAAGGCGGAAATAGAGGTCCTTGCGGAACGTCCCTGCGCGATACGCGGCTTCCAGGTCGCGGTTGGTCGCCGCAATCACGCGCACGTCCACATTCACCTTCTCATTGCTTCCCACCGGGCGGATTTCCTTCTCCTGGAGCGCCCTCAGTAGTTTGGCCTGCATCTCCAGCGGCAATTCGCCAATCTCGTCCAGAAAGATTGTCCCGCCATTGGCGGCTTGAAACAGCCCGCCTTTCGATTTCGTAGCCCCCGTGAACGCGCCTTTCTCATACCCAAATAGCTCACTCTCCATCAGTGTCGGAACCAGTGATCCGCAATCCACGGCGACAAACGGCGTCCGCGCCAGGGCCCCGCGAAAGTGGATCGCCCGCGCCACCAGCTCTTTTCCGGTGCCGCTTTCCCCGGCGATCAGCACCGGCGTGCGCGTGTCCTTCAGCCTCGAAATCATCCGCAACACATCCTGGATATTCGCCGACGTGCCGATAATGCCATCGAGATTCTCTTCCGTATTCACCCGCTCCCGCAAAAACGCGTTCTCCGTCACCAGCTGTACTTTTTCCGCCATCCGTTGCAGCAGCAGCCTCATTTTCTCCACGCGGAAGGGTTTTTCAATGTAGTCGTAAGCCCCCAACTTCATCGCATCCACCGCAGATTCGATCGATCCATGCCCCGTCATGATCGCCACTTCGGTTCGGGGAAACAGCTTCTTGCTTTGCTTCAACAGCTCCACGCCGGACAACGTGGGCAGCTTGAGGTCGGTCAAAATGATTTCGGGAGCATCTGTTTCGAGTCGCGCGAGAGCGGCCTCCGCGCTTTCTGCTTCCGCGCAGGAATATCCCAGAGTATTCCCGATTGTCATGCACAGTCGGCGAATGCTCTGTTCGTCATCCACCACCAGTAACCGCGTTTTCAGGTTTTCGCTCATGGCTTGCCGAATGTCTTCTCCACAATCGAGATGAAATGCTGCACCCGGAACGGCTTCTCAATGCACGGAGTTCCGCACTGGGCCAAAAACGCTTGCGTCTCGCTGTTCGCCGTGTCCCCGCTGATCAGAATGATCCTCGATCCCAGTTCCGGCCGGTTCTTCTGGATCCAAGCGTGCACCTCGGCCCCGTTTACAGCTCCCGGCATTCGAATGTCTGAGATCACGCCCGCATATTTCCCGCCCGCAAGTTGCCGCAGCCCTTCTGCTCCCGATGCGGCATTCACCACCGAGTAGCCCTTGCGCTCCAGCGCGGCTCGCAAAAATGCAATCACGGAAGGCTCATCCTCGATCAGCAGGATGGGCGCCGTCTTGCCCTCCGCCGCCTGCAAGCTCATCGGGCTCCTTCTTTCGCCGTCATTGCCGCGTTCTCATTTGCCAAAGGAATGCGCACCGTGAATGTGCTGCCTTCGCCGTCGGAGTTGTTCAAGCACAGAATCTCCCCGCCGTGCGCGCGCACAATTCCGTAGCAAATGCTCAGTCCGAGCCCTGTGCCTTTGCCTGCCTGCTTGGTAGTGAAAAAAGGATCAAAGATCCGTTGCGGATCCCTGATCCCCGTGCCGTTATCCGTGACCACGACTTCAATGGAATTGCCCCGGCCCTGCGTTCGAATGCCGATCCGGCCCCGCCGCCCCGTCTCCTGCACCGCATCGTAGGCATTGTTGAGAATGTTCAGAAAAACCTGCTGTAGCTGTTGCCCGTCGCCCAGCACCGGCGCGAGCGCCTCGTCGAAATCTTCGGCCACCTCAACGCCGTGGCTCGCAAAGTCATAACTGCGCAGCTTGATCGTTTGCCGCAGCACCGCGTTCACTTGCACCAGTTCGCGCTGCACCGGCCGCTGCCTCGCGAAGCTCAGCAAATCCTGCACGATGTCCTTCGTTCGCTGGGTTTCCTGCAAAATTATTTTCAAGTCTTCCTGGGCCGAAGCCGGTATTTCGGGATTTTCCAGGAGCAGATCGGTGAATCCCAGGATCGCCGCGAGTGGATTGTTGACCTCGTGCGCCACGCCGGAAACCAGCCGCCCGATCGTCGCCATCTTCTCCGAGTGCGCCAGTTTGGCCTGCAGCAGCACCGCATCCGTGATGTCCGTCATCACCACCACCACGTTGTTCACCGTGTTTTGATCATCGCGCATCGGGCTCAGGCTGATCGAAAAATGTCCGATCGACTCGTCGCTCCGCTGCACTTGCAACTCCAGGTTCTCGACCTGTTGCCCGTGTGCCGTCGTCTCCAGGGCCGCCTCAAAATCTCCCCGCTGTGCGGCCTCCACCCAGTCCATCAGACGGTGCCCGATCAGTTCGTCCTCACGGTACCCCGCTTCGTAGCATCTCCGGTTGGCGTAGCTGATCAGCCCCGCGGTATCGAGCACCAAAATCATGCTCTGCGTCGTATTCAGGATCTTCTGATTGAAGTCCCGCTCGCGCTGCAACTGCGATTGAAACGATTTTTGCTCCGTAACGTCCAGCATCAGCCCCCGAACCTGTGCGATCCGTCCCTGCGCATCCCGCACTGCTGTGATGTTCTGCAACGTATGCAGAAACGCGCCGTCTTTCTTCCGCAGCGTTTCCTCATAATTCCGCAGCACCCCGCGTTCGGCGAGCGCCCGCAAAAACCGTTCCCGTGCCGCAGGCGCAGGATAAAGATGGGGGCCGACATCCGCTCGCAACAGCTCTTCCCGTGATCCGTAGCCCAGCATCCTAACCATCGCGTCGTTCACATCCAGGAATCTTCCTTCCGGCGTCGCGAAAAATAGCCCTTCCTGAATGCTGTCGAACAATTCGCGGTACCGCCGTTCCGCTTCCCGCCGGTCCGTAATATCTTTCAGCACGTGAATCGTGCGCGTATCGCCTTCCGCCACTCCGGGTGCTCTCGAAGTGGACACCAGAAAAATCCGTTCCGCGGACGCCGCCACATACTCTTCCCGCGCCTGCTGCGTGTCGCGGCAGAAAGGGCAGGGAAGATCGCTTCCGGTTTCCGCGATCTGCCGCAAACTGTTCATGCCTTCACCCACCAGCGCCACTGGTGAAACTCCCAGATGCGACGCCAGCGACCGGTTCGTGCGCACGATTTTCCATCCCCGGTCGTGCACCACGATGTAATCGCTGATCGCATCGATGTCCTCGACCCATTGGCGCTTGGACTTCTCCAGTTGCGAAAATCGCCGGAAATTCTCCAGCGAAAGCGCCGCGTGGCTTGCCAGCGCGTGCAGCAGCCGTCTATCCTTTGCGTCTAGCCCCTTCCGCCTTCGGAAAAGACAGAGCGTCCCCAGCCTTTCCGCATCGCTTGCCGTGATCGGGATAAATACTCCCGTCCTCGGTGCGCCGCTCGCGCCGAAGGTTTCGGCAACATCTCCCGGAAGCATGCGAACTACTGTGTCACTCCCGCTCTCTCTCGCGCACGAAATCAGCCAATCCCTCCGGAACGAAATCGCGCGCTGTTCCGCGTTCCGTGTAGTGTAGACATCCGTCTCGCGCCCGCGAAATACAGTCACCCCGCTCCACGAGGCTTCCAGCATTCGCCCTGTGCGCTCGGCAAATCGCTCAAGAAATTCAGGAAGGTGCCGTGATTGCGCGGCCTCGACTGCCAGTTCCATCAACTCTTCGGCGTGTGTGGAAGACATCGCCGGTCGTCCGGCCTGACTGGGCAGGCGCGCAAAACGCCGGGGCGCTTTTGATTTTGGTCCGCGCATAATAGTGGTCAGGAAATCGTGCGCGTCTCAAGATGAGCACGCCCACGCCCTACCACGCTACCGGGCCATCTCAATCTGAGTCAATCGTCGATCCGCTCCCTGTTGCCGAATCATCTACCCTCGCCCTTCTGCCCTCATTGGCATTGTCTCAGCCTGAGACCCGACTCCACCTACTTCTCCGCCGCTGAGACGATCAGTTACCCAGGTTTATTCCATCGCCCCGCTCCGATTTCGCTAACTCCCCATTTCTGTGCGACTTGCTGTCATTTCCTCTCCCCGAATCCTCCACCTCACAGCGGCCCCCACCGTGGCACCCGACGTGCCTTTCTCCAGCCCGGGTATCTCTGAACCTTTTCAGGGGGAGTGTCGATGCGATCAGGTTGCAAGAAATTAGGCCCAGTCACCGCGGCTGCATTGCTCACCCTCTCCTGGGGGGCGTTTGCTTTCTCACAGTCTACGTCGACCGACGAAACCAAGCGCAAAGTTAAGAGCAAGGTTGCACCTGTTTATCCGGACCTTGCCCGCCGCATGAACGTAGCGGGCAAGGTCAAAATTGAAGTCGTCGTCGCTCCGGACGGGCACGTAAAGAGTACCCGCGTGCTGGGTGGCCATCCGCTGCTCGTCCAAGCGTGTCAGGATGCCGTAAAAGATTGGAAGTTTGTTCCCGGACCCGACGAGACCACCCAGCTCGTTGAATTCGACTTTCAGGCCCCAGGGAATTAGGAAAATGGCGAGCAGCGGCGGGGGAGTAGTCCTACCCAGCCGCTCCGCCGCGCTGAGCGGAGGCATTTCGCAATGACCATCGGTAAGAAACTCTATGTAGGTTTTGGTTCCATCGTGGCCATTCTGGTCGCGCTCTTCCTCGTGAACATTGGTGCGGGCGTCAAAGAACGCTCCGCCCGCGACATCGCCAAATCCGCTCTTGACAATGTGCGCGCTATCGAATCGGTCCGCTACCAGATCATGCTCAATCGCCTTAACGTGAATAATTTCTTGCTCAGCGGCGATCCACGCGACGAAGATAAAGTCGTTAAAGGGCTTACCGAGATCATCGACCTCATCAAGCGCGGTGAATCGCAAGCCTCCAATGAAAGCGTCAAAACCGCTCTGATTCAGGTGGAGAGCACGGAATCCAGTTGGGCCGATAATTTCGCCAAGCCTCTTCTCGCCAAGCGCCACCAGGTCGATTCCGGCGACGCCACCGTCTCCGATCTCCAGATTTTTTATCTTCAAAAGGATCCCGCTTCTTGGCTCATAAAATCTTCCGCCGTTCTGGACCAGACCAATCAGGAAATTACCAAATCTCTGGATGACTCTACCCAGTCCGCGGCGCGCGCTGCCAGCATAAGCACCGGTGTTACTACGTTCGGAACGCTTCTCGCTCTTCTCCTCGGCATTTGCATCGCCTTCTACACTGCAAAGTCCATCACCGAACCGCTCAACCATCTCATCACCGTCGCTCGCGAGATCGGCGATTCCGGCGACCTCGATCAGAACATCGACATTCATCGCAATGATGAAATCGGCGCGCTCGCCACGACCTTCAACAATATGGTTGCCTACTTGAAGGAAATGGCCGGTGTCTCCATGTCCGTCGCCGAGGGCGATCTCACCGTCGAAGTCGTCCCGCGTTCCAAGCGCGACACTCTCGGCAATGCCTTCCTCCGCATGTCCCATGGCCTCCAGGATCTCGTTCGCTCCACTCGCGACTCTGCCGGCCAGGTTTCCGCTGGCTCCAACCAGGTTGCGGGCGCCGCCGATGAATCCGCCAAAGTCAGCGTGCAGGCTTCTTCCGCCATCGAGGAAGTGACCAGCACCATGCACGAAATGAGTATCAACGTCCAAAACGTCGTCAAGAACACTCAAGTTCAGGCCTCTAGCGTTGCGGAAACATCCGCTTCCATCGACCAGATGGTCACTTCCATTCAGCGCGTCGCGGACACCGCCAAAGTGCTCCTGGATATCGCCAATCGCTCGCGCGAAGAGGTGGTCATTGGCATCCAGACCATGGAGAAGGCCACCGACGGCCTCAACCGCACCAACAAGGCGATTCAGACCTCCGCCGAAATCATCAACGTCCTGGGCCACCGCGCCGACGACATCGGCAAAATCATTGAAGTCATCGACGACCTCGCTGAGCAGACCAACCTTCTTGCCTTGAACGCCGCCATCGAGGCCGCCCGCGCCGGAGAGCACGGTCTGGGTTTCGCCGTCGTTGCCGACGAAGTTCGCAAGCTCGCGGAAAAATCCACCCAGTCCACCAAGGAAATTGCCGACCTCATTGAAAGCATCCAGCGCGAAGCACGCCAGGCCGTCGAGAACATGGAGCGCAGCACGCGCATCGTTGAGGAAGGTTTGACTCTGGGCAACGAGCTTGGCAGTGCTCTCCACAAAATCTCCAACGTCGTCACCGAAGTTTACAAGTTCTCCCAGGAAATCGGCGCCGCCACCAATGAACAGTCCGTCGGCTCTGCGCAAATCGCCAAGGCCACCAACCGCCTTACCGAAATTACCCAGGAAATCAGCTCTGCCGTCGAAGAGCAGGCTTCCGGCGCGCAGGCCGTTGTTCGCGCCATGGACAAGATGCGCGAGCTCGTGCAGCAGTCGGCCTCCAGCTCTACTGAGCTTTCTGCCGCCGCCGAACAAATGCTCAAACTCTCTCGAAATTTGCTGGACAGCATGGACCGCTTTGTTCTGGACCGTGCCGCCCAGGAGCGCTTGCGCCACAAAGAGCACTCTTTCGGTCGCCGTTCGGCCGGTTCCTCACGCGAGGGGCAGCCGGAGTACGCCGAGCTAACTCATTCTTGAAGACGCGGAGACCGCTCGATGGAAAAGGAACTGCAAATTGTTGGTTTCCGCATCGGCAACGAAACGTACGGCGTCCGCATCGGCGCCGTCCGCGAAATCGTCCGCGTTCCTGAGATTACCGCTGTTCCCAGCGCGCCTGAGATGGTCGAGGGTGTCATCAATCTCCGGGGGAAAATCATCCCCGTAATGGACTTGCGCAAGCGATTCGGCCGTGGCGAGACTCAGCCCAGCAAGAAAAACCGTATCCTGGTCGTGGAACTGGAAAACAAACTGATCGGCCTCATCGTTCACTCCGCATCGGAAGTGTTGAAGATTCCGCCCTCGGAAATCGAACCCCCGGGGTCGGTGTTTGCGGAAGGCGACTCTGGCTGTATCACCGGGGTCGGCAAGCTCGGCGGCCGCCTGATTATCCTCCTGGACATCGCCAAGCTTTTGCAACGGCCGGAATTGAAACGACTCGAGGAGGCCGCGGAAACCGTCGGCACTGCAAAGTAGCCTTCCTCCGATTCGATCGGGGACCGCTGCACCGCCGGGCAACCGCATTCATCTCACATGGGAACGCTAACCACCGCCCCGATCCAGCTTACTGAAGCCGAGCTGAAGCTCTTGCAAACGCTCGTCTACCAGGAATGCGGAATGTTCTTTGATGAGCGCCGCGCTCATTTTCTCAAGGACCGTCTTCAGCGCCGCTTGAAAGTCTGCCAGCTCGATTCCTTTTACAGCTACTACCGCCTTCTCACTAGCCGCGAAGGGAGACCGGAGCTCGCCCTTCTCCTCGAGAACTTGACGGTCAACGAAACAAGTTTCTTCCGCAACAAGCCGCAGCTTGACCTCCTCCAGAAAACTGTCCTCGAAGATATTCTTCGAAAGAAAACGGAACGCCGCGACTGGAATCTTCGCGTCTGGAGCGCGGGCTGCTCCGCGGGACAGGAACCTTATTCCGTCGCCATCCTTATCTGCGATGCCCTCGCGTACTACTATCTGCGGAATCCGCTGCCGTTCGAAATGCCTTCGCCGAAGCCGCTCATCCCTCCGCCGTGGAAGATGGAGATTGTCGCCTCGGACATTAGCTATGCCAGCTTGCGCACTGGCCAGGAAGGTCTCTACACCGAGCAGCAGATGGAGCCCGTGGACTACACCTGCCGCTTGCGCTATTTCGAAAAGGCCGGCGGGAAATACGCCGTCAAGCCACAGCTGAAAAATCTGGTTCAATTCGACTTCCACAACCTCAAAACCGAATTCCTTCCGCGGCGCAACGACATCATCCTCTGCCGCAACGTCATGATCTATTTTGACGAGGCCGAGCAAAAGCGCCTCATCGAAAAGTTCTGGCACTGCTTGAATCCTGGCGGCTATCTCTTTGTCGGCCATGCGGAAAGCCTTTTTGGGCTCACCCAGAAATTCCGCATGACCCACGAGAACAATGGCACTGCTTACCAGCGCCTTGAGGCCAATCCATGAGCCGTCCCCCTGAGGATCGCGGCGCGGAGCTCCGCGCGCTCTTTTTCGAGAGCGCCGCTGAGCTTTTGCAGTCCCTCAATGAGGCCGGTCTTGAACTCGAGGCCCGTCCCGCCGACGAAGAAGTCATCCGCAGCGTGCGCCGCGCCGTGCATACCTTGAAGGGTGATTCCGCTGCCTGCGGTTTCCACAAACTCAGCGAACTCGCCCATGCTCTCGAGGACGTTCTCTCGCCGCAGGTCGCGCAGGCCCGCGGTGAAAAGCTGGCCGAAGTCGTCCTTGCGGCTGTCGATGTTTTTGAAGCCACACTGGCCGCTTATCAGCGGCGTGTCCATCCGCCTTCCGCGGATGTCCTTCACGGGCTGATCCGCGGCCTGCTGGAAGGGCCCGCGGCGCCCGGCGAAGTGCTGCAATCCCCCTCGCAGGTTCCGGCTTGTTTCGCCTGGACGGAATACGAGCAGCTCATGATTTCCGAGGCCTTTCATCGCGGCGAACTCGTCTACAACATTGCTCTCCGTATCGATCCCAACAGCCTCATGCGCGCCGCCGCCTTTCAGCTTATCCGCAATGTTCTTCACGGCTGCGGTACGGTTATTGCTCTCCGCCCGGAAGACAACTTCGGGGCTGCCTCCGTTGAAGTTGTCGAGGCCGCTCTCGCCAGCGCCACACCGGAAGCGGCAATTAGTCAGCGTTGCCACGTCCCCTCAATCGTCTCCGACGTGCGCATCGAACGGGCTGTGGCTGCCGACACGCCCGAACACGAATTGCTCGGCGATCTCCTCGAAGCTCAGGCTGCGGAAGCCGTCGCCAATTCTCTTGAGCGCGGCGAGAATGGCGGGGCGAATAAGCCTGCTGCCGGCTCTGCGGCTAGCGCGATTGCTGCCAGCACCCTGCGTGTCGACGCTGCCCGCATTGATTCCGTCATGAATTTCGTCGGCGAGTTGATCATCGGGAAATCCATGCTGAATCGCGCGCTCGCGGAATTTGACAAGCAGCACGCCCGCGATCCTCTGCGGGCTAAACTGGCGGATGCTTTGGCATTTCAGTCGCGCGTGCTCGATGAACTCCACAAATGCGTCCTGAAAATTCGCATGGTTCCCGTCGAGCAGCTCTTCCGCAGGTTTCCTCGTCTCCTCCGCGACGTCGCCAAGCAGTGCGGCAAGGACGTGGCTCTCGAAATTTCCGGGCAGAACACCGATCTGGACAAGGGCATTCTCGATTCTCTCGCTGAGCCGCTCATGCACTTGGTTCGCAACGCCGTGGATCACGGCATCGAGCGCCCTGAAGAGCGCCTTGCCGCCGGGAAGCCGGCGCGCGGCACGATTTACCTCAAGGCCTATCACCAGGGAACCCAGGTGGTCATCGAGGTCCGCGACGATGGCCGCGGCATCGATCTCGCGCGCGTCAGGGACCAGGCCGTCGCCACCGGAATTATCACCGCTGATGAGGCCACCCGCCTTTCCGATCAGGATGCGCTAAATCTGATTTTTGAGTCGGGCTTTAGCACCGCCGCCGAAGTGACCGAAGTCTCCGGTCGCGGCGTCGGAATGGATGTCGTTCGAACGGTTATGCACAGCCTCAAGGGCACGGTGCAGATTTCCACGCAAAAGAACAGCGGCACCACCATCCAGCTCCGCGCGCCGCTCACCCTCGCAAGCATTCAGACCCTGCTTTTCCGCATTGGCGGCCGTCTCTTCGCCCTGCCGTTGTCTTCCGTCGTCGAGATCACGCGAATCACCGAGAACGAGATTCATGGCGTCGACCAGCGCGAAGTTCTCCAGTTGCGCCAGCAGATTCTTACCCTCGTCCGGCTGGATCAACTCAGCCGTCTCCGCTCCGTCGACTCCGCCCCTAAGAAAAAGAAAATCTTTGTCATTGTCATCGGTGCTGCTGACAAGCGTTTCGGGCTCATCGTGGACAGTCTGGTCGGGGAAGAAGAGCTGGTCATCAAAGCCCTGCCCAACGATATTGTTTCCAGCGATCTCGTCAGCGGCGCCTCCATTCTTGGCGATGGTACCGTTGTCCTCATTTTGAACGTTCCCGCGGTTCTCTCGCGCCTCGCTCGCGCCATCCCCCTCGGAGCGATCGCATGAGCGAGCTCATCCGCGTTCTCGTCGTCGACGATTCCGCTCTGATGCGGAAACTCATTCCGGCGATCCTCAGTCGTGATCCCTTGATAGAAGTCGTTGGAACCGCCATGGATGGCGCTTTTGCACTCAAGAAGATCGAGGAACTCCAGCCGGATGTCGTCACCTTGGATCTTGAAATGCCCCGCATGGACGGCATGGAAACGCTCCGCATGATCATGCGTCGCGCGCCCTTGCCCGTCATCCTCTTCAGCACTCATTCGAAGGAAGGCGCGTATTCCACCTTCAAAGCCCTGGCCCTTGGCGCCGTCGATTTTGTTGCCAAGCCCAAGGACGCTGCCGCCGGAAATCTCGATGCCATCGCCGATGTCCTGATTGAGAAAATCAAAGTTGCCAAGCGCGCCAGTGGTCGCAAGTTGCCGCCTGCGGTTGTCTCGGAAGAGCCTGCTCCGGAGAAAAAGAAAAAACGCGCGGCTCTCCCGCCCAATCGCATTATCGCCATCGGCATTTCCACCGGCGGTCCGAATGCTCTTCAATTTGTTCTCGCGCAAATCCCGGAGGACTTTCCCGCGAGCATCATCATCGTTCAGCACATGCCTGAAGGCTTCACCGAAATGTTCGCCCGGCGCCTGAATGAATGCTGCGCCCTCGACGTCCACGAAGCCAAGTCCGGGGACCTTCTCGTGGCGGGTCGTGTCCTCATCTGTCCCGGGAACCGCCATCTCATGGTTCGCCGCATGCCTCGCGGAGATATGGTGGTCCTTTCTGACGGGCCGCCGGTTAACGGTCACCGCCCCTCCGTGGACGTCATGTTTCATTCTGTTGCCCAGGAATTTGGCCTCACCGCCGTCGGCGTGCTTATGACCGGCATGGGTGAAGATGGCGCTGAAGGCCTTGGTGTCATCAAGTCCGCCGGCGGCATGACCATCGCCCAGAGCGAAGACACTTGCGTCATCAGCGGAATGCCCCGCGCCGCCATCTCCAAGGGCTACGCCAATAAAGTGGTTCCGCTTGACGCCCTGGCCGCATTCCTCATCCAGCATTACGGCGGCGAGCGCTCTGCCTCAGAAAACGTTGACAAGCCTGAAAAGATTAAGAAGAACGAGAAAAAAGAAATAAATGAAAGGACAACCGTTTCTTCCCATCGCACCTGACGTGCGTGCCGGGAGAAGGAGATGCCCATGCAACAATTTGCCGCCCTGCTTCGGAAAGACAATCAACCCGTTCGCTACTTGGTGGTGGACGATTCCGTCTTCGCTCGCAAGAATCTCATCAAGATGATCGAGATGTTCGGCGGCGAAGTCGCCGGGGAAGCCGGCGACGGCCTCACCGCCATCGCCGAATTCAACCGCACCAAGCCTGACATCGTGCTCATGGACATCACTATGCCGCAGATGGAAGGCATCGAGGCCGTCGAGCGCATCGTCCGCCAGCACGCCGACGCGCGCATCGTCATGGTCTCCTCGGTCGGTTACCAGGAAAATATTCTCGCCGCTCTCCAGAAGGGCGCGAAACATTTCGTCCAAAAACCCGTCAAGCCCGAAGTGTTGTACGAAATTCTTCGCTATGTCCTCAACGATGATCCCAACGCCACCGGCGCGCCCGTGGCCTTCGCAGGAGAACAACGCTCATGAGAATGGAACTCATTCAACCGTTCATCAATGCTGCCGATGCCGTCTTCGCGGAGTCGCTCAACGCGCCCACAAAAATCGTCGATCTCTCGATGGACGAAGAAACCTATCGCAGCAAAGGGGTCGCCGCTCTCATCTCCATCAAAGGCGATATTGAAGGCCGCGTCATTCTTGATCTCGCGCCCGAAGTCGCGCTGAAAATCGCCGGCCAGCTCGCCGGCTCACCCGTTCCGGAGAGCGATCAGGTCGTGCGCGAAACGGTCTGCGAGCTCGCCAACATGGTCATCGGAAACTCCGTCACCCTGCTCAACGACGGCGGTTTCCGCTTCAAAGTTTTTCCCCCGGAAATTCACATGAACGAGAAAGGCTTGG
>WNFB01000980.1_pt1 | contig 50287 bp, 49 predicted proteins | sample 5400501 | NCBI WGS metagenome assembly WNFB01 (sample SAMN13153341, study PRJNA577476) | soil metagenome | isolation source: 200 cm saprolite under Douglas fir tree site 2 hole 1 | place: USA:California | collected 2015-04-18 | reverse complement strand
CTGCTGATCCCGCCCGCCCGCTCCCTGCTGATACCGCCCGCCCGCGTCCCGCTGATCGCGTCCGTCTGCTAGTCCGCTCATCGGGTGTCCCTTAGCCATCCGCACCGCCACATCATCCACTCAGATCCCTTCGGCCACCAAAGCCACAGGCGTCCCCGAAAACTGCGCCCCGCGACCGCGATTCCGCCCTGGCCACATCCATAGGCTGGCCACGTTCACGGGCTGGGGCACGTTCACGGGCTGGGGCACGTTCACGGGCCGGGGCACGTTCACGGGGCTTGGCATGTCCAGCGGCCTGGGCTCAGCTCGTGGCTAGCTGCTCGACGCGCGCGTGCAGCCAGGCCACATGATTCCGTGCCTCGGGCTTCATCAGGACGCTGCGCAGGATCCGCGCCCCGTCGCGGTCGGCCGCGACGCCGGCATGACGGCGGGCGAACCCGCTCGCCGGGACCTGCAAGGTGCTGAGGAAGACCGGACGATCCCGGTCGGCCATCCCGTCGGCCAGCATCCGGGCGGAGGCTTGATCGATGGCGGACAGGCTAGGCGGGCTGGTCGCCGCGAAGTAGCAGACAATGTCGAGCTCGGGGGGCTGGTACAAAGCCAGGCAGCGGGAGGCATCGATGAGCTCCGACCAGTCCAGCGCGGCCTGCCGGCAGGCGGCGAGGACCTGGCCGAGACCGTCCGGCGTGGGCGGCAGCAGCTGGAACGTCAGCCATAGCGCGGCCGCCGCCGCTCCGGCCCTGGAGCATTCCAGGCTGATCTCGCCCAGATGCAGCTCATCGGAGGTGAAGTAGGTGTAGGGCGAGTCGTGCTTGTACAACCGCCCCACCTCCGGGTCCCGGAAGAGCACGGCCCCGCACCCGTACGGCTGCAGGCCGTGCTTGTGCGGGTCGACCACTACGGAATCGCACCCGGCGATGGCCCGCCAGGGCTCCGGGTCGAGCGCGGTCCGGCCGTCGCCGCCGGCTAGCAGGGTGAAGAAGCCGCCATAGGCCGCATCGACGTGGACGCGGACCCCATGCCTGCGGGCGATGGCGAGCACCTCGTGCACGGGATCGATGGCGCCGAGGCCGGTGGTGCCCGCGGTGGCGACGACCGTCCCGACCCGGCCGCCCGCTAGCAGGTCATCGAGCGCGCCGAGGTCCAGCCGGCCCGCGTGGTCGACGCCGACCGGAGTTCCCTCGATGCCGAGCACCCCGCACATGCGGCCGTGGGTGTAGTGCGCCTCCGCGCTGTAGGCCACGCCACTGTCGGGATGCAGCTCGCGCGCAACGTAGAGGGCCTCCAGGTTCGCGATCGTGCCGCTGGTCGCCAGGTGGCCAAGGTGCGTCGCGAAGCCGAACATCCCGGCCAGCTGCGCGACAACCTCCTTCTCCATCCGGGCGGTGGCCGGGCCGCCGTCGAGCGCGTGGTTGTTCGGGTTGACGAGCATCGCCGTGAGGTAACCGACGACGGCCGCGGGGTGCGGCGGCTTGAGCATCTGCCCGGCGTAGGACGGATGAAAGAACGGGTAGTTGTCCTGGAGGCGGCGAGTGTATTCCCCGAACGCGCTGGCGAACCGCTCGTCGCTGACCCGCAGCGTCGCGTCGGGCTCCAGCGGGCCGAACAAGCCCTGCCAGTCTTCGACCGCGGCCAGGCCACGGCTCAGCCAGCGCTGCAAGTCCACGTCAGACCTCACCATCGTGCTCGGGCCGCAGGCCGCGGGTGCCGGCCGGCAACGAGTTCCCGGCCCGCGAATCCGGCCAAGCCCGGCGGCAGCAATCCCGCCCCTCGTCGCGGCATCCAATGATCGCAGAACCCTCACTGCCCGGCGCGATGGCCGCGACACGGAAGGCAAGGGGCGCGCGCGGGCACGTTTCACACTGCGAAACGGGTCAGGCCGATCCGGCCGCATTCCGCGATCCCGGGCCGGGTAGCGTCTGTACCGGATGCCACCGGACCATGCCGGGCGGCGCAGCGCCCGGAATGTCCCTGGCACCGGCCAATGTCCTCCGGCCCGCATGTGAACAGGACCGCTCATGTCTGATCGCACGACTGGCAAGGCACCCGGCAGCCCGCCCCGATCCGGGCCGGGCCAAGAGTCAGCGATCCCGAAGCCGGCGCCTGAACCGCTGGATGAGGCCGAGTGCCTGCGGCTGATCTCGCCCGGCGGCATCGGCAGGCTCGCGTACTCGGGCCGGTTCGGCCTGACGGTGCTGCCGGTTAACTACCGGATGCACGAGGGAAGCATCGTATTCCGCACCGAGGAGGGCAGCTCGACCGACGAGGATCTCCGCACCGGGCTACCCGGAGCCGAGTACCAGGTGGCCTTTGAGGTCGATGAGGTCGACTCCACCGCGCGGGAGGGCTGGAGTGTTCTCATCCAGGGCGCCGCGCATCACGTGAACTCCGCGGACGAGCAGGCATCGGTGCTGGAAGCGGGCGTCGAGTCATGGGCCGGCGGGAGCCGTGAGCACTTCCTGCGCGTTATCCCGACCCGGGTCACCGGCCGGCGCCTCCGCCAGGGCTGAAGGAACGATCACGCGACCCGGGGCTGGCGCGTTGCCCGGCGCGTGAGTGCCGCCGCCGAGGTGCGCAGCGAGGTTTCGAGCACCGCCTCGCGGCGCCGCGGGTCCATGAGATTCGCTCCCATCACGGCCAGGTCCTCGGGTCCCGGCGTGAGGATGGTGACCCTGATGCCCCGAGATCGCAGCCCGTGGGCGTCCCGGAGCAGCGCGTACGTTATCAGCCACCGCAGCCGCCGCTCCAGCCGCTCATACGGGTTGCGCGGGCTGTCGGCCTCGATGCTGGCCATCGGGGCAAGCACATAGACCTCGTCGACGCCGGCCTTCGCCATCAGGCCGAGTGAGGTAGGCGACCGCACGCCGCCATCGACATAGCGGCGCCCGTTGATCATGACCGGCTCGTACCAGCCCGGAATGGAGCAGGAAGCGACAACAGCATCGGGCAGCGGCGCTGGGGGCGCGCCCTCCCGGCCGAAAACCACGCGTTGCCCGGAGTCGTAGTCGACGGCGACGATCCAAGTCGGGCGGTCCACCCAGTCCGGCAGCGATCCGTGTGACGCGGCGTGCTGGTGCGCATGGTGGTGCAGCGTGTGCACCATGGCGCGCAGCCCGGCATGCTGGCCCCGGCCGCGCGGCAGCCACGCGCTGGCACCGACCGTCGGGTGCACCCGGTACGGCCTCAGCAGGCTGGCGAGCAGCAGCGGCGGTGATCCGACCCGCAGGTGCGGGAGCGGCGGCAACGGCCCGTCCTCGATGGCCGGGATACGGGCGTTCCGCAGCACGCCGACGGCATCGCCACGCTGGTAGGCAATCATCTCGTCGATGCTGGAGCGGCAGCGCAGCGCCGCGGCAAGGACGCTGCCGGCGCTTGTCCCGACGATAACGTCGACGTCGTTGAGGGTGCGCGGGAGAAGGTCCTGCACCGCAGGAAGCGCACCGGTCATCCAGGCGGCACCCAGCACCCCGCCCGCGCCGAGCACGAGCCCTATCCGCGGGCCAGCACCCGCTGGCGCATGTTCAGGACCCATGATCGCCTCCAGGGCCGCCACCTCAGCACCGCGCCAGTTGCCCCGCGAGGGATCGCCGGGGGTCACGCCGGACCGGCCGGTGAGATGGCCGTTACCGGCAACTGTATGTGAAACCGAGCGGGATTCGGGCGAAGTGACGTTACGAGGCCGTGGCGAGCTGGCCTGCTGATTCGAGCCATTCGGTGATTACCCTGGCGCTGTCGCGCGGTACCTCCAGCTGCGGCACGTGGCCCACGCCGGAGAATACGACCAGCGACCAGGATGGCTGCGCGCGTACCGCGGCGAGGGCAGCTGCGACCGGCACCAGCCGGTCGCGCGCGCCGTGCAACATCAGGACCGGGCAGCTGACCGAGCGGATCTGCCGCCGGTAGGACTGACCGCGGGCGTGGCCGGCGGTCGCGATGACTGAGCGCATGGCAATGGCGAAGTCCTGGCCGGTGCCGGTGAACTCGGCGCGCTGGCGGGCTATCTCGACGTGCCGGGCGACGATGTCCGCAGGGAGCCGCGCGGAGTCCGCGCAGCACAGTGACATGACCCTGGCGACGAGCGCTTCCGGTGACATGCTCCGACGGCGGCTCATCATTACCCGGCCGAGCCCTGGCGTCATGTACAGGGCAAATAGCGCGGCCACGACCGGATCCGGCCGGGCGGGCACGAAGGGCAGGGCAGCGTCGAGCAGTATCAGGCCGGCCACCGCGCCAGGCTCGGCGCTCGCCTCAAGCAGCGAGATCATGCCGCCCATCGAGTTGCCCATCAGGATCACTGGCCGTACCGGGGCCGCAGGACCGGCGGGCCTTGCGGAAGGTGCAGGAACCCCGGGATTTACGGATCCTCCGGGGCCGGCGCAGAGCGCTGGCACGGACTCGATAAAGCGGTGCAACAGAAGCGTGTTCGACGCGACGTCCGTGCCGCGCCCTGCCGACTGGGTGAGGCCATGCCCGGCCAGGTCCGGCGCGAGCAGCCGGTACCGGCCGGTCAGCAGCGGCGCGATCGCCGACCAGTTCACCGCGGAACCGCCCAGCCCGTGCACGCAAACGATCACCGGCCCGCCGGCCGGCCCGCCGAAGTCCAGGTAGTGGACAGGGCCGCGGAGGTCAACCCACCGCGACTGCCCGCCGAGCCCGGGTTCAGCCGCCATGGCGGTCACCACGTTCCTGGTCGGTGACGAGGCGCCGGGGAGCCTTGCGGCGCCGGGCCTCTTCGATGAGCTCCGCCACCCTGCCAGCCGGAGCTGCCGCCAGCCGGACCCGCAGCCCGCGGATCCGCTGTCCCCACCGCAACGGCTCGAACGCGGCCGGGTCCTCGGCCACGCAGGCGCGCACCTCGGACTCGTCAACGAAAACATGCAGCAGGTCCCCGCCGGGCGGCGCGGTGGCAAAGATCTTGCCGCTGACCCGGAATGACGCCATGTCGAAATGCGGTTCCTCGGCTGCCCCGGGCAGGGACAGCGCGAACCGGCGGGCATTTTCAAGGTCACTCACCTGGTCAGGCTAGCCGGGCAGCCGGGGTCCGCTGACCAGCCCGCCGCGGCGATGTAACTGCCCGGGTGCGCGGCTCCCGCGATGATTCCCGTATGAAACCAATGTCATCGGCGCTGGTGGCGACCGACAGCGCCGTGGTGGTCCTCGTGCCGGAGGCCGAACCGGCCGTCGCCCGGCACCGGGCCAGGCTCGACCCTTACGCTGCGTCCGGCGTGCCTGCGCACGTGACGGTGCTCGCCCCGTTCGTACCGCCGCACGCGATCACTGCCGCCGTGATCGACGCGCTGGCAGCGGCCGTGGCGTCGGTGGCGGCGTTCGACTGCGAGTTCGCCGGTACCCGGTGGTTCGGCGACCGGGTGGTGTGGCTGGCGCCCCGGCCGGACGGGCCGTTCCGCGCGCTGACCGCAGCGGTGTCGGCCGCTTTCCCGCAGTTCCCGCCGTACGGCGGCGCGCACGACGACGTCGTACCGCACCTGACGGTCGGCATCAGCGCCGCGGGCGACGACGAGCGGCTGCGCGCGGCGGAGGCGAGCGTGCTGGCCGCGCTGCCGGTCCGGGCGCGGGTCAGCCGCGCGTGGCTGATGACGGGGGCGAGCGTGCCAGGCGGCTGGAGCACCGTGGCCGAGCTGCCGCTGGCCGGCGGCTGACCGGCGGGCATGTCAGCGGTCTGTCAGCGGGCATCACAGCGCTGGCGGCCGGATGTCAGCAATTACTGGCATTGTCGGTGGCATGACTTACTCGATCGTTGCCGAAGGCCTGGTCAAGCGCTTCGGGGAGACCGTCGCGCTGGCCGGGGTTGATCTCGAGGTCCGCACCGGCTCGGTATTCGGGCTGCTCGGGCCGAACGGCGCGGGCAAGACCACGGCAGTGCGGATACTCGCGACGCTGGTACGGCCGGATGCCGGGCACGCCACGGTTGGCGGCTACGACGTGGTGGCCAGCGCCCACCAGGTGCGCCAGCTCATCGGGCTCGCCGGGCAGTACGCGTCCGTCGACGAGACCCTGACCGGCCTGGAGAACCTGCTGCTCATCGGCCGCCTGGTCGGCCAGTCACGGTCGGCAGCCAGGCACCGGGCCAGGGAGCTGCTGGCGGACTTCCGGCTGGACGACGCGGCCGGCCGGGCAGTGAAGACGTACTCGGGCGGCATGCGGCGGCGCCTGGACCTGGCCGCGAGCCTGGTCAGCCGCCCGCGGGTGCTGTACCTGGACGAGCCAACCACGGGGCTGGATCCGCTCAGCCGGAGCGAGATGTGGGACATCATCCGGGGCCTGACGGCCAGCGGCGTCACCGTCCTGCTCACCACGCAGTACCTGGACGAAGCCGACCAGCTAGCCGGCGAGATCGTGGTGGTCGATCACGGGCGGGTGATCGCGACCGGCACGCCGGCGGAGCTCAAGGCCCGCACCGGGGCCCCGGTTCCTCGCGGTCACCCCCGCCCGCCCGGCCGACCTGCCGGCCGTGGTGTCCATCGTCGGCATGCTCACGCAGGCAACGCCGACGGTCAGCGACGCGACGGTGACCGCTCCGCTGGCCGATTCGGCTGTGCTGCCCGCCGTGGTCCGGCACCTGGATGACGCCGGCGTCGAGGTCGGCGAGCTCAGCCTGCGCGGCTCCAGCCTCGACGAGGTGTTCCTCTCGCTCACCGGCCACCGGGCCAGGGACGAGTCCGGGTCTGAGTCCGGGTCCGCGTCCGGGTCCGGGCATGCGGATCAGGGAGAACTGCGGGCAGTCAGCGAGAGGAGTGCGAGATGAGCATCGCCGTCGAGACCACCGCGCGGCCGCTGCGAGTGCGGGTGAGCGCGGTCGAGGGAGTGCGGCAGACCTGCTCGCTGGCCTGGCGCACCCTGGTGCAGATCAAGCACAGCCCGTTCGAGCTGCTCGACTTCACCGTCCAGCCGGTGATGTTCGTGCTGCTGTTCACGTATGTCTTCGGCGGCGCGATCGCCGGCTCGCCGCACCAGTACCTGACGTTTGCGCTGCCCGGCATCATCGTGCAGAACGCGCTGTTCACCACGCTGAACACCGGCGTGGGCCTGAGCACCGACCTCGAGAAGGGCTTCTTCGACCGGCTGCGCGCGCTGCCGATCGCGCGGTTCTCCCCGCTGGCAGGCCGGATCGTGGCGGACGTTGTCAAGCAGGCATGGTCGATCGCCATGCTGCTGATCGTCGGGGCGATTCTCGGGTTCCGGGTCGGTACCGGGCCGCCCAGCGTGCTGGCTGCCTTCGCCCTGCTGCTGGTGTCCACGCTGGCCGTGTCGTGGCCGATCGTGCTGGTGGCCATGCTCGCGGCCAAGCCGGAGAAGGTGCAGGTCTTCGGCTTCATCGTGCTGTTCCCGCTGACCTTCACCAGCGACGCGTTCGTGCGCACCGCGTCGATGCCCGGCTGGCTGCAGGCGTGGGCCAAGGTGAACCCGGTGAGCTTGCTGTCCGATGCCGCCCGCGGGCTGCTGGTGTCCGGGCCGGTCACCGGGCCCGCGCTGGCCTCGCTGCTCTACGCGCTCGGGTTCACCGTGGTATTCGCGCCGCTGGCGGTCCGCGCGCTCAGGCGCCGGGTGTAGGCAGAGCGCCGGGTGCAGGCAGAGCGCCGGGTGCAGGCAGAGCGCCCGGTGCAGGCAGAGCGCCCGGTGCAGGCAGAGCGCCGGGTGCAGGCAGAGCGCCGGGTGCAGGCAGAGGTGCGGGCGTTCTCCGCGGCAATGGCGACCAGTCTCGTCCCGACTCCCAGCCGCCGCACCCGTGCGGTGACCAGTGTGTCGACTATGAACGCATGCAAGGCGCCGTCCCACGGCACGTTGACGAACCCGACGAGATCATCTTCGTCCCTCGCGCACACCCAGCCCAGACTGTGCTGGCTTACTTGTGCCCACCAGTCGTCGTCATCCAGGATCTCGTGGCGGAACCCCTCCGCATGCAGGACGCTGACCTCGGCGTTGCCGAAGTCCCGCGCCACTTGTAGCTGATCACCGGGCCACGGTATGTGGGCAAGCGGACCGGCCGCGATCCGTCTTCTTGGCTCGCACTACTGTGCCGGACGTGCACGAGATTCCGTCGGAACTGGCCAGTCATCCGGACCGGCTCAGGTGGAACGCGAGATACGAGGCCGGGGCCGGGGCTGGGGCCGGGGCATTGTTCCGTCCCCATCCGCTTGCTGAGCTGGCGTTGACCCTCGCGCTGCCGGACGGGCCCGTTCTTGACCTGGCGAGCGGGCCCTCGGGAAGCGCCCTGCTGGCCGCGGCGGCCGGGCGCCAGGTCACGGCCGTCGATATCTCCGAGGTGGCGCTCGGCGCACTAGCCGCCGAGGCGGAGCGGCGCGGGCTCGGCGATCTACTGTCGCTCGTGCACGCTGACCTGGCGTCATGGCACCCGCGGCCGGGCGGCTACTCGCTGGTGATGTGCACCGGCTATTGGAACCGGTCCGTCTTCGCCGCGGCCTCCGATGCGGTCACGCCTGGTGGCCTGATTGCCTGGGAGGCGTTCACGGCTGACGCTCTGACAACGCGGCCTGGCCTTTGCGCCGAGTGGTGCCTGGCGCCCGGCGAGCCGGCCGCACTGCTGCCTGCCGGGTTCACCGTACTCAGCCAGTCCGAGCAGCCCGATGACCAGCACGGCGCCAGGAGACGGCTTCTGGCCCGGCGCGCACCTTGAACAGCGCAGGCCCGGCAGGCTGGGAGGCGCGGACCGGGTTGCGCGCGTCCGCCAGGAGGCTGTGGTTCGGTCGTCGCCGTTACGCTGGACGTCCCCGCCGCGGCACGCAGCTGGGCATCATGGACCCTGGCCCGGCGGCGCGGGGTGCCGCTGACCCGGGAGCGCGTCGCTATGCGCGTCTGCGCATTGCCCGTCTATGTGATGGCTTTGCCCGTCTATGCAATGTAGGAAGAGGGGCCTACGGTTCTTGTTCTGCCGACCGGCAGGGTCCAGCACAGGTGTCCTGGCTTGGTCTGCTGGAGGTGCCAGCCGGGGGCCTGCTTTGCCGCATGGTGGCGCCTGCAGAGAGGCGCAAGGTTGCACTCACAAGAGCGTCCGCCCCGGTCGAACGGGATCGTGTGATCGTCATCGCATCGCCGGGCTGGCCGTCGGCAACCCGGGAAACAGCACGTCCGGTTTCTGGTTTTTACCAGGTGCCGCAGGACCGGTGATGGCTGGTAGGTGAAGGTTTCCCTGGCGTGGCTGCAGATCCCTGTCTCGAGCCATCTGATCTTGACTCCGCCGAGCCATTGGCGAGGGTGGCTGCCGGGTCCGGGTGGCCCGGGCCCGGCGCGGGCGCAGCCGTGGCCGATGGCGCGGTCTGAGTTGTCGGTGATCGTCAGGCACCAGCGGTTGCCGGGCCTGGCGAGGAGCGCGGCGACGTCGCGGCTGGTGGCGGCGTCCAGGGGGCCGTGCCCGGCGGCTTCGCCGGGCTGTCCGGACAGGCCGAGCCAAGTGGCCAGCGGGAGGGTCAGGTTGACGGACCCGGCCAGTCCCGGGGGGAGTGTCTGTCCGCCGGGTCCTGGCCAGCCGCCGCGCGGGCCGTTGCCGGGTCCTGACCGGCGTGATCCTCCGCCGCCGTTCCCATCACCGGGACCGTCATCGTTGTCATCGCCGCCATGGCTGGTTCCGTCGCTGCCATCGCCGGGGCGGAGTCCGCCGTCGTCGTTGCCGGGGCCGGTTCCGCCGTCGTTGCCTCCAGCGCCGTCTTTCCCCCTGCCGTCCGTGCCGTGGCTGTCCACGCTGTCGCGGGGATGGATGTCGTCGCCGGTCCCGCCGTGCCCGGTCACGCCGTTCTCGTTCCCGCGGTTCCCATTGCCGCTCTCGCCCCGGTCATGATCGCTGTCCTGATCGTCGTTGCCGGGCAGCAGGGTATAGAGCGGGCGGCTGGTCAGCAGCGCGATGAACACCCGGGCGCGCAGCTGCTCCAGGGTGCCGGGGACGCCAGCTTTCTTCAGCTCGCGGGCCAGGCCGTCGATGTGCTGGTCGGCGGCCAGCACGTCCGCGGGCGGCAGGTCACGCCCGGCCAGCGCCGCCGTGCCGCTGTTCTCCGGCCAACTTTCGACCCGGGCATTCTTCTGCGCCTTCTTCCGGCGCCTGGCCGCGGCCTCGGGATCGCAGGCCAGTACGGCGCGGTGCAGCACGTCCCGCAGTTCCCCGGTGGTGAGCCCGGCGGCATCGGCGATGGTCACCGCAGCGATCGCTGCGGCAGCCACATCCCCCAGACCGGCCAGCTCCTGCACATACACCGTGGCCTTGGGCAGATCGACCCGGCCGGCCGCCAGCGCCGCGGTAACCGCCGGCAGCCGGGTGACGCCGGCGGCCAGGTCCAGCAGCTTGTCCGCGGCCCGGCACGTCAACGTGAGCGCGACGGCGATCTCATCAGCGACATGCTCAGCCTGCCGCCAGTCATTGATCGCGCGGGCGTGCGCGGCGCGGCGGCTGCTCAGCCCGGCGACCGCGGCCAGTTCGATGCCGGCAGCACGCGACGCCAGCCGCCGCGCGGCGCCCATCAGACCGACGAGCTCATCATCCGACAACGCGGACAGGCCATCCTCGACGGCGTCATCGGCGAACCCCGCCAGCACCGCACCGGGCTCCATGGTGTCCAGCGGACCGCCCGCAGCGAACCCCCGCGCCCCCGGCTCGCGATCCTTGTGGGTGAACCCGGCCGCCAGCGCCTCCCGCGCCCCGGCCGGCAGCTGCGCGCTGGCCAGGTACTCATCAGCCACCGGCGATGCGACCTGAGCGAGCCACGCATCCTCGCCTTCCGGCGGACCGAAGAATGGGTTGAAGAATGCCTCCGCATCAAACGGCTCATCATCATCGTCGCTGTCTGCGAACCCCGCGGGGACAGGCCCGGCTACAGGGTCAGGCCCGGTCCGGTGGCCAGCAGGCGGAGGGCAAGCGGCCGGCACGGGGCCAGCGGCAAATGCAGGACCAGCGGCCGGCACGGGGCCAGCGGCGGACGGTGCTGGCGCGGAGGGGTCGGGAGGAGTGACGGGTTCTTCCTGCATTGGCCCTCCTCCCGGCTAGTAGCTGCTGGTCCAATGTTCTTCAACAACGTTATCGACCACCACCGACAAAATGACCCGCCGAGGGCACTAACGTAGGAAAAAGTTGTCGGACTTTCTGAAATGTGGCTGCAGGTACCTCGGAGCCCACGCAGAACGATGATCCGGTAATGATCATGAAGCAGCCTCTCGGATGGGCCGTGATGGCCTGCGGCAACGGGAAGGGCGCAGGCACTGATCATCCGGTTAAGACCGATCCCGCCCGGAGATGAGGCTGCCCGATGCGGCCGGGCGGCCGGCCCCAGCCTGGCCGACGGCGGGCCGACTGGCCGCGTGCTGACCGGGAAGACACCGTTTTGGCTGGCTATTGACCCTGGCCGTCATAGCGGCTTGCTTTCTCCAGCTTCTCGCTGAGCTCCGGCAGCGAGTGAGCGACCAGGACATGCAGGGCGGCCGGCGTCGGGCGGCATACAGCCGTCCACACATCCGGTCCGTCCGAGCGGCTGATGCTCCAGCTCTCTCCATAACGCTCCATAACGTCCGTTAACAGGCGCTGCGTATCGGCCATGCTTCCTCACCTCTCGTCGCATGCAGGTAGAAGCACTATACAGCACTTTGGTGCTACCAGAGAGTTAAGGCAGGTCAATGCAGCTTTAGAGTGATCATCGTGGTAGATCCTCAGTCCGCAGAGCTCGCCTATATGCAGGTAGCCAGACTGCTCGCCGAGAGGATCGCGAGCGGAGAGCTGACCGGCCGGATGCCCGCTGAGCGTGCCCTGGCCGAGGAATACGAAGTCAGCTACGGCACCGTCCGCCGTGCCATAGCCATTCTGCGCGACAGAGGACTCGTCCGAAGCGTTCATGGCAGAGGCACATTCGTCGCGGACCGACCGTAACAACTGGTCGTCCTGCCGGTGCCCGCAGCGACACGTAAGAAATTTCGGTCCTGCTTCCCGCCGCGCCCCGCATGGACGGCCGCAAGGCGTGATCAATGGCGTGATCAGCCGCATGACGTGATCAGCCGCGCCGCACGCTGTCAGCGAAATCGCGTCAGGATTGCTTGACGTCAGGATTGCCTGACGTCAAAGGTTAGGATATGACGACGCCTGACAGCATTGAGCACCAGCACACCCTCGCCACCGCGGTCGCGCGGTATGACGAGCTGCGCGCCCGCGACCTGCTCGCATCTACTGCGGCTGGCATGAGTGACGACGATCCATCTGGTCCCGATCCGCTGCCGCGGCAGGAAGCGCTAGAACTGCTTGCCCTCGGCGAGGTGATCGCCCGCAAGGCCGGCTACGGCCGTCAGCTGACGGTCAGGTCCGCGAGGACGGCAGGGGCATCGTGGTCGCAGATCGGCGCTGCGCTGGGCACCAGCAAGCAGTCCGCGTGGGAGGCGCACAGCCGGTGGATCGACCAGCAGGCCCGGCAGCACGGCCAGCTGGGCTACGAGGGCATGAACGAGCGGGAGGCCGCAGCCGCCCGGGCGCTCGCCGGACCGGCGGACTAGCAAGGCGGAGCGCCTACCGTCCGGCCGCGCGCAACGTCCGGCGCGCCTATTGTTCAGCGCGGTTTCTGCTGGCGCGGGCTTCTGCTGGCGCGGGCTTCTGGCTGGCGCGGGCTTCTGGCTGGCGCGGGCTTCTGGCCGGCGCGGGCTTCTGGTCGCGCGGGCTTCTGACCGGCCGCGGCACCTTTCCGCGCACGCCGGGAAGTGCTTATCGGCAGCGATGCTAGTGCTCTGGGGTGACTGAACGTGACAGGAAGTGATGGTCCGGCGACCGCGATGACGCCGTGGAACTCAATCTCAGGACCTGCGGGGCCGGGCACCCCAATACCGGCGCCGGTGCTGGCGGCGGCAGCCGGCCGACCGGTGCGTGCCGTGTGGGAGAACGAACTGGGCGGCATCACCTTCGAAGTAGGCGCGCGCACCGATCGCTGCTTCGTCAAGTGGGCGCCCGCCGCGAGCGGAATCGACCTTGGCGAGGAAGCGGCCCGGCTGTCCTGGGCAGTGTCCCTCACTCCAGTACCGCAGCTACTCAGCCAGGGCGCCGACGACACCGGATCGTGGATCGTCACCGCCGCGCTGCCTGGACAGTTCGCTGTCGCCGAGAGGTGGAAAGCCGATCCGGCCACCGCGGTGGCCGCTATCGGCGAGGGCCTGCGAGCGATGCACGAGGCTACTGCCACCGCTGCCTGCCCGTTCTCGTGGATGGCGGAGGACCGGCTGGCCGACACCCGCCAGCGGGCGGGCGAAGGCCGGATCGACCCGGCTTGCTGGCATCCGGTGCACCAGCCGCTCGGGATTGGCCAGGCGCTCGAACTGCTCGCGGATATCCCGCCAATCGACCGACTGGTGATCTGTCACGGCGATAGTTGCGCGCCGAACACTTTGCTGACCGATGACGGCCGCTGGTCAGGACATGTCGACCTCGGCTCGCTCGGCATCGCCGACCGGTGGGCTGACCTTGCGATTGCCACCTGGAGTACCGAATGGAACTACGGACCTGGCTGGGACAATCTCCTGCTGCGTGCCTACGGGGTGCTGCCGGACCCGGACAGGACCCGGTACTACCGCCTGCTCTGGGACCTCGGTCCCTGAGCTTCGTGCCCTAGGGTGGCTGAACGTGGCAGGGCGTGGTACACCGGCGACGGTAATGCTGGACCGTCTCGGCATCCCGCATACCGTGCACTACTACGAGCGCGACCCGCGACACGGTTCGTTCGGCCAGGAAGCGAGCGACGCACTCGGGGTCGAGCCTGAGCGGGTCTTCACGACGATGATCGCCGTCGACGGCACGCTGACGGCCGGCGTTGTGCCGGTCTCCCGCCAGCTTGACCTCAAGGCGCTCGCCGCGGCCGCCGGCGGCAAGCGGGCCAGCATGGCCGACGTGGCCGCCGCCGAGCGGGCAACCGGCTACGTGGCCGGCGGCATCTCGCCGCTTGGCCAGCGCAGGCGGCTGCCTGTGGTCGTGGACGCCGCCGCGGTGGAGTTCACCACGATCTTCTGCAGCGGCGGACGGCGCGGGCTGGAGATCGAACTCGCCCCAGCCGACCTGATCCAGGCCGCCAGTGCGATCGTCGCTGGCATCTCCCGTCCGGCCGGGAGCCATGCCTGACGCCGCGCAGGTGCCGGGGCCGGTAAACTGCACGCTCCGCGTTTATTCCGAGCGCGACCACGCCCTCTTCGGGCACGATAGGCCACTTACCCGAGGAGGGATGGACGACATGGTGTCGCAGGCCAGCAGGCTGCAGAATGTCCGGTACGACATCAGAGGGCCCGTGCTGCGGCGCGCCAGGCAGCTGGAGGCCGACGGGCACCACATTCTGAAGCTCAACCTGGGCAATCCGGCCGCCTTCGGGATCGACGCTCCCGACGCGGTGCTCCGCGACGTGGTGCACAACATCGGCGACGCGCAGGGCTACAGCGACGCACGGGGCATTCACCCGGCCCGGCTCGCGGTCGCCCAGTCGTACGAGAGCCGCGGGGTGCCCGGGGTCGGCCCGGACGACGTATTCCTCGGCAACGGCGTGTCGGAACTGATCGTGATGGCGCTGCAGGCGCTGCTGGATGCTGGCGACGAGGTGCTCATTCCCAGCCCGGACTACCCGCTGTGGACCGGCGCGGTCAGCCTCTGCGGCGGCCGCGCTATGCACTACCGCTGCGACGAGGGTGCCGGCTGGTCTCCGGACCTGGCGCACGTCGCCGCGCAGATCACCCCGCGGACCAGGGCGCTGGTGATCATCAACCCGAACAACCCGACCGGCGCCGTGTACTCCCGGCAGACCCTGCTCGGGCTGCTTGAGCTGGCCCGCCGCCATGGGCTGCTCGTGCTGGCCGACGAGATCTACGATCAGATCCTTTACGAGAGCGCCGTGCACGAGTGCGCCGCTGCGCTGGCACCCGACCTCCTTGTGCTGACGATGTGCGGCCTGTCGAAGACCTACCGGCTGGCGGGATTCCGGTCCGGCTGGCTGGTGGTATCCGGGCCCAGGCGGGACGCCGCCGAGTACCTCGAAGGGCTGGAGCTGCTGGCCAACATGCGGCTGTGCCCGAACGTGCCGGCCCAGTACGCCATCCAGACGGCCCTTGGCGGCGGCCAGAGCATCGCGCACCTGCTGCGGCCGGGCGGCAGGCTGCGCGAGCAGCGCGACCGCGCCTGGCAGAAGATGAACGAGATTCCCGGGGTTGACTGCGTCAAGCCGCTCGGCGCCCTCTATCTCTTCCCGCGCCTGGACCCGGAGGTCCACAAGATCGCCGATGACGAGCAGATGGTCATCGACCTGCTGGAACAGCAGCACCTGCTGCTGTCGCACGGCACCGGGTTCAACCTGCCGTCGGCCGATCATCTGCGGCTGGTGTTCCTCGCCGCTGTGGACGTGCTCGATGACGCCATCGGCCGCCTCGGCGACTTCCTGGCGATCTACCAGCAGTAACGGGCCGGCCGGGCGCAGCGTTGGGGCGCATGGCCACTGTCCAGCGTCCGTTACATCGTCAACGACGTGGACAAGGCGATCGCGTTCCGCTGCCAGCATCGCGGCCTCGGCCAGGAAATGCACCCGGCTCCCATGTTCGCCATGCTCACCGGGGGTGGCCTGCGCCTGCTGCTCAGATCGCCCGCCGGACCAGGCGGGCCGGGACGACGCGGGCGTGGTCAGTGGCTGAGGGGGGCGCCGGCCAGCGCGGCGATGACGCCGATCCCGGCGGAGCAGAGCAGCGCGGTGACAACGCCCCGGCGCAATACCAGCAGCCAGCAGGCGGCCAGCAGCAGGACGGCAGCCTGCCAGAGGTGGCCAAGCTCGAGGCCGAGCGGGATGGCCGCCCCGGCGATCGCCCCGATGGCGGCAGGCCCGGCCCCGGACAGGAACGACTGAACCCGCGCGCTGGACCGGAGCCGGCCGAGATGCGGGCCGCCAGCGAGGACGAACACGAATGACGGCAGGAACGCGATCAGTGCCGCAAGCAGCCCGCCGCCGATGCCCGCCGCCGCGTAGCCGACGACGGCAACGGTCTGGACCACCGGGCCCGGCGTGACCTGGCCAAGGGCCACCGCATTGAGGAACTGCGCGCCGGTCATCCAGTGGTACGTCACGACCGCGTCGTGCTGCATCAGCGGGATGATCACGAACCCGCCCCCGTAGGACAGCGCGCCGACCTTGATGGCCACCCAGGCCAGCGCGCCAAGGCCGCCCGCGGCGATCGCCGGGCCGGCCAGGGTTCGCTCGACGGTCAGCGGAAGCCAGCCGGCCACTCCCCCGGCTGGCCGACCCGGCGCGGCGCGCAGGCCGGCCGCCACCTCGACGAGACCGCAGCCAAGCAGCACCACCACCACGAACTGACCGGCCGTCGCCCCAGCCACCGCCGCGGCCGCCAGGTAGGCCAGCCATCTCGCCCGGGCCGCGCGCCTTCCGGCCGTCCGCTTCCAGCTGTCCGGCAGCAGGCTGACCGCCGCGTGGATGGCCACGGCAGGCACGACCGCGCCAGCCCCCGCCGCGGCGCCGCGCACCAACAGCGGCGGGCGGCCGGCCAGGAACAGCACCGACAGCGCGAGGATCATGACCAGGCCAGGGGCGATGAAGCAGACCCCGCCGAGCACCGCCCCGGCCGGGCCGCGGAGCCGCCAGGCACAGAAGATCGCCAGCTGGGTCGAGGCCGGGCCGGGCAGCAGGTTGGCGGCGGCGACGCCGTCCTCGAACTCGCGCGCGGACAGCCACTTCCTGTTGGTCACGCACAGCGTGCGGAGCAGCACGATGTGCGCCGGCGGGCCGCCGAACCCGATGACCCCGATCCGGGCCCACTCGCGTGCGATGGTGGCCAGCTGCACCTGTGCGGCGGGCCCGCCGGACGGCATCACGCCCTCAGCCACCGGCCGCTCCGCCGCTGCCGCCTAGCCCGGCAGCTGTCCCTGCCCCGATCGGCGGGGCCCAGGCCGGCCGCGGTATCAGGCAGAACGGATGGCCGGCCGGGTCGGCGTAGACGCGGAAACTGTCGCCTCCCGGCAGCTGCCGCGCGCCGAGTGCCAGCACCTTCGGCTCGGCGGCATCGACGTCGTCGACCATGACATCCAGGTGGAACTGCTGCGGCCAGCGGGGATCTGGCCAGCGGGGCGGCTGGTGGCCGGCCACGAGCTGGAACGCTAGGCCTGACGACGTCTCGTTGCTCGCCACTACCGCGAAGTCTGCTTCCAGCCAGGTGATCGGCAGGCCGAGCAGTTCCGAGTAGAAGGCAGCGAGCGCTGCCGGATCTGGGCAGTCGATGATCACGTGATGCAGGCGTCCGATCATGGCGGCGATCCTGTCATGTGCGCGCGAACTCACGGTATCTGACTGTCACGAGGCAATGTGGGAGGGTTGGCCCAGGGGGGCGGCTACGACCGAGGGACCTGACATGGCCAAGACGCCCGATGTGGGCACGAGCACCCCCGATTTCACGCTGCCCGGAGTACTGGTGTCCGGCGGTACGGCGGAGCGGGGTGACTACACCCTGTCGGCTCAGCGCGGCAAGCCCGTGGTGCTGGCCTTCTACCCGGGCGACAACACGGCGGTCTGCACGAAGCAGCTCTGCTCGTACACCTCGGGCCTGGATGGTTTCACCGGCCTCGGCGCGACCGTATGGGGCATCAGCCCGCAGGATGTGGACAGCCACGAGGGGTTCGCCCGCAAGTACGACCTCGGCTTCCCGCTGCTCGCCGACACCGGGCTGGCGGTGACCCGGCAGTACGGCATCAGCCTGGGCCGGGCCGGCCTGCGCAGGTCGGTCTTCGTGATCGACGGCGAGGGCATACTCCGCTGGAAGCACGTGACGCTCGCCAGCCTCACGTTCCCGAGGGCCGAGACAATCACCGCCCAGCTGGCCGCCCTCGCCAGCAGGTAGCCGCCCTGGCCGGCCGGCGTGGGCTAGGCGCAAGCCCGGAAAGGGGTGAATGCCGCGAGCGACCACCTTTGGGGTGACCGATAGGGGGATTCATCACCTGGCAGCCGGGTTCCGGCAGCAGGCTCCGGCGGGCAGCGAAAGACCCGGCCGCGGGCGGAAGACTGCCGCCAGCGGCCGGGTCATGGCGGTTATCAGGCCTCCGGGGCGGCCTCGAGGACGGCCTCGATCTCCAGGTGCAGGCTGATCTTGTCGGCCACCACCGCGCCGCCGTTCTGCATCGGCGCGGTGAAGTTGACGTTGAAGTCCCGCCGGTTGAGCTCGCCGGTCGCGGTGAACCCGGCGCGGGTCCCGCCGAAGGGGTCCGGGCCGAAGCCGTTCAGCTCCAGCTTCAGCGGCACGCTCTTCGTGACGCCCTTCAGCGTCAGCTCGCCGTCGATGACGAAGTCGCCGCCGTCCTGCCGGACACCGGTCGACCGGTAGGTCATCGTCGGGTAGGTCTCGACCTCGAAGAAGTCGGCCGACCTGATGTGCGCGTCACGCTGCTCGTTGCCGGTGATGATCGAGGCGAGGTCAATCTCCGCGGTCACCGAGGAAGCCAGCGGGTCCTTGCCCGTGACCAGCTGTCCGGAGAAGGTGTTGAACCTCCCGCGGACCTTGCTGACCATCATGTGCCGGACGGCGAAGCCGACCTCCGAGTGCACCGGGTCGATGTTCCAGGTGCCGGCGACGTAGTCGGGGATGGTCGTCTGCGTGGTCGCTGCGGTCATGGAGTACTCCCGATTGCTAGTAGCTCAGTTGTTGAATGCTCAATTACTATCATGCGCGGCGGCTTCTTGTCAAGCGCTCAACCATCTCGGGTATCCTGAGGGCGTGAGCACCTCAGATACCCGGTGGCTGAGCGCCGGCGAGCAGCAGGCCTGGCGCGAGTTCTTGACCGCTTGCCAGACGCTGTTCAGCGCGATCGACTGGCAACTGCAGCATGACGCCGCGATCCCGCATGGCTACTACGAGATCCTGGTGCGGCTGTCCGAGACGCCCGGCCGGGCGCTGCGGATGAGCCAGCTCGCCGAGGCGTCCACGTCCAGCAAGAGCCGGCTGTCGCACGCCGTGGCCCGGCTCGAGGAACGCGGCTGGGTCCGGCGGGCGGACTGCCCTACCGACCGCCGCGGTCAGGTGGCGCAGCTCACCGACGAGGGATTCGCCGCGCTCGCCGCCGCGGCCCCCGGTCACGTCGGCCAGGTCCGGCGATCCCTGATCGATGTGCTCACCCCCGAGCAGCTCGGGCAGCTGCAGGAGATCAGCTCAGCGATCGTGGCCGCGGCCGATCAGCCCGTCGGGCCGAGCCGGCCGGTATCCTGCGAGTAACGCGCTGACGGAGACGAGTAGCCCGGGACCCCGCGAGCCGGAGAGAGCCGCCGCGAGCTGAGAAGGCGGCCTTGAGCTGAGAAGGCGGCCTTGCGGGCCCTGGCCGGCCGGTATCCGGCGGGTAACGCGCTGACGGAGACGAGTAGCCCGGCACCCCGCGAGCCGGAGAGAGCCGCCGCGAGCTGAGAAGGCGGCCTTGCGGGCCCATGGCGAAGACCCTCCCGAGTGCGGGGAGGAACGGCGGCCGCGGCTCGGCCAGCCTCATGCCCCGCCGGCCTGCCCCCGTGACCGGGCATGAATAAGGCCGCGGCTGGCCGTACCGGGCGGCGGCGGCGAAAGTGCGGTGGCACCGCGAGTTCCCTTCTCGCCCGCACTCCCAAGGGGTCGCGCAACTCCTGGAGGAGTGTGATGATCTCTCGCACCATGGCCGCCGACCTGGCGGCTCACGCCGGGCAGCACGTGGCGATCGCCGGCTGGCTGCACCGCAGGCGCCGGCTCAAGTCCATGACCTTCCTGATCGTCAGGGACCGCTCCGGCCTCGCGCAGGCCGTGCTGACCGACCCGGCGGCGATCGAGGCCGCGGCGGCGCTGCCGGAGGAGACCGTCGTCCGGATCGAGGGAACGGTCACCGCCAGCCCGCAGGCGCCCGGCGGGGCCGAACTCACCGGGCCGGCGGTCACCCCGCTGTCCGGGCCGGCCGCGGCGCCGCCGTTCGACCTGTACCGGCCGGCGGTGACCGCGTCGCTGCCCGCGATACTCGACGGGGCGCCGACGACGCTGCGGCATCCCCTGCTGCGCGCACCGTTCGAGATCGCCGCCGCCAGCGCGGCTGGCTTCCGCGCGGCGCTCGGTGACCTCGGGTTCACCGAGGTCTTCACGCCCAAGATCGTGGCGTCGGCGACCGAGTCCGGCGCCAACGTCTTCGGCATCGACTACTTCGGCACGCCCGCGTACCTAGCCCAGTCGCCGCAGTTCGACAAGCAGGCGATGGTCGGCGTGTTCGAGCGGGTCTTCGAGGTCGGGCCGGTCTTCCGGGCCGAGCCGCACGACACGGCCAGGCATCTGGCGCAGTACATCAGCCTGGACGCTGAGCTTGGCTTCATCGCCGACTACCACGACGTCATGGCGGTACTGCGGGAAGCGATCGCCGGAATGGTGGCCGGAGTCGGCCGGAACTCCCGTAAATCCGTGGATCTTCTGGGCTTGAAGCTTCCGGTGATACCTGACCGGATTCCGGAAATCCATTTCACCGACGCGCAGGAAATGCTCGCCCGGCATACCGCGGCAGACCCGCGCGGCGAGCCCGACCTCGCCCCCGCGCACGAGCGTTGGCTGTCGGAGTGGGCGCTGCGCGAGCTGGGATCGGAGTTCCTGTTCGTGACCGGCTACCCGATGGCGAGCCGGCCGTTCTACACCCACCCCGACCCGGCCAGGCCGGGCTACTCGAACGGCTTCGACCTGCTGTTCCGCGGCCTTGAGCTGGTCACCGGCGGGCAGCGGCTGCACCGGCACGATGACTACCTGGCGGCGCTGGCCGAGCGGGGCGATGACCCCCGGCCGTACGCCGGGTACCTGCAGGTATTCGCGCACGGGATGCCGCCGCACGGCGGGTTCGCGATCGGGCTTGAGCGGTGGACGGCGCGGCTGACCGGCGCCGCCAACGTCCGGTCGGTCACCCTATTCCCCCGGGATCTGCACCGCCTCAGTCCCTGACCGCTGCAGCGCGGCGCGCCGGGAATGACCTCGGCAAGCAGGCGCGCACCGGGCCAGATTCGCTCCTGCGCGAGACCAACGTCGGGCTGCGCCGGGTGCCCGGGCGGTAGCACCGGCCCGCGGCGGCACGGTGGCCCTGCCCGCCCGGTAGGGTTCGTCGCATGACGGAGCCTGGCGACCTGGACGCGCTCTCCTCCCGCGAGCTGCACGACCGCGCGGTGCGCCGCGCCTTGCATCACCTGGACGTCGGGTTCCTGTGGGAACTGCTCCGGGCCATCCCGGCGGGCGAGGCGGCCGCGGGGCATCCGGCGAACGCAGCGGCCGACTCGGTAAAGCTGTCGGCCCTGATCTCCGACGCACTGGACTCGGGGGACGCCGACGTGGCCGACTCGCTGCGGCCGCTGTACCTGGGCTACCTGCAGAAGCACGGCGGCTGACCAGCCCGGAATGGCAGCTGATTCCGGTCCCTAGGCCAGGTCGATGACGACCTTGCCGAGCGCCCCCGCCTGGACGGCATCCTGCGCCGCGGCCACGTCGTCCAGCGCGAACCTGGTGACCGGCAGCCCAGTGAGCGCGCCGTCGGCCAGCGCCGTGGTGATATCGCTCGCTGCCTGGCCGAGCGCGGCCGGCGGCACCCCGTAGAGCAGCACGAACCGCAGGGTCACGTTGGCTGTCATGCAGGCCCGGACCGGCAGCGCCGGATCGGCGGGCTCCGCGGCGTAGCTCACGATGGTCGCGTGCGGCCTGGTGACGGCCAGGTCGAGCTGCAGGTTCGCGCCAAGAGCCAGCTCGATGACCCGGTCGACCGGCGGCGCGAGCGCGCGGATCTGGTCTGCCGCGCCGGCGTCCCGGTAGTTGACGACGTGATCGGCGCCCGCCTTGGCGGCGAGCTCGGCCTTCCGCGGGCCGCTGACCGTGGTGATGACCCTGGCGCCGGCGTGCTTGGCCAGCTCGATAGCGAAATGGCCGACCGCGCCCGCCCCGCCGGCCACCAGGACGGTCTGGCCGTCGATAGGACCGTCGGCGAACAGGCAGCGGTGCGCCGTCATGGCCGGCACCCCCAGGCACGCGCCGAGCTCGGCAGGGATGCCGCCGGGCAGCCGGACGGCCTGCTTGTCCGGCACGACGGTCCACTCGGCGGCTGTCCCCCAGGGCCGGCCGGACGCGGCGAGCCAGAGCCACGCGCGCTCGCCAGTGCGGGCCGGGTCGACGCCCGGCCCCGTTTTGTCGATCACGCCCGCGCCGTCGTGGTGCGGGATCTGGAACCCCCCGATCGGGCGGGGCGTCGATCCGGCGCGGGACTTCCAGTCGGTCGGATTGATGCCCGATACCTGCATCCGCACGCGGACCTCGCCCGGGCCCGGCTCCGGCCGCTCGATCTCCTCGACCCTGAGCACGTCACCGGCCGGGCCGTAACGGTCGTAGAGCGCGGCTCTCATGTCTCTCGCCTCCGTGCTGCCCGGCGTCAGTCCGTCACGCCGATCATTTCACCAACGCGAGCGCTGCCAGGCTGGCAGGCCGCCGATCACCGCATGCCCGAAGTCGTGGGGTACCGGCGGCCGGCTGACACCCGGCCGCCGGTGACCGGCGGGACGCGGCGCGTTCCGCCGCGAGAAATGAGCAGGCGGCCGGTCAGCCGGAGCCGGCAGGCGGCGGCACGATCGCGTCGATCTCCGCGAGTTCAGCCGCGGACGGGATCCACTCGCCGGCTGCCGCATTCGCCTTGACCTGCTCGGCCGACATCGCGCCGGCGATCACCGACGTGCATCCAGGCTGCGCGGCCAGGGCCCCGATCGCCACGTCAAGCACCGTGATGCCATGGTCGCGCGCCAACCCGATCAGCGCCTCGACCCGGCTGATCTTCTGCTCGGTCACGTAGCCCGGCCGGCCGGCCAGCCTGGAGCCGGCCGGCGCAGCCTGGCCCCGCCGGATCTTGCCGGTCAGCAGCCCGTTGGCAAGCGGGAAATATGGCAGCACGCCGAGGCCGAAGTGCCGGGCCGCTGGCACGACCTCCGCCTCGGCGGCCCGCTCCAGCAGGGACCAGTGGTTCTGCGCGGAGATGAACGCCGCTGTCCCCAGCTCGCGGGCCAGGCCGGCTGCTTCAGCGAGCTGCCAGCCGGAGAAGTTGGAATGCCCGATGTACCGGACCTTTCCCTCGGCAACGAGCTCGCCGAGGGCCGTCAGGGTCTCCCCGACGGGCGTCACCGGGTCAGGCGCATGGATCTGGTAGAGATCGATGTAGTCAGTCCGCAGCCGGCGCAGCGAGTGCTCGACCGCGCGCCGGATGTAGCCGCGGCCGCCCTTGCCGCCTGCGGCCGCCCCGTAACCCATGTCGACGTCCTGGTGCCCGAATTTGGTCGCCAGCACCACCTGGTCACGACGGCCCGCCAGGACCTCGCCGAGGATTTCCTCGGAACGGCCGCCGCCGTACATGTCCGCCGTGTCGAGCAGGGTAACTCCCGCCTCAATGGCCGCGTCGACGACCGCGCGGGTCGCATCCACGTCCAGCCTGCGGCCGAAATTGTTGCATCCCAGCCCGGCGACGGATACGACAAGTCCCGAGCCACCCAGTGGTCTGTAGCGCATTACCCTGCCTTCGCCCGATTCCGGCCCGGCCCGGCACCGATCGTACCGACGCCCGGTCGTACCGGGGGTCGCAGACCGGCTCCGGCCGCCCGGCACCTGCCCAGGAGGGCACGCCACGAGGCGCCCTGCCGCGGCCGGCTGGCACCCGGCCGCCGCACGGGGCGAAGGCAGGAGAAAGCCAGGTGAAGATCACAAAACGCGGTAAGGCCGGGGGCTAGCCTGAAATCGCATATGCGATATCATAGGTAGCTAACAGGTCGAACAAGTCCATTGCGCAATTGCGTGCCGATTCCGGTGCGAAAGGCGCAGGTAAGCTCGATACCAATGTGCGGCTGTTCGTGGCCTGGCACGCTGATCACATGCGCTGGGGCCGCTGAGGGAAGGAATGCGACTGATGGCAGACGGGGCAGGCGGACCGACAGTCCTTCGTATCCTGCTCGGCACCCAGTTGCGCAGGCTACGCGAGGCGCGGGGCATCACCGCGCAGGACGCGGCCCGCGCGATCAGGGGCTCAGAGTCGAAGATCAGCCGCATTGAGCTCGGCCGGAACTCGGTCCGCGAAGTCGATATCGCCGACCTGCTCAGCCTGTACGGGATCACCGACCCGGGCGAGCGCGAACAGTTGCTGACGCTGGCCAGCCAGGCCAACCAGCCTGGCTGGTGGCACCAGTATCAGGATGTGCTGCCCAGCTGGTTCCAGGCCTATATCGGCCTGGAAGAATCGGCTGAGTTAATCCGCAGTTATGACATGCAGTTCGTGCCCGGCCTGCTGCAGACCGAGGATTATGCGGCCGCCGTCATCGCGCTCGGCGAATTCTCGCTGGACGAATCCGAGCGCCTCGTGTACCTGCGCAAGGAGCGGCAGCGTCGGTTCAGCAGCGGTGGCTTGCGGCTGATGGCGATCATCGACGAGGTAGCGCTGCGCCGGGTGATCGGCGGAACCGCGCTCATGCGAGCGCAGCTTGAGCACCTGCTGGATATCTGCGACCGGCCCGGTTTCACCCTGCAGGTGACGCCTTACCCTGGCGGTGCCCATGAAGCGCCTGCCAGCTTCAGCATCCTGCATTTCGCCATGCCTGACCTGCCTGACGTCGTCTACGTAGAGCACCTGACAAGCGCTATGTACCTGGACAAGGCCGCTGACGTCGTGCGTTACACGGCCGTTATGGACCGGATCAGCGCGATCAGCGCGACGCCGGGCGAATCCAAGGAGATCATTCGCGCCGTGCTCGAGGATATGGAGGGATCCCCATGAGCAGCATCCGCAATGGCATGCCGGCGAGCGCGCTGGACTGCGTCACCTGGCTCAAGAGCCGCCGCAGCGGCCCGACCGGCGGTAACTGCGTCGAGGTGGCCTTCCTGCCGGGCGGTGAGGTCGCCCTGCGCAATTCCCGGCACCCGGACGGCCCGGCCCTTGTCTTCACGCATTCGGAGTGGGATGCGTTCCTCGGCGGCGCCTGGGACGGCGAGTTCGGGCCCCCGGCCCAGGGCTGACCAGCGCTGGAACGGCCTCCCTGATCCGCTCGCCTGCCGATCAGGGAGGCCGTCGGCTTTATGCGGGCCGACTAGCTTGCCGGGAGATCGAACTCGCCGTTCTTAGCCCCGGAGATAAAGGCGTTCCACTCGCTCCGGTCGAAGATGTGCGCGGCCTTACCTGCGTCCTTGGAGTCTCGGAGCGCTACATGACCGCCTGGCAGGTGCGCAATCTCCACGCAGCCCTCGGCACTGCATGCGCGGCTCCTGATCCAGCGCGCACCGGTGACGTCGGGTGTCATTCGGCTGTCCTCTCTGTTGATCTTCTGACTTGACTGGCCAACGTGCTGATCAGTGTTGTCGAGTCGGCAGGTGACAAGGCTGCCGCCCGCAGCAGGTCAAAGCCCTCCGCGCACACGCGCACGTCCCTGTCCCGCTCCAGGTAGGCCTGTCCCGCGACACCTTCGGTGTACACCACGTCGGGGTCGTAGCGCTCAGGGAATTCGATGATGCAGAACGGCCCGTTCAGGAAGGGGTGCGGACCGCTGGAGAACGGCAGCACCTGGAGCGTCACGTTGGGCCAGAGGCTGGCATCCGCCAGGTGGACGAGCTGATTGCGCATCAGCTCCGGCCCGCCTATGGCCCGGCATAGTACCGACTCGTCCAGGATGAGCCACAGTTCAAGCGGATCCGCGCGCAGCAGCGCGTCCTGCCGTTGCATGCGCAGGCTGACATTCCGCTCGATCTCATCCGCCGCCAGTTTCCTGCGGACCGTGGTCATCACCGCGCGGGCATATTCCTCGGTCTGCAGCAGGCCGTGGACTACCACGGATTCGAAGGCGCGCAGCGATGAGGCCTCTGCCTCAAGCCCGACGTAGATCCCGAATCCGGTGGGCAGCACATCCTCGTACGCCGCCCACCAGCCCTTGCGGTGGCCCTCCCTGGCCATGTCAATGAGTACCTGCCGCTGGCCCGGATCATCGACGCCGTACATCTCCAGCATTGCCGACAGGTATGCCGACCTCGTGGGCGCCTTGCCGGTCTCGATGCGGGACAGGGTGGACGCCGCGACGCCCAGGTGATCGGCGACTTCTTCCAGCTTGATGGAATGCGCTTCGCGCAATCGCCGTAACTCGGTGCCCAGGCGGCGCCGACGGACCGTCGGGCCGATCGACACGGTCATTTCGCCTCCCCGGGAGGGGCAAGCACGGCGCGGGGGGTGGCTCCTGGCGGGTACCTGGAGCGCCGCGCCACTGCTGAATTTGAGATCACCATACAGGAGAAACGGGGTAGACATGAGATCCCAATTGAGATTTCGTTGCCAATATTTGCTCCACGCACTTGCGTCTCATGATATCCCGGACCATGATGAAGCCAAGCGGCGGGGCCAGCGCTGGTGCGGGGCGGCGTCGGGGGGGGGGGGGGGGGGGGGGGGGGGGGGGGGGGGGGGGGGGGGGGGGGGGGGGGGGGGGGGGGGGGGGGGGGGGGGCCGACGTTGCGATCCTGCTGACCTCGGAGATCGTGACGAACGCGGTCCTGCATAGCAACTCCCGGCGCCCAGGCGGGATCGTCCTGGTGGTGGTCAGCGAGATCAGCGCCGGCCTGCGAGTCGAGGTCGCGGACAACGGGTCAGACCTCAGCACGCCGGTGGTGAGGGGCGACATCTACGCCTCCGACGGGCACGGGTTATACCTGGTGCAGGCCCTGGCCGACCAGTGGGGCTACATCAGCGACGAGACCGGGACCACCGTGTGGTTCTGGCTGAGCGCGGCAGCTCCCTGCTGAGCGCGGCAGTTCCTGCCTGGCGCGGCAGTTCCTGCCTGGCGCGGCAGTTCCTGCCTGGCGCGGCAGTTCCTGCCGGGCGCGGCAGTTCCTGCCGGGCGCGGCAGTTCCTGCCGGGCGCGGCAGCTCCCTGCTGAGCGCGGCCGTTTCCTGCCGGGCGCGGCGAGCCGCCAGCCGGAGGGCCGCCCTAGAAACGCCTTAGGAACGCCCTAGGAACGCCTGGCCGGATCCGGCCGGCCCGGGCGGCCAGCACCCGATCGTTTCTCCCTGAGCCGCATCGTCACGTGCACCGGGCTGCCCTCGAAGCCGAACTCCTCGCGCAGCCTGCGCTCGACGAATCTCCGGTAGCCCGCCTGCAGGAAGCCCGACGTGAACAGGACGAAATGCGGCGGGCGCACCCCCGCCTGGGTCGCGAACAGGATCTTCGGCTGCCTGCCGCCGCGCACCGGCGGCGGCGTAGCCGCCACCAGCCCGGACAGCCAGGCATTGAGCCGCCCCGTCGGCACCCTGGTCTCCCAGCCGGCCAGGGCACGCTCCAGCGCGGGCACGAGGCGGTCCACATGCCAGCCGGTGGCGGCCGAGACGTTTACCCGGGGCGCCCACCGAGCGGTGTACAGCTGACGGTCGATCTCCTTATCCAGGAAGTTCCTGCGATCGGCATCGACGAGATCCCACTTGTTGTAGGCGATCACCAGTGCCCGGCCCGACTCGATCACCCGCGACACGATCCGCAGGTCCTGCTCGGCGAGCGGCTCGCTGGCATCCACGAGCACGACCGCGACCTCGGCCCGCTCCAGCGCCCGCTCAGTCCGCAGCGCCGCGAAGTAGTCAGCACCCTGGGTCTCGCGCACCCGCCGCCGGATCCCCGCCGTGTCGACGAACCGCCAGACGGACCCGCCGAGCTCGACAAGCTCGTCCACCGGATCCCTGGTGGTCCCGGCCACCGCATCGACGAGCACGCGCTCCTGGCCGGCCAGCCTGTTCAGCAGGCTTGACTTGCCGACGTTCGGACGGCCGACGAGCGCCACCCGCCGCGGGCCGCCCTCGGCGCCAAACGACTCCATCGGGGTTGCCGGAAGCGCGTTCAGTATCAGGTCGAGCAAGTCTCCGCTGCCGCGCCCGTGCAGCGCGCTGACCGGGCACGGCTCGCCCAGGCCGAGCGACCATAGCGACGTGGCGGCCGGCTCGCCCGGCGCGTCGTCCACCTTGTTGGCGGCCAGCACGACCGGCTTGCGAGACCGGCGCAACACGGCGGCCACGGCAGCGTCGGCGTCAGTCACCCCGACAACCGCGTCCACCACGAACAGCACGGCATCGGCCGCATCCACCGCGACCCGTGCCTGGGCAGCGACCCGGGCCGCCAGTGCCTGGGAGCCTTCCACGGACGGCTCCCAGCCGCCGGTGTCCACCAGCGTGAACGCACGGCCCCGCCAGGTCGCATCGTAGGCGACCCGGTCACGGGTCACTCCAGGGGTGTTCTCGACGACCGCCTGGCGGCTGCCGAGTATGCGGTTGACCATGGTTGACTTGCCGACATTGGGCCTGCCGACCACAGCCACGACGGGAACCGGGCCGTCGGGCTGACCGCCGTCGGGCTGGCCGCCGTCGCCTGACTCGCCGTCCAGCCCGGGCCGGTCGCTCAGGCCGTCCATGCGGCGCCCGCTGTCCTGCGCATCGCCAGCGAGACGATTTTCTCAACGACCTCGGCCAGGCCGATGCCGCTGGAGTCGATCTCCACGGCATCGGCCGCCCGGGTCATCTGCGGGGCATCGCGGCGGTCACGGCGGGCCTGCTCGGCCCGGGTCAGGGCGACCGTGGCCCCAGGGTCAGCGGCAAGGTCGGCGTTGCGCCTTCTGGCCCGTTCGGTCTCGCTTGCGGTCAGGAACACCTTGACCGCTGCCTCCGGCGCGACGACCGCGCCGATGTCGCGGCCCTCGGCCACGATTCCCTCTCCTGCCGCGACGGCGCCAGCGATGACCTTCCGCTGCAGCGCGATCAAGTGCTCCCGGACCTGCGGCACCTCCGCCACGGCGCTTACCGCGTTGGATACCTCGCGGGTGCGGATCGGGCCGGCGACATCGATCCCGTCGACCCGGATCCCGGGAGCATCGGGGTCAGTGCCGACCTCGATGACCGCGCGCCCGACTTGCTCCGCTATGGCCGCCGGGCTGGAGATGTCCACGTGGCTGACCAGGAGCCACCAGGTGAGGGCGCGGTACATGGCGCCGGTATCCAGGTAGCGCATCCCGAGCGCGCGCGCCACCCCGCGCGCGGCGCTGGACTTGCCTGCCCCCGCCGGGCCGTCCACGGCGATGACGAGTCCTGGGTGCTGGCCTGGTTCGGCCGAATTGGTCACGCAGGCGATGTTACCGGCGAACCGGCCAGCCTCCGGCCGCGAGCGCGCTGATGAGCCCGTCAGCAGCCTGCGGGCTGACCGAAAGTTCCAGCACGCCGGCCGGCAGGCCAGGCGAATGCTCAATCCGCACGTCCTCGATGTTGATCCCGGCCGCTCCGGCAGCATGGAAGACCCTGGCCAGCTCACCGGGCTTGTCCCCGATAACCACCTGGACCACGGCATAGGCGGGCGGCGGGCCGCCCTGCTTCCCCGGAATCCTCGCGACCCCCGCTCCGCCGCGCTCCAGCAAGTCGGTGAGGCGCTTCAGGGACACCTCATCACCCTCGGCGGCCTCGGTGAGCGCCGTGGCTGCCGCAGCCAGATCCTCGGCGATGGCCGGAAGCAGCCGTGCGGCGTGCACGGCATTGGCGGCCAGGATCTGCGTCCACAGCCCGGTGTCACCCGCGGCGATCCTGGTCACGTCGCGCAGCCCCTGCCCGGCCAGCGCCAGCGCGTCATCCTGCGCCTGCTCAAGCCGCGCCGCCATCGCCACGGACACCAGATGCGGGACATGCGATACCAGCGCCACCCAGCGATCGTGATCGGCCGCCGTCATCCGGACTGGCTGCGCTCCGCAGCCGCTCGCCAGCGCGGTGGCGGCCATGGTTGCCTCATCGAGGGTCTCCGGCGCCGGGCAGATCGCCCAGGGACGGCCGAGGAACAGGTCAGCCCGCGCGGCGGCAGGACCCGACCGCTCCCGGCCGGCGAGCGGATGCCCGGGCACGAACGTGGCCAGGTCACAGCCAAGCTCGCGGGCCCTGGCCAGCGGCAGCTCCTTAACGCTCGCGACGTCGGTGTAACAGCGGGCCAGGCCCCGTCCCTGCGCGGCGGCGAGCGCCGGGGCAACCGCGGCGGGCGGGATGGCCAGCACGGCGAGATCGGCGGGCCCGCCAGGCGGTCCGGTGCCGGGCAGCTCGTCGCCGGCACCCAGGCCCGCGGCGAAGCGGGCAACGGCCGGGTCGCTGTCGGCCAGCCAGACGGCCGCGCCCTGGCCGCGCGCGGCCAGGGCGACCGACGTGCCGATCAGCCCCGCGCCGATCACCACCAGCCGCCGCGGGAAGGGCGGCGGCGCTGCTGCTGATGCTGATGCTGATGCTGATGTCATTGCGCGATGTCCAGCCGTAGCGCGCTCGCGCCGCGCAGGTAGACGTGCTGCACCGCAGACCGCGGCTGATCTGTCTCGACATGCATCATCAGCCTTACGACCAGCGGCATCGATCCCGGCACGTTCATCTCGGTCGCGCACAGCAGCGGCACGTCCTGGAAGCCGAGCTTGCGGGCGGCGAGCGCCGGGAACTCGGCGGTCAGGTCATGGGTGGCGGTGAAAACGACGCTGATCACGTCGGCCGGGGTCAGCCCGTTCCGGCTCATCACCTCGGTGACCAGCTCGGCGGTACCGCCGAGAACCGCGGCGCGCTCGTTCTCGTCCACCTGGATCGCGCCGCGGATCGCCCTGACCGCCACCAGATTCCCTCCTCGCCCGGCCGGCCTGCCCGGCCAGGACCATGCCCGGGCCAGCGCGTCGCCCATGGATGCGGACTCCAAGGCTATAGACCTACGGCCGCGTAAAGGTCACCAATCTCCCTGGTGGTAAGCCTCCTGGTCGTGCCCGGGCGCAGCGGGCCGAGTGAAACCGGCCCGACCTGAGTGCGGACGAGGCGGCTGACCGGGTGGCCCGCCTCGGCGAGCATCCGCCGCACGATGTGCTTCCGCCCTTCGTGCAGCGTGATCTCCACGAGTGCCCGGGAGCCTGCCCGCTCCACCACGCGGAACCGATCGGCGCTCGCCACCCCGTCGGAAAGCTCGATGCCGGTGACCAGGTGGCGCCCCAGATCCCGCGGCAACGGGCCTGCCACATCCGCCAGATAGGTCTTGAGCACGCCAAAGCTGGGATGAGCAAGCCGATGCGCCAGCTCTCCATCGTTCATCAGGAGCATCAGGCCCTCGGTGTCGTAGTCGAGCCTGCCGACGTGGAACAGCCGCTCGCCCCGGTCGCCGAGGTAGTCGGCGATGGTCGGCCTGCCCCGGCCGTCCGACATCGTGGTGAGCACGCCGGCGGGCTTGTTCAGCGCGAGGTACACCAGGTCCTCGCGGGCGGGAATACGCCGCCCGTCCACCCTGATGATCTGAACCTGCGGATCGACCCGCGCGCCGAACCGGCGGACGATCTCGCCGTCCACCTCGACCCTGCCCTCGCCGATCATCTCCTCGCAGTGCCTGCGGCTGCCGACGCCGGCGGCCGCAAGCACCTTCTGCAGCCGCACGCCGCCGGGCACGTCGACCAGCGTGTCACGGCCCTCGCCAGGCCCGTCAGTCCGCTGGCCGCCGGCGGCGCCGCGCCGGTCACGACGGTGCGGGCTCATGGCCTGAATCCTCGGCGTCATCAAGATCGTCAGGGAGGAAGGGCGCAAGCTCGGGCAGCTCGCCGAGGCCGGGCAGGCCGAGCCGTTCGAGGAAGTAGCCGGTGGTCCGGAACAAGATTGCGCCCGTGTCGGGGTCGGCGCCCGATTCCTCGACCAGTCCGCGGAGCACCAGCGTGCGCATCACGCCATCGCAGTTGACCCCGCGAACGGCGGATACCCGTGCCCTGCTCACCGGCTGGCGGTAGGCGACCACCGCCAGCGTCTCAAGCGCGGCCTGGGTGAGCCTGACTTCCTGGCCGTCGCTGACGAAACGCTCCACGATCGGAGCGCACTCCTCGCGCGTGTAGTAACGCCATCCGCCGGCAACCTCGCGCAGGTCGAACCCCCGGCCCTCGGCCGAATAGGACGCGGCCAGCTGCCGCAGCGCAGCGGCGATCTCCTCGCGCGGGCGCTCGAGCACCTGGGCGATGACCACCTCGGGCACCGGCTCATCGGCCACCAGCATGATCGCCTCCAGGCAGCTGCGCAGGCCAGGGAGCTCCTGGCCGTCTGGCCGCAGCGGGCCGTCCCGCTGGCCCTGACCCGGCGGGCTGCCGACTCGCAGGGCTGCTCCCGGCGGGCTGCCGTCCGGCAGGGCTGCTCCCGGCGGGCTGCCGTCCGGCGGGGCTGCTCCCGGCGGGCTGCCGTCCGGCGGGGCTGCTCCCGGCGGCCTGCCGTCCGGCAGGGCTGCTCCCGGCGGGCTGCCGTCCGGCGGGACTGCCCGCTGCCGCGTGTCACCGTGCTCTATGGCACGATGCTGGCCGTCGGCGGGATCGCGGGGGCGGGGGAAGGAACCGTCCTGCATCGCTACCGGCCGCCTTCCGTTGCCGTGTCCCGTGCGGGTGCCGTCGCGCTCTCCTGCACCGCGGCGGCCGCCGGGCCGGCCTCGTCGCCTGCGGTCCAGGTCACGTAGAGCTCGCCGAGCGGCGTGAGCTGGTCGAGAGAGACGCAGCCGTCCCTGAAGAGGTCCAGCACGGCAAGAAAGCGCGCCACGACCTCGTAGGTACCCGCGCAGTCCGAGGTCAGGCGGCGGAATGTGGCCCGGCGCAGCTCCCGCAGCCGTCCGGCGAGTAGCTCAGCCTGCTCCCGCACAGTCGTGCGCGGCGTGTGCAAATGCTCGGTCGAGACTACCGGCGGCTTCTTCGGCGCCAGGGTACGGGCGGCGATCGCGGCGAACTCCGCCGGGCCGAGGCCGAGCAGCACCTCCGGCAGCAGCCCGGCGAACCGGGGCTCCATCGGCACGCGCCGCGGGAACCGGTGCCCCTGGACGGCCATCCGGCTGGCCAGCACGGCTGCCACCTCCTTGTAGGCGCGGTACTGCAGCAGCCGGGCGAACAGCAGGTCCCTGGCCTCAAGCAGGGCGAGGTCTTCCTCGTCGTCGACCTCGCCGGCCGGCAGCAGCCTGGCCGCCTTGAGGTCGAGCAGCGTGGCGGCGACAACCAGGAAGTAGCTGGCCTGGTCCAGGTCCCAGCCATCAGCAAGGGCCCGGATGTGCACGATGAACTCGTCCGTCACGCTCGACAGTGCGATCTCGGTGATATCCAGCTTGTGCTTGGAGATGAGCGCGAGAAGCAGGTCGAAGGGCCCCTCGAACACGTCGAGGTGCACCTCGAAGCTGCCCCCGGCCGGTGCCTGCGGGGCATCGCCGGATTCGCCGGTCACCATGGTGGTCATTCAGAGCCCGTCGCAGCCTGCCCGGGACGCGCCGCCCGGAGGACATGACGCTACCCGATGCCGGGGAGCCCTCATGCCCCCTCGCGCAGCCGCCGCGCGATCAGGCTCCGCTCGCCTTCGGCGTCGAGGTCGGCGAGCAGCATGGCCAGTGCCTCGCGAACAATCCGGCCACGGTCCGCCGCGACCCCGTAGGCCCGCAGGGACAGCCGGGCCCGTTCCAGGTCCAGCAGTTCGCTGCCTGACAAATAGACAGTGATCTTCTGGGTATGCTGCTCCCTGCCGCTGGCCAGCCGCCCCGAGTCGCCAGCCGGGCTGCGCGCGGCTGGGCGGAGTAGCTCGGCGACTCCGGGCAGGCTTACCCGCCGTGAATGTGAACCGCGGGCTCTGCCTGCTGCCACCGTGCCAGCACCTCCTTGGCGAGCTCCCGGTAGGAGTTCGCCCCCGCGGATGTAGAGTCGAAGCGGGTAATGGGCTCTCCCGCAACGGAGGCATCAGGGAATCGCACGGTGCGGTTGATCACCGTGTGATAGACCTTGTCACCGAATCCCTTCACGACGCCGGCCAGCACCTCGCGGGTGTGCAGCGTGCGCGAGTCGTACATTGTTGCCACCAGCCCGTCCAGGGTCAGCTTCGGGCTCAGCCTGCTGGATACCTTGTCGATCGTCTCCATCAGCAGAGCCACCCCGCGGAGCGCGAAGTACTCGCACTCCAGCGGCACGATCACGCCATCCGCGCAGGCCAGCGCATTCACGGTGAGCAGACCCAGGGAAGGCTGGCAGTCGATCAGGATGATGTCATAGTCGGGGATGACCGGCTCAAGCACGCGCCCGAGCACGAATTCGCGCCCGACCTCGTGCACGAGCTGCACCTCGGCACCGGACAGGTCAATATTGCTCGGCAGCAAGTCCATGCTGTCGACATTGGTCTTGAACAGCACCTCACGGGCGGTGATCCCGCGTTCCATCAGCAGGTTGTAGACCGTTGCTTCGAGTTCATGCGGCTGGAAGCCGAGTCCCACCGACAGGGCGCCCTGCGGGTCGAAGTCAACGAGCAGTACCCGGCGGCCCCGCTCGGCAAGCGCGGCACCGAGGCTGATGGTCGTGGTGGTCTTGCCCACCCCGCCCTTCTGGTTGCAGACCGCTACGACCCGGGCGGGCCCGTGCGCGAGCAGCGGCTCGGGATCAGGGAACACGGGTAGAGGCCGACCGGTGGGGCCAAGCACACCAGGCTTGTATTCCATCGCTCGGGACGCTGCCACAGCTGCTGCACCTCCCCGGCAGCCGCACGCAATGCGGCCGATGCCCGGGACTCTAGGGCTTTGGCTAGGTCGCGGCAAGCCGACTCACCGTTTTCGATGGAAACGGCTTGCGGCCCTGATCAGCCGACCGCCAGTGGGTACGCAGCCCGGTCAGCCCAGCGCCCGCGGGTGCGCTGCCGCATACACCTCGCGCAGCCGGTCCACCGTCACCAGGGTGTAAATCTGCGTGGTCGTCACCGACGCGTGCCCGAGCAGCTCCTGCACGACGCGAACATCGGCACCGCCGTCCAGCAGGTGGGTGGCGAAGGAGTGCCGCAGCGTGTGCGGCGACACATCGGCGAGACCCGCCCGGTCCGCGGCGGCGTGCAACACCGCCCAGGCACCCTGGCGGGTTAGCCGGCCGCCGCGGGCGTTCAGGAACACGGCCGGGCTCGCCGGAGCCTGGCGGCCTGCCACCGCGAACGTGGGCCTGGCCCGGACCAGGTATGCCTCAAGCGCCGCCCTGGCATAACTGCCAACCGGCACCACCCGCTGCCGGCCGCCCTTGCCCGCCAGCCGGACCCCGGCAGGCACCCGCACCGCGGCCGCAGGCGCCTGAACCGCAGCGGGCACCCGCGCCCCGGCGGCCCGCCCGGCGCCCGCCCGGCCCGGCGCCGGAGCAGCCGCGGCGGCCACCGGCTGCCACTGGCCGGTCGCGCCAGCATCCAGGACCAGCTCCAGGTCATCGATGTCCAGGCCGATTGCCTCGGAGATGCGCGCCCCGGTCCCGTAGAGCAATTCGAGCAGGGCACGGTCCCGCAGCGGCGCCGGCCCGTCGCCCGCTCCGGCCGCCTGCAGCAGTCGCTCGACGGCTGCGACCGAGATGGCCTTTGGCAATCGCCGGGGCGGTGCGGGGGGGCGGACCTGGCGGGCCGGGTCATCCCCGGACAGCCCCTCCGCCGCGGCGAAGGCATGCAGGCCGCGTACCGCCACAACCGCGCGCCCGGCCGAGCTCGCGGCGAGCGGCGGGTGATCCGCGTCGCCCGCGCGCAGCCCGGCCAGGAAAGCCGCGACATCCTGCGTCGTCACCGCGCCGATCACGGTCGTGCCGCGGGCCGCGAGCGCCGCCGCGTACCGCTCCAGATCCCGGCGGTAGGCCTCCAGCGTGTGCGCGGCCAGTCCTCGCTCGACCATCAGGTGATCGATGTACCGGCGGATCGCCCCGGCGACGCTGGTCAGCTGAGCACCTCACTCACTGGCTTCCACGGCAGGCCGTGTGCCTCGGCGACCGGCGGGCAGGTCAGCTCGCCGGCGTAGGTGTTCAGCCCGAGCGCGAACGCAGGGTCGGCGCGCAGCGCGGCCCGCCAGCCCTGATTGGCGATCTCCACGACGTACGGCAGCGTCACGTTGGTGAGCGCGTAGGTGGAGGTGTGCGGCACCGCGCCCGGCATGTTCGCCACGCTGTAGAACACCGAGTCGTGCACCCGGTAGGTCGGATCGGCGTGCGTCGTCGGATGCGAGTCCTCGAAAGTTCCGCCCTGGTCGATGGATATGTCCACCAGCACCGACCCCGACTTCATCCGGGACACGAGCTCGTTGGAGATCAGCTTCGGCGCCTTGGCGCCGGGCACGAGCACGGCGCCGATGACCAGGTCGGCGTCGATCACCGCGCGCTCGATCTCGTAGGCGTTCGATGCCACCGTCTGGCAGTGCCCCTGGTAGATCGCGTCCGCCTGGCGCAGCCTGGCGACGTTCTTGTCGACGAGCAGGACCTCGGCCTGCATGCCGAGCGCGATCGCGGCAGCGCTCATGCCGGAGACGCCGGCCCCCAGCACGACCACCTTGGCGGCATAGACCCCGGACACGCCGCCCATCAGCACCCCGCGGCCGCCGCCGTCGCGCTGCAGGTGGTGGGCGCCGACCTGGGGCGCCATCCGCCCGGCCACCTCGGACATGGGGGCGAGCAGCGGCAGCGAACCGTCGGGCAGCTGGACTGTCTCGTACGCGATCGCGGTGACCCCGGCCTCGAGCAGCGCATCGGTGCACGGGCGCGATGCCGCGAGGTGCAGGTAGGTGAAGAGCACCTGCCCCTTGCGCATCCGGTGGTATTCGTCGGCGACCGGCTCCTTCACCTTCAGGATCAGGTCACCGGCCTGCCAGACGTCGTCCGCGGCGGGCAGGATCTCCGCCCCCGCGGCGACGAAGTCCTGGTCCGGGAGGGACGAGCCGGTGCCGGCGTCCCGCTCGACATAGACCTGGTGCCCGCTGCGGACGAGCTCGTGCACGCCGGCCGGCGTGATCGCGACCCGGTACTCATGATTCTTGACCTCTTTGGGAACGCCGACCTTCATGGCCTCCAGTCCTCTCCCTGCGCAGGGCTGCCCGGCTTCGTTGCCGGGCGAGTCTCCTCCGAGCACACTTCGCGACCGCCGGTTAGCACTCGGGCGCGTCTGCGCGTCGCAGCGCCGCGAACCCATCTTTCTGGGCGGCATACGCGGACAAGATACCCACAGCCGCCACTCCGTTGTGCACGTCACCGGCCAGAACCGCGGCCAGGGCCCGCTGGAGCGGCACCCACGCAACCATCAGGTGAGCCTCCTCGTGTTCCGGAACGTACTCTCGCTGCTGGTCCGGCACCCGGACAATGCGCCTGGCCAGGAAGATCCGAAGCCGTTCCGTGCTGAAGCCGGGCGAGGTGAAGACGTCGGCGAGCACCCGCCAGTCCGCCGCGCGGTAACCCGTCTCCTCCAGCAGCTCACGCTCGGCAGTCACCCGCAGCGGCTCCCCCGACACGTCACGCAGGCCTGCCGGGATCTCCCACAGCAGCGCGCCGACCGGATGCCGGTACTGGCGGATCATCAGCACCCGGCCGGATTCGTCCAGGGCCAGCACCGCCACCGCGCCCGGATGCTCGACGACCTCGCGTTCGGCGATCTCGCCGCCGGGCATCCGCACGTCGTCCCTGCGCACCCGGACCAGGATGCCGCTGGCAACCTCCGCCGAGGCCACGACCGGCCAGGGCTCGGCGACATCGCGGATCTCCGCGGCCTCGGCAGCCTCGCTCACGTCAGACGCTCCTGCCTCATGGGTTTCGATACGGCACACCGTACGCTGCGTCATCCTCCGCCGGTTGCGACAGCCAGCGAACGCCGTTACGCGCGCACTACTAACCTGCCCGAGGCGGCACGCCCGCCGCAGCCTGGCCCCCGCACGCTCGCGGCCGCACGCTCGCAGCCGCACGCTGACGGCAGCCCGCTCGCGGTCGCACGCTCGCAGCCGCACGCTGACGGCAGCCCGCCGCTATGCGCTGGCGGCAGCCCGGCGGCCGGCCGCGGCGGGCGAGGCCGTGGCGGTTGCGAGCCGCGACCGCACGAGCGCGGCGGCCACCAGCCCGCTGAACAGCGGATGCGGGCGGGTGGGCCGGGACAGGAACTCGGGATGGGCCTGGGTGGCCACGAAGTACGGGTGCACACTTCGCGGCAGCTCGACGAACTCCACCAGCCGCCCGTCGGGCGACAGGCCGGAGCAGGACAGCCCGGCCTCCTCCAGGGCCTCCCGGTAGGAGTTGTTGACCTCGTACCGGTGCCGGTGCCGCTCGTGCACCAGGCCGGTCCCGTACAGCTCGCGCACCAGGCTTCCCTCGGCCAGCACCGCCGGGTACAGGCCGAGCCGCATGGTGCCGCCCATGTCCCGCTCCCCGGCCACTACGTCCTCCTGGCCAGCCATGGTCGCGATCACCGGGAACGGGGTGTCCGGGTCGAACTCCGCGCTGTTGGCCCCGTCAAGCCCGGCCAGGTCACGGCCCACTTCGATGGCCATGCACTGCAGGCCAAGGCACAGCCCGAGCAGCGGGATGCCATGGGTCCTGGCATGCCGCACGGCCCCGATCTTCCCCTCGATGCCGCGCACGCCGAACCCGCCAGGGACGAGCACGCCGTCAGCGCCGTCGAGCTGGCGGGCGGCTCCCTCGGCTGTCTGGCAGTCATCGCTGGTCACCCACCGGATGTTAACGCGCGCATCGTTGGCGAAGCCGCCCGCGCGCAGTGCCTCGGCCGGGGACAGGTAGGCGTCCGGCAGGTCCACGTACTTGCCGACCAGCGCGATGGTGACCGACCTGGCCGGCCGGTGCACCCGGCGCAGCAGGTCGTCCCAGTCGCTCCAGTCCACGTCATGGAACGGCAGGTTGAGCCGCCGCACCACATAGGCGTCCAGGCCCTCGGAGTGCAGCACCTTGGGGATGTCGTAGATCGACGGGGCGTCGGGGGCGGACACCACCGCCTCCTCGTCCACGTCGCACATCAGGCTGATCTTGCGCTTCAGCCCGCCGCTGATCGGCCGGTCCGACCGGCACACGATCGCGTCGGGCTGGATGCCGATGCTGCGCAGCGCCACCACCGAGTGCTGGGTCGGCTTGGTCTTCAGCTCGCCGGACGGCCCGATGTACGGCAGCAGGGACACGTGCAGGAAGAAGCACCGGGCCCGGCCGATCTCGTGCCGGATCTGGCGGATCGCCTCCAGGAACGGCTGCGACTCGATATCGCCGACCGTGCCGCCTACCTCGGTGATCACCACGTCAACGTCAGGTCCGCCCATCTCGGTGATGCGCGACTTGATCTCGTTGGTGATGTGCGGGATGACCTGCACGGTGTCGCCCAGGTAGTCGCCCCGCCGTTCCTTGGCGATCACATGAGAGTAGATCTGCCCGGTGGTGACGTTCGCCGAGCCGCGCAGCTGGGTGTCGAGGAAACGCTCATAGTGCCCCACATCCAGGTCGGTCTCGGTGCCGTCGTCGGTGACGAATACCTCGCCGTGCTGGAACGGGTTCATCGTGCCGGGGTCGACGTTGAGATACGGGTCAAGTTTCTGCATGTTGACCCGCAGTCCGCGCAGCTTGAGTAGCCGGCCGAGGCTCGAGGCGGTGAGTCCCTTACCGAGACTCGACGCCACGCCCCCGGTGACGAAAAGGTGTCTAGTTGAAACTGGCCGTGATGCGTACGATGCCGCAGCCAAGTAGGCTCCCGTGGTCGTTACGATGCGGTAGATTCCGCAGGTCCACGGACCATCAGGATATCAGCCCGTCGCTGGTCCGACCGGGCTTCGACACGACACCGGCGGCATCATGCCCGACAAACACGGATGAACTATCGCATTCTCCTGCCATCAGGTCCCGAGCCGGGGATCGTCGCTTCCGCCGCGGAGCTCAGCAGGCCGTCGACGCGCTCGCGTCACGCCCGGCCGTCCGGAGCTGCGCCGAAGCCGACTCGACCTCCTGCTCCTCCGTCGCCTCGCCGAACCTGGCCAGCGCCACAGCGCAGACCACCGCCAGACCGAACCCCAGCGCGGCGACGCCGGTGAGGCCGTGGCGGGTGGTGTCACCGAGGAAGAGGACGCCGACGATCGCGGGCGGGGTTGTCTCGGCGAGCACCACCGCTGCCGTGGCAACGGTCACGCTGCCGCCCTCCAGCGCGGCGGCGTAGAGCATGAACGACACGATCCCGGCGGCCGCGAGCGCGTAGCTGGCGGGAGAACGGATGAGCTGCTGCGGCGAGAATCCGGGCAGGATCCGGGCTGCCACCGCGAGCACGGCATACCCGAGCCCGGCCACCGCCCCCAGGACGGGGGTCCGGGCCGGATCCGGCAGCCGGGCGGCGGCCAGGCCTGCCAGCGCGATGGCGGCCACCGTCACGATCAGGGCCATCTGGAAGGCCGGTCCGACTTCGGCCGCGCCCTCGGAGCCGGACGAGGATCCCAGCAGCCCGACGCCGGTCACCACGCCCGCGACTGCCAGCCATTCCCGCCAGGTGAGCATGACATGCATCAGCCAGGCTGCGGCGACCGCCGTCACGGCGAGGTTCGCCGCGATCATGGCCTGGACTGCGAACAGCGGCAGCCGGCGCAGGGCCACGAGCTGCGCCACAAAGCCGACAAGGTCGATGCCAAGGCTGGCGATGAAGCGCCACTGATGCAGCATCCGGACCACGAGTCCAGGGTCGACGCCGCCCAGCCCGCTCCCGGCCGAGACGCGGGCAGGCCTGAGGCTCGCCGCGCGGACCGCCATCGCCTGCATGACCGCGGCGATTCCGTAGCACAACGCCGCCACCATGGCAGCTACGAGACTCGCCAGCATGAGTATGACCCTACGCCGCGGTAATGCCGGATAGATGCCCGACACCCGGATGCAGGTTACCTTGAGTCACCACGACGCCCTGATAGCTACTGCTTGTGACGGGCCAGCGACCCGGCCGGTACCGCCCGCACCCGGCATGGGCTGGTGAAATGCGCGGACCGCAGGCCAGCGGCAGCCGCGGCTACGGTGTCTTCTGCCCGATCACCAACGAAAATCACTTCCCGGCGGCGGCTCCCAGCCAGGAAGGGCGGCCGCGAAGCAGGCTGCGTCAGGCTTGGTCATCTTCAGCTCACAGCTGAATACCCGATGCCGGCCAGCGAGGGCAGGAACGTCACGCCGCGCTACCCGCCCGCGCTGGTACCAGTGAACGCCTTCCGCACGAACGGCGAATGCAGCCGCAGCGCCTGGCCGAGTACCACCCAGAACCGTGTCGAGTGGGCGATCGTGCGCGGCTTGCCCGCGCCGGAGACAATCTCGCAGCCGGTCGCCTGCAGGGTGACGAGATGGAAATGATGCCTGCCCGCCGCGAACCTCAGCTGGTAGCCGATGCCCAGGTCATTGGGGCAGTTGACAATGCCGCCCGGCTGCGCCGGCAGTGCGCACACCGCCGTTGCCACGGCCCGGGCAGCTGCTGCGGACGTGACCGTGACCAGCGCAGGGAACGTGAGGCGCTGAGCCTGCACGTGCGGGATGATGCCGGTCCGCCGGACCACCAGGTGATTGACTGCGCCCGGATTCGCGCACAGGGGCGACGGCAGCGGTACCGCCTTGTCCGTGGACTGGGCACCCGGGGACTGGGCACCCGGGGACTGGGCACCCGGGGACTGGGCACCCGGCGCGGCTGCCGAGCCGGCGCCGCTGCCGGCCGCCACGCTCCCGCAGGCGGCCAGGGCGAGCGGGACCAGCAGGAGCGCGGCGCGGGCAAGCCCGCGCCCGCCGGCCCCCCCGCTGCGCGAATTCGACCAACTCATGGCTCTCTGCCTCCCCGGTCGGCCGCTTGCCACCCGGCCGGCCATCACGATGCTGGTACCTTGCACAATCGACAGATTGGACGGCCCATGGCCGCCGCCGGTTCCCGCAGTGCGCATAACTTGAGGCGAGACGGCCGAACCCGCGTGCTTGCTCCATGCTTACTACGGAGGATTTGGCACGCTGTGACCTGCCGGATCCTCCGTGATCATGAAACGCACTGGACGCGGACCCGTTGCTTGAGCCTCTTCCGCCTCAATGCTCACCTAGTGACCTGTCCGCCCCTTCTGATTCATCGCCCGAGCCCTGGCTGAGACCCACTTTCTTGATCGCGGAAAAAAATGGGTGCTGGGACCCCCAGTAGTTTCCGTGATCATGGAACAGGTCCGGCAGGCTGGCCAGGCCAGGTGATCATGGAACAGGTCCGGCAGGCTGGCCAGGCCAGGCCAGGTCAGACGCCGGGCACCGGCATTCCGCGCAGCTCCTTCTTCAGGTCAGACGCCGGCCGCCTGCATGCCGCGCAGTTCCTTCTTCAGCTCCCTGATCTCGTCCCGGAACCTGGCCGCTATTTCGAACTGAAGCTCGGCGGCCGCCGCGTGCATCTGGTCCGTCAGCCCGGTGATGAGCGCGACCAGTTCCTCCCGCGGCGGGCCGCCGCCGGCCGCGCCCTGGGCCGCCGCGCCCGCGGGCGCCCGGCCGCCCGCCCGCGCCCGCGATGACAGGCCGGGCACCGGTGCCTTGCCGCGGCTCTGCTGCCTGCCCGATCCGCCGAGCAGCTTCTCGGTGTCGACGTCCTCGCGGGCGAGCTGGTCGAGTATGTCGGCGATCCGCTTACGCAGCGGCTGCGGGTCGAGGCCGCGCGCCTCGTTGTACGCGACCTGCTTGGCACGCCGCCGGTTGGTCTCGTCGATCGCCCGCTGCATCGACGGCGTCATCTTGTCCGCATACATGTGCACCTGGCCGGACACGTTCCTGGCGGCGCGGCCGATCGTCTGGATCAGCGAGGTCCCCGACCGCAGGAAGCCCTCCTTGTCCGCGTCGAGTATGGACACGAGCGACACCTCGGGCAGGTCGAGTCCCTCGCGGAGCAGGTTGATCCCGACGAGCACGTCGTACTCGCCGAGCCGCAGCTCCCTGAGCAGCTCCACCCGGCGAAGCGTGTCGACCTCGCTGTGCAGGTACCTGGCCTTGATACCGCCCTCCAGCAGGTAATCGGTCAGGTCCTCGGACATCTTCTTGGTCAGGGTGGTCACCAGGACGCGCTCATTGCGCTCGGCGCGTTCCCTGATCTCGTGCACCAGGTCGTCGATCTGGCCCTTGGTCGGCTTGACGACTACCTCGGGATCGATCAGCCCGGTCGGGCGGATGACCTGCTCGACCACCTCACCGCCGACCCGCCGCAGCTCGTACGGGCCGGGCGTGGCCGACATGTACACCGTCTGGCCGATCCGGTCGCCGAACTCCTCCCAGGTGAGCGGCCGGTTGTCGATCGCGCTCGGCAGCCGGAACCCGTGCTCCACCAGCACCCGCTTGCGTGACACGTCACCCTCGTACATGGCGCCGATCTGCGGGACGGTGCCGTGCGACTCGTCGATCACCAGCAGGAAGTCCTCGGGGAAATAGTCGAGCAGGGTGTTCGGCGGCGAGCCCGGCGCGCGGCCGTCGATGTGGCGGGAGTAGTTCTCGATACCGGAGCAGCTGCCGATCTGGCGGAGCATCTCGATGTCGTAGGTGCTGCGCATGCGCAGCCGCTGGGCCTCAAGCAGCTTGCCCGACCGCTCTAGCTCGGCGAGCCGGTCGTCAAGCTCGGCCTCGATGCCGGCGATCGCCCGCTCCATCCGCTCCGGCCCGGCAACGTAGTGCGAGGCCGGGAAGACGTACAGCTCCGCATCCTCGCTCATGACCTCGCCGGTCAGCGGGTGCAGCGTCATCAGCCGCTCGATCTCGTCGCCGAACATCTCGATCCGGACAGCCAGCTCCTCGTAGACCGGGATGATCTCGATGGTGTCGCCCCGCACCCGGAAGGTGCCCCGGGTGAAAGCCAGGTCATTGCGCGCGTACTGCATGCCGACGAGCTTGCGGAGCAGGGCGTCACGGTCCATCGTGCCGCCCACCCGGAGCCTGAGCATGCGGTCCACGTACTCCTGCGGGGTGCCCAGGCCGTAGATACATGACACCGACGCGACCACGATCGTGTCCCTGCGGGTGAGCAGCGAGTTCGTCGCCGAGTGGCGCAGCCGCTCCACCTCATCGTTGATCGAGGAGTCCTTCTCGATGTAGGTGTCGGTCTGCGGTACGTACGCCTCGGGCTGGTAGTAGTCGTAATAGGAGACGAAGTACTCGACCGCGTTGTTCGGGAGCATCTCCCGCAGTTCGTTGGCGAACTGCGCCGCGAGCGTCTTGTTGGGCAGCATCACGAGCGTCGGCCGCTGCAGCCGCTCAGCCAGCCAGGCGATGGTCGCCGTTTTGCCGGTGCCGGTCGCGCCGAGCAGCACGGTGTCCCGCGCGCCGCTCCGGACCCGCTGCTCCATCGCCGCGATCGCCTGCGGCTGGTCACCGGCCGGCACCATGTCGGTGATGACCTCGAACGGCGCGACGCGGCGCTGCAGGTCGCTTACCGGGCGCACGATGCCTCCCCCGGCCGGGCCGGCCGACGGCGGCTCACCCGCTCGCGCGCTCGTGCCCCGGCCGCTGGCCCGATCGGGCCGGCGCCGGCGGGCTGCTCGGTCACGTCCGCTCCTGCCACTCCCCCGGCAACAGCGCTGCCGGCCATTTCATTACCCACGTCCCCACTGTAGGTCCAGGGTCGGACAGTGTCCGCCTGGCGCAGGGCAGCGGCCGGGACGGCTGCGTAACGGCCTTATATTTTTAACGGGCCCGGCCGGGGCCAGTCACTCGCGGCCGGGCTGCGCCATCCGCCTCAGCTCGGTCCACAGCTCACCGACCTGCCGGTCCAGCTCGCCGAGCGAGCCGGAGTTGTCGATGACAATGCCGGCGATCGCCAGCCGCTGCTTCCGGCTGGCCTGAGCGGCGATCCGTGCCATCGCCTGCTCGCGGGTCATCTCGCGGTGCCGCATCAGCCGGTCCGCCTGCGCCCGCCGCGGGGCGTCGACGACCACGACGACATCGTAACCGCCTGCCAGGCCGTTCTCTGCGATCAGCGGGACGTCGTGCACGACGATCCCGGCCGTCCCGGCGGCCTGCTCAAGCTCGCTCATCCGGGCGGCGACCTTCGGGTGCACGATCGCGTTCAGCCTGGCGCGCAGGTCCGGGTCGGCGAAGACGATCTCGCCGAGCCGCGGCCGGTCCAGGCTCCCGTCGGGGCGCAGCACGCCGGGGCCGAAGGCCGCGACGACCTCAGCCAGGCCCGGGGTGCCCGGTGCCACGACCTCCCTGGCGACCGCGTCCGCGTCGATCACGTGGGCGCCGTGGGAGGCGAGCCGCTGCGACACTTCGCTCTTGCCCGCGCCGATCCCGCCGGTCAGTCCTACCCGAAGCACTGGCCTACCCGAAACACTGGCCTACCCTCACCATCCGGCCCCCCGGACATGATCGTGGCGAGCGCCCCGCGTTGCCGGCGGGAAAACTCGCCACGATGCGAATCAGCGCGCTTCGATCGTCAGCTCTGGCCGCCGGACAGCTTGTCCCGCAGCGCCGCGAGCGCCTCATCGGAAGCCAGCGTGCCCGTTGCCTCGGGCTCGGCAGGCCGAGGCGTGCCCGACTCGTGCGCGGGCTCGGCGCGGGCCTGGTCTGCGTCGGCGTTGGATTTGCGCGCCTCGGCAACCTGCTGCTGGTGGGCCTCGTACCGCGCCCTGGCCTCCGCGTACTGCCGCTCCCACTCCTCACGCTGCGCGTCGAATCCGTCCAGCCACTCGCCCGATTCGGAGTCGAAGCCCTCGGGGTAGACGTAGTTGCCCTGCTCGTCGTAGGTGGCGGGCATGCCGTACAGGGTCGGGTCGAAGTCCTCGCCGACGGCCTCGCCGATCGTCCCCTCGTTCGCCTGCTTCAGTGACAGGCTGATCCGGCGCCGGTCCAGGTCGATGTCGATGATCTTGACGAAGATCTCGTCGCCGACCTGCACGACCTGCTCGGGAATCTCGACATGCCGGTCGGCGAGCTCGGAGATGTGCACCAGGCCCTCGATGCCCTCCTCCACCCGGACGAACGAGCCGAACGGGACAAGCTTGGTGACCCGCCCGGGGACGACCTGGCCGATCTGGTGGGTCCTGGCGAACTGCTGCCAGGGGTCCTCCTGCGTCGACTTCAGCGACAGCGAAACCCGCTCGCGGTCCATGTCCACGTCGAGCACCTCGACGGTGACCTCCTGGCCGACCTCGACGACCTCGCCGGGGTGGTCAATGTGCTTCCAGGACAGCTCGGAGACGTGCACAAGGCCGTCGACGCCGCCCAGGTCGACGAACGCGCCGAAGTTGACGATCGAGGACACGACGCCCTTGCGGATCTGGCCCTTCTGCAGCGTGTTGAGGAAGTTCTGGCGGACCTCGGACTGGGTCTGCTCCAGCCAGGCGCGGCGGGACAGGACCACGTTGTTGCGGTTCTTGTCCAGCTCGATGATCTTGGCCTCGATCTCCTTGCCGACATAAGGCTGCAGGTCACGGACGCGGCGCATCTCCACAAGGGAGGCGGGCAGGAAGCCGCGCAGGCCGATGTCCAGGATGAGCCCGCCCTTGACCACCTCGATCACCGTGCCGGTGACCACGCCGTCCTCCTCCTTGATCTTCTCGATCGTGCCCCAGGCGCGCTCGTACTGAGCCCGCTTCTTGGACAGGATCAGCCGGCCCTCCTTGTCCTCCTTCTGCAGGACCAGGGCCTCGATGTGCTCGCCGTTCTTGACGACATCGTGCGGATCGACATCATGCTTGATCGAGAGCTCGCGGGACGGGATGACGCCCTCGGTCTTGTAGCCGATGTCGAGCAGGACCTCGTCCCTGTCGACCTTGACGACGGTTCCCTCGACGATGTCGCCGTCATTGAAGTACTTGATGGTCTCGTCGATCGCGGCGAGGAAGGCCTCCTCGGAACCGATGTCGTTGACCGCTACCTTGGGGGTCGAGTTGGCCTCGGTGCTGCTCGTCGTCATGTGTAGGTGGGCTCCGGATACGGACAGGGTCAGTGGACGCGCGCTGTGCACGACGCACCCGCCACGGGCGACCAGGAGTAACTGGACTTGCCTGGCCAGCGTGACCGGCCGCGGCCTACCGTGAGACGGCCCCGCGTGCTGCGCTGCCTGACCATGGCGGACTGCGCGCGAACATAGCGCAGCGCTCAGGATATGAGAGCCCGGCCAGCCGGTCAATCTCACGCAGGTCACGATCACACTGGCAGGCCGCGTCACCGGGCCGTGGATGCAGGGCCGTGGATGTCGCTTCGCCAGGCGCCGGCGCCTGGCGAAGCGACATCCATAGTGCGCCCGGCGCGGCCGGCATCGGGCTCAGTGCGCCGCGTCGGCCCAGCTGCGGCCCGTGCCGACGGACACTTCCAGCGGGATGGTCAGCTCGAACGCGCCGCACATGGCGGACCGGACCAGCTCGCGGAGCCGGCCGAGCTCGCCGGGCGCCACCTCGAACAGGAGCTCGTCGTGCACCTGGAGCAGCATCCGTGACCGCAGGCCCTGGGCGCCGATCTCGCGGCGGATCGCCAGCATGGCGACCTTGATGATGTCGGCGGCGGATCCCTGGATCGGCGCGTTGAGCGCCATCCGCTCGGCCATCTCCCTGCGCTGCCTGTTGTCGGAGTTGAGGTCCGGCAGGTAGCGGCGGCGGCCGAGGATGGTCTGCGTATAGCCGTCCTTGCGGGCGACGGCGACGACCTCGTGCAGGTAGTCCCTGATACCGCCGAACTGCTCGAAGTAGCCCTCCATGAAGGCGCGGGCCTCATCCGGGCTGACGTGCAGCTGCTGGGACAGGCCGTAGGCGGACAGGCCGTAGGCCAGCCCGTAGTTCATCGCCTTGATCTTGCTGCGCAGCTCGACGGTGACGTCCTGCGGCGGCACGCCGAACACCCGGGACGCCGTCTCCGCATGGAAGTCGTGGCCGGAGCCGAACGCCTCAGCCAGCGCCCGGTCCCCGGAAAGATGAGCCATGATGCGCAGCTCGATCTGGCTGTAGTCGGCCGTGAGCAGCGTCTCGTACCCGGTGCCGACCACGAAAGCCTGCCGGGTCCGGCGGCCTTCCTCGGTCCTGATCGGGATGTTCTGCAGGTTCGGGTCGGTGGAGGAGAGCCGGCCGGTCGCCGCGATCATCTGGTTGTAGGTGGTGTGGATGCGCCCGTCCACGCCCGCCATCGGGATCAGCGAGTCGACGATGCTCTTCAGCCTGGCGACATCCCTGTGCCTGAGCAGGTACTCGAGCACCGGGTGGCCGGTCTGGGCGAGCAGGCCGGTCAGCGCCTCTGAGTCGGTGGTGTAACCGGTCTTGATCCGCTTGGTCTTCGCCAGCGCGAGCTCGGTGAACAGGACTTCCTGCAGCTGCTTGGGCGAGCCGAGGTTGAACTCGTGCCCGGTGGCGGCATAGGCGCCCTGCTCCGCGGCCTTGACGTCGGCGCCGAGGCTGGCGGACATCCCGGCCAGGTGATCGACGTCGGCCGCGATCCCGGCGCGCTCCATCTCCGCGAGGACGCTGACCAGGGGCAATTCCACATCCCTGAGCAGCGCCGCGGCACCGCGCCTGGCCAGGTCCGCGTCCAGCGCGTCGGCGAGCTCCGCGGTGGCCATGGCGCGCATCGCCAGGGCCGCCGCTGCCTCGGTCTCGCTCTCCTCCGGCATGTCCAGGGTGAGCTGGCCGGTTTCTGTTGAGGCGTCGCGGAGTTCCCGGTTGGTGTAGCGCAGCGCCAGGTCGGCCAGGTCGAAGGAACGCTGACCCGGCAGTGCCAGGTAGGCCGCCAGCGCGGTGTCGCTGGTCAGGCCGCGCAGCTCAAGGCCGCGCGCGGCCAGCGCGTGCATCGGCCCCTTCGCGTCGTGCAGGGCCTTCGGCAGGCTGGCGTCGGCCAGCCAGGCGGCCAGCGCCTTGTCGTCCTCCTCCGTCAGGCCCACCGGGTCGATGAACGCGGCCGCCTGGTCCGGCGCGGCGATCGCCAGCCCGGTGAGGATGCCAGTGCCGCGGCCCCAGTTCCCGGCCGCGGCCAGCCCCGCCCGCCCGTCGCCCGCGGCATGCTCGGCCAGCCATCCGGCCACCGTTCCCGGGCCGAGCACGGTCATTTCCACGTCGAAGCCCTCGCCAGGGACGGCAGGCCCGGCGGCGCCGGCTGCTGTCCCGGTGATCCCGTCCGGCAGCGTCGCGTACAGGCGATCGCGCAGCACGCGGAACTGCAGGGTGTCGAACAGCTGGTGAATCTGCTCCCGGTCCCAGGGCACCGGGCGCAGGTCACGCGGCCCCGCCTCGAGCTGCACGTCCCGGGCGAGCTCGGTGAGCTGGCGGTTGCGCAGCACGTCGCCGAGGTGCTCGCGGAGCTTGTCGCCCGCCTTGCCCTTGACCTCGCCGACCCGGTCGACCAGCTGCGCCAGCGAGCCGAACTCCGACACCCACTTGGCGGCCGTCTTCTCGCCGATACCGGGGATGCTGGGGAGGTTGTCGCTCGGGTCACCGCGCAGGGCAGCGAAGTCCGGGTACTGAGCCGGGGTCAGGCCGTACTTCTCCGTCACGGCCGCTGGCGTGAACCGGGTCATGTCGCTGATCCCGCGGCGGGTCATCAGCACCGTCACGTCATCGGTGACCAGCTGCAGCGCGTCCCGGTCGCCGGTCACGATCAGCACGCCCATGTCATCGGCGGCGGCCTGGGTGGCCAGCGTCGCGATGATGTCGTCGGCCTCGTATCCGGCCAGCGACAGCCGCCGGATCCCGAGCGCGTCAAGGACCTCGAAGATCAGGCTCAGCTGGCCACGGAAGTCCACCGGGGTTTCCCGCCGGTTCGCCTTGTACTCGACATACTGCTCGTGCCTGAACGTCGGCTCGCTGCGGTCGAAGGCGACAGCGATATGGGTCGGCCGCTCGTCTCGCAGCACGTTGATGAGCATCGCGGTGAACCCGTAGACCGCGTTGGTCGGCTGCCCCGTGGTGGTGGAGAAATTCTCCGCGGGCAGTGCGAAGAACGCCCGGTAGGCGAGGGAATGCCCGTCGAGCAGGAGCAGCCTGTCCCGCTGCAGGTCATGGTCGGCCGGCCGGGCCGGGTTCGTGGCAGCCACCCCTGAATCCTAGGCTGCCTGATGCGGCGAACATGCGTCCGTCATGAACTCGGAGGTGCTGGTGGAGCAGGATCGCGGGGAGCAGGTCACGGCGGCCTTCGCCGAAGCTGGCCCCGACACGCTGGTCAGCCGGATGGGCATCAAGATCCTGGCGGCTACCTCGGAGCGAGTGGTCGGCTCCATGCCGGTCGCAGGCAATACGCAGCCGTACGGGCTGCTGCACGGCGGCGCATCCTGCGTCCTCGCCGAGACGCTGGGCTCGCTCGGGTCGGCCCTGCACGCTGGGCGTGACCGCGTCACCGTCGGGATCGAGATCAGCGCCACGCATCACCGCGGCGTCGCGGACGGCGAGGTGACCGGCGTGGCGACCCTGCTGCACGGCGGGCGGACGCTGACGACGTACGAGATCGTCATCACGGACGACCTCGGCAGGCGGGTCTGCACGGCCAGGCTCAGCTGCCTGCTGCGCGATGCCGTTCCCGGCAGGCCGGCCGCTGACCGCCGG